>Ga0137418_10000061_pt1 | contig 72850 bp, 50 predicted proteins | sample CZODoug3_1_2_16f_FD_122242 | JGI IMG/M metagenome (GOLD analysis project Ga0137418, IMG submission 122242) | Vadose zone soil fungal communities from Angelo Coast Range Reserve, California, USA - CZODoug3_1_2_16fungal (Hybrid Assembly) | ecosystem: Environmental > Terrestrial > Soil > Vadose...
AGCCGAATTTGAACGGGATGCCGCTTTCGCTGGAGTAGCCCATCGCTGCCGTTACCCCGGAGTCGGGAACCGGAACGACCAAGTCGGCGTCAACCGGTGCTTCCCGTGCCAGCTGGCGGCCGAGTTCCTCGCGGCTCTTGTGCACGGCGCGTCCGAAGACCATGCTGTCCGGGCGCGAGAAATAAACGTGCTCGAAGATGCAGCTCGACTGCGCCAGCGCCGGTGAATAGAAGCGCGACGAAACGCCCTCAGGACCGACGACTACCATTTCCCCAGCTTTTACCTCGCGGACGTACTCTGCGCCGATTAAGTCGAACGCGCACGTTTCGGAGGCAAAGACGGCGGTATCGCCAATCTGTCCCGGAACGGCGGGAATGCGGCCCATGGCGAGCGGGCGGAATCCGCGCGGATCGCGTGCGGCAAAAATGTGGGTGGGTGTGACCATGACCAGCGAAAATGCGCCTTCCACGCGGCGGAGAGAATCAGCCAGCGCTTCGGGCAGCGTCTTCTCGCGGGAGAGCGCCAGCAGATGCACCATCACTTCCGTGTCGCTGGTGGTTTGAAAAATGGAACCTTGCGCCTCCAGTCGGCGGCGCAACAGGGTGGCATTCACCAGGTTGCCGTTGTGCGCCAGCGCGACCATGCCCTTGTTGGATTGCACCATGATCGGCTGGGCATTGAGCAGGGCGGAATCGCCGGCCGTGGAATAGCGTGTGTGGCCAATGGCATGAATGCCGCGCAATCCGGCCAGAGCGCCGGGCGTAAAAATGTCGGCCACCAGGCCCATCGCCTTGTGCAGGTGCAACATGATCCCGTCCGACGAGGCAATGCCCGCCGATTCCTGACCGCGATGCTGCAGCGCGTGCAGGCCGAGGTAGGCAAGCTTCTCAGCCTCCGGGTGGTTGTGGATCGCCACCACGCCGCACTCGTCTCGGAATTTGTCGCCTGTGCGCATGCTTAGTCTGCGGCCATCACGGCTGGGTCCGCACCTAACGCCTTCTCCAGAGCGCCTTCGAAGTCTGTCCGCAATGTCTCTACCGGCGCTGAGACCGCGATCTTGCCGTCAACAAAAATGTCCAACGTCTTCATCACGGTCTCGCCCATGAGTTCGGCGGAGATGCCATGCTGCACCGCTAACTGCTGGATTCGCTTCACCTGCTTGGGGTCGCAGGAGAGAACGACACGGCTGGCATCCTCGCCAAACAGGATGCACTCGATCGGCAGATCTCCGCTCGCCAGGCGCACGCTGGCACCCACGCCCATCTCGAAGCAGGATTCGCTCAGCGCCACAGCCAACCCGCCTTCCGAGCAGTCGTGAACGGAATCGACCAGGCGCGCCTGAATCACTTCGATGAGGCACCGGATGAGCGCAGCTTCTTTCTCTAATTCCAGCGCGGGCGGAAATCCCCAGAGCGCGTCGAGAATTTCCTTGGCGTATTCCGAAGAGCCGAACTCGATCTCGGCATCGGTGGCATCGCCGGGCTCGGAGCCTCGCAGCAGGACGAGCGCACGGCCCGGTTCGCGGAAGGACATTCTCGCGGTCGTTTCGACATCCTCAAGAATGCCAACCACGCCGAGTACCGGGGTGGGGTAAATACCCTCGCCTAGGGTCTCGTTGTAGAGGCTGACGTTGCCGCCCGTAATCGGAATTTCCAGCTCTTCGCAGGCCTTCGTGATGCCATCAACGGCCTGCGAAAGCTGCCACATGATGTAGGGCTTTTCCGGGTTTCCGAAATTCAAACAATTCGTCGCAGCAGCCGGAGTCGCACCCACGCAGGCAACGTTGCGTGCCGCCTCGGCCACGGCGTGCATGGCCCCAAGCTTGGGATCGAGGTAGCACCAGCGGCCGTTGCCGTCGAGCGCCATGGCCAATCCACGCCGCGAGTTCTTGATGCGAATCACCCCGGCATCGCCGCTGCCCGGGCCCTCGACCGTATTGGTCTGCACCATGGAGTCGTACTGCTGCCACACCCAGCGCTTGCCGCAAATGTTCGGGCTGCCCAGAAGCCGCCTCAGGTCTGGAGTGAAATCGGCCACATCGCCGAACTCAATGGACTCGGGTTTCTCCCGCGGCACCGGCGGTTCCCAGCGTTTTAGCGGGCGATTGTAGAGTGGCGCATCGTCAGTGAGCGCGGCGTTCGGAATGTCGGCGACGATTTTGCCGTGCTCGAGCACCCGCAGACGTCCAGTCCCCGTAACTCGGCCGATCGTAACCGCGTCGAGGCCCCACTTTGAGAACACGCGGAAGACTTCGTCCTCGCGGCCTTTCTCCGCCACCAGGAGCATGCGCTCCTGCGATTCGCTGAGCATGATCTCGTACGGCGTCATGCCGGTCTCGCGCTGCGGTACCAGATCCAGTTCAATCTCAATGCCTACGCCGCCGCGCGCTCCCATTTCGCAAGTGGAACAGGTTAAACCCGCCGCACCCATGTCCTGGATGCCGACGATGGCTCCCGTCTGCATCGCCTCCAGGCAGGATTCCAGCAGTAGCTTCTCGAGGAAGGGATCGCCCACCTGTACATTGGGCCGCTTGGCCTCGGAGCCTTCGCTGAACTCCTCGCTGGCCATGGTCGCGCCGTGAATGCCATCGCGCCCGGTCTTCGATCCCACGTAGATCACCGGATTGCCTTCACCGGCGGCCTTAGCGTAGAAAATTTCCTCGCGCTTTACCAAGCCGAGAGCAAACGCGTTCACCAATGGATTGCCGGAGTAGCAAGGCTCGAACTTCACTTCTCCGCCCAGGTTCGGCACGCCGAAACAATTGCCGTACGAGGCTACGCCGCCGACTACGCCTTCGAGAATGGAATGATTGCGGTGAATGTCTTCCTCGGACGCGTCCTCGGAATCGGAAATCGGCCCAAAGCGCAGCGAATCCATGACTGCCACCGGCCGCGCGCCCATGGTAAAGATATCGCGCAGGATTCCGCCAACGCCCGTCGTCGCGCCCTGGAACGGCTCAATAAACGAAGGATGATTGTGCGATTCAATTTTGAACGCGCACGCCCAGCCGTCGCCGATGTCGATGATTCCGGCGTTCTCTCCCGGCCCCTGCACCACCAGTTTGCTGCGCGTCGGCAGCCGCTTCAAATGCACGCGCGAGGACTTATAGGAACAGTGCTCGCTCCACATCACCGAGAAAATTCCCAGCTCGGTCAGCGAAGGCCCGCGTCCCAGCAATTCCTCTAAATTCTTGAATTCCTCCGGCGTAATGCCGTGTTCGCGAAGCAGCGGCGGCGTCATCGTCAGGCTTGGCGGCATGCTCATGGGGAGACCTCTATTGTCGCATTTTGCCGCGCGCCACGGTAGCAACCGTGGCCCGTCCTAGTACTTTGCCATCGCCGGATCGATCCTGTCCGCCCAGGCCAGAATCCCGCCTTGCAGATTCGTGACGTTGGCAAAACCGGCACGCTGCAACTGGTAGACGGCTTTGGCGCTGCGCACACCCGAGCGGCAGTGCACCACCGTCTCGCGGCCCGGCTCCAGCTCCCCGATGCGCTTCGGCAGGTCGCCCAACGGAATCAGGTAGCCGCCGATATTGCAGATCTGGTATTCGTGCGGCTCGCGCACGTCCAGCACCAGCACGTTCTCTCCCGCGTCCAGCTTGCTCTTGAGCGCTTCGGCGGTAATTTCGGGCACGCCCGGCCCAGCGGCCGATTCCTGTCCGCGGATGCCGCAGAATTCGTTGTAGTCGATCAACTGCCGAATCGTGGGGTTCGTGCCGCAAACCGGACAATCCGGGTTCTTGCGCAGCTTCAGCTCGCGGAACTTCATCCCCAATGCGTCCACCAGCAGCAACCGGCCAACCAGAGGATCGCCCTGCCCCAAGATCAGCTTAATCACCTCGGTCGCCTGAATCACACCGACCAGCCCAGGTAAAATCCCGAGCACCCCGCCTTCCGCGCAGGACGGCACCAACCCGGGTGGTGGCGGCTCAGGATAGAGACACCGGTAACAAGGCCCATCCGCGGTGGCAAACACGCTGGCCTGACCTTCAAACCGGAAAATCGACCCGTAGATATTCGGCTTCCCCGTCAACACACACGCGTCATTCACCAGATAGCGCGTCGGAAAGTTATCCGTACCGTCTGCCACCATATCGAACTGCGCCAACAGCTCGAGCGCGTTCTCGCTCGTCAGCTTGGTCTCATAGGTCAGCAGATTCAAGTGCGGATTGAGCGCCTTCAGCTTGTCCGCTGCCGAATCCAGCTTGCGCCGCCCCACGTCGTCGGTTGTGTGCAAAATCTGCCGCTGCAGGTTGGTGACGTCGACGATATCGAAATCCACAATGCCCAACGTGCCCACGCCCGCAGCAGCCAGGTACAACGCCAACGGCGAACCCAGCCCTCCTGCACCGATGCACAGCACCTTCGCCGCCTTCAGCTTCTGCTGTCCCTCCATACCCACCTCGGGCAGGATCAGGTGGCGCGAATAGCGCAAAACTTCATCTTTGGTGAGCACGGGTAGCGTGTGCGGGTCGGTGGCGACAACCAGGGCCATACGGGTTCCTTTAAGGTATCGACTGGTCAAACAGCGAGTTCAATCGACGGGGTGACACTGCCGAAATTTCAGGCAAGGCCGGCAGGCAAATAGATGCAGCTTTAAGGATAGAGGTCGCAGCCCGGAGGGTCAATTTTGCCGCCTCTTGGCAGCATGAGAAATTTGACTGCAGTCCATCAGCATTGCCGATGCAGCTTCGAACCGTCATGGCTGCACCATCTGTTCCTCTACGAATCTTTTCTCGTCCCAAGAGCCCTCCAGGCGGAAGGACCTGGTCTCGACAGCAGTTCCAGCTGCCACCTGCGTAATCACGTAGGAGCACCCCACCCAGTGAGCCTCGGCCAAATCGGTGGAAGACCACTCGGCCGGATGGTCCGGATGGGAGTGGTAGAAACCCACGATTTCCAAACCTTGCTCCCGTATCTCCTTTTGAATTCGAATAAGCTCCTTAGGATCAATGGCATAGCGATTCCGCGGGGAATCGCGTCGAAGGTTATCGCAACGGATCGCAGAAACGGCGGCACCTCCGTGAGCCCCGAACCTCCCCGCTAACACCCCGCAACTCTCCTCTGGATACGCCTCCTCACCATGTCGGCGCAGAGCAGTACAGGCCTTGGGATCGATGCTCAGCATCCCGGAATTCTCGCACGTCCGCTCCCCGCCAAAACCCCGCAATTGACCCAGCTCTCCCCACCGTTTACCCTCAAGTGCTTCCCACGGAGGGCTTTCCCATGCGTCCACTCGGAGTCACGCTGATCGCCGTTTGGTTCTGGCTTGGTGGCGCCCTCGGAATTCTGCTCGGGCTCGGCATCGCCGTAGCAGGCGGGTTGGCCGGCAGAGCTATGCATGCTCTCTCCCCTGGAGCGGCTCTCCCCAGTTTTCTCGCTGGTCTCGGCGCGTTCCTCGGAGCCGCAATCGCCGGCCTTTCGGTCCTCACCCTCATCGCCGGACTCGGCGTCTTTCTGATGAAGGGCTGGGGGCGCATTCTTGCCATCGTTCTCGCTGCCTTGAGCCTGCTGTTCTCGATCCGCGGGCTGTTTCACCCGCTCAGCCTCATTCGCCCGATCATCGACATCGCGATCATCGGCTATTTGATGCTCCCCGAAGTCCAAGCTAAGTTTTCCTAAATGACCTCGACCCCAGCCCCAAAGCCAATTCGCAGTTTCGCCAGCGATAACAACGCCGGCGTGCATCCCGAAGTGCTCGAAGCCCTGGCCGCCGCCAACACCGGCCACACCGTCGGCTACGGCGACGACGACTATACCGACCGCGCCCGCGCCAAGTTTCGCGAGCACTTCGGAGACGTCGACGTCTTCTTCGTCTTCAACGGCACCGCTGCCAACGTTCTCAGCTTGCAATCCGCAACCCGCTCGTTCCAGGCCGTGTTCTGCGCCGAAGCCTCGCACATCTACACCGACGAGTGCGGCGCTCCGGAAAAACTGACCGGCTGCAAACTCATCCCCATCGCAGCCCCCGACGGCAAGCTCACCGTCGATGCCGTCGCGCACCACTACCATGGCATCGGCGATCAGCACCACGTCCAGCCGCGCGTTATCTCCATTACGCAAGCCACCGAGATGGGCACGGTGTACAGGCCCGAAGAAATCCGCGCCCTCGCCGATTTCGCCCGCTCCCACAACCTGCTCCTCCATATGGACGGAGCCCGCATCGCCAACGCCGCCGCCAGCCAGAGCCTTACCCTGCGTCAGGCCACCGGCGATCTCGGCGTGGACGTCCTGTCCTTCGGCGGAACAAAAAACGGCCTCCTGGGCGCGGAGGCCGTAGTCTTTTTCCGCAAGGAGCTGAGCCACGAGTTTCTCTACTGGCGCAAACAAGGCATGCAGCTCGCCTCCAAGATGCGTTTCATTTCCGTGCAGCTCGAAACCATTCTCACCAACAACCTCTGGCAGCGCAGCGCGCAACACGCCAACCGCATGGCGCGCGTTCTCGAAGAGGAAGTCCGGAGCATCGCGCAAGTGAAAATCGTCTACCCGGTCGAGGGCAACGGAGTCTTCGTGCAACTGCCCAAGCAGGCCATCCCAAAAATTCAGGAACGCTATTTCTTCTATGTGTGGAACGAAGACGAAGGGATCGTGCGTTGGATGTGCTCGTTCGACACGACGGAAGACGACATCCGGCAGTTCGCGTCATTCGTGAGCGAAGCGTTAGGCGTAAGCGAAGCGTTAGGCGCGTAAGCGAAGCGTTAGGCGGACAGCCGAATTCGCCCGCTAGTTGAAGGTCGCGGTAACGTTGGTGGTTCCCTTGGGTACGACGATCGAACAAGTGTTTCCATTGACCGTTGGGCAGCCCGTCCAGGTGACGGTATTTCCAGGATCCGGCACGGCGGCGAGCCCAATCGTATCACCCACCGCGAACTGCGCGATGCACGTTGTTTTGGGGCAAGCGATGCCGGCCGGTGCGCTGGTAACCGTGCCCGTACCTGCTCCCGCCAGCGTAACCGACACCACTCCAAGCGTAGAACTTCCTCCCGGGCAGAGCGCATTCGTCGAGTCGCTAACTGTGACCGTCGAATAGCCGACCACCAAGTTTCCGCCGCTGTTGAGGCTCGCGGAAACATCGGCTACACCGCAGCCTGCCCCCGTCGGGGACACTACTCCTTTGTCGATCGTGAGCAGTTGCGGGATATCCGTCTTCCACACAACTTGGCTGGTGATATCGGCGGTGCCGGGGGGATGCACAAAAGTCCCAATCGCAGTAAAGTCACCCTGCGCGGCGGGATTGGGCGAGGCAAAATTGAACCCCGCAGATGGCTGAACCTCGATCGCCACCAGCTTATGATCCTGCCCGCAGCTCCACCAACTCGTCGCGGTCAGCGCGAGCGCCGCACCCAGGAAACACTTCATCCGACATCCACTCATCCCGAGATCTCCTGCGAACAGACTCTGCCTTGCGCTACATCCTTCGGAACCTGCAATCTAGTGGAAGAGTCTTCAAAAAGCAAGGAAGGACGCTTCCACCCAAGCGGCGCGTTCAGCGGCCTGAACCTTCCTCTTCGAGTAACTTCGCCAGTGTGGGTTTGTGCTTCTGATCAGGCTCTTTCTTCATCGGAACCCGCTTGGTGGCCGGCACCACCCCGATGTTCGCTCGCGAAGCCGCCTTCACCGCTTTGGTCACATCGAACCGCTGTTTCTTCTTCTTGGCCATCCCAGTCATCTTGCCATAGCGGCTTTCCGGAAGAGAATGGCATAATGGTAAGCCTTAAAACCAAATCGAGTTCCCGAGACGCCCCGAGAAAACCTCCATGGAAGAGCGCGATTTTTTCGACGAAAAAGCTGAGACCAAGCGACACACCCTGATGTGTCCACACTGCCGTCAGGAAGCCGAATACGAGGTCTCCTGGCTGGTGCGCACAAAAAAGAAGCAGATCCCCAACCGCGCCGATGAGCGTGACCGTGCCCGCTACGCCAAACTCCGCACTTATATGGTCCGCCGCGACGACCTGCTCGGCTGCAAAAACATCCGCTGCCGCAAGCGTTTTGAGATTACCAGCCTGCAATCTGTGGTCTTCACCGAGTAGCTAAGGCTCGCGGGGGTTGAGCGGGCTCGCCCGCGCGTACCTCGCCCCGCGCGCTCTGGAAGCAGCCGCTTCGCCCCGCGTATACTTACCAGTTTGGCCGCACCGCCTCCGGCATTCGGCCGAAAGCTGACCTGGCCGACGGCCAAGAGGTGTCCCTTGAAGATCCTGGTCTGCATGAAGCAAGTGCCCCAGAAAGACGCACCGCTCAAGCTCAATGAATCCGGCCAATGGATTCGTGAAGGCGTTTCTTACGAAGTCAACGAGCCCGACGCCTACGCGCTCGAAGAGGCTCTCCGCCAAAAAGAAAAGCACGGCGGCGAGGTCGTCGCTATCACCTCCGGCCCGGCCCGCGCCCAGCAGGTGCTGCGCGAGGCTCTGGCCAAGGGCGCCGACCGCGCCATCCACCTCGAAGACGACGCCTTTGTCGCCCTGGACGCGCTCAATACAGCTCGAGCGATTGCCGCGGCCATCAAAGATGAGCAATTCGACCTCATCTTCACCGGCCTGCAATCCGACGACTACGGCTTCGCGCAGACTGGAGTAGTCCTGGCGGAGCTGCTGGGCTGGCCCCATGCCACCATCATCATGCACTTGGAAAAGTCCGAAACCGGCATTCGCGTCAAGCGCGAACTCGAAGCCGGCTTCTTCCAGTATGTCAATATGCCGCTGCCCGCCGTGCTCACCATTCAGTCGGGCATCAACAAGTTGCGCTACGCCACATTGATCGGCATCAAGCAGGCCAAAAATAAACCGTTGCGCAAGGTTGCTCTCGCGGAAGTGCAGAGCGCGCTGACCCCGAATCTTCAGAAGATCGAACGCCTGTACGTGCCACAGAAAACCAAGAAGACGGAAACGCTCGAAGGCTCTCCGTCTGACATCGCCAAAAAGCTGGTCGACAAGCTGCGCAACGAACTGCACGTGCTGTAAAGGTTCAGGAGTCCCAATGCCAGACACGATTCTCGTCATTGTCGAGCAACAGCAAGGCAAGCTCAACCGCGTTTCCTGGGAGACCATCGCCGCCGCGCAAGCGATCGCGGCGGATACGGGCTGGGCGGTCGAAGCGGCGGTGGCCGGCCACAACATCGCCGCCGCCGCCGTCGAAGTCGCCGGGAAGAAGCTCCGCAAGGTTCACGCCGTCGATGCCCCGCAACTCGACCGCTACACGCCCGACGCCTTCGCCGCAGCGCTCCAGCAGCTCATCGCCGCCAAGCAGCCGAAGCTGGTCCTGCTGCCGCACACGTACCAGGTCCGCGATTTCGCGCCCAAACTGGCCACGCGACTGGGCCGCTGCGTCATCAGCGACTGCACCGGCTACAAGCATGATGCCGCGAAACTTCTCTTCACACGCCAGATGTTCCAGGGCAAATTCTCCGCCGACGTTGGCTTTGGTTCGGACGGGCCTTGGATGGCGACATTTCAAAATGGTGCGTTTCGGGGAGATCAAGCCGAGCCCGGTACCGCCGCCGCGCCGGTCGAATCCTTCGCAGTTACTTTCGACGCCGCTGCCCGCAATCAGCCCGAAGACTGGTTCAAGGAAGCCAAGCAAGCCGTCGACTTGACTCAAGCCGAAATCATCGTCTCCGTCGGCCGCGGGATCAAGGAACAGAAAAACATCGAACTCGCGCAACAGCTCGCCACCGCTCTCGGCGGAGAGATCGCCGCCTCCCGCCCCATTTGCGACAACGGCTGGCTCCCCATGGATCGGCAAATCGGCTCGTCCGGGCAAACGGTGTCGCCCAAGCTCTACCTTGCCCTCGGCATCAGCGGTGCCATTCAGCACATCGTGGGCATGAAGGGCGCTCGCGCAGTGGTGGCCATTAACAAAGATTCCGAAGCGCCGATCTTCGAGATCGCGGATGTTGCCGTGGTCGGAAATCTCTTCGACATCGTGCCGCCGCTGATCGAAGAAATCAAGAAGGCCAAAGCAGGAAGCTAGTTTTCAACCTCTGAGAATGCATGCTCACTTTTCGTAAACCGCTCGAAGTGGCCGACCGTCCGAAAATGGAGGCCGACGTCATCATCGTCGGTGGCGGCCCCGCCGGAATGGCCTGCGCTCTCCGCCTCTCGCAGCTCATCGACCAGCACAATGCCATCCATCCCGAAACCCCGCTCAGCAAGGAAAATGTCTATGTCCTCGAGAAAGCCCGCGAAGCGGGCCAGCACTGCCTCTCTGGTGCCATTCTCGATCCGCGGGCCATGCGCGAGCTGCTTCCCGGATTTGAAACAGAAGCTCCCATCGAAGCCACGGTCCACAAAGAAGCCGTTCACTTTCTCACCAAGAGCAGGCACTTCAGGCTCCCCGTTACGCCACCGCCGCTCGAGGATCACGGCAACTATGTCATCTCCATCAACCGCTTCGTCAAATGGATGGCGGAGAAGGTGGAAGCCGCCGGCATCACCGTCTTCACGGGTTTCGCCGGATCGGAACTGCTCTTTGACGACAGCAAAGTCACGGGCGTCCGCACGGACGACAAAGGCGTCGACAAAAAGAACGAAAAGAAATCGAACTTCGAGCCCGGCTACGACATCCGCGCCAAAGTCGTAATTCTGGCCGAGGGCACACGCGGATCTCTTACCAAGGAACTCATCGCAAAATTAGATCTGGCGCGCGATGCCAACCCGCAGACCTACGGGGTCGGCGTCAAGGAACTCTGGGAACTCCCCGCCGGCCGCATCGAGCCCGGCGAGGTCATCCTCACCTTGGGCTACCCGCTCACCAGCAAGGAATATGGCGGAGCGGGCATCTACGGCGGCCAAAACAACATCGTCTCGCTGGCCTTCGTTACCGGACTCGACTATCAGGACCCACGCCTCGACCCGCAGCGCGTGCTACAGGAGTTCAAGCGCCACCCCTTCATCGCCAAGCTGCTCGCAGGAGGCAGCATGATCCGCTATGGCGCAAAATCCCTGCCCTACGGCGGATGGTGGGCGCTACCCGCGCTCGCGGGCGATGGCTTTATGATCACCGGCGATTCCGCTGGCTTCGTGAATTCCGCGCGCCTCAAGGGCATTCATCTCGCCATGAAGAGCGGCATGATCGCTGCGCAAACCGCTTTCGAAGCCTGGCTCAACAACGATTCCTCCCTGAAGACTCTTGGCCTGTATCCGAAACGCGTCGACCAAAGCTGGATCAGGGAAGAACTCTGGAAGGTCCGCAATTTCCATCAAGGCTTCGAGAAAGGCCTCTACGCGGGACTCTTCCACACGGCGCTGCAACAGGTCACCTTCGGCCGCGGCCTCCACGCGCGCTACCCCTCGCACGCAGGACACGAAAATCTGCGGCCACTGGCCAGACTCCCCGTCGACGGAGGTCCGGATGAGCATCTGCTCGGTGACGCCAAAGGCGACGGCAAGCTCACCTTCGACAAGCTCACCGACCTCTACCACTCCGGCACCAAGCACGAAGAAGACCAGCCTGCGCATCTGGTCATCCACGACACCAACCTCTGCAACACGCGTTGCGTCAAGGAATTCGGCAACCCCTGCACCCATTTCTGCCCCGCCAATGTCTATGAAATGGTCGAGGACACCGGCGCGCCCGCCGGCACTGTCAGCCCCAAAGGCATCAGTCTGAATGCCGCCAACTGCGTCCATTGCAAGACTTGCGACATCATGGACCCATACCAGATCATCACCTGGGTCCCGCCCGAAGGCGGCGGCGGACCCAACTACGACGGCATGTAAACGATTCTCACCAAGGCAAAGATCACTCCGCGTCCCGCAATCTTCCGGCCGCGCAGCTCCGATCGCACACCTCCGATCTGGCTGCTCCAACGCACCCCTGCTATCCTGACTTCAGTCCATGCAAACTCTTTTCGAGCAGCTGCCCACGGTTCATGTGGCGGGCAAAAGGCTGGTGGGGCGCGTTCTGTTCGGCGCGCTCGTTTTGATGGCGATTGCTGTGGGGGGTACGGCAGGCAGCCTGCTCGTCTATTCCACCGGCCTGCCCCAGGTCGAGGAACTCGAGCACTACCGCCCCAGTTCCGTCACCCAGCTCTACGACGATCAAAATCGCGTCGTGGGCTCGTTTGCTCTGCAACGCCGCGTCATCGTCACCTATGACGACTTTCCCAAGGTGCTTCGCGATTCCTTGATCTCGATTGAAGATAAAGATTTCGAACGCCACTGGGGCGTCAACCTATGGCGCATGATGGGCGCGGCGTACCGCGACATCGAGTCTGGGGGAAAGGTGCAAGGTGCTTCTACGCTGACCATGCAACTGGCGCGCGACCTGTTCCTGTCCCCGGATCGCTCGTTCCATCGTAAGATCCAGGAGATTTTGCTCGCGATCCAGATTGAACGCCGCTTCACAAAGCCGCAGATCTTTACGCTCTACGCCAACCAGATTTTCCTCGGGCACGGCGTTTATGGCTTTGAGGCCGCGTCCGAGTACTACTTCGGCAAGCCGGCCAAGAATCTGACGCTGGAGGAAGCTTCGCTGCTGGCGGGCTTGCCCAAAGGCCCCTCGGTGTATTCGCCGATCAATCACCCTGACCGGGCGCTGAAACGCCGCAACCTCGTTCTCAACGCGCTGCTCGAAGACGGCAAGATCACGGCGGCGCAAGCTACGACAACCAAGGCCAAGCCGCTGCAACTGAATCTACAGCACGATCCCAATTCGCTCGCTCCTTACTTCGTCGAAGAGGTCCGCCGCTATCTGGAGACGCAGTACGGCAGCGACCAGGTTCACGAAGGCGGGTTGCGCGTCTACACCACATTGAACATGGAGATGCAGAGGGCCGCGAACCAAGCGGTGCTGGACGGGTTGGCTGCCTATGAACACCGTCACGGCTGGCGGAGCCATCCGCGCAATGTCGTTGCCGAAGGCCAGTCGCTGGAGAAATTTCAACACCCCGATTGGGAGGGCACGGCGCGGCCAAATTCTTACTGGCATGCGCTCGTGACCAGCGTGTCGGCGACCGAGGTCAAGCTCAAAATGGGCCGCTACTCGGCGAGTCTGGTTCCGGCGGACGCGAAGTGGACGGGACGCAAGCTGGATAGTCTTTTTCTGGCGGGCGATTTGGCCTACGTGCGAATCTTATTTGCCACGCCAGACGGTAAGGCGCAAGTGAGCTTGGAACAGGATTCGGGCGCGCAAGCGGCGCTCATGGCCATCGACAACGCGACCGGCGAAATCAAGGCCATGGTCGGCGGGCGTGATTTTGAGGAATCGAAGTTCAATCGCGCGACCCAGGCGCAGCGCCAGGCGGGTTCGTCCTTTAAGCCCTACGTCTACACCGCCGTCATCGATCAGGGCGGGTCGCCCGACGACGTGATTGTGGACGAGCCCGTGACATTTCAGACTCCTTCGGGTCCGTACACGCCCCACAATTACGATGACAAGTTCGAGGGAGCGATCACCCTGCGCCGCGCTTTGGCCCAATCGAGGAACATTCCGGCGTTGAAGCTGGCGGACAAGATCGGCATTCGAGTCGTGATCGATTACGCGCGGCGCTTCGGGGTGACGTCGAGCATCCCAGCGTATTTGCCGGTGGCGCTGGGCGCGGCGGATCTCACGCTGATGGAGCAGACTACGTCGTTTACGGTTTTTCCCAACGATGGAGTGCGAGTGACGCCTCACTACATCAGCAAGGTTACCGATTACGAGGGGCAAATCCTGGAACAGGATCTGCCGGATGTAAAAGATGTCATCAGCGCCCGGACGGCCCGCGTGATGACTTCCATGCTGCGTGAAGTGGTGCTGCATGGGACGGCCATGCCGGCAAACACCCTGCCTTACCCACTGGCCGGGAAGACGGGTACGACCAACGACTTTACCGACGCCTGGTTCGTCGGCTTCTCGCCCACGCTGACCTGCGGAGTATGGATGGGCTTCGATGAAAAGCGAACGCTCGGCGCGAAAGAGTCCGGTGGCCATGCTGCACTGCCGCTGTGGATCGCCTTTATGAAGACGGCTTTGGAAGGCAAAGACCAGGGGCAGTTTCCGGCTGCGCCCCTGGCGGCCGCCGCTGCCATTCCGCCGAAGATCGACACGCCCGATGTTGCGCCCGGCGATGGGGAAATGCATTGAGGGTTACCTCTGCACGGGCGCAGACCCCCCTGCCTCCATGGGCTCTCGAACGCTAAAATGGTCGGCATCGTATGAAGTCCTTCTTTCGCATACTGCTTCTCAGCTTGGTGCTGGTGATCGTGGCGCTGCTCTCGGCGCTGACGTCGATGCGCTTTGCCATCCACGGCCGTCAGGTCGCGGTGCCGAAGCTCGTGGGCCTAACTCCCGACGAAGCCGGACGTACGACGGAGGAGCTTGGCCTTTCCCTGAAGGTGGACCGGCAGTTTTACAGCCCGAACATCGCCGCAGGCAAGATTGTCTCGCAAACCCCCGTCGCCGGGGCGCAGGTGCGGCGGGGATGGCGTGTTCTGGTTGCGGAAAGCCTGGGGCCAGTGCGGGTCTCGCCGCCGGATGTGGTGGGGCAGAGCGAGCGGGCTGCGGCGATCAACATCCGCCGCCGTGGATTGCAGGTGGGGGAAGAAGCCGCCCTCTCCGCGCCCGGGAAAGACGCAGGAATGGTGATGGCCCAGAGCCCGCCGGCAAACTCGACCAGCGTGACCTCGCCCAACGTGAGCCTGCTAACGGCTGGCCCGGCGCGGCCGCAGGCGTACGTGATGCCGAGCTTTGTTGGGTCGCCTTTGGCTTTCGCCACCAGGGCTCTCGGTGAAGCGCGCATCCATGTCGGGAGCGTGGCCGCCGCACCGGACGTTCCCGGGGATGCCGCGCCGCTGGCGCCGATCGGACCCGCGTCCATCATTCTTTCGCAGACCCCGGCACCGGGGCAGCGTGTGCTGGAAGGGCAGTCGGTGAACTTCGAGGTCCGGCCTTAGCGCTACCGCTTGCGCAGGAGCGCCGCGAAGAACCCGTCGCAAGGGTGAACGCCCGGATCCGTGCGCAGGTAGGGGCCTTCGGTGAGACGTTCGATGTTGGACGTTGTAAGAATCTTTTCGTTCTGTAATCGCAACAGCTCTTCGAGGATACTGCCCAGCTCGAATCCCTGCCCGGCCGCCGTCTGTTCTCCCCAAGCCTCTTGCACGGCCTGCTCGCACTCCTCGGGCTCGAGCGAGCATGTGGAGTAGAGCAATGTTCCGCCGGGTGCAACCTGCCGCATCGCCGCCTGGATCAGCTCAACCTGGAGCGTCTGCAGTTCTCGAATGTTCTCGGCGCGCAGCCGCCATTTGATCTCGGGATGATGCGCCATCGTTCCCGTCCCTGTGCAGGGCGCGTCGACAAGGACCCGATCAAACTTTTCGCCGACAGGAAAATTTCGAAGGTCCGCGGTAATGATCTTGACGTTCGGTGCTTTGACGCGCTCTTCCAACAGGCGCGTGCGGTGCTGGTGCACATCCAGCGCGACGATGGCCGCTTCTGGATTGCGCTCGGCGAGAATCGCGGTCTTGCCGCCCGGCGCGGCGCAGGCATCGAGGATGCGCGATCCCCGGCCAACCAGCAGTGCCACCAACTGTGACGCTTCGTCTTGAATGGCGACGCGCCCGTTGCGAAAAGCCTGTGTCTTGGTGATGTCGCCGGATTCGACCCGCCGGGCAGTGGACAACAGGGAACCCGGCGCGAGACGAACATCTTCCCCGACGAAATCGAACGGGACTGAGCCCGCGGCGCCCGGTGTCTCGCGAAGTCGGATGTGGGTCGCAGGAACGCGCTGGTTTTCGACGCAGATCGCCCGCGTCGTCTCCACCCCGAAGTGAGCCAGCCAGCGAGCTACCAACCATTCGGGGTGCGCGTATTCGGCAGCCATGGCGGATGAAGTATTCGAGCGTCCTTCGGCCGGACTTTGATCGGGACCGGAGCGCTTCGCCGATGCTGCTCCGCCAACCTTCCTCAATAGAGCATTCACCAATCCGGCCGCCGACGTCCGCCGCGAGCGCTTCACCAGTTCGACGCTCTCATGCACAGCGGCGTGGGCGGGCACGCGCTCGAGCCGGGTGAGCTGGTAGGCTCCCATGCGCAAGGAGGTGAGCACTTCCGCGTCCAGCCTCCCCAGGGGCCACTTGCTGAAGGGAGCAAGCCCGGAGTCGAGCTCGGAGCGCCAGCGGAGAACGCCCATCACGATCTGCGTGGCCAGCCCATGATCCTCAGGCGAAAGGCCGGCATACTGCGAGGAATGTAGAAGCTCGGAAGCGTAAGCATCCTCGTTTTCGACCTGGAGCAGGATGTCGAAGGCCGTCGTGCGTGCCGGAGAAATGCTCATGCGGCGCCGAGTTTTTCGCCGGACTGGGGCCGGTAGCCGTTGATGAAATCACGGGCGGCCATGCGCTTCTTGCCCTCGGGCTGGACCTCGACCAGTTCCAGGAAACAATCGCGGCAGCCAGCAAGCAGCCGGTTGTCTTCCACAAGCAAAGAGCCAGGCGACGGTAACCCGGTGCCGATCACCACCCGAGCGCTGCAAATAACGAGCTGCTTGCCCCGGAAACCCGTAAAAGCCCCCGGCCAGGGCTGGAAGCCGCGCAGGCGATTGTGGATCTCCGCCGCCGAGCGGCTGAAATCGATTCGCCCGTCCTCCTTACGCAGGATCGGTGCCAGCGACGCCCTGGAATGATCCTGTGCTTGGGGAAGTACTGTCCTTTCTCTAAGACCGCGAAGCGTCCCGACCATAAGCTCGGCGCCCACCGCGGCCAGCTTCGGGGAGAGCGTTTCGGCCGTGTCATCGGCAGCGATGGGGACTTCGCGTTGCAACAGGATGTCGCCCGTATCAAGGCCGGCGTCGATGCGCATGGTGGTGACGCCGGTGACCGTTTCCCCGCAGGCCACGGCCCACTGGATCGGCGCGGCACCCCGGTATTTGGGCAAAACCGAGGAATGCAGATTAATGTTCCCGAGAGGCGGCAGATCGATCATCCATTGCGGAATAATCCGGCCGTAGCCGACGACAACGATCGCTTCGGGCTTCAGCGTTTGCAGTTGAGCCCGGAAATCGCCGTTGTTCTTGATGGTGTCGGGCTGGGCCACGGGTAGTTCGAGAGAAAGTGCTGCCTGCTTAACCGGGCTGACCGCCATTTCCATACCCCGGCCTTTCGGCTTGTCGGGACGCGTGACCACAAGGTCCACGGTGAAGCCGGCCCGGGCCAAGGCCTCTAGCGCAGGAACGGCAAAGCCTGGCGTGCCGCAGAAGACGAGATGGAAAGGGGGGTTCACGGAATGGGAACCTGCTCGAAATTGCGGCCGTCTACCACTCGCCGGCTTTCGCCAGCTTGCGAATCTTGCGCTTCATCAGATCCCGCTTCAGAGCGCTGATGTGGCTGATGTAAAGCTTGCCGTTCAAGTGGTCAGTTTCGTGACAGAAAGCGCGAGCCAGCAGTTCTTCGCCGGTGTGCTCGAAAAACTCGCCTTTTGCATTTTGCGCCCGCACGGTTACTTTCTTAGGGCGGGTGACATTCTCGCGAAACTCCGGAATGCTCAGGCAGCCTTCATTCTGCGAGATGCGGCCTTCGGTGTGAATAATTTCCGGGTTGATGAGAACGAGTTTTTGGTGGGGGTCTTCCTTGAACGTCACGTCGATGACCGCGATGCGCCGGGAGACGCCGATCTGCGGGGCCGCCAGGCCGACACCATGCGCGGCGTACATGGATTCAAACATGTCGTCGAGGAGTTGGCGTAAGTCGGCGTCGAACTTCGTGACCGGGGCGGCCTTGGTTTCCAGTACGGGGTCGCCAAACTTTACTATGGGATAGATCATGGAAAGTGGTTAGTAATTCTTCAATTGCTCAAGATAGCCGCGATGGTTGCGCAATGTTTCGCCCATGGAATCGCCGCCAAACTTGTCCAGAGCGCAACCAGCCAGCGTCAGCGCAACCATGGATTCCGCGCCAACCCCGGCGGCCGGAACCACGCATACGTCGGAGCGCTCATAGGCGGCCTGAACCGGCTCGCGCGTTTCGAAATCAACCGACTTGAGCGGTCGTCGCAAAGTCGAAATTGGCTTCAGGTAGCCCCGCACGCGGATGTCTTCTCCGTTGGAAACGCCACCTTCAATGCCGCCGGCGTTGTTGCGCGGTCGCGTGAAGCCCGCAAATCCCGTCGCCTCGGTGTAGCCGATTTCGTCATGCACCGCGGAGCCAGGTGCGGCAGCGGCGGCGACACCGATTCCAATCTCGACGGCTTTGACCGCTTGCAGGGACATGACCGCGCCCGCGAGACGGCCATCGAGACGCTCGTCCCATTGCGCGTAAGTGCCAAGGCCCGGAGGCACGCCGTGGGCCACAACCTCAAAAACGCCGCCGACCGTGTCGCCGGTACGGAGAACCTTGTCGACCTCGGCCTTCATCAGCTGTTCAATTTCCGGGTCAGCACAGTTCAAGAGAATTTCTTCACGAGCACAGCTGGCGACGATGTTGTCCCAGGGAACCTCGCCGTTGAGCACAGTGCCGCCGACTGCGACCACATGGCTGAGGACCTCGATGCCAAGGGCGCGCAGAAAGAGCTTTGCCAAGCCGCCCATCGCGACCCGGGCGGCGGACTCGCGGGCGGACGCGCGTTCGAGGACGTAGCGGGCCTCGGAGAAGTTGTACTTGAGGGCACCGGCAAGGTCAGCATGGCCGGGGCGAGGCGAGGCCACGCGCTTGTGCTTGCCGGGATCGCCAGGGTCAACCGGGAGCGCTTCCGTCCAGTTCTTCCAGTCATTGTTGGCGAGCTGGATCGAAATCGGCGAGCCGATGGTCTTGCCGTGACGCACGCCGGACAAAATGTGAGCGTGATCGCGCTCGATCTTCATCCGCCCGCCGCGGCCAAAACCCTGTTGGCGGCGCCACAGTTCGTGGTCGAGAAAGGCCTGATCGACGGCCAGTCCGGCCGGAAGGCCGGAAATGAAGGCCACGAGCGCCTCCCCGTGGGACTCTCCGGAGGTGAAGTAGCGAAGCATGAATCTTGGATTTTATCTGATAGCGCGGGAATTGCCGAATTCGGGTCCGGATCTCGGTCGCATCTGGTTACCAGTAACCTCGGTTGCCTCCACCAGCCGGGGAAGCCTGGTATCGCGGCATGCTCTTCACGGCGCCCTGGACGGTGAGAGTTTTGGCCAGGACAATGCCAGGAGAGCCTGCTGTGCAGGTGGCGATCCAAGTTGCGGTAGCCCGGCGGCCCGAGGTTCCCCGGCTCTGCAACCCGAACCCAACCGCTCCCGTGGCGGCGAACGGCCCCCCAGCCCGAAATAGATCGTGAACCGATGAATCGAGCGGAATGGGACGGCCCCAGGCCGCAAGCCTGCTGGAGCGCCGACCCCGCGCCGCGACGATGGCGCACGGCAAAAGCCCCCTTGGCCGCGGTAGATGACCACGAACCAGACAGAATTGCGATGGCCGAGGGCAGCACCGATCCGGTCAAGGCGACGAGGGCGAGTAGTAGCACTCCGGCATTGCACCCGGAGAGTAACCTGCTGGCCCATTACCGGTACTAAAGAGTTGGCGGTTTGCTGCGGAGACGTTTACAATCCGATCAAGTTTCAAAATTGCTTCCCTGGTTGTTCAACGCCGCTTCTGTCTTGCAAGTGTTTATTTTCTGGTCGGCCGAGGAGGTGTGCATTTGCCAAACGCACAAGAGTCGCAAGCAGAGTCTTCTGCGCAACGCGTACGTTGCGTTCTGGTAGATGAACAAGTGCTCGTGCGCGAGGGCATCGGCCGCCTGTTGCGGGAGCAGCCCGGATTTGAACTGATGGGAGAAGGCGCGTCCTTCCAGGAAGCCATGCAGCAGGCCGGATACTTGCCCCCGGATGTGGTGGTTGTGGGTGCCGATCAGGACCGGCATGCGGCGCTCGAAGCCGCCCGGCTGGCGCGTTTGGACTATCCCAACGCGCAGATCGTTTTCCTTTTGACCTACTTGGACGAAGGCTACCGCGCGCAATGCGAGCGGGCTGGCGTATCAGGGTTCGTGCTGAAGACGGCCCCCTCGGAAGCCCTGACGGAGGTTCTTGTCGAGGCCTATCGTGCTGGACAAAAGAGCGGTGGCGTCGGCGGACCTGTGCTGGTGGAAAACGCCCGCCTGCAGGCACAACGCCGCGGCGGCTCGCGCAACTTACAGGTCACCCGCCGGGAAGAAGAAGTATTGCGACTGATCGCGGAAGGGAACTCGGCGCGCTCAGCCGCGGCGGTTTTGGGATTGAGCGTGAAGACCGTTGAGGCGCACAAGTTTAATTTCATGCGCAAGCTGGGACTGCACAATCGCGCCCAAGTCATCAACTATGCACTTCGCAAGGGGCTGGTACGCGTGCCTGTCGCGGAGTAGTCGCTAGCGAGCCGCTGCCAGATCGGCCAGCGCCTGAACCGATGCAACCTCCAAATCCGGCTCGATGTTCGCCGCGATCGTAGCGCCGGGACCTGGCTGATTCTTTCTGCGATTCACCCACACGTTCTTCCAACCCAGCTCCCGGGTCGGCACAACATCGTGGTACAGACTCTGCGCCACGTGGAGAATCTTCTCCTTCGGCCTGCCAATTCGTTGCAACGCCACGCCAAAGTTATGCAGCGAAGGTTTGTAGCTGCCAGCCTGCTGTGCCGTGATGACGGCGTCGAAGGGAACCTGGAGCCGTTGGGCAGTTGGCGCGAAAAGGTCGTCATCGACGTTGGAAATGATGGCCAGCTTGTAGCGCGTGTGGAGCTGGCGCAAGGCCTCAACGGTATCGGGAAACGGCGGCCAGTTGGCCAGGGACTGCGGCAGCGAATGAATCTCTGTGACAGTCGGAGAAAACCCTAGCCCTTGCCCGAATGCCTCAACCACTCCCTCGAGAATCTGCCGGTAGGTCCTGTATTCGCCCGATTCAGCCTGGGCTTCGCATTCCCCGTAGAAACGCAGAGCTTCTTCGTCGGAAATCTCGACCCCATGCGCGGAAAGGACCGGGCGCAGCGCTCCAACAATCCCGGCTTCCCAATTGATCAATGTGCCGTAGCAATCGAAGGTCAGGTACTCAAACTGGGAGAAATCGAGCACAGCGCGGACCTCTAGAATTTCTTCTCGGCCAGAACCGCCGCAGGGACAGGCTCGGCAGGTTCAAAGTCCAGTTTCGGCGCACTCGGGTCCGCAGCTTCATCGCCCGAAGGGACCGGCTGCGTCAGGAATTTGGCCGTGTTGAGAAGATTTCTTCCCAGCGAAGGATTGTATCCCGCCCACGGGTTCGGCGAATCGGCATCGCGCTCCAGGTGAGCGCGCATGCTTTCCATCTTCGAATCCAGGTCGTCCATGTAGTGCAGCAGCAACGCCTCGGGGAACATGGGCAACTTCGGCGAGCCGAATTCGTAGTGCCCGTGGTGGCTGATGATCAAGTGCTCCAGCAGGGTCTTCAGTCCCTCGGGGAACTCGGGCAGGAATGCGAGTTTCTGCTGCAGCATTTCGAGTTCGATGATCATGTGGCCGAGCAACTGGCCGCGCGTGCTGTAGGTGAACGACCGCGCATAGCTCAGCTCGTGAATCTTGCCGATATCGTGAAAGAACGCTCCGGCCATCACCAGGTCGCGATTGATCTGCGGATAGTTGCGGCAAACCAGGTCGCAGCTCCGCATCAGCGAAACCACGTGATCGAGCAAACCCCCGATGTAAGCATGATGCAAGGTCTTAGCCGCAGGCGCGTTCCGGTAAGCGTTCGCGATCTCAGGGTCCGCCAAAAAGGCGTCGAGCAGCGCGCGCAGATGAGAATCCTGCACGGTCGCAACAAAAGCACACAGCTCCCGCCAGAGCTCGCCAACATCTTTATTGCCCTTGGGCAGGTAATCGCCAAAGTCAACTTCCGAGTCGACCATCTTCCGCAGCTTGTGAATGGTGAGCTGAAAGCGCTGATTGTAGCGGTTGATCAGTCCCTTGATCTTAAGGAAATCATCCTGCTCGAAGGCGCCCATCGCATCTTCGACGTTGTCCCACATCTTGGCTTCAATCTGGCCGGTGCGGTCGCCCAGCGTGAGCGCGAGATAGGGTTCCCCGGTTTTCTTGGGCTTGATTTGCTTGGATACCACAACAAAGCTGGTGGTGATGATGCTGTTTTCGTGGCGGACGGCGTCAATAATGAAGAACTCTTTCATGATGTCAGACGGCCAGGCGAACTACCGCTTGCCGCCACGGAACAGGCCCAGCTTCTTGTTCTTCTTCAGTTCCTTGGCGCTCGACTCCGCGCCTTTCGTTTGCACGAACTTCGTCTGGTTCGGGCTGGCGCCGGAGTCCACATAGCCCGGCTTGATCTCAATGTAAGCATCCTCGCGCAGTTTCGTGAGGTATGTCCGCAGCGCCGGTTGCAGCTTCTCGTAGTAAAGCGCGTCCTGAATCTTGGGTCCAGCTTCCTTCAACGTGGCCATGCCCGCCGGGGTGTGCTCGCTGACCTTCAGCAGGACGAAGCCCTGCTTGGTGCGGATCGCGTCCGACACCTCGCCAACTTTCATCGCGAAAGTCCTATCCTCCAAATCCTTGGCCAATTGCCCACGCTGAAAATAGCCAAGATCGCCCCCCTGCGCCGCCGTCGGCCCATCGGAATTTTTCTTGGCGATTTCCTCGAAACGGGCGCCCTTTTGAATCTGTCCCAACAGGTCTTTGGCTTTGGCCTCGGCGGCCTGCACCGTAGCCTCGTCGGCATCCACCGGAGTCTTGCCATCAGGCCCCATCTTCTGCGTGGAAACCAGCAGTTCGCTCATGCGCACCTGCTCCGTCTGCGCAAACTGATCTTTGTGTTGCTCGTAGAACTTCTGTATATCGTCCTTGCCAATGGTGAGGTGCCGGCCAACCTCGCTGCCGATCACTTTTTGCGTGATCATGCCGTTTTTCATGTTGAGCTTAAAATCTTCGAGGGTCGTACCCTGTGACTGCGCCGCCTTGTCCAGGTCTTCCATCGTTTCGAGGCCCATCTGCTTGCGCATTTCGTCGAGGCGCTTGATCAGGTCCGTATCGACGTTGACGTCGAGCTCTTTTCCCTTTTCCAGCAAGAGCTGCTGATCGATCAGGTCGCGAAGAACGTCGCGCTCGCGATCGGCGTAGAGCTTGTCCGCATCCTTCGGCTCTTGCTGGCGGATTTCGGACTTCAGCTGATCCTTGCTGTGGATATACTCCGTGCGCGTCACGATCTCATTGTTGACGCGGACGATGATTTCCTCAATCACCGAATCGGCCCGCAGGGAGCGAGGAAACAGCACCAGACCGGAACAGATCGCGGCTGCTCCAAGAGCAAGACGAAACATCTTTATGCGCATAGAAGGCACATCCTTAGCTGGGCAACCGCGGGGCCACCGGCCGCTATGGTCCCCAATACATTAGTTCAATTGTAACTCCGATTTGCGGCGTTTTGCTTGGCCGAGAGCTGGTCGAAGACCTGCGGAAGGCCTCTCACCCACCCCCACCCGGGGAGAGATTGGCCCTCCCGGCCAACAGAACCGATCTCTGCACGTTGTTCACGAAACGCCATCGGTTTGCCCGCGGCCACCGCTGTTATGATGGGCGGCGCAAGTCCGTGAAGTGCCGGAGGCGTCATGCCAAAATTCTTGGTCGCAGCGCTGGTGTTGATGGCAGGATTAACAAATATGTCCGCGCCAGAGAAAAAACCATCCTTTCCCAACGCTGTGGAACTCGATCGCATGGCCGCGCGATTCGCGCCCACCGATCTACACGTCAATGTCTCGGGCTTGTCGGCGGGCGATCGCGCTGCCCTGGCCAGACTCGTGATGGCAGGCCGGCTCCTCGACGACATTTTTCTCGAGCAGTACTGGAGTGGAAATGCGGCGCTCTACGAGAGGCTGCGAAAGGATACAACTCCGCTCGGCAAAGCGCGGCTGAACTATTTCTGGATCAACAAGAGTCCATGGTCGAACCTGGACGGATTCGAGGCGTTTCTTCCCGACGTGCCCGCGCGCAAGCCGGAGGGCGCCAACTTCTATCCCACGGATATGCCCAAGGAAGAATTCGAGCGCTGGGCCGCGAGCCTGCCGGAGAGGGAGCAAAACGAAGCCAAGGGTTTCTTCACCGTCATCCGGCGAAGGGAAGGCGGCACGCTGAAGGTGGTTCCCTATAGCGAGGAGTATAAAGACGACCTCGAGAAGGCGGCCCAGTTTTTGCGAGAGGCCGCGGCGCTCACAGAAAATGCCTCCCTCAAGCGTTTCCTCACGACGCGGGCCGACGCCTTCCTGAGCAACGACTACTACGAGAGCGACATGGCGTGGATGGATTTGGATGCGCCGCTCGACATTACCATCGGACCCTACGAAACCTACAACGACGAACTGCTTGGATCGAAAGCCTCGTTCGAGGCCTACATCAACGTTCGCGACGAAGCGGAGTCAACGAAGTTGGCGGCCTTTGCGTCGCATCTCCAGAAGCTCGAAGACAGCTTGCCCCTGGATCCGAAGTACCGCAACCCCAAGCTCGGCGCGGCCGCCCCAATTCGCGTAGTGGACGAGGTTCTGGCGGCCGGAGACGGCGCCCATGGCGTCACTACCGCAGCCTACAACCTGCCCAACGATGACCGCGTGGTGCAGCAGAAGGGCAGCAAGCGCGTCATGCTGAAGAACGTGCAGGAAGCAAAGTTCGAGCACGTACTTGTGCCCATCGCACGCCGCGTCCTGGCGAAGTCAGCGCAACCGGATGTGAAGTTTGAGCCGTTCTTTACCCACATTCTCACGCACGAACTGATGCACGGCCTGGGGCCGCACCAGATCCAGGTTGGGGGACGCAATACGACTCCCCGCGAACAGATGAAGGAACTCTACAGCGCAATCGAAGAAGCCAAAGCCGACGTCACCGGCCTCTGGGCTCTTCAATACATGATGGATCATGCCCAACAGATGGGTCTCGATCAGGTCTTGTCCACAGGACCGGCAGCAGAGCGACAGTTGTACACCACATTTCTAGCGTCGTCGTTCCGCACGCTGCGCTTTGGGTTGCACGAAGCGCACGGCCGCGGCATGGCGATCCAGGTGAACTATCTAATGGAAAAGGGCGCGTTTGTGGCAGAGAAGGATGGAACGTTCAGCGTCAACCTGGAAAAAGCCAAGACCGCCGTGCGAGATCTGGATCACGAGCTGCTAACCATGGAAGCTGAAGGAAACTATGCCGCCGCCAAGAAGATGCTCGACAAAGCGGCTACGTTGCGTCCCGAGTTCGAAGCTGCCTTCGCGAAGCTGAAGGATATCCCCACCGACATCGCGCCTCGCTTCGTAACGGCTGAAAAGCTGGTGCTGTCCACGCCGGCAAAGGCGCCGGCAAAAGCGCCGGCAAAAGCAAGGACCCCAGCAACCCAGAAAAAACCAAGCTAGCTCTGCGGGTTGCTGCGGACCAGCGCGAGGGCCGTCACGTCATTGTGCGTGGGCGGCGCGCACATAAACCGCTCCACACTATCTAAGATAGCAACGCACAGTCGCTGCGCACTGGGAGCATTCACGTGTTCCAGAGTCGCCGAGACGCCCTCGACCCCGAATTCATTCCCCTGGCAGCGGGCTTCCACCACCCCGCGCGAGACCAGGAGTAAAACCGCACCAGGCTCGAGCACCGTCATCGACGCGTCGTGCGTGGCATGAGAAAACAAGCCAAACGGGAGACCGGTCGCTGGCAACGGGGAGATGCCGGCGCGGTCGCGAACCAATCCTGGAACGTGACCAGCGTTGCTGTAGCAGACCGTCCCGAGTTGCGGGTCATAGCAGGCAAGAAACGCCGACGAAGCGCAAATGCCGTCCGCTGCTTCCAGCACCGTACGATTCAACGACAATGACAGCTCGACAATGGCCATGGCTTCATTCAACTCTGTCGCCGCGAACAGCCGAGGTACCTCGGTTCGGAAATGGTCCTGCACAATGGCGGCAATGTTCTGCGCGCTATCCCGCTGTCCGGAGACATCCAGCATCAAGAATACGAGCCGCGCGTTCACCAAGAGAAAGTCGAAAAAGTCTCCCCCCATCCGCTGGCCGGAATAAGCCGCGCCGATTTCAGCTCCCGGAATCGATGGCGGCTCAGGAGGTTCGGGTTGGCGCAGCGTGGGTGCGGCGCTCTCGTCTTGCTGTCCGAAGAAGTTCACAATGGTGCTTCGACGCTCAAAACAGCGCAAGCGTCGCAGAAAAATATGACGGATGCCCTAACTACCGTACTTGCTCGCCAGAAACTTGCCGACTTCCGTCTCCAGTTCCCGGTACCCGGAGTGTACAGTGGCGCGCAACGCAGCCTCGGGAGTACTGCCGTCACCCATCCGCTGCAAGATCCGCTGCACGTCGCTCATGCCATAGGTTTCCTGGATGTACTCCACCGCGGCCAGAGACTCGTCATAGGCGACCGTGGCTTCCGCCGAAGAGAGGCTCATGAATCCGCCTTCCAGCAGGTTGTAGGGAATCGCTCGCTGTGCCTGGAAAAGCTGCGCCAGACGCTGGCCGCGAGCCGTGAGGTTCCGCGGCTCCACCATCTGCGCGATGCCTTCATGCAGCCACTGCGGGCAGCGGCCGCGCGAAATGTAATTGATAAAGGAGTGCGCCAGTTCGTGCCTGAGCACACGGGCTAAGTCCGGCGTCAGCGAGTCCAGGCCACTGACCGGAATCCGCATCTTGCCATCGTTCAAAGCGCCGGTCCAGGAAGGCGCTTGCGTTACGTCGAAGAATGCCTGATTGGTGTAAAGAATGACGGCCACGCTGTCGCGCGGCGATGCCCCCAGCATCTGAGCCAGTTCGTCATATTGCGATTCAAGCGTGGAAAGAATCGCCCGCCGCAGAGACTCGGAAGTCTGCTTGCCTTCAAAGCGCAAGGTGAAGTGGCTGCTCTGATTCTCGGAAAAGCTTTCTTCCGCGGCCGCATCCTTCTGCGCTTTCGCCAGCAGCCGTTCCACACCCGGGTCTGCGCGAATCGCCAATGAGCGCTTCCAGGACCGGATGGCTTCATTCGTGCGATCCGAGGCATACTGAGCCGCACCCAACACCGCGTAGGCATCGGCGGAATCCGGTGCAACCCGCACGGCGTGCTCGGCCGACGCCAATCCTTCCCGGGTGGCCCCCACCCGCAGGAGCAATACCGTATAGTGAGCCAGCAGAATCACGTTCTCCGGCTGCAGGCGCAGCGCGCTTTCGTAATACGTTCGCGCGGTCTTGGTGTTGCCTTGCTCGATCTCATGCCGGCCCGCCAGAAAATATCCCGCAGCCGCTTGGTCCGGCGTGCTTTCCTTCTCCAGCTTGGCCAGGGCGTCGGTGTCCACTTTGCCATCGTGCAAAACCAGCGCGTAGACATCGTTGGCGATGCGCAACTCGGCGCTGGGCGCCGCGATATCGGTTGACTTTGACCCGCCTGAGCCCGTCGAATACTCCGGAGGAACTCCCCCGGCGTCGATGTGATCCACCAGCGATTTCGGGATGGCGAAGGTATTCTCACCGACTTCGTATTCAATGCGCGTACCATTCTCACGGACGCTGTCCGCCCAAATCGCGCGGCCGTTCTTGAGATGGAGCGTTGCAGCGGGCGCGAGAATGCACGCGACCGCAAGAAAGCAGGAAAGGAAGATGGACTGGGTGCGCACCACTTTGCAGTCTAGCAACGCGGGAAGGAGCGCCTGAAGTGACTGTGGTAACGCGGAGTGTATGGTTGCGGCTCTGCTGTGCGGCAATTCTTGTGGCCGCTCTTCTCGGCACGGTCAGGGCTTCGGCCACCGAGGCGCCGACGGCGTCTGAGATGCCGGAGAACGCCTCGCAGCCCGCCGAACAGTTGTTCCTGCGCCTGGGGAGCGTCGGCCTCGACGCGGCACGGGTCTATCACGTACGAGACGCGCATGTCGATCGCCCCGGGCTTTATCTGACGCTGGAGGACGGGACCATCGCATTCACGGAGGATGTGGTGGGGCGCGTGACCGGCGCTCTTTTTGAGGGCGAAGGCGAGGTCCTGGTGCTTCCACCGGATCGCGCCGAGCGATCCTCCTTGGCGTTGTTTACAGGCTCGGCGGTGCTGGAAGAGAGATTCAGGTTTGGCTATATTCGTTTTAATGACAGAACCTATGAAGAGTTGAAAGCCTATCTAACGACGGCTGCCGATGCTTCGACTTTTGTGTCTCGATGGGGCGCCCGGGCCCACGATTTGGCAGCGGCGGATGCGCTTCGGCTGTTGCAGACCTATGCGCCACTGCTTCCATCTTTGGAAGCGTTCCATGAGCCTGTGCACGACACCAGGCCAGATCGGCTCTTGCACGCACGGCTGGTCGGGACGAAGCTGGGGGCGTTCGATATCTTCTATGACTCGATGTCTCCGGAGCAATTGCAAGTGCTGCAGCTTACGCAAGTGGAAGGGACCAGCTATTACGACATCTGGATGTCGTTTACTCCGAAGCGGCGCAGTGGCGATCAGCCGCCCGCGGAAGACGCTGGCGCCGATGGTTTTGAGATCCCCAGCTACAAGATTCAGGCGCGCATAGCACCGCCGACCCGTCTCGAGGCGGAGGCGACTTGCGAACTGCATGTTCTTCGTGAAGGACAACGCGCGTTACTATTTGAGCTGTCCCGCTACCTGCTTCTCACACGCGTCGAAGCCGCGGGCGAGCCTCTGGAGTTCATCCACAATCCGGCGGTCACCGGTTCGCAATTGGCGCGGCAGGGAAACGATCTGGTCGCAGTCGTCTTTCCCCGGATGCTCAAAACCGGCGAGCGCATCACGCTGAAGTTTACTTACGGCGGAGATGTCCTATCGGAAGAGGCCAACGGACTACTGGCCGTGGGAGCGCGCGGAACGTGGTACCCGAATCGCGGGCTCCGCATGGCAAATTTCGACCTGAACTTTTCTTATCCGGTGGGATGGACCCTCCTGGCGATCGGCACGCGCACCGGCGCCGACCAGATTCTTCCCAGCGACGCTCGTCCGGACGGCGCAACATCAACAGCAGAGCAAATTCACTCCCACTGGGTTTCGTCCCGGCCGGTTCCCGTGGCGGGATTCAATCTTGGGCGCTACGTCAAAGCCACCGCAAAGTCAGGAAGCGTCCCAGTGGAGGCCTACGCCACCGGCGAGATGGGATTGGCTGCGCCCAAAATTGCCCCAGGGCTGGCGTCGGCACCGGGGAAAGCCTTGCCCGACAGTTCGCCCCCAATTCCGCAGTTTTCCGGACCGCCCTCGCCCGTGCACAATGTGCAAGCAGTCGCTGACCGTGCCGCCGATGCCATGACGTTTTTCGCCAGCCGCTTCGGAGACTATCCCTACGGGTCGTTGGCGCTCACCCAGGCACCCGGGCCGTCCAGCCAGGGCTGGCCCGGCCTCGTGTTCCTATCCGGATACGCGTTCTTATCTCCAGAGGAACTGGCCTCCCGGCATCTTCGCCCTGCTGACGCCATTCTGGCACGCCAAACTCCGGCCCATGAGACCGCGCACCAGTGGTGGGGTGATCTCGTCCCGTGGAGGAGCTACCGCGATCAGTGGATTTCCGAAGGTCTGGCCAGCTACTCCGCGCTCCTCGATCTGGAGAGGAAAGACCCGGCGGCCTTTCGAACTGTCCTCGATACCTATCGCGACGACCTTTTGCAGATGCGTGGCGATCGGCGCCTGTCCGAGGCGGGCGCCGTCACACTTGGACAGCGCCTGAACTCTTCCCGCTTCCCGCTCGGCTATGACCTCATCGCCTATGGCCGTGGCGCGTGGCTCTTCCATATGCTGCGCCAAATGCTGCGCGACGATGTCGTCATGACGAGTCAGGGCTCGAGCGCCGCGAACCCGGACGAACCCTTCACGCAAGTTCTGCGCAGGATGCGGGACAGATACGCGGGCAAGAGCCTCTCGACCCGGGAGCTGCTGCAGGAATTTGCGGCAGGTTGGCCCAAGTCGCTCTGGTTTGAGGGGAAGCCTTCGCTCGATTGGTTCTGGGATGGTTGGATTCAGGGAACGTCTGTCCCGATTATGGAACTGAAAAACCTAAGAATACTGCGTTCCAAGGAAGAAGCCTGGGCGAGCGGTACGATTGTGCAACGGGATGCACCCGATGACCTGATCACTCCCGTACCCCTCTATGCAGAAGCGCCCGGAAGGCCCCCAGTGTTGCTGCGGCGAATCTTCGCGGACGGGGGAGAGACCACCTTCCGCCTCCGCGTGCCCTCGGGAACGCGAAAGATCCTCCTCGACCCGCAACTGACTCTACTGCGACAGCGCTGAGACTTGCCGGGTCGGGGTTAACCCTCCGCCTCCGCCAGCCGCCTCCGCAAAAACCGTATCTCCACGTCATTGGTCGCCAGCAACAACGCCCGCCGATACGCCGCCGCCGCCTCGCCCCTTCTTTCCAGCCGGCGCAACAGATCCGCCTTCGCCGCCGGCAGGAGATGAAATTCCCGCAACTCCTCCCGCTGTTCCAATTTTTCCAGCAGCGCCAATCCCTGTTCCAGATCCCCGGCCATAGCCACTGCCACCGCCCGGTTCACTGCAATCACCGGCGACGGATACACCCGCAACAAAACCGCATACAACGCGGCGATCTGCCGCCAGTCCGTTTCCTGCGCCGTCTTAGCATTCGCATGCAGCGCGCTAATCGACGCCTGCAAGGCATACACCCCCGTAGCCCCGCCGCGCAGCGCCCGCTCCGTCAGCTCCGTCCCCTCTCGAATCTGCTCCCCATGCCAACGCGACCGATCCTGCTCCTCCAGCAAAACCAGCTCTCCCTCGGCGCTCACCCTGGCCTCGCACCGCGAATCATGCAGCAACATCAATGCCAGCAGCGCCTGCGCCTCAAAAGGCCGCGGCAGCAGCGCGCACAGGACCCGCGCTAGCCGAATCGCCTCCGCGCACAGCTCCCTCCGCACCAGCGCGTCCCCACTGCTGGCCAGGTACCCTTCATTGAAAATGAGATACACCACCAGCAGCACAGCATCCAGCCGCTCCACCAGGTCTTCCGCCGAAGGTTCGCAATATGGAATCCCGGCATCGCGAATCTTGCGCTTCGCCCTAACCAGCCGCTGCGCCATCGTCGCCACCGGCACCAGAAAAGCCTTAGCCAGCTCCTCCCTTGTGATGCCGCACACCGTGCGCAGCGTCAACGCCACCTGCGCTTCCTCACTCAGCGCCGGATGGCAGCAGGTAAAGATCAACCGCAACCGGTCATCCGGGAAGCGCTCCTCTTCGGCATCCGCCTGTGAAAATCCCGCTGCCGGTTGCGCCAGGAATTCCGAATATCTTGCAATCTCCGCCTGCTTCTCTTCAAACCTTTTCTCCCGCCGCAGCCGGTCAATCGCCTTGTGCCGCGCCGTACTCACCAGCCACGCCGCGGGATTCGCAGGAGGCCCGTCCACGGGCCACTTTTGCAGCGCCGTAGCGTAAGCCTCCTGCAACATTTCCTCCGCCAGATCAAAGTCACCCAGCAGCCGAATCAAGGTCGACAGAATCCGCCCAGACTCTTCCCGATGCAGTTTCTCAAGATCCATGCCGCCGGTTCCTGCGCACGTTCCTAAGCAACCTTGCCCTCCGCCGTTTCCCCTCGCGTCACAATCGGCCGGATCTCAATCGATCCATGCCGCACCGACGGAATCCGCGCTGCAATCGAGATGGCCTCATCCAGGTCCTTCGCCTCCACCAGATAAAACCCGCCCAACTGCTCTTTCGTCTCCGCAAACGGCCCATCCGTCACCACCCGTTTGCCATCCCGCATGCGCACCGTAGTAGCCGTGGCAATCGGCTTCAGTTGATGCCCCGCCTGGTGATTGCCGCTCTCCATAATCTGCTGCGTAAACTGCCCGTACTCCTTGTACATGGCCGCCTGGTCAGCCGCCGTCATCTTCGCCCAATCCGCTTCCGCGTCATAGATCAACATCAGATACTGCATGGTGTATTTCCTCCTACCCGTTAGTCGAACGAAATCCAGGGAATCGACACGACTCCCCAAGAAATTTACCCGTCGATCCTACAGAAAACTTGTCACACCGGCCAACGGGCGCGATCCGGTACCCTCTATTCCGTCACGCTGCCCCACCTTTTCTCACTCCGCCGTCCGGTTCCACGCTGCAAGAGCGGACCGGCCCAGCGGTCGAAACCACCAAGCCCAGAGCGCAAACCGCGGGAATAAGCCGCACCGGATCAGCCCCGGAGGGCCGAAGAGCGCCCGCCCCCGGCACTGTAAGGCAGACAATTGCGCGCCGCCCGCGCTCAACTGCAAACCCGTTCACCCGCGCGCCAGCATTCCGGCAGCCAAAGATAGCGATTCCGAAAACAGAAACAGCACAACAAATCCTTGGATGCGAGGCCTCCCGCTTCGCCCCAGACCAGGCGGCATTCCATCTCCTCGAACCGGTGGCATGGCCAGGCGCGCTTCGTGGAGCCGCGACCGCGTTCCGGTGTCTCAGCAAACATGAAGCCCGCTCCAGCGCGTGGTCAAGACCCAACTCAACTCCCCCGCCCCGACTTCCCGCGGCAAAGAGCCCCAGGAACAAGGCCCACCGCGCAAGTCGTGGGTATAAAACACGAAACCAGCCAGCTCCGCAGGGGGGAAACACCAGTTCCCACGCACTCTCTCGCCCGGAAACTTGCGTTCCCAAAGACAGACACTCCGCGCAAGATCCCTGCAAGAACTCCTCGCGTCCCCGTTCTCTGTATTGGAACGGTCCTCCGGCGCCGCACCCGGAACTGACCCGTCCAACATCCTCAGGGAGCGCCCATGAACCCCGTCCGTCAAACCCCCAACCCAGTCACCTTCGTCTTCTTCGCCATCACCGTGTTGCTCGCCACCGTCGCCTTCCTGTTCTTCCAGCCCGACGATGCTTCCGGCGGCGTCCCCACCACCACCGCCACCTATTCCCATGGCGCTCTCCACCTAACCATCCCCTACAAGGCCGCCCGCTCCGGCGCCGGAGAGTTGGCCCTGGACGTCCTCGATCCCGAAGACACCATTCTCGGGAGTGCCCGTCGGCACCTCGACCTCGCCAAAGGTCCGGGCCGCTGGCAGGACGAAATCAAGCTAGCCAAGCCGATCCCCGTGGACGATCTGGTCTGGCATCGCGTACGTTACCGCTTCGAATTCGACGACAGCAACGCCGACGCCATCGAGGGCACCGAGTCCATTTCCCAGGTCCTGCGCACACCCGTCATTCACATTCTGGGACAACAGTCCTACCTCAGCGGCGGTCCCGCCGCGACCCGCGTCATCGTCACCGATTCCGCGAACGAAATCATTCCGGGCACGGGGAACGTGCACATCGACCTGCTTGCTCAGGACGCCAAGCCCCGTCTCCTGTTCACCGGCCCGCTCAATCGCCGCGGTACCACCGACGCCCAGTTCCGCTTTCCCGCCGGATTCGTCGGTGCCTACCAGCTGCGCTATGCCGTCGATACCCCCCTTGGTTCCGCCGAGTTCACGCAAGATGTCCGCCTCGAGGATAAGGTCTCGATTCTTCTCACCTGCGAGAAGCCCATCTACCAACCCGGCCAAACCATCCACGTGCGCGCCCTCGCCCTCGATCGCTCCGACCACCAGCCGTCCGCCCGCCGCAGGCTCACGTTTGAAGTCGAAGATTCCCGCGGTAACAAAGCATTCAAGAAGACGGCAAAGACCGACGAATTCGGCGTCGCCTCCGCGGAATTCAGCCTCGCCGATGAAGTCAACCTCGGCACCTATCACCTGCGGGCCCTCATGGGTGACCCCGACGCTCCAACCAATACCGCCGAAATCGCCCTCAGCGTCGAACGCTACGTCCTCCCGAAATTCAAAGTGGCTGTCGAATTTGCCGATGCCGGAGAGAAGACAACGGGCAAGAAGCAAAAACGCGGCTACCAGCCCGGCGACCACGTCACCGGCACCGTCCGCGCCCATTACTTTTTCGGCAAGCCCGTCGACGCCGCCGAGATCACCATTAAAGCCTCCGCCATGGACGTCTCCGTCCACGAAGTGGCCTCGGCGCAAGGCAAGACCGACGCCGATGGCGCCTACCACTTCGATCTCCACCTGCCCAAATACTTCGCCGGACTTCCCCTGAACCACGGCGCAGCCCGCGTCCTCATCGAGGCCACCGTGAAAGACTCCGCCAGCCATTCTGAAACTCGGGGCGAGCCCATCACGGTCAGCCAATCGCCGCTGCTCATCACCGCTGTTCCGGAAGGCGGCACTCTCGTCCCCCACCTCGAGAACCAGGTCTTCATCCTGGCCTCCTACCCCGACGGAACTCCCGCCAAAGCGAACCTGGTAATCCACGCTTCGGGCAATACGGAACAGCATATTTCCACCGATGACGGCGGTATTGCCGTGGCTCGAATCACTCCCGGCACCGGCAACGAACCCTTGGAAGTCGAGGCCACTGATCAAGAGGGAAGTCACACCTCCACGAAAATCGATCTCCAGGCTCGCGAGGGCGAAGAGCAAATCCTTCTCCGAACCGAGCGCGCCGTCTATCACGCCGGAGACCGCATTCAACTCAAAGTCTTCTCCACCAAGGCTCGCGGCGCAGCCTACGTGGACATCGTCAAGGAAGGCCAAACCGTCCTCACCCGCGATCTGGAACTGGAAAATGGCCAGGCCGAACTCTCCCTCACCGCCACGGCGGAAATGGCCGGGACCGTCGATTTCAGCGCCTACCTGTTCGGCCGCGACGCCCGCCCCGTCGGCGACCACCGCCTAGCTTTCGTGCAGCCCGCCGACGAACTCAAAATCGAAACCGAAGCGGACCACCCTGCCTACAAGCCGGGCGACGAAGCCCGCATCCATTTCCGCGTCACCAATTCCCGCGGCGAAGGCGTCCACGCCGCCCTCGGCCTCGAAGTTGTCGACGAAGCCGTCTTCGCCTTGGCGGAAAAGCAGCCCGGATTCGCCAAGGTCTTCTTCTATCTGGAGCAGGAGGTCATGAAACCCCGCTACGAAATCCACTCCTTCGGCATGCCAGAAATCGTCGAGCCGGCAGAAAAGTTCAAAGGCGATGAAGCGCCCGAAGCGGGTCAGACGTCGGCAACCCGCCGCCGCGACCGGGCCGCGCGCGCTCTGTTCTCGGCCACTGAAATTGTCGGCGCCAACAACTTCCAGACGGACTTTGGCAAAGACGTGCCGATGACCAAGTACGTCGAATACCAGGGCCGCTACCAGACCAGTCTCTTGAAACAGGTCCGCAGGCTAGCCATCAACCTCGGCAACGCCTACCGCCAGGACCCCGAAGGTGGTGACCTGCGAAAAGTCTTTGCCCAAATGAAGAAGACCGAAAGAGTCGACCTGCGCGATGCCTGGGGCACGGAACTCCACATCGAACGCGCTAACTGGTTCAATGACAAGAAGCACTACATGATCCGCAGCGCCGGCCTCGACCGCAGTTTCGATACCGGCGACGACATGTCCGCCTTCGTCGAACTCCACACCGGGCACATCGTTGGTCGCCCCGATTCCGGCGCCATCCATGTAGAGATGGAACACGATCGCGGCCCCTTCAACGGCCGCGCCGACATCGTCGGCACGGTCACCGACATCACGGGCGCAATCATCGCCGACGCAGGCGTCGAGGTGCGCAACCTTACCAGTGCCTCTACGCGCCATGGCAAAACCAACGCGGCCGGCGAACTCCGCATGGCGGGCTTGCCCGTTGGCGACTACCAGGTAGAGGTCTCCGCCCCTGGCTTCAAGACCGCATCCCACGAAATCACCCTGCAAGCCCGCGACCGCGCCGTCCTCTCCGCAACCCTTACGGTCGGCGCAGTCTCGGAGACGGTCGAGGTCACCGCCGCCGGTCCAGTCGTGATGACCGCAGCGATGGATATCGGCGGCGGTGCGGCGTTTGCTATCAGGGGGGCCGCCGAAGGCGATGCTGCGAACCCAGCGCGCAATCATCTGCCCCTCAACGGCCGCGTGGTCGACAAGATGATGATCCCGAACGCACCGGCCGCAGCGCCGATGGCTCTGCCCGTCAGGGCCAAGAGCCTTGCCCTCCTCGCCAAAGACGAGAAAGGCAAATCCGACGACGATTCCTCCCCCAGCGCCCGCGTCCGCTCCTATTTCCCCGAAGCCCTTTACATCAACCCAGAAATCATCACCGACAAAGATGGCCGCGCCAGCATCGTCATCCCCATGGCCGATTCCATTACCACGTGGCGCATGGCCATGATCGCCTCCACCGAGCACGGCGCGCTCGGTACTTCCACTTCCAGCCTAAAGGTATTCCAAGACTTCTTCATCGACCTCGATCTCCCCATCACTCTCACCCAGGGTGACCGGGTTTCAATTCCGGTAGGCGTCTACAACTATTCCGACGTCCAAGGCGACGTCAGCCTCCAGTTGCAACCGGACGCCTGGTTCTCTCTGGTCGACGACACCGCCTCCAAATCCCTGACCGTCGATGCCGGCCGCGTTGGCGGCTCCCAGTTCACCCTCGAAGCCACTCACATCGGAAAGTTCAAGCTCACCCTCTCTGCCCATATGAAAGGCGGAGCCAACCGCGCCGATATCGTAGTCCGCGAAATCGAAGTCATTCCCAACGGCCGCCAGCAAAACCTGGTCTTCAATGGCCGCCTGGAAAACTCCGTCCAACACAAAGTCGCTTTCCCCGAAAATGCCATCCCCGACGCCAGCAAAATCTTCGTCCGCCTCTACCCCGGTCCGCTCAGCCAGGTCATCGAAGGTATGGATAGCATCCTGCGCATGCCCGGCGGCTGCTTCGAGCAAACTTCCTCCAGCACCTACCCCAACGTCCTTGCCCTCGACTACATGAAGCGCACCAAGAAGCTCACTCCCGAAGTCCACGCCAAAGCTGAAGGCTACATCGCCAACGGCTACCAGCGTCTGCTCACCTTTGAAGTCCCCGGCGGAGGCTTCTCCTGGTTCGGCAGCGCTCCCGCCAACAAAATCCTCACCGCCTACGGCCTCATGGAATTCTCCGACATGTCCAAGGTCTACGACGTTGACCCCAGGCTCATCGCCCGCACCCAGCAATGGCTGGCCAACCAGCAGCAACCGGACGGCAGTTGGAAGCCCGACACATCCTTTATTAATGAGGGCGCCACCAACCGCTACAACAGCAACGTCCTCCGCATCACCGCCTACTTGGCATGGTCGCTCGAGACCACCGGCTATCAAGGCCCAGCCGTGGAACGCGCCAAAAAATATGTCGAAGACCACATGACCCCGAAAGCCGACGCCTACACCCTAGCCATTGTCGCCAACTTCGCCGCCGACGGAAACGACCGCGAATTCACCCACCAAGCCATCCAGCTCCTCCTCGATGCGCGCACCGAGAAAGACGACCAAGTCTTCTGGACCGCCGACGAAACCAGCGTCTATGCCACCGGCCCCAGTGCCAGCATTGAAACAACCGGCCTTGCCGTCCAGGCCCTGCTCCGCTCCGGCGAAGCCTCCGGCGCCGCCCGCAAAGCCCTGACCTACATCGCCTCCAAGAAAGATGCCTCCGGCACCTGGGGTACCACCCAGGCCACCATCATGGCCCTCCGGGCCCTCCTCCTCGCCACCGAGAAAGGAGCAGCCGACGTGCAGGGCACCCTCATGGTTCTCGTCAACGGCAAGGCCGCCGAAAAACTAATTCTAACTCCGGAAAACAACGATCTCCTCCACCAGTTCGTCTTCCAAGGCAGCGATTCCCAGGGCATCGCCACCATTGAAATCCAATTCGAAGGCAAGGGCGGCCTCGCCTACCAGGTCGTCGGCAGCTATTTCCTCCCTTGGGATCAAAAGCCCGAGCGCGAGCCTCTCTCCATCGACGTAGCCTACGACCGCACCCACCTGGCCCAGGACGACATCGCCACGGCCACGGCCACGGTGAAGAACAATCTCAACAAAACCGCCAACATGGTCATGGTCGACCTGGGCATCCCCCCGGGCTTCGACCTGCTCAGCGAAGATCTCCAGACCTACCAGGACAAAAGCTCCAATCTGAAAAGCGGCCACCTCTCCAAATTCAGCCAGACCGCCACCCAAGCCATCCTCTATTTTGATTCCTTCGCCGCCGGAGATACCGTCGCCCTCAAATTCCGTCTCCGGGCCAAATACCCCATCCGCGCCCGTACGTTCCAGTCCCGCGTCTACGAGTATTACGACCCGGAAATCAGCTCCATCGCGCGCCCCATACAACTGGAGGTGCGCCACCGTTGACTTGGAACGTGTCAGAAACGCGAATGGCTACCTACATGCGTTCTGCTCTGAGGCCCTATGAAATTACCCCGGGTGCGGTTCGCAGGAGCGGCCCCGTTCGTTGAGTGCGGTGCCAGGAATGAGGGGAGGGCTGGGCGCATTTTCAGGGTTATCTCTTGGTCTTCTTACTCCTTTTTTTGGGGAGATCCTCCAACAGGTATTTGAGAGACGCGCATTCTTGAATGACTGCTTCAAGTTTCGGAATTGTTGTCCGCAATTCGTTTTCTTCGACAATACCATCGGCGAGAGTTTCGGCGACGCTCTCCAGCGCTTCCCCGACTTCCCTGATCAGCCGGGAAACGGCGACCAGTTCCTTCTCCAAAGTGATGTTGGGCTCCGGGAGTTTGAATGCCACCCGCCCGGCCTGGCTCTCAAGAAAATCGAGGCCTTCATAATTGTTGAGGAGTACACACATCCGCGGCAGTAAATGTGCCGGAAACTGACGTTCGCCTCGCAACCAGTACATGAGTGAGCGATAGTTCGTCCCCAGTTGCTGCGCGAGCAGTCGAATATCGTATTCAGCTTTAATCTCTACAACTCGGCTCAGTATCGACGGGAGTTCGTTCGCGGGCACAGTGTTTCCTTTTTTCAACGCGCACTCGTTCAAAAACTCGTTCATTTTGAACGGCAAGAGCGCTCATTCTAGCTGAATTGAACAGCTTCGGGATGTGAGATTAAATTTGGGGGTTGCAGAATTCGGGCCGCAGTGAGCTGCAGGCTACACACCATCGAACACACCGAGCCCGGCGCTTGGAACTATATGAAAACATTTGACAAAGGGCCCAGTGGGAATTAGTTTTTGGGTCACCCTGTTTGAGTAGATTCTTGTAAAACTGCCGGTTCAGGCGGGAGGCCCGATGACTAAGAAGTGGTACAACTACATCGTTTCCGTCGACGACGCGTCGGCAGCCGATCTCAGCCCGCCGAATTCTGGGAACGCTCCCGGCGTCAAGAGCGCAGCCCAGAGCGTGGCCGAGATCGCATCAAGCTTAGCCGTAGAGCCGAAATTCACCAAGCCAGTCTCCGATCCCACTTCTTTCGATGAGATCTACCAGGCTGCAGAGATTCCGCCAGCACCGCAGGGCTATTCGATCCTCAAGATCTCGCAAATGCTGGAGAGCGAACACATTCGCAATTTGCCTTCGGACGTAAAGACGTCTTCCGTGCTGGTCGCACTCGATGCCGCGGGCGTGGATGTGAAGGAGGTCATCCAGGATGCGATTCGCCGCGACCGCGCTCTAGACACCTACGAAAGGGTGCAGCAGCGCGCTGCCGATGAACTCGAGACGCGAAAGACGAAAGAGAACAGCGAGATCCAGGCACAGGTCGATAAGTACGTCACCGAGCAGCGGGCGAAGATCCAGAGCAACAACGAAGAAGTTTCCCGGGAGAAAGAACGTTTTACCGGCTGGCGGTTGAAGAAGCAGCAGGAAGAAAAGAAGATCGCCGAGGCGGTCGGGTATTTTGTCAGCGAAAACCCAATTACGACGGGTGATGTCAATGCGCCGCCACCCCCATCGAAGACAGCGCAGCGTTCCTGAACAGGAGAGTTCTATGTGGCAACGGTTGACTCGAGTGGTACGGTCCTTCGTCGGGTTCTTCATTTCGGTGGCTGAAGATCCGGAGATGATTCTCCAGCAGAATATTCGCGACATGAACGATCAGGTACCGCGGATGAATGAAAGCATCGCCATGGTGAAAGCCAACGTGACGCTGCTCGAAAGAGAAGGGGCGAAATACAAGGACGACGTGGCCAGCCTGACTGCAAGGGTGAAAGCTGCGATTCAGGCCAATCGCGACGACATTGCCGGCACGTATGCCGCCCAACTGGAGCAGACGAAGAGTGCTCTGGCAAGGAATCAGGGCCAGCTTGGCGGCGCGCGCGCAGCCTTCGACAAAGCGATGGCCGTGAAGCAGGCCTTCATGCGCGAGAAAGACCGGAAGACACAGGAGGCGTTGGGCGCAATCGCCGATTACCGCCGCTCCCAGTGGCAGAAAAAAGTGGCCGATGCGATGGAACAATTCGAGGTGGCTGGGATCAGTCAGACGCACGATGAGATGGTGCGCAAGATTGAGGAGACGACCGCCGTCAACGAAGCCCGCATGGACATGGCCATGAGCAATGTCGATCAGCAGAAGATCAAGATCGATGACGAAGCTGAGAAGCTGCAGGCGAGCGAACTGGTGAAGCAATTCAAGATCGAGATGGGCCTGGCGTCACCACAAGCCGCGGCGCCGGCGAGCGCAGAGAAAACCATCGCCGCGAAGGAATCGCAGCGCACTTCTTAGCGGGCGATTGATTGAGGGCGGTCAACGCCCTTTCGAATACAAAGAAACAGATGCAGCCGTGCGAAAGAGCCGGGAGGAAAATGGTATGGCGGTAAAGGTTGAGAGAGGTGGATGGGTTCTTATTTTCCTGATTGGCGTAGCCCTGGTTGGCTACAGCCTGAATCGATATGGAGTCATAGACCTCAGCAAATGGACCGGCGGCAAGAGTTCCTCCGCTAGCGGCGAGACTGTCGATGCGACCCAGCCGTTGTTGTTGCCAGCCTCATCGACGAGCGGCGATGCCGAGGTCCGAGTGCGCGTCAACGTGTGGGTCGGGTGCGTCGGCGGCTTGGTGGCAAACGGCGGCCTCGACACGCAGCCAGATTCCATCTACGGCAAGAAAGGACTCAAGGTTTCCTTCAAGATTATCGACGATTGGACCGAGGGTGCTTCCGCACTCGCGACCGACAATGTCGACGTGATGTTGACGACGGCGGACGTCTATGCCAAAGACTATGCGCAGTTCAAAGAAAAAGGGTTCGGTTCTCATGCGTTTCTGATGGTGGACTGGTCACGCGGCGCCGATGGTGTCATCGGCAAGCAGGGGATCAACAGCATCGAAGGCCTGGCGGGCAAGAGAGTGGCTTTTGCCCCTTACACTCCGTCGCACTTCTTGTTGTGGAATGGACTCAAAACTTCTGGCCTCGGCACCGAGCAGCGCAACGAAATCTTCAACCAGGCCGTCCACACAAAAGATGGCATCGAACCAGCGACCCTGTTTGCTCAGGAAAAGGTCGACGCCGCCGTGGCCTGGGACCCCGATATGAGCGATGCGGTCTCCAAGCGGCCCGGATCGAAGAAGATCTATGACACGAGAATAGCAAACCGTCTCATCGCCGATATTCTCGTGGTGAGTGATAGCTTCTCGGCCAAGCATCCGCAAACGTTGTTGAAGTTCGCCCAAGGCTGGCTCGAAGGAGTTGAGTTCATCAAGACACAACCCGAGCGGGCGTACAACCTGATCGGGACGGTCAAGGATTTCAACATCCCGTCCGATCTCGCGAAGACCATGCTGGGTGGCGTGAAACTAGCGGACTACGCCGACAACCGTTCATTCATGGGCGCAGCCGGTTCGAATGCCGATTACGCCAACATTTTGGGAATGGCCCAGGATATGTATCGGGAGCTGCGGATCATCAAACACACCTTCAATCCAGAAGACAGTTTGGATCGCCGTTATGTCGAGAAATTAGCCGACAGTTTCTCCATGGCATCGACCGAAGCGCCGATCGAATACAAAGAGCCGCCTAAGGGCGCAACGCCCATCGCGACGCAGCACAGGTCAATCTATTTCGATCCCAATTCTTCGAGCATGAGCCTCGATTCGCGCGCGATCGTCGATGAACTCGCCGGCACGATGCGTGCTTACGAGAACACGGTCGTCGATATCGACGGCAACACCGACTCGACTGGTACTCGCGCCTACAACATTCAGCTCTCACACGCGCGGGCCGACGAGGTCAAAAAATACCTGATGGAAAAATACGGTTTCCCGGCCCAGCGGCTGCGGACGGCCGGCAACGGTCCCGACAAACCGATTGACAGCAACACGACGCCGGAAGGACGCGAAAAAAATCGCCGCACCGACATCAAGGTATACGCGAACCCGGCGAGTTAGCCGAGAATCAACTGACGGAAGGCAAGGATGAGTGATTGGTTCACCATTCGGAAAGAAGTACCGCCATGGGTCCGATGGGTCGCCCCGTTTATCACTTGGGGCATCATCTTGTTGCTCTGGATCGTCCTCCCCTACTGGCAAGGCCCTCACTATTCATTGCTGCCCACGCCCGGCGGAGTCATTCGATCCTTCGGAATGCTGTGGTCAGAATATGACCTCCTCGGAAACGTATTCATGAGCTGGTGGCGCATTGCGCAGGCGTTTTTCTGGTGCGCGGTCGTAGCCATCCCGCTAGGCATTCTGATGTCCAGTTATCGCTGGCTCTTCGAACTCATCAACCCGGTTGCCGCCCCCATGCGCGCCATGCCGCTCACCGCGTTTCTTCCCGCGTTCATTGCTCTGTTTGGCATCGACGAAACCGAGAAGATTGCGTTCCTCTGGTTCGGGATGTTTTTTTACTTGTTGGCAGTGGTCGTCGAAGAGGTCAATCGGGTGGACAACGCCCTGCTCGAAACCGCCTACACGCTCGGAGCCAGGCAGCGGAACGCGTTGTGGCTGGTGTTTCGCGCGTCGTTCCCGGCGATCTTTTCGTCGTTCCGGATCCTCTATGACATCGGCTGGACCTACGTGATCCTGGCCGAGATGTTGAATGCTCGTAAGGGTGTGGGCTACATGGTCGAGGCCGCGCGCAAGGTGCTAGATTTCGATCGCGTGTACGCGGGAATTATCGCCATCGGCATCGCTGCATTCCTGTTCCGGTTTCTGCTGACGTTTCTGGAGGGAATTCTTTTCCCCTGGCGCAAGAAGAGTGCCGCGCTGGCCGGAGGTGGGGCATCGGTGGCCAGCGCCACTGCACACCTGAAGGCGGCCAAGCATGGAACCTAAGAAATCGAAAATTGCAGTGCGCAAAGTCGGCCGGTCGTTTGTCTCCGCTGACGGTGGCAAGGTTGACGCCCTCGAGAACATCAATTTCGAGATTGAAGACGCGTACTCCCGCGAAGGGCGCGACGTTGGCGAGTTCCGCGTTCTGCTCGGGCCGTCCGGGTGCGGCAAGTCCACTCTGCTTCGTCTGATCGCGGGATTGGATCAAGCCGACACCGGCGAAGTCCTGGTCAACGACCAGCCTGTACACGGTCCAGGCAAAGACCGCGGCATGGTATTTCAGAAATACACTTCGTTCCCCTGGCTCACGGTCGCTGATAACATAGCCTACGGGATGAAGATCAACGGAGTCCCGGAAGCTAAGCGCAAGGAGACGGTGGCGCAGTTAGTCGGGGACATCGGACTCAGCGGTTTCGAGAACGCCTATCCAGAGACGCTCTCCGGAGGCATGCAACAGCGTGTCGCCATAGCGCGCACCTTGGCGCTTCGCCCCGCGGTTATCCTGATGGATGAGCCTTTTGGCGCGCTCGACGCGCAAACGCGCAGCGAGATGCAGCAACTGCTGCTGAAGGTATGGGACGAAACTGCCAGCACAATCCTGTTTGTCACGCACGATGTCGAGGAGGCGGTTTACTTGGCGGACAGGATCTTTGTGATGAGTGCGCATCCGGGAACGATTATCGAGGACGTTCAGGTACCCTTCGAGCGTCCGCGCGATCTAAGCCTGAAAGAGCGCAATGAGTTTCACGAACTGGCGAACTACGTTCTCGGCCGTTTGCGTCGCGCTCCCGGCAGCGGACAGGTGCGGGTGAGTGTCTAAATGGCTCCTGCCGACTTCCAAGGCATGCAAGAGCGGAATCGAGCGGATGCCAGTAACGACCAGTCCGGTCCTCTCGCCGCGTCAGACGGCATCAACTTTGTAAAAGAGGCCTTTCATCTGCAATACAACTGGATCGCCATGGTGAGTGCGGGTGCGTTTGCCATCGTGAGTGGCAGCCTTCTGCCGATTATCCTGGGCGGCGGCCTGGAACTGATGTATCTCGCTATCGTTCCCCAAAACTGGCGCTTTCAGCGGCTGGTGCGTTCCTGGAAATTCGCCGAAGAACAACAGAAGCACCAGCAGAAGCTAAACCAGATGCTCGGGAACCTGCCCGCCGAGATGCAAAGCCGCTATTTCCATGCCGCGCAAGTCTGCGGTTCGATTCGGAGCAACTTTGCTCAGTTTTCGTCAACCTCGCAGATCTTTTTGCAGCAAATCGACTCGCGGTTGCAAGGCTTGCTCAATGGATATGCCCGGCTCTTGCAGGCAGCGGCGCAGCAGCAGCAATACCTGAAGAGCACCGAGCAGGATGGCATCATGCACGAGATCGCATCCCTGCAGAAAACTCTGAGCAGCGACTCGCCGAAAGTTCAGGAGATCAACAAGAAGCGCATTGAGATTCTCACCAAGCGATTGGAGAAGTTCGATAAGATTTCCGAAAACCGCAAGGTGGTTGATGCGCAGTGTTCCGCCGTTGAGGACGTGCTGATGCTGGTGCGCGATCAATCGGTGACCATGCGCGATCCGCAACAGGTCACCGACAGGCTCGACGGTCTCGTGCATGACGTTGAGGAGACCGAGCAGACCGTACAGCAAGTGGAAGCGATCTTCAGCGGTATGTCGCCGGATATGGATGGGTTGATGTCGCTCGACGAGACTTCAACCTCGTCCGGGCCAAACCGCGCGCGGATGTCGAACTAGATGCCCTCGAACGTAACAACGAATACAGCCAACTTGGGAAAGTATCTCGATGCGCTTCCCGCGTGGGCGCGCGAACTTTCTGAAAAATACTACTCACGCTCGTTCGCTCTGTTTGTGCTTTACGGAAATGTGCGTGACCTCGTGCCGCTCCGTACTCGGGATGAGACCAACTTCGTGCCGCTCGACGAGTTTCTTTCCGGTGCGCTTTTTGGCCAGCGCGATATCGTTCTCCACTATGACCGTGGCGGGCTGAATTTCGGCTCGGCAGACAGTCAAGCCGATTTCCGCCGCGCGCTCGAAGGATACGATAGTTTTCACGGTACCAGCTACTCACAAGGAGGGCTGCCGCGCAACCCAGATGCGGTGTTGAACCTCCTCGACAACTATCTGCGTCTGCGCATCGCCGATGGCAAGAAGATCGGGCTGGTCATCGATTTTGCCGAGACCATCGCTCCCGCCGGCGATATTTCTGGGATGTCCGCCGACGATCGCAATGCCTTGGTCATTCTGAAACGTTGGGGGCGCAATTCTGCTTTTCTGAATGCGGATGTTACCATCTGCCTCGTGTCGGAAAACCAGATCGAATTGAATCAGGGCATCGTGCAAAACCCGGGCGTTTCTTCGATCGGAATTCCGTTGCCCGACTATGCGGAGCGGCTGGAATTTATCCAATCGCAATTGAGGAACCAGGAGTTGCCCCCGGGCTCCGAGGTTAACGATGAGACCTTGGCTAAGTTGGGCGCGGGTTTGAAGCGGGTTCAGCTGCAGAGCCTGATTTCCCACGCCGTACAGAACCGGCAACCACTCACGCTGAAGTTTCTATCGGAACGGAAGAGAGACCTAATCGAGTCGGAGTCGGGTGGTCTGCTGGAATTCGTGCAGAGTCGGTTTGATCTGTCGTTCGTCGCGGGCAATGACCAAGCAAAGCGGAAGCTGCAGGATGCCGCGAAAGCAATCCGCGCGGGCAACACAGACGTCCTGCCCATGGGCTACGTGATCTGCGGGCCGGTAGGTACGGGGAAAACGTTCATCACCACCTGCTTCGCCGGCGAAGTCGGGATTCCGGCTGTCACGCTGAAGAACTTTCGCAGTATGTGGCAGGGGGTCACCGAAGGCAATTTGGAGAGGGTCTTGACCCTGCTCAAAGCGATGAGCCCGATTGCGGTGATCGTCGACGAGGCCGACGCTCAACTGGGAGACCGCTCGAGTTCCGGCGACAGTGGTGTGGGCAATCGCGTGTTTGCTCAGATTGCGCAGTTCATGGGGAATACTGAACTCCGAGGCCAAGTGATTTGGTTTCTCCTGACTTGCCGTCCTGATTTGTTACCAGTGGACCTGAAGCGGCAGGGCCGCGCGGAAGAGCACATTGCTCTGTTTTATCCCGACACGCCGGAAGAACGTCTCGCCCTCTTGCGTGCCATGCAGAGGAAGGTGGGCATGAAGCCTTTTCTAGCCGATGTGGAGAAACTCTTCCTTGAGCGTGCTGAAAGCCTATCGGGAGCCGATATCGAGGCCGTCTTGGTGCGCAGCCACATGAGGAGTAGCCTGCAAGACAAGTCCGCCGTGGATACCGAAGACTTGAAGGCATCTCTGGAGGATTTCATCCCTCCCTACTACCCCACCGAGATCGATCTGCAGATCCTTGTTGCAGTATTGGAGTGCACTAGCAGGAGCCTGCTACCCAAGAAATACCGCGATGTCGACCGCGGTGAGTTAATTCGGGCGACCAACGAACTACTTGCGTCGTCGCGACGAGCATAGTATTTGGTAGGCCGTCGACGGAGGCTGGTGCAGGGCAAAAGCCAGACCCTAAATCACAATGCCATCCATCCGGAAAGACCTTCTTGTCGGTGTGAACAGAGGAACTGGCTTTGCTTCTATCGCAGGCGTGGCGATCCGCCAGAAAACGCGGAAGTCTCGCTTTTCTCCGGTGCGGTAGAAGTGCAGCAGGTAGGCATGGTCGCAAGCAGAGTAGTCGCAAAACCACTGGTCAACGTCGGTTATCCCTATCTGATGAAACATAGCGAGGCCGTAGCGTGCTGCTTCTCTTTCGTAGGCGATGATCCCAGGAATTAGCCCTTCCTCTACGGGAGGTTGATACTGCCGGCCGATTTCAAACGCCGCCGAATCCACATTCCACTGGACCGTATGTCCGAAAAGGTGCCCCAACAAGAACAGGCGCTGTTCCGGAGTCACAGCATAGTCAATATGGATTTCCAAACCATCGAGATCGCCGGTCAGTGGGTCGGGAATATCCCGTGTCACCACATGAATGCCGTAGAAGGTCTCCAGACTCCTCTGAACCCGAGCGGAATACTCGTCGAACGGAATTTCCATCGATCCATTATATGGCGGAGCGGCAAATTTCCATTGGGGCCCAAGCCCGCGCGGATTTCTCATGAGTTTGGGCTCAAAGGCAGGAACGACGGGAAGATTCCGGCTGATATTTTGCAGAGTGACAGTGTCTGAATCCTCCCACCCTGCAGCCTTCCGCTCCCCAGCCCCAGAAGGAGTAAGCCAGATAAGCGCAGAAGATTCCGTTGGAGCCGGTCGGCGAAGCCCTTGTATTTCGCGCCCCCCTGCGAAAAGTGCGGAGTTCTCCGCGAAGAACAGATTGCGCCGCAATTGAATCCCAAGTCTCTCTGAACCTCATCCCCGGCGCCACCGAGACCCCCTGGCCTTCAAAGCCTACCGCCAAGTCCGCGCTTCGCACTCGACCCCACTCGACGCCGTCCGCGCCTGCCTGACCGACTACCAAAACCCCGTCGCGCTCGACACCCTCGAGTTTCAAATCCGTCGAGCCGTAACCGAAGCCAGCGACCTCGAGTTCGTTCCCCTTTCATTCCGGAGTGCGGGCAGTTCTACCCAAAACAGCAAGATCCCTTAGCGCGAATGTTCACCAGAACTTCCCCGAAATCAACTCCAGCGCGCGCCCATCCAGCCCAAGGTCCACACACGCTGGGGGGTCCTTGGATTGGCCCCCCGTACCGGGAAAACGCGGTTCAGGCACCGAAGACGTTGGTGTCCAAGAAATCGTTACGGAACTTGCCGCCTGGATCCAAATTCCGCGCCACCTTGATAAATGCCTGCAACCTGTCGCCGTAAACAGACCGCAGCTCCTTCGGGGACATCGTAAAGAGCTTGCCCCAGTGTGGCCGGACCTTAAAAGGAGCCAGCTCCCTCTCGATCGTCGGCAATACGTTCCTCACCGCCGGCCAGTCCTGCTTCCAAGTGAAGTGGATGGCCACGGAGTCTTGCTTGTAGCACGGGCTCAGCAAGAGGTTGTCAGCGGCAATGGTGCGAATTTCCGAGATCATCAGGTGCGGGCTCACCTGGTCCCGCATCCGTTCCACAGCGAGAATTGCTTCTACGGCATGCGGGCGCGGAACGAAGTATTCCGATTGTAGTTCCTTGCCGGCACTCGGCGTGAAGCCCATCCGGAAATGGGGCAGGCGCTCATACCACGGTCCGGGCACACCCATCTGTTCGGTGCAGTTTTCTGCAGAAAGCTCCGCGATCGGGTGCAGATTCTTGGTCGCCAGCCGTGCGCCAAAAAACTCCGGCCTGGCTTCCCAGGCTTGCCCGCTTCCCATGCGGCTCTTCAGCCACACCTCATTGATCCGCTGTTTCTGCCAGTCCGTGAACAAGCTCACGCTATAGGCGCTGGCCTCGATTGCGTCGAATTGGTCGGACATCTGGCGCAAGGGAAGATTTTCGTAAACGTACTGCCGCATTTGAAAAGCGGGCTGCACGTCGAGCGTGATTTTTGTAATAACTCCCAGCGCACCCAAGCCAACCACCGCTGCTTGAAACGTGTCGCCATCCTTTTCCCGCGACAGCCGCACCATGTCGCCAGACGCAGTCACAAACTCCAGACCGGCAACAGCCGTCGCCAGATTGCCGTTCTTTTCACCCGAGCCATGCGTCCCCGTCGTGCATGCCCCAGCCACGGAAATATGGGGTAAAGACGCCAGGTTATGCAACGCCCAGCCCTTTTCGTGAAGAATGGGCGATAACTTGCCGTAGGTGACGCCGGCATCCACGGTGACCGTATGCGCCGCCGGGTCCACTGTCACCGCTTCATTCAGCTCCTTGACGGAGAGAAAAAGGTCTTTGCTGTCGGCGATGGTATTGAAACAGTGCCTCGTCCCCAGGACTTTCAGGCGACTCTGCTTCCTGACAAAATCCCGCACTTGTTCCACCGAGGCGGATGATTGGAGGCGGTCCGTACTGTACTCGATATTCCCCGCCCAGTTCGTAATCTTGTCGGCTCCAGCCCAAGCCATCATTGGCGCAACAAAACGGCTTCCCATCACAGCCGCGGACAGCCGCAGAAAGGTTCTCTTGTTCATCATAAAGGTCTCCCTAAAATGTGTCGGCTGCAACCACGGTACACCGTCCCCGAGCCCTTCACATCCTTATCAGGTTATGTTGCAAGAATGATTTCACCGGCTCGATAACCGGCTCTATAAATGACGGCAGATGACGGCTCTCTAGATTGTCCGTTACCGGACAGCGTTGTCCAGCCCCGGACAACCGCGGTCAGATGGAGCAAGCGCCATCTCCAATGTTCGCAAGCGCTTGCAGTCTCGTTCTGTTGGCCCTTCACCTGCGCTGGCTCAGGCCATGGACATCGCTCGACCAGAACTGAAGCAGCAGAAGCGCCGCCGGCAAATCATCGTCGGAGCGGTGCTGACGGTGTTCGTGGTCGCGGTTTCTATTGGCGTTTCCCGCCTCAAGCCGGCCGCGCCCAGCGTCGAGCGCGGCACGGTCTGGACGGATACTGTGAAGCGCGGCCCCATGCTCCGCCAGGTCCGCGGATTGGGCACTCTGATTCCCAGCCAGGAGTTCACCCGTCAAATCCCCGCTGAGACGGAAGCCACCGTCATTCGCATTCGGGTCCTGCCGGGCACGGAAGTGAAGGTCGCGACGATTCTGCTGGAGATGACGAATCCCCAAGTGGAGCAGGCGGCGCTCGATGCGCAACTGCAATTGAAGGCGGCCGAGGCGGCGTACCAAAGCTTGCGAGTCCGGTTGGACAGCGAACTGATGAATCAAAAGGCGGGCGCGGCGACCGTAACTCAGGACTACTCCCAGGCCAAGCTCCAGGCCGAGACCGACAAGGCGCTGTATGACCTGGGCGTGATCTCCGGCCTTACCTATCGATCCTCCAAAGGCAAGGCCGACGAACTTACAACCAGGAACGGCCTCGAGGAGCAGCGCCTGACCATTGCGGAAAAGGCAATCATCACCCAGATGGCCGAACAACAGGCCCGGGTCGATCAGATGCGGACGCTCGCCACGCTCAAGCAAAAACAACTCAACGACATGAAAGTTCGGGCGGGTATTGATGGCGTGCTGGTCGACCTGCCGCTACAGGTCGGCCAGCACGTCACGCCCGGAACGATGCTGGCAAGGGTGGTCCAGCCGAACCATCTCATCGCCGAATTGAAGATTGCGGAGACGCAGGCCCGCGACGTGCAGATTGGCGAGCCGGCTTCGGTCGACACCCACAACGGGGTGGTCGCGGGCACGGTCATGCGCGTGGATCCAGCGGTGCAGAACGGAACGGTTACGGTGGACGTAACCCTGACGGGAGAGCTGCCAAAAGGCGCACGGCCCGATCTCAGCGTGGACGGGACGGTGGATCTGGAGCGGCTGGCCGACGTTATCTATGTGGGTCGTCCGGCGTTCGGCCAGGAGAACAGCACGATCAGCTTGTTCCGACTCGACCCGGACAGTAAAGGTGCCGTGCGTGTGCCCGTGAAGGTTGGGCGCGCGTCGGTGAATTCGATTCAGGTGATGGAAGGGTTGCACGAAGGCGACACCGTGATCCTGTCCGACATGTCGCGTTGGGACAACACGGACCGGATCAAGCTTGAGTAATTTGCGGCCGCGACGTCTTTGCGGAAATTGCCTTTCGCAGGAATTTACGCACCAGGAATTTACGCACCAAGGAATCTACGCACCAAGGAATCTACGCACCAAGGAATCTACGCACCAAGGAGCCAATCGACATGGGCGACGCACGGCAGCCACTGATTCAGATCGAAGAAATGACCAAGGTCTTCTACACCGATGAGATTGAGACCCACGCGCTTTCCGGCGTGCACCTGTCGATCGCCAAAGGCGAGTACGTCGCCATGTCCGGCCCTTCGGGCTGCGGAAAGTCCACGCTGCTTTCCATCATCGGGCTGCTCGACACTCCGACCAATGGCCGCTATCTGCTCAACGACAAGCCCGTGGAAAACCTCGATTTTGGAGACCGCTCGCGCATTCGCAACCAGGAGATCGGTTTCATCTTTCAGAGTTTCAACCTGATCGGCGACCTCACCGTCTACGAAAACGTCGAGCTGCCCCTGACCTATCGCCAGAGGATGCCCGCCCCCGAACGCAAGAAGCGCGTCATGGAAGCGCTCGAACGCGTGGGCATGGCGCACCGCGTTCGCCACTACCCTTCGCAGCTCTCCGGAGGTCAGCAACAGCGCGTGGCGGTGGCTCGAGCCCTGGGCGGAAAGCCATCCATTCTGCTCGCCGATGAACCTACCGGAAACCTGGATTCGCGCAACGGCGAAGCCGTCATGGAATTGCTGCAAAACCTCCACCGTGAAGGCGCGACCATCTGCATGGTGACGCACGATCCGCGCTTCGCCAAACACGCGGAAAGGGAAGTGCACCTGTTCGACGGCAAGGTGGTCGCGGAAGAAGAACTCCAGAAGCTGATGGCGGATGTGCACGCATGAACGGCTGGCTCCAGGATCTGCGATACGGTTTGCGAGCCCTGCGCGCGAATCCTGGTTTTGCGATCACGGCTATCGTGTGCCTGGCGCTCGGCATTGGGGCCAACACCGCAATTTTCGGAGTGGTGAACGCGGTGTTGCTCCGTCCGCTTCCTTTTCACGAACCTGAGAATCTAGTGCAGGTCTGGCACGTGCCTCCGGCGCAATTGTTTCAAGGAATGACGGAGTTTGCCGTTTCTCCGGCCAACTATCTTGATTGGAACAAACAGAATCACGTCTTCGAGAAAATGGCGATCTACGCCTCCCGCGACCTGACGCTAACGGGCAGAGGCGAGCCACAATCGGCTACTGCGGCCGCAGTATCCCCCGACTTCTTTTCTGTCTTGCATGCGAAGCCAGCCTTGGGTCGCAGTTTTATTCCGGGGGAGGAAGACCAGCCCGGACGTAACTCTGTCGTCATTCTGAGCCACGGTTTTTGGCAAAACCACTTCGCTTCCGACACCCGCGCGGTGGGGCAAAAGATAACACTCCAAGGCCATGACTATGAGGTCGTTGGTGTCATGCCGGCAAGCTTCAATTTGCCGTCCGAGGCCGAGTTCTGGGTGCCCCTGGCGTGGACGGATCAGGAGCGGTCGGTTCGCGGTGACCACAACTATTCCGTGATTGCCCGTCTGAACCCGAGGGTCGATCTGAAGCAGGCACAGGCGGAGATGAACACGATCTCCAGTCAACTCGAGTTGCAATACCCTGAAGACGACAAAGGCTGGGGAGCAGTAGTTGTTCCGCTTCGCGAAGAACTGGTTGGAAACGTTCGTCCTGCTCTTTTGGTGCTGCAGGGCGCCGTCGCTTTTGTCCTGCTGATTGCCTGCGCCAACGTTGCCAATCTGGTTTTGGTGCGGACATGGGCGCGCCGCAAAGAGATTGCCATCCGAACAGCTCTCGGCGCGAGCCGCGGACGCGTCATTCGCCAGGTGCTCAGCGAAACTGTGTTGCTCGCGCTCGCTGGCGCGGCTACCGGCCTTCTCTTCGCCCATTTTGGAATTTCGCTGATCGTCGCTTTTTTGGGCGACCGCTTTCCCCGATCCACCGAGACCCGCTTGGACCTTACCGTACTTGGCTATACATTGATGATCTCGCTGCTGACCGGATTTTTGGCAGGCATTGTGCCAGCCCTGAGGCTCACGAAAACCAACGTCAATGAGGCGATCAAGCAGGGTCTCGGCAGAACCGACGCCGATTCCGGCGGCAATCGGACCCGTGGGGTCCTAGTTGTTTCCGAAGTCGCACTGTCTTTGCTCTTGCTGATCGGTGCCGGACTGATGCTTCGCAGTCTTTGGAACCTCCGCGGGGTCGACCCGGGACTCGATGCGCGCAACGTTTTGACGATGTCCGTCTCTGTACAAGGCGCGAAATACACCTCTGTCCGGCAGATAACTGACTTTTACGGACGGCTCCTCGATCGTGTGCGGGGGCTGCCGGGTGTGGAATCGGCAGGCGCCATCGACAATCTCCCCTTGACTGGCTCCGGCTCTAACCAACCGATCGCAATCGAGGGCAGGCCAACCGTTCCCATGTCGGAGCAGCCGGAAGTTGCCGTCCGCTATATCACCCCCGGCTATGTCCACGGCATGCGCATTCCCCTCCTGCAAGGCCGGGACATCACGGAAGCAGATACGCAAGACCTTCCGCCCGCGATATTGATCAGTGAATCCCTGGCTAAACGCTACTGGCCGAATGAGAATCCGGTGGGCAAGCATCTTGTGTTGACTTTCCTTTCCGGGAAACAGCGCGAAGTTGCAGGTGTGGTGGGCGACGTGAAACAGAGAGGCCTGAAGGTCGCCGAGCCGGTCGCAACTTTGTATGTGCCGCTAACACAAGTCTTTGGGACCGCCGACGAGCCTGGTCCCCCACTGACCTTGTCGCTGGTAGCCCGCGCTCATTCGCAACCCTCGAGATTGGCTCCCTCCATTATCAATGTGATCCACGCGCTTGATCCCGAACTGCCCGTGAAGAACGTCATTACGATGGAGGATTTCATCGACGATTCCCTCACCGACTCACGCTTCAACATGCTCCTGCTGGCGGCGTTCGCCGGCTTGGCGCTGCTGCTCGCGGCAGTCGGGACGTACAGCGTGCTTTCGTACTCCGTAAGAGGACGCATGCAGGAAATCAGCATACGGATGGCCCTGGGTGCTCAGCGTGGGGATGTATTGCGCCTGATCCTGGGCCAAGGTGTTCGTTTCGCACTGCTGGGTGCGGGTGTTGGCTTGGTTGCGGCCTGGTTGTTGACGCGGCTGCTGGTCGGCCAGTTATTCGGCGTAAAAGCGACAGACCCCATGACGTTCACGGGTGTAACCGCATTGATCATTTTTGTTGCTACCGCCGCATGCTACGTTCCTGCGCGCCGCGCGACTAAGGTCGATCCCTTGGTGGCTCTGCGCTACGAGTAAAGAGGATTATGAACGGGTTACTCCAAGACCTGCGCTACGCATTCCGCCAGTTCCGCCGGAGCCCGGGCTTTACTTGTACGTCGGTGCTCATCCTGGCACTGGGCATGGGAAGCAGCCTGTCAATCTTCGCCTTTGTCGACGCTGCCTTGATCAAGCCGTTGCCTTATCCGGATCCCAACCGGCTGGTTGACGTGACGGAAAGTGTGGCCATCCTCCCGCGCGCCAACCTTTCATATCCGGACTATCTCGATTGGAAGAGGCGCAACCATGTCTTCACTTCCATGGACGTGTACCGCCGAACCGGCTACCTCCTGAGCACAGCGACAGGTGCGGAACCGGTGCCTGGCGTGACCGTGAGCGACGGGTTCTTTCGCACGCTGGGTGTGGCGCCCGTGATCGGTCGTGATTTTCAGAACGGTGAGGATTTGCCCGAAGCGCCCCGCACGGTTCTGCTGAGCTACAGAACATGGAAGGAACGGTTTGGCGGAAGAACGACGGTGCTCGGCGAGTCGGTTACGCTCAGCGGAATCGCAAATACGATCATCGGTGTTCTGCCTCAGGAATTCCAATTCGCTCCCAAAGGGAATGCCGAGTTCTGGACAACGCTCCACGCCTCCGACCCCTGCGGGGTCAGGCGAAGCTGCCACAACCTGGTCGGAATTGGACGACTCAAAGACGGAATCCCTGTGGCGACTGCGTTCGCCGACATGCAGGCGATCGCCCGGCAACTGGAGCTGCAATATCCAGCCGATAACCGCGGCCAGGGAGCGAGCGTAGCGCTCCTCTCCCAGGTGATTGTCGCGGATATCCGCCCGATCCTGCTGGTCCTGCTCGGCGGAGCCGTCTTGCTGCTGGCGATTGCCTGCGTCAACGTGTCGAGTTTGCTGCTGGTTCGTTCCGAAGGCCGCAAGCGCGAAATTGCCGTCAGGGGCGCGCTCGGCGCATCGCCGGGGCGATTGATTCGTCAATTCATTGCCGAGGGAGTGCTCTTGGTTGCGTTGGCCAGCCTGCTGGGCCTGGCTACCGCGTATTCAGCCATGCAGTCTCTTACACGACTGATCTCGAAGAACATGATGTCCGGCATGCCCTATCTCCAGGGGCTCGGATTGAACCTGCACGTGCTCGCCTTTGCCGCGGTGATTTCCGCGCTGGCGGTTGTTCTGTTCGCTCTGGCTCCGCTTGTACGCTTGCCACTGACCAGGATGCAGGAAGGTCTAGCCGAGGGAGGCCGCGGTTCCGCCGGCGTTCTGTGGCGTCGTTTCGGAGCCAACCTGGTGGTCGTGGAACTCGCCATTGCGGTCGTATTGCTGGTCGGCGCCGGCTTGCTGGGCAAGAGTTTCTACCGTCTACTGCATGTCGACCTCGGATTTCAGCCGGACCACCTGGCCACGCTCGATATCGCGTTGCCGCCGACCCAATATCCAACGGAGGATCGGATGGCTGCGGCAGCGCGGCAGATCATCGACCGCGTCAGCAGCCTGCCTGCAATGAAATCCGCAGGCGTCTCCAACGTCCTACCCGTGAGCTTCAACGGCAATACGGATTGGATCAGGATTGTGGGCCGGCCCTACAACGGAGAACACAACGAGGTCAACCTGCGCGAAGTCAGCTCCGCCTTCTTCACAACCCTGCACGCCAAGCTCTTCTCTGGCCGTCTTTTTGAAGATGCCGAAGATACGTCCAAACCTGGAGTCGTCGTCATCAACCATGCCCTGGCAGGGAAGTACTTCCCGGGCGAAGATCCCATCGGCAGGAAAATTGGCGACACCTCCCTGACGCCGAAGTCCATCAAGGAAATCATCGGCGTCGTCGAGGATATCAAGGACGGCTCTCTCGATTCCGAGATCTGGCCGGCCGTGTATTACCCCTTCAACCAAAGCCCCGACCCCTCGTTTTCCGTCGTCGTTCGCACGTCGCAAGCCGAGCAGTTCTTGCTCCCGACCTTGGTTGCCGCTGTCCATCAAATTGATCCAGGCATCGGCACGATGAATGAAGCAACCATGAACGCCCGCATCAGTGACTCATCATCCGCCTATCTGCACCGTTCCTCCGCGGGGCTGGTGGGAGGCTTTGCGGCCATCGCATTGCTGCTGGGAGTGGTCGGTCTCTACAGCGTCATTGCCTATTCCGTGAGCAGGAGGACCCGGGAAATTGGCGTGCGGATGGCCCTTGGGGCACAGCGCAGTGCCGTCTATCGGCTCGTAATGAAAGAGGCGGCGTGGCTGACCGGCTTCGGAATTGCCAGCGGCTTGGTCGGCTCCATGCCCGCGGCGAGGCTGATTCGCGGACTGCTCTTTGGCGTTCAATCGTGGGATCTGGCAACGTTTGCCGCCGTCTCCGGCATGCTCGCCGTCGCGGGACTGTCCGCCAGCTACTTCCCCGCGCGCCGCGCCGCCAAGGTCGATCCCATGGTGGCGTTGCGCTACGAGTGAAGCTACGAGTCAAGAGGAATTATGAACGGATTGCTCCAAGATATTCGCTTTGCCCTTCGCCAACTACGCAAGAGTCCAGGTTTTACCGCGGTCGCAGTCATCGCACTCGCGTTGGGCATTGCCAGCACCACCGCTATATTCAGCGTAGTCGACGTGGTCTTACTGCATCCCCTTCCGTATCCGGAATCCGATCGCATTGTGTCTGTCTCAGAGACCGCGCGTAGCAGCGGTGAATTGTGGTTCAATGCGTCACCGGCCAACTACCAGGATTGGGCCACGCAGAATCACGTGTTCTCCCTGATGGCCGCTGGACGAGGATGGCAGTGCAACCTCGCCGATGGAGACAGGCCCGAGCGCATCCGGGCCACGATGACCAGCGCCAGCTTCTTTCCCCTTTTTGGAACCCGCGCGCTGCTCGGGCGCAGCTTACTCGCCGAAGATGAACAATCCGGGCGCGACCATGTAGTTGTGCTCAGTCACGGTCTTTGGAAGCGCCGGTACGGCGCCAACCGCGCCTTGGTTGGCCAAAACATTACCTTGGACAGCCAGCCGTACACAGTCATCGGAGTTATGCCTCCCAATTTTTCTCCCGACGAGTATGGCGAGCTCTGGGTTCCATCGCCGTGGGGAGTTCCAACCCATCCGCTTTCTCCGAGCCAAGACCCGCGGCAGATGCGCGATCGCAACTATCTCGACGTTTGGGCTCACCTCAAGCCAGGAATCACATTGCAACAGGCCCGTAGCGAAATGAATGCGATCGCCGGGCGCCTTGAAAAACAGTATCCCGATGCCAATGACGACGTCGGTGTTCACATCATCCGCCTGCAGGATTCTCTGGTGGGCGATATTCGGCCTGTGCTTTTTGTGCTGTTGGCAGCGGTAGCTTTTGTTCTCCTGATCGGCTGCGCCAATGTAGCCAATCTCTTGCTGGCACGCGCCACTATGCGTGCCAGAGAGGTCTCCATACGCGCGGCCATGGGTGCCACCCGTGTCCGTCTGACGCGCCAGTTGCTCACCGAAAGCGTTCTGCTGGCTCTTTGCGGGGGAGCGCTCGGAGTCTTGCTCGCGGCATGGGCCGTTCCCGCTCTGCTCATCCTGAGCCCGTCGGATATCAGCAACTTCAACGGCATCGGCCTCAACCAGGAAGTGCTCGCCTTCAGCGTGGCGCTTTCCGTCTTGAGCGGAATTCTGTTTGGGTTGGCACCCGCGTTGCAAGCCTCAAGCACGAACCTAAACTCATCCTTGAGGGAGGGCGATCGGGGAAGCCGTGGCGGCCGCGGACGTATTCGTTCCGCGCTGGTGATCTCCGAAGTAGGCCTCTCGCTTGTCCTGCTGGTCGGCGCCGGATTGTTAATCAAGAGCTTCTCCCGGCTCATGCGCGTCGATCCCGGCTTCGATCCCGAACACTTGCTGGTATTCGGTGTCGGTCTGCCTTCGTCCGCTGGCCCCGCCCAACAAGATGCCTTTTACAAACAGGTAATCGATCGTTTGCAAGCGTTGTCCGGAGTGCAGTCTGCCGGTGCCGTGAGCCGGCTTCCTCTGGTAGGTGGAAACAGCTCCCGCAGTTTCACAATTCCGGGCAGTGATCGCAAAGATTATCTCGCCGACATCCAGGTCAGCACGCCCAGCTATTTCCACACCATGCGCATTCCCCTGCTCGAAGGGCGGAACTTCACTGCACACGATGACGGGACCACCCCGGGTGTGGCTGTGGTGAATCAAGTCTTCGCGCAGAGCTTCTTTTCCGGACAGGATCCCATTGGTAAATTCATTACCAATTTCGGCCCGGCCAGCGAGAAGCTCCAGATCGTCGGCGTGGTTGCCAACGTTCGGCATAGGACGCTTGAATCTTCTCCGCACCCGGCAATCTACCTTGCGTTCGGGCAAGCGCATTGGCCTTCGGCCGTCATGGCCGTGCGAACCCTGGTCTCTGATCCCACCGCATTGACCTCGGCCGCACAGAACGCCGTCTGGAGTGTGGATAAGAATGTGCCTCTGGACAAGGTCCGAACCATGGAGCAGGTGATCGCCGACTCTGCTCTGAGGCGAAAATTCACCATGCTGTTGCTCACGATTTTCGCCGGCCTGGCCATGTTGCTGGCAGCCATCGGCCTCTATGGCGTGATGGCGTACTCCGTGTCGCAGCGCAGCCGCGAGATCGGGATTCGCATGGCCTTGGGAGCGCAGCGGCACGACGTGCTGAAGCTGGTGGTGAAACAAGGAATGAGTCTTGCCGGTGTCGGCGTCGTCTTCGGAATTGCGGCTTCTTTGGGACTGACGCGACTGATCGCAGGTTTGCTCTTTGGCGTGAGCGCAACCGACCCAGGGACATTCATTTTGGTGGGTCTGGGTCTAGCCAGTGTCGCGCTGCTGGCGAACTATGTTCCAGCACGCCGCGCCGCCAAGGTCGACCCTATGGTGGCGCTGCGCTACGAGTGAAGCTACGAGTACAAGAGGAACTATGAACGGATTGCTCCAAGACCTTCGCTACGCCCTTCGCCAGCTGGGCAAGAACCCCGGCTTCACCCAGGTGGCCGTGCTCACTCTGGCCATCGGCATTGGAGCCAATACCGCAATCTACAGCGTTATCGAAGCGGTACTGCTGCGCCAACTCCCTTTTGGGACGCCGGATCGGCTGGTGTGGCTCAACGGCAAGTTTCCGCAGACCGATGAAGCTGGGGTTTCTCCCCCGGATTTTCGCGACTACCGGACAAACAATCGAGCCTTCGATCGGCTTGCCGCCATGGGCTACGCTCCTGGACCGGCGAATCTCACGGGGGACAAACCGGAGCAGGTGCTCACCACCATCGCCTCCGCCAATTTCTTTGATTGCCTGGGTGTGCGTCCGCTGCTCGGGCGGGACTTTCTCCCCTCGGACGAGCAGGCGAATCTGCCGCAAGTGGCGATCCTCGGCTATGGACTGTGGAAGCGGAATTTCGGCGGCGATCGGAACATCGTCGGGCGCACCATCCGGATGGACGGCGCCAGCCTGACGGTTGTCGGCGTTCTGCCGTCGGATTTACCGCTGCTGACCGAAGCCCAGCTCTGGCTGCCCACTCCCCTGCTGAATCCGGGGATGAACCTCCGCCTGGGCCATTCCCTGAAAGCGCTGGGGCGGCTCAAGCCGGGCGTGAGTCTCGAACAATCTCAGGCCGACTTGGACGCGATTGCGCTCGAGTTATCACAGCGGTATCCCGAGACCAATCAAGGCTGGTCGCTGCGCCAGCGGCCGCTGCGCGACGTCCTGGTGGGGCCGGTGCGTCCGGCACTGCTGCTCATGTGGGGTGCGGTGGGCCTACTGTTGCTCATTGCCTGCGTCAACGTCGCCAATTTGTTGCTGGCGCGCTCCATCTCGCGGCGGAAGGAGTTTGCCTTGCGGGCAGCGCTGGGCGCAAGCCGCGGGCGCCTGATCCGGCAGGCGCTGACGGAAAGCATGATGTTGTCCCTCGCCGGAGGGGCTCTGGGCGTCCTTGCCGCCATCTGGGGAATCCGTGCGCTGCATGCTTTTGGTCCGTTGCACGTTCCCCGTCTCGGCGAGAGCGGAATGAATCCATCCGTACTCGCGTTTACTCTGGGAGTTTCCCTGCTGACCGGCCTGGTCTTCGGACTGGTTCCTGCCTTACAGGTTTCAGGAGGGGAATTTACTCAAGGGCTGAGAGAGTCGACGCGAACCTCGGCGCCGACATCCCACAAGCGGCTGAGCGGCGCGTTGGTGATCGGCGAAATTGCCATCTCGCTCACCTTGCTGGTCAGCGCCGGGTTGCTGCTCAAGAGTTTTTGGAAGCTGATCCACGTGGCCCCGGGCTTCCAGACTGACCACGTCGTAACCGCACGCTTGAGTTTGAACCAACCAGAGTATGGCGGGTATGGCGACCCGCAAAAGCGGGCAAAATTTTGGCAGCAATTCGAGGAGCAGGTCAAGGCTCTGCCCGGAGTCGAAGCCGTGGGCGCAACTTCTGAACTCCCGCTGAGCGGCCAGCACAGCGACGATCCCTTCCACATTCCCGGGCGCAGCTATGGTCCGAGTGAATTCGACGATGCCCAGTTCCGCCAGGTTACGCCCGGCTATCTCTCGGCCATGCGCATTCCTCTCCTTGCGGGCCGCTGGCTTGACGAGCTCGACCACGCAGGCTCTGCGGGAGTGGTTGTCGTCAACCAGGAATTTGCGGCGCGTTTCTTCGCAGGCGGGGACGTGCTCGGCAAGCGTCTCCAGCTCATGGGCGATCCGCAGGCAACGCGCGCAATCGTGGGCGTGGTCGGGAATGTCACCCACAATGCGCTCAGTGAACCGGACTGGCCGGAAATGTATGTTCCTTACGCGCAGTTTGCGCCATCGACCATGAGCATTGTGGTGCGCGCCGCGGCCGACCCCATGAATCTGGCGGCCGCATTACGCGACAGGGTGAGGGCGGTCGATAAGAACGAAACGCTTTCCGCTGCGCGGTCCATGGATGATGTGTTGAGCGCCTCGCTGTCGCAGCCGCGATTCTCGTCGCAACTGCTCGGCGTGTTCGCCGCACTGGCACTGGTACTGGCCGGTATCGGACTTTACGGTCTCATGGCCTATTCCATAACCCAGCGCAGGAACGAAATCGGCATTCGCATGGCCTTGGGAGCGAGGCGCGAGGACATTCTCAGGCTCATTCTCCGGCAGGGCTTACGGCTGACGCTGATCGGAATGGGGCTTGGATTCGTGGCGTCGGTGTTGCTGACACGGGTCCTGTCCAGCATGCTGTTCAGCGTTGGTCCGACCGATCCGCAAACTTTCCTGGCGGTGGCAATGCTCCTCGCGGGAGTGGCCCTCGCGGCGTGCCTGCTACCGGCCCGCCGCGCCGCCAAGGTCGATCCCATGGTGGCACTGCGCTACGAGTGAGGACTCTCATGGAGACCATACTTCAGGATCTTCGTTACGGACTGCGCCTCTTGCGGAAAGCCCCCGGCTTTACGGCTGTCGCCGTACTCACCCTGGCGCTTGGCATCGGCGCGACCACGGCGATCTTCAGCGTGGTCTATGAAGTGCTCTTGCGGCCTCTAGCCTACGAGAAGCCCGACCAGATTGTTCGCCTCTGGGAGGTCAATGCCAGCGGCCACCGGGTGAATTTTGCAGACCCGAATTTTACCGATTTCCGTGCGCAGAACCATTCCCTGCAAGGACTGGCTGAATATGCCGCGTGGCCGGAATCGGTTTCGGGCGGGTCCGCGCCCACGCGCACCATGGTGGCCACCGTCTCCCGCGACTTTTTCCCCCTGATGCGGGTAGTGCCAGTGCACGGGCGTAGTTTTGCCCCTGACGACGCGCGGCTTGGCGCGGCGCCGACGGCTTTGGTGAGCTTTGACTACTGGCGAGAGTATCTGCACGGGACGAGCGAGCTTTCGACGATCAAGTTGCTCATGGAAAACCAGGTGGTCTCGGTGGTAGGCGTGCTTCCCGTTGGGTTCCACTTTCCCGACGATTCCGCTATCTGGGTGCCGCGAGAACTTCGCGAACCACTGCCCAGCCGGACTGCGCACAACTGGCATGTCATCGGACGCCTGCGCGACGGTACGGCGCTGGGGCAGGCGCAGGCCGAACTGGCTGCGATCGCGCGGCAGATCAAGCAGCAGTATGCAGCAGACGCCGACATCACGGAAGTGTCCGTTGTCCCGCTGCAGACTGCAACCAGCGCCGACGTGCGTCCGGCCCTGCTGGACCTGCTGGGTGCGGTGCTGTTTCTGCTCCTGATTGCCTGTGCCAACGTGGCGAACCTGCTGCTGGCGCAGGCCGCGACGCGACAAAGGGAGTTGGCCATCCGCACCGCGATTGGGGCGGCACGCGGTCGGCTGTTGCGGCAGTTTCTTGTAGAAGGGCTTCTGCTTTCGCTGGCTGGCGGTGGGCTCGGTGTGACGGTGGCGCGCTGGGGCGTCGTTGTGCTGGTCCGTTTGGCTCCGCCTGACTTGCCGCGCCTCGAAGAAGTCTCCATCAATCTGCCGGTGCTGCTTTTCGCGTTTGGAATTTCTCTTGCCGTCGCGGTCGGACTTGGACTCATCAGCGCGCTGCGCGCCACCGCGGGCGACCTGCAGCACACTCTCGCCGAACACGGCCGGGCGCAGACCGGCGCGGCACGCGGCCAGCATTTAGGCCGCGCCATCATCGCCGGACAACTCGCCATCACACTGGTGCTGCTGACGGGAGCCGGTCTGCTGGGCCGCAGCCTGATGCGGGTGCTGTCGCTGGATCCGGGTTTTCGCACCGAGCACATCGTGACGGTGGATCTCGCGCTTCGTTCTGTCGAGAAGGACGTCGAAAAGAGCCGCCGCGTCCAGTTCCTCAGTCAGTTCATGGCGCGAATGCGCACCATCCCAGGAGTGCAGGAAGTTGGTGGCACGGGGCGCTTGCCGCTGACGGAGTCGCTCTCCGCTGGAACCTATGTCCTGATGAGTCCGGGGGAACAGCCGCCGCGCAAGATGGAGGAACTCGAACAGTGGTTCCACAACGGCGCGCGCACCGGTTATGCCAATTACAATCCCGCCAGCGAAGGCTACTTCCGTGCACTCGGAATCCCGCTACTTCTCGGCCGCTGGTTCGATGATCGCGACACCAGGGACGCGCCCCACGTGGCCCTCATCAGCCAGTCGCTGGCGCGCGAAAAATGGCTCAACCAAAACCCGCTGGGCAGGACCATCGAATTTGGCAATATGGACGATGACCTCCGCCCACTCACCGTTGTGGGCGTTGTCGGCGACGTCCGTGATGACAGGCTGGAAACGCCGCCCAGTCCCACCATCTACGTAAATTACCGCCAGCGCCCACAGGCCGCCCGGCAGTTCACCACGGTGCTGCGGGCGGACACGGATCCGGCAGCGGTGATCGCAGCCGCTCGCGAAATCGTGCGTTCGCTTGATCCCAGTGTCCCGCCCAGCTTCAGCACGCTGACCGACGTGTTTGCGTCGTCGCTAAAGTCGCGGCGATTCAATCTCCTCTTGGTGGCCGTGTTCGCGGGAACCGCCTTGTTGCTGGCCATGGCGGGAATCTACGGTGTCATGGCCTATGCCGTAACTCGCCGCACCGGCGAGTTCGGGATCCGAATCGCGCTGGGCGCATCAGGAGGAAACATCCTCCGTCTTGTGCTGGGGCAGGGAATCGTGACCGCCCTGATCGGCGTGGGAATTGGCCTTGCCGGCGCGCTGGCGCTCACCCGGACACTGAGTTCTCTGTTATTCGGATTGAGTGCCACCGATCCTACGACGCTGGCTGCCGTTGTTCTACTGCTTGTGATCGTGGCACTCCTGGCCTGCTATCTTCCTGCCCGCCGCGCCGCCAAGGTCGACCCCATGGTGGCGCTGCGTTACGAGTAAGAGGGGACGAGTGAAAAGGACACTATGAACAGACTGTTCCAGGATCTTCGTTTCGCGCTGCGCCAGTTGCGCAAGAGCCCCGGCGTCACCGTCGTTGCGGCTTTTACACTGGCCTTGGGCATCGGAGCGAACACCATGATGTTCAGCACCGTGAACGCGATGTTGCTCCGGCCGTTTCCCTTCCATCACCTTGACCGGATCGTAAGTATTTGGGAGGAGATTCCGAAACAGCATGACTACCGCGTCAGCGTGGCTCCCGGAAATTTCCGGGACTGGAGCGAGCAGAGCCAAGGATTCGAGCAGCTCGCGGCTGTTCAGGGCTGGGATGCAAACCTGACGGGCAGCAGCGTGGCCCAGCACGTAGAAGGCTTCCGTGTCACATCCGGCTTCTTCCCGCTGCTCGGCATGCCGATGCAGCTTGGCCGCAGCATCGGCAGCGCGGATTTTCAGCCAGGCGCGCCGCAGGTGGTAATGGTTAAGTACGGATTCTGGCAACAGCATTTGGGATCCGATCCTGGAATTCTCGGCAGGCAACTGCTCCTGAACGGCGAGAAGTTCACCGTCGCGGGTGTTACCTCGCCAGAGTTTGATTTCCCTCCGGGGTCGCAAGTCTGGACACCGCTCAACCTCAACGACGCGCAGAAAGCCGACCGCGAAAACCATTCCCTGACCGTGTTCGGTCGCCTCGGGGAAGGCGTTTCGATTTCTCAGGCGCAGGCAGACCTCCAAACCATCTCTGCCCGGCTGGCACAGCAGTATCCGAATACAAACTCCGGCCACGAAGTCAGCGTCAAGAATGCCGTCGAGGATCTTAGCGGTGGTTCGAAGCAATTTGTTTACGTCTTAATGGGAGCGGCAGTATTTGTTCTTTTGCTCTGCTGCGCCAATGTCGCCAACTTGCAGCTGGCCCGTGCTTTCGCGCGGCAGAAAGAAATCGCGCTCCGCACCGCCCTCGGTGCGACCCGATGGCACATCGGTCGGCAGTTGTTGGTGGAAAGCACTCTCCTCGCTCTGCTCGGCAGTGGAGGCGCCCTCCTGCTGGCGAGTTGGGGCAACGCCTTGATCCGCCGGAGTATCCCCCCGTTCATCGTGGAACACATTGCCGGCCTCAAGCACTTGCAGGTGGATGAACGAGTGTTCCTCTTCACGCTGGCGATCGCTGTCGCTACCGGTGTTGTCACGGGGCTGGCGCCAGCCTGGCATCTGGCGCGCCCCAACCTCAATGACACGCTCAAGGAGGGAGGGCGTAGCAGCAGCCTCAGTGCTACCCGGCACCGCCTCCGCACCCTGCTCGTGATCTCGGAGGTTGCCCTTTCCCTCGTCTTATTGGTTGGAGCCGGCGCCATGGTGAAAGGCTTCCAGGCCCTGGTGGCGAGCAGCATGGGCTTTGATCGCAGCCATGTGCTCACCTTTCATGTTGCTCTTCCGGAACATAAATATGACGGCAAGGATCGCATTCGAGGCTACTACGACCGGGTCCTGCGCGACATTGGAACTCTGCCCGGTGTCGACTCTGCCGCTGCCGTTACCAGTCTGCCTTCGGGATGGAACTGGAACTGGGTCGAGTTCGCCGCGGAAGGCAAGCCGCCAGCGACCCCTGGCGAGGCCCCATCGGCGATCTCGCAGGTCGTGACGCCTGGTTTCTTTTCTGCCCTGCGCGTTCCGCTCGAGCGAGGTCGTAGCCTCACCGGGCAGGATGGAGCTGATGCTCCTCCGGTCGCGGTCATCAGCGCCGAAATGGCGAAGCAGAGTTGGCCTGACCAGGACCCCTTGGGCAAGCACATCCAGATGGGGCACCCGGGAGCCACCGGACCTTGGCTCACGATTGTGGGAATCGTCGGAGATGTGAAGCCTGTCCCCCTGGACCACGATCCAGCCCCCACGGTGTACCTACCTCTCGCCCAACAACCCGGGCTTTCTTCGGCTTTCGTCGTGCGGACATCCGGGGATCCATTCGAGCTCGCAAGTTCCATCGCCACCGAGCTGCGTAGCGTCGATCCAGAACAGCCGGCCTACGACGTGCGCAGCCTGGAACAGGTTCTCTCGGACAGCCTCAGCGGCATCGAGATGTCCGCTCACATGATGCTGGTATTCGGCTTCAGCGCTCTCACCCTGGCAGCGGCCGGAATCTTCGCAGTGATGGCTTACTCAGTCAGGCAACGCACGCACGAAATCGGTGTGCGCATGGCCCTCGGAGCACGGCGTGTTGACGTACTGCGACTGGTAGTAGGTTTTGCCATGAAGATGGCGGTGGTCGGATTGCTGATTGGATTATCGCTCGCCACCCTGTTGACGCGAGCCCTCTCGAGTGCACTGTTTGGTGTGGTGCAGACCGATTTTGCCACGTTTGCCCTGCTGACCCTCCTGTTGGCGGCCGTCGCAGCCATGGCCGCCTACCTGCCCGCGCGATGGGCGATGCAAGTCGATCCAATGGTGGCTCTGCGTTACGAGTGAAAAAACGACTATGAACGGCTTATTCCAAGATCTCCGCTACGCACTACGCCAGTTGCGCAAGAGCCCGGCCTTTGCCGTCGTCGCCATCCTTTCGCTCGCACTCGGAACCGGAGCCAATACGGCGATTTTTCAATTGTTGGACGCGGTCCGGCTGCGCAGTCTACCCATTCCGAATCCAAAAGAGCTCACCGAGGTGCGGATCGTTGGGGGCAATCACGGCTTCGGTATCAACAATGGTACCTATTCGCAACTAACCCGGCCGATCTGGCAGGAAATCCGGGAACACCACGAGCCTTTCTCGGGAGTCTTCGCCTGGAGTACTCAGGACATGCGTGCGGGACGGGGGAGTGATTCGCATCCCGTTCGTGCATTGGAGGTCAGTGGCGAGTTTTTCCCGGTACTGGGAATTCAGCCGTTGCTGGGAAGGTTGTTCAGGCCGGGGGACGAAGGCACCTGCACCATCTCCCAAGTGGTTGTGAGCTATCCCTACTGGCGCAGCCAAATGGGCGCTCGCGAGTTCGGTGGAACGGAAAGACTTGTGATCGATGGTCAGCCTGCGGAAGTGGTTGGCGTGACGCCGCCAGGGTTTTTTGGTCTGGCGGTGGGCGACGGCTTTGACATTGCATTTCCGTTTTGCCACCCCAAAGAATTGCGCCACATGTTTGATATATCGGTGATGGGGCGCCTGCGCCCGGGATGGTCCATCGAGCACGCCTCGGCGTACTTCAATTCCATCAGCTCAGGAATCTTCGAAGCTACTGCTCCCACGGAATACAGCACCCAGGCCGTCCAGCAATTCAAACAGTACCGGCTCGGCGTCTATGACGCTTCGGCCGGGGTCAGCTGGCTCCGGACGTCGTACGATTCCGCTCTCTGGCTGTTGCTTGGGATCACAGCTTTGGTGCTGCTGATCGCATGTGCGAATCTGGCCAACCTCATGTTGGCGCGGGCCAGCAGTCGCGAACGTGAAATCGCCCTGCGCCTGGCGCTCGGTGCCTCCCGATTCCGTTTATTTCGTTACTCTCTCGCCGAGAGCGTTCTGCTCGCCGGAATGGGTATGGCGCTGGGAGTGGTTTTGGGGCAGTTGCTGAGCCGCGTTTTGGTCTGGGCTCTCTCGACTTCGGATAACTTGGTCGCGCTCCAAACGGGATTGGATTGGCGTGTCCTCCTTTTCTCGGTCTCCGTAGCAGCGCTTACCTGCGTGGTATTTGGGACGGCCCCTGCTCTGCGCTCCATGCTGGTTGCACCTGGGAGCGTGATGAAGAACGGTGGCCGCGCCATGACCGGCAACTACGAACGGTTTTCCCTGCAACGCTTGATGGTGATCGCGCAGATCTCCGTTTCACTCGTCTTATTGGTGGGAGCCTTCCTTTTTGTTCGCAGCTTCCAACGCTTGATGGCCATCGACCCGGGCATGCGGGAACAGGGAATCACGTTCGCATTATTTGGTTTTGTAGAGTCCCATTTGCCGCCGGAGCGCTACGAAGCCTTTAAGCGCGAGCTGCTGGTGGAAGTTCGCTCAGTGCCGGGAGTGATCAATGCCGCTACCACGACGAACGTACCCCTGATCGGCGGGAGTTGGACCCACAGCATTCATATCGAATCGTCGGAAGGGGCTTCGAAATTTACCTGGGTCAGCCCCGGCTACTTCGAGACGATGGGAATTCCCCTGCAAGCCGGGCGTGGATTCAAGGAGAACGATACCGCCACGGCGCCACGAGTCGCGATCGTCAATCACGCATTCATCCAGAAGTTTCTGGGCTCCACCAATCCCATCGGGCGCACCTTACGCACCAGCCCGGAGCCTGATTATCCATCCACGGTCTACGAAATTGTCGGCGTGATTCCAGATACCAAGTACAACGATGTTCGCGGCGCCACTCCACCCATGACGTTCGCGCCCGCCTCGCAATACCCGGCGCAGGGCCCCTGGACCGCGATGATGATCTATTCCAACACGTCGCCTGCCGAAGCCGTGAAGCGCAAGATCGCGACCATGCACCCGGAGATTGTGCCGCAATTCAGTGACTTCCAACAAGACGTCCGCCAGGGATTCCTGCGTGAGCGGTTGTTAGCCATGCTCTCCGGATTCTTCGGTTTACTGGCGGCGCTACTAGCCATGGTTGGCCTGTACGGAGTCATTTCCTACGTCGTCGCACGTCGCCGCAATGAAATCGGCATCCGCATCGCGCTGGGAGCAAACCGGGGACAAGTGATCGGCATGGTGATGCGCGAAGCACGGCGCCTGCTCTTCGTGGGCATCGTCGCCGGCATCGTTCTCGCACTGATTGCGGGAAATAGCGCGAGTTCGTTGCTGTACGGGTTGAAGCCATACGATCCGCTCACGTTGTTGATTGCCATAGCGCTGTTGAGTGCCATAGCAGCCGTGGCCAGTTTTTTGCCGGCACGGCGCGCGGCCAAGGTCGATCCCATGGTTGCTCTACGTTACGAATGAGGAAAACAATGCAGACTCTATTCCAAGACTTAGCGTACGGCTGGCGCATGTTGAGCAAAAGCCTCGGCTTGACTTCGATCATTGTCATCATGTTGACGCTCGGCATCGGCGCCAACACCGTGGTTTTCACCGTCTTTGATTCCATCCTGTTGCGCCCGCTGAGGTATGAGAAGCCGGACCAGTTGGTCCAACTCTGGGAGACGCGCACCCAGGGCTCGTTCCAGAAAAACCCATTTTCCTATCCCAACTACGCCGACACAAAACGCTTGAACGGCGTTTTTTCCCGGTTTGGTGCGTACTCGCGAAACTCCGTGACCTTGTCGGGCAAAGACGGAGCAGAACAAATACGGGTCGGGGTTGCCAGCGCCGATTTCTTCGAAACCCTGGGCGTGCAGCCGATTCTCGGTCGTACGTTTCACCAGGAGGAAGATCAGCAGGCAAAGAATCCTCCCGTGATCTTGACCTATGGGACATGGCAGCGCCGTTTCGGTGGCGACCCTGGCGCCATCGGCAAAACTGTGGTGATCGATGGCGAACTGGCCACCGTGGCCGGCGTGCTTCCCAGGGATTTCATGTTCGCGCCCACGCAGTCGGAAGAAATGTGGATTTCTCTGCGTGCGACCGACTCGTACCTGCGCCGCAATCTTTACTGGCTTTTCCCCGTAGGACGTCTCAAACCCGGCGTGAGTCCGCAGCAAGCTCAGACAGAACTGTCCGCCCTGTCGCGACAATTGGAATTGCAGTTTCCGGATGCGAACGCCGGTATCAGCACCCAACTGGTGGGCCTTCGCCAGGAGATTGTGGGGCAAGTGCAGCCTGTGCTCATCGCCGTGATGGCGGCCATCGGATTCGTGTTGCTGATCACCTGTGCCAATGTGGCCGGACTGCTGCTGGCTAGGTCGGTTCCTCGCCAGCGGGAGATTTCCATTCGTCTGGCGATCGGCGCAAGCCGCGGGCGCATTGCCCAACAGTTGCTGACGGAAAGCGTTCTGCTGGCGTTCCTCGGGGGCGGATCTGCGCTTCTGGTTGCGAATTGGGCAGTTCCCGCCGTCGTCTCCTTGCTTCCCCAGAACGCCTTGTTGGCTACACCACAGCTCCAGGGATTGGCGGTGAACAGCCAAGCCTTATGGTTCGTACTCACTCTTTCGGTTGTCACCGGCATTTTGTTTGGTTTGGCGCCCGTGGTCCAAACTCTGAAGCCGAGTTTGCAAAGGAATCTTCAAGAAGCAGGCCGCGGCACGATGGGTTCTGCGAACCGCCGCCTTCGCGCGGTCCTGGTTGTATCGCAAATGGCGTTGGCGGTAGTGCTGCTGGTGGGAGCGGGCCTCCTGCTCAAGAGCCTGAACCGCGTGCTGCGCACCGATCCCGGATTTAACACCAGCCATCTGCTGACCGGCACGGTCGTGCTGCCCGCCAACAAGTATAAGGATGGCCCTACCCAGCTGGCATTCCAGCACCAATTGCTCCACGCTCTCGATCGGCTACCCGGAGTCGAGCAGACCGCGGCGGTTACCTCTTTGCCGATGTCCGGCCAGGCCAACACCTCGCGCTTCGACGTGGAAGGCCATCCGAAAGCCAGTGGGGGAGAAGAATATGAAGCCAATACACCGACGGTCACACAAAACTACTTTTCCGTGATGGGAATTCCGTTGCGTGCGGGCCGTTGGTTCAATTCCGAAGACCGCGATAAATCCCCGCACGTCCTCATTGTCAACCAAGCCCTGGCCGATTTGGTATTCCACAACCAGAATCCGCTGGGCAAGCGCATCAACTTCACGTATACGAACGAGGTGCACTACTTCCAAATCGTTGGAGTGGTGGGCAACGAGAACGTGGCCGCCCTGGGTGCCCCTCCCGTTCCCGTCGTGTATGACTGCTTCGAGCAAGACCCAAGTAACTACTTCGCTCTCGCCATGCGAACCAGGAGCGAGCCCGGCTCGTTGGCGGCTGCCTTCACCCGCACCGTCCGCGAACTGGAGCCGGAAGCCCCAATTTTGGGACTGGGCACGATGGAGCAGGTCATTGCAGATTCCCCTTCCATGATCCTGCGGGCCTACCCGGCCTACCTGATTGGCGGGTTCGCCGCCGTGGCCCTGGCACTCGCCGCTCTCGGCCTCTACGGGATGCTCGCCTACTCGGTCGCCCAGCGCACCCGTGAACTCGGCGTGCGCATCGCCCTGGGTGCCCAGCGCGGCGACCTGCTTTTCATGGTGGTGAGTAACGGTCTGAAGTTAGCTCTCATGGGGATTGCGCTGGGAGTCGGCGGAGGATTGCTGGTCGCGCGAATGATTGCCAGCCTGCTCTACGGCGTCACTCCAAGGGACATCCCAACGTTTGTCGGTGTGGGTGTCGCGCTATTCGCAGTCGCGTTGGCCGCGAGCTACATTCCCGCATTGCGCGCGACCCGAGTTGATCCCATGGTCGCGCTGCGTTACGAATGAGGAAATTATGCAATACATGATTCAAGACTTTCGTTACGCCCTCAGGCAGCTCCGCAAGAGTCCCAGCTTTGCCGTGGCCGCGATCTTCACGCTCGCTCTGGGAATCGGCGCGAACCTTGCGGTATTCAGCGTGATGAACGCGATCTTGTTCAATCCGAGTGGCATCCCGCATCCCGAGCGTGTGGCTGCGGTTCGCTCGAAACACGCCATGGCCGAGCTCAAGAACATCAATCTGTCTTCGCCCAACTCTGAAGAATCCGCAAATGACTCGGCGCAAGTTGCCAGCTACATTCCGGCACGGAGCGCCGCCAAGGTCGATCCCATGGTTGCGCTGAGGTATGAGTGAGGAACATGGAAACCATGGTTCAGGACATTCGCTACGGCTGGCGCATGCTGCGTCAGTCCCCCGCTTTCACGGCAGTCGCGGTCATCACACTGGCTCTGGGTATCGGAGCCAACACCGCCATGTTCAGCGTCATCAATTCCGTGCTTCTTCATTCGTTGCCCTTCCAGGACCCCGGCCGCGTCATGGTGCTCTGGAAGACCATGTCCAACGGCACGCCCAACGCCTTTTCCACGGCCGCCTTTGTCGAGATACGCCAACCGGGAGGCTTCCCGGAAAACATCGGCGGCACCCACATCGGCGCATTTTCGAACATCGGCAAGAATCTCGGTGGTAAGGAACTTCCCGAGCGCATCGCAGGAGGCAGAATCAATGCCGATCTGTTGCCCGTCCTTGGAGTGCAGCCGATCGTGGGCCGGATGTTCTCCGCTGAAGAAGACCGCCCGGGAGCCGGGGCGGTCGTCATCCTAAGCCATGCGATCTGGTCCACTCGCTTTGCTTCGCGCCGCGACGTATTGGGTGAAGCCGTAAGTCTGGATGGAGCCCCCTACACGGTCGTCGGCGTCATGCCCCCGGGTTTTCACGTCCTGTCGGACAAAGAGCTGTTCTGGATTCCCCTCCAACTGGAGTCGGCCAACGCGCAAGCCTCGGCGCGCAATGTTCATTGGCTTTTTGCCTTTACGCGCCTTCCCCAGGGCGGCACCCAGGGACAAGTGCAGGCTGGATTGGACGCCATCGCCGCCCGCCGAAAGGCGCAAGATCCCAGCGCAGAAGGGGGCTTCGGAGCGACCTTGCAGCCCGTCGGTGATTTCACAAATGGAACAATCAAGCCGGTATTGCTCTTGCTCATGGGAGCAGTCACCTTTGTCCTGCTGATCGCCTGCTCGAACGTGGCTAACCTATTACTAGCCCGCAGAACAACACGGCAGCGCGAAATCTCCATCCGCACCGCCCTCGGTGCCAGCCGCCTGCGAATGATCCGGCAGTTGCTGACCGAAAGCGTCCTCCTCGCCATGATGGGCGGCCTCTTCGGCCTGGGGCTGGCCTGGATTGCGATTCGAGCCCTCCGTCTCGCTCACCCCTCAAGCCTTCCCTCGGCCGATGCCATCGCCATTGATCCCACCGTGCTCGCCTATACCGCCATTCTCTGCGGCGTGGTCGGAATTGTTTTTGGCATCGCCCCGGCTTGGGAAGGATCGAAGGCCAGCGTAACCGAGACACTCAAGGAAGGTTCGCGAGGCAGCAGCGGTGGCTTCGGCAAACATCGCGCCGTGCTCGTCGTCGTCGAGACGGCGCTAGCCTCCATGCTCTTCATCGGAGCCGGCCTGTCCCTCCGAAGCCTATGGCACGCCGAGACCGTGACCCCCGGCTTCAATCCGAAAGGCGTGTTGACCTTCCGCGTGGCGGCCCCGCCGCAATTTTCCGGTGATCGCATCCCACTCTTTTACCAACAAGTCTCGGATCGCTTGCGCGCGCTGCCTGGCGTGCAATCGGCAGTTCTCGCCCGAAACCTTCCCATGAGCGGCGCAGACCCGTCGATGGCGATCGAGATCGAGGGCACGCCGCCTCCGCCGTCGCACGT
>Ga0137418_10000062_pt1 | contig 71560 bp, 61 predicted proteins | sample CZODoug3_1_2_16f_FD_122242 | JGI IMG/M metagenome (GOLD analysis project Ga0137418, IMG submission 122242) | Vadose zone soil fungal communities from Angelo Coast Range Reserve, California, USA - CZODoug3_1_2_16fungal (Hybrid Assembly) | ecosystem: Environmental > Terrestrial > Soil > Vadose...
ATCGGAAGCAAGAATGCCCTGTACCGCAACCTGGGCGACGGGACTTTTAAGGACGTGGCCGGCGAAATGGGCATCGCTGACGTCAATCAGGCTGGAACTGGGGTCTCCACCGGCGCGGTGTGGGGCGACTATGACAACGACGGATACGAGGATCTGTTCCTGATCAAATGGGGACGTCCGGAGCTGTTCCACAACGACCATGGCCGGGGATTCACGCGCGTAAGCGAGCAAGCCGGACTGCCACCCTGGGTCAATGCAAATACAGCCGTCTGGCTTGACTATGATGGCGACGGGCGGGTGGACCTGTTTGTCGGCGGCTACTATTCAGAGGACATCAATCTGTGGAACCTCACCACCACGCGCATCATGCCGGAAAGTTTTGAGTACGCCAACAATGGCGGGCGGAAATATCTCTTTCACAATCTGGGCAACGGCAAATTTGAAGAGGTCAGCGCGAAAGTGGGCATCAATAGCCGACGCTGGGCACTAGCCGCGGCGGCCGCAGATCTGCGCGGCACCGGACATCCGGATCTGTTCGTCGCTAACGACTATGGAGTGTCGGAACTTTATTTCAATGACGGAAAACGGTTTCATGAAGTCGGTGAGCAGACCGGCGTGGGTTTCGCCCCGAAGAGCGGGATGAACGCCGCCTTTGGCGATATCTTCAACCAGGGCCGGTATTCCGTCTATGTCTCCAATATTTCGGAAGACGGCATCCTGATCCAGGGAAATAACCTGTGGGTGCCCAAGGAGGGAACGGCGGGCGATGCCATCCGGTACGAGAATCTGGCGCGTGACTTTGGGGTCGAACTCGGAGGCTGGAGTTTCGGAGCACAGTTTGGCGACTTGAACAACGACGGCACTCTCGACCTCTATCTCACGAACGGTTATATCTCGCTGGACCGAAACCGCAGCTACTGGTATGACTTTTCCAAGGTTGCCGGAGGCAACAGCACCATCATCGGCGATGCCAGGAACTGGCCCGCGTTTGAAGGCCGCAGTCTGTCGGGCTACCAGACCAAACGAGTCTGGCTGAACGACGGGGCAGGCAAATTTGTCGATGTGGCACAGGCGGTGGGAGTTGCCGATACTCACGACGGCCGCGCGGTCGCGCTTGCCGACCTGTGGAACCGCGGCGTCCTCGACGTTGTGGTCGCCAATCAGAAGGGGCCATTGCTGATTTACAAGAACACAGTCACGCCCGAGAACGAGTGGATCGATTTCGAGTTGGTAGGAACCGCCACCAACCGCAGCGCGATCGGCGCCCGCGTCGCGCTGTTTTGGAATGGCCAGCAGCAGGTGCAGGAAGTTTCAGGAGGCAGTGGCTTCGCTGCGCAAAACCAGCGTCGGCTGCATTTCGGACTGGGCAAATATCCCCAAATTGAGAAAGCCGTGATTCGCTGGCCGTCGGGTAAAGTACAGATCATCAACAAGCCTGCCCCAGAGCTGGTGCATAAGATCGAGGAGCCTGCATGACCCAGCAGATGAGCACTCCTGTCGCGCCCCCACCGGCAGACATGAGCTGGTGGAAACAGCTGATCAGCCTCGACAACCGTTACCTGGCCCCGATGTTCATCACCTGCATCCTGCTGGCGGGTCACTTGTCATTCGGCATCCTCGAAAGCTACCAAAAGACCTTGCTGGCAATTGCCACGAGTATTGCGACGGAGTTGCTCCTGGGCCGCATTTTCTTCCACAAATGGCTGCATCCGGCGAGCGCGTATATCACCGGTATCAGCGTCGGGATCCTGGTTCGCTCCCCTGCGTTCTGGCCCTATTCCCTATGCAGCGCGATCTCCATCATGTCGAAATACGTTTTGCGTGTCCGAGGACGCCACCTCTGGAATCCATCGAACTTCGGCATTTCCGCGATGCTCTTCCTGGCTCCCGAAACGGTCGCGAGCTTGAGCATCCAGTGGGGCAACTATCTTTTGCCCATGGTCGTGATCTGGGTGTTGGGCTCAGTGATCATCTGGCGTCTGCGCAGGTTCCACATTACCGGCATCTATGTGGCATCCTTTATTGTGTTCGCGTTCCTGCGTAGTTGGATCACCGGCAGTCCTTGGCAGTCCGAGATCGCGCCCATCACCGGACCGATGTATCAGCTTTTCATTTTCTTCATGATCACCGATCCCAAGACCACGGTGCGATCGAAGACCGGGCAATGCGTTGTCGTTTTCCTGGTGGCGCTGGTCGAAATGATGATGCGTCTGCACCAGATCGTCTACGCTCCTTTCTACGCACTCTTCATCGTGGGGCCGGCTGCCATGCTGATGGACACCTGGATGGATGCGCGCCGGGCGAGCACTGCGCCCGTGGCCGCTCGCTGACCGTTGGCGAAAGGGAACCTGGATATCTTGATGCTCCGAAGCCGGATTTTGTGCCGCCGGGCGCTTGTCGTACTCATTTTGTTGGCAGGCTGCAAACAGAAACCCTCGAACGTTCCCGAAACGGTTTCGCCGAAGTCTGCCGCTGAATCTGCGCCCCCGGCCACAACTTCGGCCGCCGCCCCGCCAGTCCCAATTCCAGAGCTGAGTTCGGCGCGCCCCTCCGGGCCCATCGAGTTCACGGATGTGACCTCGCGCGCCGGCATCCACTTCAAACACAACAACGGCGCCTTCGGAAAAAAGTATCTCCCGGAAACCATGGGCAGCGGCGCCTGCTTTCTCGACTACGACAACGATGGTTGGCAGGACATCCTGCTCATCAATTCGATGGATTGGCGCGGGCACGAGTCCGGCAAATCGCTCTCCGCGCTCTATCACAACAACCACGACGGCACCTTTACGGATGTGACCCGGCAGGTGGGCCTAGGCGTGGAGACGTACGGGCTGGGCTGCGCCGTCGCCGACTACGACAACGACGGGAAAGTCGATATCTACATCACAGCTCTCGGTTCCAACCATCTTTTTCGTAACCTGGGCAATGGCAAGTTCATGGACGTGACCGCGAAAGCGGGCGTGGCCGACCCGGGATTCTCGGTCAGCGCGGTCTGGTTTGACTATGACAATGACGGCAAGCTCGACCTGTTTGTCGCCCACTACATCGACTGGTCCATTGCGACGGATCAATATTGCACGCTCGACAACAAGAACAAGTCCTACTGCACACCGCAAACCTACAAGGGTCAAAGCCCGACCCTGTTCCACAACCAGGGAAATGGAACGTTTGAGAACGTGACCCGCCACGCCGGTCTCTACGATCCCACCAGCAAGGCGCTCGGCATTGCGTTGCTGGACTACGACAATGACGGCTGGCTCGATCTGTTGGTCACCAACGACACCGAGCCCAACAAGCTCTACCGTAACAACCACAACGGAACCTTCAGCGAGGTTGGCGTCACCGCCGGGGTTGCGTACGGCGATGCCGGTACAACCCGCGCAGGTATGGGAACCGATGCCGCGGACTACGATAACTCCGGCTGGCAAAGCTTGGTGATCGGCAATTTCACCAATGAGGGCATGGCGCTCTATCACAACGATGGCTCGGGCCTGTTTACGGACCAGGCCCCTGCCACCGGCATCGCCCGGATATCGACCCGCTCGCTCACCTTCGGCACATTCTTCTTTGACTATGACTTGGACGGGCGTCCGGATATTCTCGCCATCAACGGCCACGTGTCTGACGATGTCAGCGTGGTGCAGCCCACCATAAAGTACGCGCAACCGCCGCATCTCTTCCGTAACCTGGGCAAGAACAAGTTCGAAGAAGTGACGGCAAAACTTGGTCCCGCGCTGCAACGGCCCATCGTTGGCCGGGGAGGGGCCTACGCCGATTTTGACAATGATGGTGATCTGGATGTGCTGATCACCGCCAACAACGGTGCAGCACGCCTGTTGCGCAATGACAACGGGAATCAGAACGACCTGCTGCGCGTGCAGACCATCGGCACACGCTCGAATCGCGACGGCATAGGCGCTAAAGTTACGGTCCAAACCAGCGCGGGCGCGCGTTTTTTTGGCATGGTCAAGACTGGTTCCAGCTATGCATCCCAGAGTGAACTGCCCTTGACTTTCGGGCTGGGCAAACCGGAGGAAGGCAAAACGGTGACCTTGACGATTGTATGGCCCAGCGGCCAAAAGGACTCCATGCCGAACATCAAGCCCAATCAATTCGTCACGGTTCAAGAGGGGAAGGGCATTGTCTCAGCCCGGCCAATCTTCATCCCGACCCCTGGCGTCACCCGAAAATGACTTGAGCCAACTGCAGTCTGGCCTCGATCTAATCCTTTTCTACTATCGATAGCTCCCGCCCGCAGGTGATACTTTCCCGCCATGTCGAAGCAGCCGGGGACGATGGCCGGTGACGCCGGTTCTCAAGGGAGCGCATGGCCGCCCTCTCGTATTCTTAGGGGTGAGCCCTTCCTTTTACTTGGCCAGTGTCAGGCGCACTGACAAGCGGACCACAGCAGAAGTCACGGGCGCTTCCAAACGCATCTGGAAACCGCCTAGTCGTCTCATAGCCTGGCGATGATCGACCGGTTGTCAGACACACCAAACTGATGTCCGACCAAACCTCCTCTACTGTTTCCGATGTAACCGTCGTCGGCGGCGGTTTGGCTGGAAAGGCAGCCTGTCTGCATCTTGCCAAGGCCGGCTTCAGCGTGATCTGCATTGAGCCTGAGGAAGCTGTTCGCCAACCGGTGGGCGAGTCGCTGGACTGGTCGGCTCCCGATCTGTTGAAGGTCCTGGGGCTGCCCATGGAGGATTTGATAAAGGCGCAGATGGCCACCTGGAAGCGGCATGTGACTCTGAAAGCACGCGACGGCTGCGCCGAGCACTATGTTCCGACTCCGTGGCTCGGTGGCGCGCCCTTCCACATCGAGTTGCGGACCTTGCATGTGGATCGTCTCCGCCTGGACCAGGAGCTCCAGAACCTGGTCATCAATCGCGGCATCACCGTGGTTCGGGACAAGGTGGTTCGCGTGGAACGGAGTGGCAAGAAAATCTCGGCCGTCCACACCGCTGGTGGCGCGCGCTTTTCTTCTCCCTGGTTTATCGATGCCTCTGGGTTCGCAGCCGGCTTGCTAGGCCACGAGTTCAATCTTCCCGCGATTCAGTTTGGTCCAGCCAAGATCGCTCTTTGGACGTACTTCCCGGTTCCCGAGTTGACCGAAGGAACCACTCTGTACATGGAACCGCTGCCGAAGGAATACCTCGACTGGGTTTGGGAAATCCCCATCAGCCCTCAGATCGTGAGTGTCGGGTACGTCACCACCGGGGCGGCGACCAAGCCCAAACGTGAGCAGGGACTCTCTGTGGAAGACATTTTTCGGCAGCAACTGATGAAGTTCCCGCGCTTTGAACCGCTGCTGCAGGCGGGCGCTCTGAACGCCCTCAACGTGACTTCCTACCGATCCCGCGTCTATGCCGGAGTGGCCGGGCCGAACTGGCTGATCGCAGGCGAAGCTGCATCCATGGTCGACCCCATAACCGCGAACGGAGTGGCCGCCGCGCTGAGGCATGCAGCGGAGGCCTCCACGCTGATTCTGAAGTACCGCCAGCGGGGACAGCTGCCGCTCCGGGCAAGGGTCTCCTACAGCAGCCGGATTCTGCAGATGGCTAAGTTTTTCAACAGTGGAATCGAGAAAGTAGTATACGAGCCGCCTGTACGGAACCGTATCGGCATAGGACGCTCAGGTGCTGCCTATACCAGCCCCGCCTGGAGCATGAACGTGGTGTACTCGCGCCTCCGACCAAGCGGAATCATCTCGACCTTCCTTTTCGGCTCATTTCTTGGATTCTTCCGGGCAAGTGCATGGATTTTGTATCAGGTGTGCAAACGGCGGACGCCCGCCGCCGGAATGCCAGGCTGGTTTGTCATGCTGTGAATTCTGGGGAAGGGGTATTGCGTGCATCTACTTTCTCGCGGATCAGGCTACCCGGTTTTATTCATCCACGGCATACCGACCAGCGGTCAGCTCTGGACTGGGGTCATCGACAGGTTGCTGGGCCGCTTCACTTGCCTGGCCGTCGATCTGCCCGGCTTGGGGAAGACGCCCAGGACGCGCTACGGTCTCAAGCAGCTGGAAGCGCTCGCCGACGGGATCGAGCAAATCCGCGTGGAACATAAGATCGACAAATGGCACGTTGTCGGACATGATGCCGGATCCGCCATCGCAGTGCACTATGCCTACCAGTTTCAGGAGCGCGTTGAACGTTTGGCGCTGCTGTCTCCGGCGGTGTTTCCCGAGCTGAAGCCGTTTCATCTCTTCCGCATCATCAGGAGACCGTTCATTGGCGAGTTACTCGCCCCCTTGGTGAACGCCATTTTCTGGAATATCGCGATGCGAGACGCCGTGGGGCAAGAACGGGTTGAGCTCGATGACGCTGTCAAAGACTTTCACGCCCCTTTTTCAGGCCCATGGGGCGCCTGGCGCCTGATGTCGGTGCTGCGCTGGGGAAACCCCGCGGAAGTCCTGGCTGCGCTCCCGGCGATGCTGCCACAGCTGCTGATTCCCACCATCATTTTTCAAGGTTCGCGCGACAAGGCCGTGCCCGAACAGTTCGCCCAGCGAGCTTCCGCCTTGATTCCTGAGTGCAAAGTCGTCTTGGTAGATTCGGGACACTTCATTCCTCTGAACAATCCCGAGGCTGTTGCCACGGAACTCCTCCGTTTCTTCGAGGGCAGCGCGGCCGCGTAGCAAGATGGTGCTCTCTCGGGCGGAGTAAGATGCCGCGACTGGCGGGAGCCCCGCGTCAGGCTCGTTTGCCAGGATCACAAACTTGCTGTGGGTCGCTTTGGGCCGCGACCTGGGCAGCAGGGGACTCCCACAAAGGCACTCGGCACGTGGACACACTCCCATTGATACTCTCCGCCGGAACCATTCTGCTGGCAGCCCGTGTACTGGGCTGGATCTTTCAGCGCATCGGCCAGCCGCGCGTAGTGGGTGAAATGACGGCCGGCATCGTCCTCGGTCCCTCTCTTCTTGGACGGTTCTTTCCCGGTGCCTTTGCCCATGTATTCCCCTCGTCGTCCTTGCCTGTGCTCACCGCTTTAAGTCAGCTGGGGCTTCTGCTTTTCATGTTTGTGGTGGGTCTTGAGGTGGATCTCAACCGCATCTTGAAACAGCGCGCCGCGATTGTACTCATCAGCAACTTCAGCATCGTGCTGCCGCTTGCCCTGGGCGTGGGCTTGGCCACAGCGCTCCATCCCCAATTTGCCGGAGACAATGTTCCATTTCCTGCTTTCGCCCTCTTCATGGGGACGGCAATGAGCATCACGGCTTTCCCGGTACTTGCCCGGATTTTGAAAGAGCGTAATCTGCTTGCCACCGACCTGGGAACCACCGCGATCTCGTGCGCGGCGATTGACGACATCAGCGCCTGGTTGTTGCTGGCCATTCTCACCGCGATGGTGCATTCCGCCCACAGCTGGCACCGCCTGGCGGTCACTCTGCTTTTGCTGGTGGCGTTTGTCGCCATCATGCTGCTCCCCATCCGGCGGCTAGCATCTTCGCTGGAATCCCTGTATCAAAGCCACGGCGCTGGGATAGAACTCATTTCGGTCCTGATTCTGATCATGCTTGGGGCGAGTTGGGCGACCGAGCGACTGGGAGTGCATGCGTTGTTTGGCGCGTTCATGGCCGGTCTGGTAATGCCAAAACCCGAACGCATGATTGCGGAAATCGTTGCGCGAATTGAGTCTCTCAGCCTTGCCCTTCTGCTGCCGCTGTTCTTTGCGCTCACCGGCTTGAGGACCCGCATCGACCTGCTCACGGACAGATCCTTATGGGGCTACACAGCGGCGATTGTCACAACTGCCGTCCTGGGCAAGCTTGTGGGAGCAGCCCTCGCCGCAAAGGCAACAGGAATGGGATGGAAGGATTCGCTAGGCCTGGGAGTCTTGATGAACACACGCGGGCTGGTGGAACTGGTGGTCCTGAACGCCGGGCTGGATCTGGGTGTCCTATCTCCTACTCTGTTCACCATGATGGTTCTCATGGCGCTGGCCACAACCTTCATGACTACCCCGATCCTGATCCTCATGAAAATCCAGCCATCCACCGGACCGCAAGGGCATTGATACAGATGTTTCGCTTTGGCCGCGCCGAATTCACCTGAAATTCATAGGCCCTTTATCCGACTGCCCGAATCTAAGAAGCTAACCCTATAAAAAGAGGATCGTCATGTGCCCCCTGACTCCCGTGGATGCCGCGAAGTTGTCCTCGAATCAACCGCTTTCCCCGGATCACATACGGCAGATTGATGCCTACTGGCGTGCCGCCAATTATCTTTCCGTCGGACAGATCTACCTCTTGCGGAATCCATTGCTTCGTGAACCTTTGAAAATTGAGCATGTCAAACCCCGGCTTCTGGGTCATTGGGGTACGACTCCCGGGCTCAATTTCATCTACGTTCATTTCAACCGGATCGTCAAGAAATACGGCTTGAATGTGATCAACATCACCGGACCAGGCCATGGCGGGCCGGGAATCGTAGCCAATACCTATCTGGAAGGCACCTACACGGAGTTTTATCCCGATATCCGGCAAAACGAAGACGGATTGCGAAAGCTCTTTAGGCAATTCTCTTTTCCCGGAGGAATCCCAAGCCACGTCGCCCCGGAGACTCCCGGCTCAATCAACGAAGGCGGAGAACTCGGGTACTCCATCGCGCACGCCTACGGGGCGGTCTTCGACAATCCCGATCTGCTGGCCTGTTGCGTTGTCGGAGATGGTGAGGCCGAAACCGGTGCGCTGGCGACCAGTTGGCATTCCAATAAATTTCTCAATCCGGCGCGGGACGGAGCGGTATTACCCATTTTGCATTTGAACGGCTATAAGATCGCAAATCCCACGGTGCTTGGGCGTCTGAGCGACGAAGATCTGACCTACTTGTTTACCGGATACGGCTATAAACCATACTTCGTGGAGGGCCACGAGCCCGAGCGCATGCATCAGCTCATGGCGGCTACTCTGGACTCCGTGATTGAAGAAATTCAGGGCATTCAAAAGATCGCGCGCTCCCAAAGCTCAGCTCGGCGCCCGGCGTGGCCGATGATTATTCTGCGCAGCCCAAAGGGGTGGACCGGTCCGAAGTTTGTGGATGGCAAACCGATCGAGGGGACGTGGCGCGCCCATCAGGTTCCAGTCACAGATTTGGCAACGAAACCGGGACACCTGAAGATTCTCGAAGATTGGATGAGGAGCTACCGGCCTGAAGAACTGTTTGACGAAAAAGGCGCGTTTCTTCCCGAACACGCGGAACTGGCCCCCAAGGGCGACCGGCGCATGGGCGCGAATCCGCACGCCAACGGCGGCTTGTTGCTTAAGGACCTTCTCCTGCCCGATTTTCGCGACTACGCCGTGAAGGTAGCCGAGCCGGGTCGGGAAAATTCCGAAGCCACCCGAGTCTTCGGCACATTCCTACGCGACGTGATGAAGTTGAACATGGACTCGCGGAACTTCCGTGTCTTCGGCCCGGATGAGACGGCCTCCAACCGCCTGGACGCGTTGTACGAGGTCACCGACAAAGTCTTCATGGAGCCGATCATGCCCACCGACGAGCACGAATCCACGACCGGCCGGGTCGTTGAAATGCTCAGCGAGCACATGTGTCAGGGCTGGCTAGAAGGTTACCTGCTGACGGGCCGCCACGGTTTCTTCTCCTGCTACGAAGCGTTCATCCACATTGTGGATTCGATGTTCAATCAGCATGCCAAATGGTTGAAGGTTTCCCGCTGCATCCCCTGGCGTCGTCCGATTTCGTCATTGAACTACCTTCTGACATCCCACGTCTGGCGGCAGGACCACAACGGCTTCAGCCACCAGGACCCCGGGTTCATCGATTACGTCGTGAACAAAAAGGCGGATATTGTCCGGGTGTACCTGCCGCCCGACACAAACTGCCTGTTGTCGGTGGGAGACCACTGCTTGCGCAGCCGCAACTACGTGAATGTCATCGTGGCGGGGAAGCAACCCGCACCGCAGTGGCTAAGCATGGAAGCAGCCATTGAGCACTGCACCAACGGAATCGGCATCTGGTCTTGGGCCAGTACCGACCAGGACTCTGAGCCCGACGCGATCATGGCGTGCGCTGGCGATGTGCCAACCCTCGAGACGCTGGCTGCCGTCGATCTGCTTCGCAAGCACTTCCCCGATATCAAGATCCGCGTCGTCAACGTGGTCGACCTCATGACCCTTCAGCCCCCTTCCGAGCATCCCCATGGAATCTCCGACCGTGACTTCGACTCGATGTTCAGCACCGATAGGCCGGTTATCTTCGCCTACCATGGCTATCCCTGGCTGATTCATCGCCTCACCTACCGTCGCCGGAATCACGAGAATATGCACGTCCGCGGATATAAAGAGGAGGGAACCACCACGACTCCGTTCGATATGACGGTCCTGAACGAGATCGATCGCTTTCATTTGGCCGGCGATGTGGTCGATCGCGTGCCCCGACTGCAGCGCATAGGAGCGCACTTCAAGGAGTTCCTGCGAGACAAACTGGTCGCCCACACACAGTACGTCCACGAACACGGAGATGATATGCCCGAAATCCAGAACTGGATGTGGCCGTACTGATGAAAATCCTGGTACTCAATTCTGGTTCCAGCGGCCAGAAGAGCTGTCTCTATAAGATTGGGGACTCGGTTCCTGACGACCCGCCGCCGTGTCCATGGGAAGGCAAGATCGAGTGGGAGGGCGGCCAGGCGAATCTGTCTTTTAAGAATGCGAACGTCGTTGTCCGAAAAGATCGCGTAAGCGTCACCTCTCGCGCCCAAGCCATTGAGCACTTGCTGGCTGCGCTTTGGGACGGCGACGCGCGCGTCGTCGCTGCCCCTTCTGAGATTGACGTCGTAGGACATCGCGTCGTCCACGGCGGTCGCCGATATGACGATCCGGTCGTTATCACGCCCGAAGTCAAATTGGCCATCGCCAGGGTTTCTGCCTTCGCTCCCCTTCACAATCGCGCCGAAATGGAAGGGATGGAAATCACTGAGAAGCTGCTAGGGCCCGTGCCTCAGATTGCCGTCTTCGATACCGGCTTCCATCGTAAAATGCCGCCTGCTGCGATGGTGTATCCCGGTCCCTACGAATGGGTGGCGGACGGCATCCACCGCTATGGATTTCACGGCATCAATCATCAGTACTGCGCCGGCCGCGCCGCGCGATTGCTGGGCAGGGAATTGACTTCCCTGAAACTCGTGAGCTGTCACCTCGGCAACGGTTGTTCTCTGGCGGCCATCCAGGACGGCCACAGTGTAGACACGACCATGGGCTTTACTCCGCTCGAAGGCCTCATGATGGGCACCCGTTCCGGCTCGGTCGATCCCGGTATTCTCACGTACCTCATGCGGCAGAAGGGAATATCACCCCAACGACTCGACGAGATCCTGAACAAAGAATCAGGCCTGCTCGGAATCTCAGGAATCTCCGGTGACATGCGGCAGATTCTCACCGCCGTCAAGAGTGGTCACGAGCGTGCCAAACTGGCGTTTGACATTTACATCCACCGCCTGCAATCGGGTATCGGCGCAATGGCTGCGGTGCTTGGTGGCGTGCATGCTGTCATATTCACGGCCGGAGTCGGCGAAAACTCTCCGGAAGTGCGCTCCGCAACCTGTGGGAATTTTGGTTACCTAGGTCTGAAGCTCGATGCCAAAAAGAACCTCCAACCTTCCTTAGACCAGGACATTGCCGCCGCAGATTCATCCGTTCGCGTGCTGGTAATCCGCGCGCAGGAAGACTGGGCGATTGCCCGCGAGTGTTGGAATCTCAGGCGGCCCGAGGGGCCTGGGTCCGCCGAAGCCGAACCTGCTTGAACATTCGCCCAAAATGTCGGGCGACAGCATTTTTCCTGATAAGCTCAACCGCGAACTTGACCGCGAGCAGAAACACCCGTCGCGAGCAGCACGGCGAGCTCGCACCCGTCCTGGAGCCCTTTAGAACGGGCCTCGTTGAACCCGTCCCGACCTCATCAATCGTGCAGCACAATATCGAGCAGCGAGCTATGAATCTCCAACCCACCGTTGTAATGAATCAGACCCAAGCGTCGGAACCGGTTCATGAAAAAATTGACGCGCGCCCGCGTGGTCCCGACCATTTCCGCCAAGGTTTCCTGGCTGATTTCCGGCAGCACAACCTCCGATCGCCCCTCCTTCCCGAAGCGGGCCAACAACAGGAGAGTTCGCGCCAACCGTTTCTCAGCCGAGTTAAAGAGCTGATCCACCAGGTCCTCTTGAATCCGACTGTTGCGCGTGACCAGGTACGCGACAAACAGGTCCGAGAACGCGTGTTCCCGGTGAAGCACATTTAGCATCGCCGCCTTTTCAATCCTGAGTACCGAACACTCTGTGAGCGCGACGGCGGACGCCATGCGATGAGGCTGATCGGAGGTGATGCATCCCTCACCTAAGAAGTCTTCCACCCCCAGCACAGCGATCGTAGCCTCTTTGCCCTGTTTGGACAGAACCGTGAGTTTGGCTCGACCCTTCTGAATGTAGAACACAGCATCCGCAGGGTCTCCCTGCACGAAGATGGCTTGTTTTTTTCGATATTGCAGAACGGTTCTTCCCAGGCCGCTCTGAGCGAGGAAACTCTTGGGATCAAATGGCCGCGTTTTACTTGGGGACATGAAAACCTTCTGGGGAGGTACCCCATTAACGAAGCATATTCCCACAAACAGGACGCGGGGCACAAATATTATTTCTGTTCCGGGATCGGAACAGGCACTACTGTCGATCACGCGAAGCGAATACAAGTAGGTTCAGACGAGTGGATTCACTTATTCGCCGTATCATGGGCGTCAGGCTAGACGAGACGTCGACGTACTACCGAATCAGAGGAAACGGCAAAGGTAGTGTTAGTTGAATAGTTTAATGAAGTTTAATGTATTCACACGCACCATAGCATCTAGTGCTCGGCGAGACGTCGATCAACTGCCGAAATAACGGCACAAGGAAGGTTGTGACCCCAACTTATCGTGAACCTATTGCTGCACCTATACTTGTGCAATTGTGAACAGACACAGTTGATGACCCTCCGATAGTATCTAAACAATCCCAGGGAAAAACATCTGTCAGGAGGAGGGAAGGGCCGCGCCATGATGCCTAGAGTATTGATAGTCGACGACGACGATGCTGTCCGCAGTATGTTGCAGACGGCCCTGGAACGGGATGGCTTTCAGGTGGTCGCGGCAAGGAGGGTACCCGAAGCGTTGGGTCACATCGCGAAAGAGAAATTTGACGTGCTGCTCTCCGATCTGCATATGCCTCAGGCCGGTGATGGTTTCACCGTCGTCAGCGCCATGCGCCATACCCACCCAGAAGCGGTAACGTTGGTACTGAGCGGATACCCGGCGCTGGACGAGTCATTGGCCGCGATCCGCTTGCAGGCTGACGAAGTCCTTGTCAAACCTATCGAAATCTCCCTGCTCAGGCAGCTGATTCGCGAAAAGCTCGCGAACCCTATAGCTCGTGGGTCATACTCCGCATCCACCATATTGAGCGTGGCCACCATACTCGAACGGGACCTCGATATTACGATTCGGGACTGGATGGCATTGGTGGAGGTCAACGAAGAACTGACCTGCATCCCGCTGAGCTTTGAAGATCGTACGGGCCATCTGCCCAATCTCCTGGTTGACGTGATTCGCCGCTTACGTGTTCCCACACTGGACAAATGTCTCTTCTCCTCCGCTGCGCGCGAGCACGGCCATCTGCGACGCAAACAAGGCTACACGGCCGCGATGATCGTGGAAGAATCGCGAATCTTGCAAGTCAGCATCTTTAACACCCTGCAAAACAATCTGAGCAATGTGGATTTTAGCAGCGTGCTGCTGGACGTGATCACGATTGCAGACGAAGTGGACTCTCAATTGAAGCAGGCGATGCTCGAGTACATGGAAGAAAAGCCCGTCTGGTCGGTGGCGTAGAGATTCCACAGGCGCTATTCCGCTAAAACAAACACGACGAGGCCGTGCCCCGGTCGGGACACCGGGCTGCCTGGCCGATGGCTGTCCAACATGAGCTCCAACGGGTCTCAGCAGGCGGAGAATGGGTGTGCGTAAAATGCGGCCGAACCTCAGACCAGGCAACCAGGCAGGACGCTGAGACCGAACTAAGACCAGACCCCAGGCACGCCCCCGACCGTGGATATTGCCCCAGCGCCCCAGCCGATCCGAGGACGAAGCATCTAACGTGATGTGCTTATCGAGTCAGACGGGAGGGCGGGTAGCTCTCGACAGTGGAGGGTGGTAACGGCGAACCCGCATCTGGCGCCCGCCTCGCGGAGAATGTTCGAGGTCGCGCGCCAGACGTAGGATGCGCCCAACCGATAAGCCGGCAGTCCATCTCGCTCTTGTAGTTCCGAAGCAATCCGTTTTGCCCCTGTCCTGTCAACCCGTGCCTCTCTACCCCGTGCCATTCCGACCCCGAGTGCAGCGGAGGGAGAGGAACCCTGCTTTCACGGGAGGCGCACGAACGCCAGCGCCGCCAACTGGCCCCGGAGGCGCCAAGCCGGAAGAACACACCAAAGTCCCGCAGGGACGACCGACCCGCAGGTGGCCAGGCTTTCGCGTTCCCCCTAATCGCGGCCATGTTCGTGCGTCCCAGACTCCCCCATATGACGTTGGGAGCAGACTCATCCCGCGTCCGATTCGCCCGCGATGAGATCGAGCCCTTTGTCTTTCCGACCCAAACAAAACGGGCCGCCGAATCCGGCGGCCCGTCCTTGACACGCCAAGCCTATCTGCCTTCGCGCCCCTTGCGGCTGAAAGCTTTCTCAAAGTCGCAGCTAATCCCCCAACACCGGCTCGCTAACCTCCGGAGCCGCCGCTGGAGCCGGAGCAATCCCGCCGTTTGTCTTCAGGGCATTGAGCGGAACGAAGCCGCCTTCCGAGGTCGGCGTCTTCTCCTTTAGCACGACTTCCCGATACAGCGAAGCCATGCGCGCATTGTAGGCCGGATCGTTCTTCTGCTTCTCGTCGCGCGCCCGCAATTTCTCTTCGCGAGCGTTCTTGGCGATGCCCAGTGTATCGAGATCGTGCTGCTCTTCGTTGGTGACGAGTTCATCCTTGAGCACCAGCGAGTGAGCCGCGTTCTCGAGGTTGACCTTCTTGCCCCCGGCAAAGATTTCATGCCGCCCATGCTCCTCGTACCACTTGGTGAGCGTGGCCGTCATGTGCATCTTCTCGATGATGTTCCGCCATCCCACGCCGGTGTTGTAGGCGCAGAACGAGATCTCGCCTTCCTGGGTAGCGTAAGGAATGATGCACTGCTCCGTCCGCCGGAAGTCGTAGTTGAACAGATCCTGGAACCACATCCCCGCGATGAACAGGAAGTTCCACCGGTCCTGCCGCCGCTTCATCACGTCGTCGATGGTCCGATCCGGCCCCACCTTCCCGTAATTCTTGCCGGTAGCGTTGAAGTTCTTGTCGAACTTCTTCAGCAGATCCGTCAGCTTGAAGTGCGTAGGGGACTGGAACGGATCGTAATTCTTCATCAAACATAGAGCCATTCCAACAATAGTCAAAAACTTCCCGCGAGCCGCATCGTTGACCCGCGCAATATCCTTCGCGAGCTGATCCCCCTTAAGGAACGCAGTAACCGGCACCGCTTCCTTAGTCTCCTTGTCAATCATGACAGCCATTCCAGTCCCGCAATTCGGATGACAACCGCAGGAGAGTTGGCCCCAGTCGTTATTTTTGTCTTCTACGTGCATCAGGTCGGCCCAGTCGCTGAAGGTGCCCATGAAGGAGATCGGAAACCAGTCGCGACTCGGTTCGCCCAGGCCGGTTTGGTTTTTTACGTCGTGGGCCAAATGAGAAAGCGTATAGCGCTGGGCGGTCCTGCGGTCGTCGGTTACGGCTTCGTCTCTGCCGGTGAAGCTTACCGGCTGGAAGGAGAGGAAGCCGATTTTCTTGGGGTTGTCCAACGCGAACTTGATGATTCGGCCTACTTGTTCGTTGTTGATGCCGTTGACGATCGTCACGACGGGGACGATTTCCACTCCCGCTTTGTGGAGGTTGTCGATGGCTTTCAATTTCACGTCGAACAGGTTGCCTACTTTGCGGTGCGCGTTCGCGGCGTTGCCGATGCCGTCGAACTGGAGATACGCGTAACGCATGCCGGCGTCGGCTGCTTGCTGCGCGAACTCCAGGCTCTTGGCGAATTCGATCCCGTTCGTGGCTGCCTGCACGCTGTTGTAGCCGACTTTTCTAGCATAGCGGACTGCGTCCAGGAAATAGGGCGACAGCGTGGGCTCGCCGCCCGAGAACTGAACGGACATCTGACGACGCGGCTTGATGGTGATCGCGTTGTCGAGCATCGTCTTGATGTCGTCCCAGGTGAGTTCGTGGACGAAGCCGACTTGGTTGGCATCCATGAAGCACGGGTCGCACATCATGTTGCAGCGATTGGTGAGGTCGATGGTCAATACGGAACCGCGGCCGTACTTCACGGTGGAGGAGCCGTGGTTGTGGAGCTTCTCGTCGTTGTGGGCGAGGATGTCGCGGCCGGGAAACACATCTTCGAGGTGCCGCGAGAATTCCGGGTCAATCGACATGACGTCTTCGAAGTGGCCGTGCTTGGGGCAATCCTTCACCATGAGGATCCTGCCGTCGCGCTCGAGGATCTGCGCCTTGATCTCCCCGACTTTTTCATTGAGCAGAATCTCGTGGGGCAGTTCGCCATCGAGGATCTGCTGACGGATTTCGGGGACACACCTGGGACAGAGCGAGTCGGTCGTTCGCGGCCAGCCGAGCGGCGGCTTGGATTTTTCGTAGGACTTGAGCAGGGGTTTGTCCGACCACTTGGGCGTTGGAGATGGATTTGGCTTGATGCGGTTGAAGCGCTCGAATACTGCCCACGCTCCCGTCGCGGCGACGGTAACCACCTTTTCCATATACTTTACAGGTTTGTGCATCATCCTCTCGCTTTCCAGTGCTGGGAGTTGTGGCAAACTTTCCTGGAGCTCCGAAGGACAGTCCTCTGGGGATAAAGCCCCGCTCTGTCAGGACTTGATCGGCGCGGCTGAAGCCGCACCCCTTCGAAGCTACTTGCTTGAAGCCGTTTGCCCGTTGTTCCCTGGGTTGAACCTTGGAGCTGCTGACCGGGACGAGGCCCGGACTACACGTTGTCGTAACTATCCTATGGAGGTGGGGTAGGGCTGGCATCAACAAGGCAACGAAAGGGCGAAAATGGGGGTTCAGCGGTGGAATGGCGCATTAATTGGGGGTAAGATTTTCATGGTAAACCATTGAAAAGGAAGGGAGATTGAGTTGGGGTGAAAATTTGAACGACGTTCGCTTGGTGCTTCGTCGTTTCTGAACCCGAGAACGTCGACCACGAAATAACGCAGGTTGCACGGAGGCCAGTTCCCAGGGCGCCGAGGATGGGTGGGTAAAACAGGCTTGGCCACATTTGTGAAACCGTCGGCTGAGTCAAGGGTTTTTGCGACACACTACGGCGTGCACTCGGGAAACGAGCGCCCTTTCGCTCTCCTGGAAAAGCGTCGCCATCGTCAACTCCGGGGCCCGGCTGCTAATCACTCGATCTGAATCCAGGGTTCGACCTAAACATCTATGCGGTCGCAGGATCACGGCCCGCGCGCTGGTTCCACTCCCGCTAGAACCTTCCAGGTCCTCGCCTGTGCTGTGCCCCAGCCGGTGCTCGCCGCCTTTCTCCCGTCCCCGTGTCCAACCACGCAAGGGAGAAGGTTGGCCACCTTGGACTCCAAAACGTCTATATAGATAGATAGAGGATTGAGGGCACGTTCTGCGGGCGGGTTATTTTCGCGTCATCATCTGAACGGACAGTGTGCAGTCGGGACACTCTGGAGTACACTTCCTGCGTCTGGTGGCCGTGGAGTCGTTCCGGAACTGCAATCCGAAAGGAGCCGCTCTGGAGGAGATTCCCGGCTGCCATTCTTTTTGGTACGGTCGTTGGGCAGAATGACGGCCTCGAAGTCACATCGGAATAGCCGGGTCGAGGACGCCGGTGAAAGGCCCTTAACCCTGTCAAAGTTCGCAAAGGCTTCGCGAAGGACGCTTAAGAACGCCGACACGGGAACGGTCGTGGGCGAACCCGGACGCGAAGAGCGAACCACGAAGGACCCTAAAGGACCCTAACGAGTAGGCTGGGGCGCCTTCGTCGAAGAGGGCGAGCTGAGCTTGGCCCCGACGGTCGAGACGCCCGTCCCCCCCTGTTTTCCGCTCTCCCTCCCATCTAACCATTTCTCGTCAGGCTGCAGCCTTCGGGACTGAGGCGCCGGCGAGCACTTCCAGAAACGCGGCGAGCCATGCGGGATGGGCGGGCCATGCGGGGGCGCTTACCAGGTTGCCGTCGACGCAGGCCTTGTCCATGGGGAGATCGACATAAGTTCCGCCGGCGGCGGCTACGTCGGGCGAGAGCGAGGGATAGCAACTGCAGCGGCGTCCTTCGAGCACGCGGGCGGCGGCCAGCAATTGCGCGGCGTGGCAGATGGCAGCGATCGGCTTGCGGGCTTCGGCGAAGTGGCGGACGATTTCGAGCACGCGCGGATTCAGGCGCAAATATTCGGGAGCGCGGCCTCCAGGAACGACGAGCGCGTTGTAGGTTTCGGGCGTCACCTCGGCGAAGGTGGCGTTGAGCATAAAGTTGTGACCGCGTTTCTCGCTGTAGGTCTGGTCGCCCTCGAAGTCGTGGATGGCGGTGCGCACGAACTCGCCGGACTTTTTGTTCGGGCAGACGGCGTCGACGGAGTGTCCGACGACCTGCAAGGTCTGGAAGGGAACCATGACTTCGTAGTCTTCGACGTAGTCGCCGACCAGCATGAGGATTCGGGAGTGGGACATGAGATGCCTCCTGGGGATATTGTGACAGAGAGGGGCGGGCGGGCCGGAAAAAGGCGCCGCCGAGCCAGTGGATCGCGGAGCGTTCGCGCCCCCTGGCAGGTGGCTCGGGCTGAAGGGACTCGATGAGGTAGTGCGAGCTCACTCGGTACTGGCCGGGCTCATGGCTCGTCCCCGTCGACTGCGTTCGGGGGAGGCTCTTTGGTCTGACGCTTGTGGTCGGGCTGGGAGAAGCAGGCTCCTCCCCTCCGCTAGGCTGGGGGGTCGGAATGACAAGGGGAGAGGGTGCGCGGGGTCAGAATGAAAAGCGGGGTAGGCGCCAGGTGGTTGCGTAGAATCGCCCATCTGGAGTGACGGGAGAGGGGCAATACTTCGATAAAAATCCCCACTCTGTTTTTCCCAAACAAGGGGAAAGACAAGAGCGGGGGACTTGCACTTGGTCGGCTTCGCGAGTCACGACGGGGGCGAAGCTGGGGCGCTCATTCTTTCTTTGTAGAGCTACTACTGCATGGAGCTGGCTGCTTGGGAAAAGACACTGTTCGCGTTGGAACCGATCAGACGGACTGTCCCGACTACCAACACGAGGATCACGGCTAGCATCACGGCGTACTCGGCGATGTCTTGACCTTGCTCGTCGGACCAGAGCGCGGAAAGGGGGAGCGACATATTGGCACCATCCTGTATGTGAAATGCGGACCGTCCAACTATGCCGCAATCGGGGTTACCTAGAACAGATGACCAAAGTAACGCTGGCAGGTGACCCGGGCGTTGGGCGGTCTCAATGAGTTTCTGAGCGGCTGGGACACCTGCCTGATCGAGACTTCGCCGGAGGTTCAGCCGCTTTGTACCCAGGTGTCTGGAGCGGCTGAATCCGGACCCGCAGTTCGGAGGGGAGAAGGCGCTCGGGGTCGGAATGGCAAGGGGGAGAGGTCTGCCGGTAAGACTCTAGAGCCGACGAATGCTCTGGAGTTTGTGATCGACGAATATGCCTGTCCCGCTGCACCAGCGAGAACTCTTCGCTTCTCTCGCCCAGCAGAGCTTGGACTGGGGAGCCTCGCCGGGTGCGATGAATGCGAAAGCTGGGCTCGCGCGATCCAGCTATCTCCATCCATCCATTCATCCACCTATTGTTGTCGGACGGTCACTTTGTCGAAGTGGTGTCCGTAGCAGACGATTTCGCCGGCGGGCGTCTTTGCGTAGGGTTTGTGGAAGACTACAGAGTCGGCCTCCTGCGCGGGCTTGCACGGCGTCGTGTTCAGATATAGTTTGCCGTCTTTTTCGCTCTCGACGACTCCGCTGGCGATGTCTCCCGGGCGCGCCTCGACTGGGGTTTGTGGTGCCTGCGAGAAGCCAACTGTTACCAGAATGAAGAGAAAGGTCGCTAACAGGGTCGTTTTTGTTTTCATAGGCTGTGCACCGGTTTCAGGATCCTGCTGGAACAGCTACGATTCAACCTGATTCAGGCGGCTCCTTTTTGAGAATTCGATTTTCCGACAGCACAGATCGCTGCTGCTTAGTCGCACGGTGTGTTGAGCAGTCTCTGGGGCTCTTGCGAGATAACGGCAGTGAGCTCGTCGTTGATCTCAAAGCAGAACTGCATAGGCATCATGGGCAAGGGCTTTTGGTCGTCCCCGATCAAGGTCACGTTCAGGCGATGTCGCCCCGGGAGGATGAGGCCGCTTCCCGTGAACGCGACTGATCCAACCACTGATTTCGAGACTCCGACCGGGACCGGAAACGGAATGTCGACCGCATGTCTAGTGTCGTCGACAAACTTGAACTGAGGATCACTTGCGTTCATCGGAGGCGGCTCAAAGTGGGCGGTAGCACCCACGATCACCCCGCCACGATTGCCATAGTTCGAGGCAAGCACAGGAAAGCTGAATGTGAGCTTCTGGTGCGGGGTATCGTAGAACAAGGTTAAAGGAACCGGCGTGAGAACAGAAAACTTGGGGTGCTGATAGAAGCTGTCAAATGCTTCCTTGGCCGCTCTCGGCACGGCAAAGACGCTGGCGAGGATGCCCAGGTACACACCCCACGTTCTGATCCAGCTTCGGCTTTCGGTCTTCAGGTTCTCCACGTCGCGCTTCAGGCTCTCCACCTGGTGCTTGAGGGCACCGATCTCTTCGAAAGCTCGTTCACTGCGGAATTGGGGACCGTCGGCAGACATGGAGAGGCAACCTCTTTGATGGATTTTACCCCGTTTTCGGCGGTGATTCGCGGTGCTTGGAAGTATGGCTACGAAAATCCCATTAAACGCGCGCTAGCCGGGCTTGGGACGATCAAAGACGGGCGAGAACCGTTCGACTCTCTCCGGGCAGGCTGCCCGTCTCTCCAAGTGACAGCCAGCGTGAATCTGTGGCCCCGCCGGACTCACGTGCTTGGGGCGGAGGTGGCACCACGTACCAGAGGTCGAGGGGAATCACGTGGGCGACCAGAACGTCGACGTTGTGGGCGGTGTAGTTGCCCTTCTTCTTTCTGTCACAGCAGGTGATTGGACCTGATAGCCACGCTCGTTGCTCGACTGCGTGCACTTGACCTGAATACGAAGGCAGCGCTGCTGGCCGTTGTCGAGGATGAAGGCGCAACCGTTGCTGTCGCCCCAGGGCGGGCGAGTTTGAGGCCGAGAATTTCGGCTTTGTGGACAAACGCGGCTTCGGCGAGTTCTCCTGCGGGCTCGGTGTCGGGCCCTGGAACCTGTACGGCACGCGGTCGGCTTCGGCCATGGGCGCGGTTCGTTCCGTTCCGGTTGCTCCCTAGCGTGCGTAGTTCCGATATAGCCCCACCTGCTTAGATGACTTCAATCATTCCGGCTGCAACCATGCGGTCTCGAATTGCCTTGGAATGAATTGCTGTCCGGGCGTTTTTCGGCGCAGGGTCAGGCTGGCCCGGCCTGAAATTGCGGCCTCCCGGAAGTTGCGGTTTGCTTGTCAAAGAAAAGGCGCAGCTCGACGCTGCGCCTGGTGTCGGTGGGTTGGGCGTTTCCGCCCGGATTCCCTGCGACTTCGTGTCTTAGATCGGCACGGCTATAGGCGCCGACCGGGAATTCACCAACATAATTCTCGCGGAGATGGGGAGGGGCGGGCCGTGACGTGGGTCACGGTTCGCAGTGATGGGATCGGTTTCCGGGGTGGGCGGTTCCGTTCGGAATGAGACGGAGCTGCTCGTGCGTGGCGGCCGCGGGCGTTACCTCGACCTCGGCCAAGAACGCGGAGGGTGGGGCCGCCGGGGGATCGGGTTTACAGCGGAATGATTATGAGAGACGCCGTGCCCGTAAGATGCGACACGGTGTACTGCTCACGCTGCCCCAGATTGAAGGCACAATGGAAAGGCGATGGACGGTGGTGATGCCATCGGTGCAGATGAAGGCGGAAGCTCCGATTTGGTTGCGCAGCTCCACTTGCGGGATCAGCACTCTGAAGGTGGTCGATCCAGCATCGATGGTCAGAGCGAGGGTGACGCTCCCGATGGTCCCGACGTCGGGCACGTCCACCTTGCGAATCTTGTCGCCGCTGAAGTTCAGCATGCGGACCGTGTCCCGGTATTCGAGAGGGGCGCAACCTCCGGCACCAATCGGTGTGTAAGTAACGCTGATGCCGTCGCCGTTGAGTTGATAGTGATCCGGACTGGCAAACTGGATCGCCGGACCGGCGGGTGCAGCTTGCGGCTGAGAGAAGAACGTTGAGCTGACATGGTACTACCTCCTACTTAGACATCGATGTAGGAATGGCGACGGAAGGGGAGGTTTCGTTTCAGCGTTACGCCGCTTCACAGTGGCCCGCGAATTGTGAAGAGGGCGGAGCGGCGATGCGGGTCGTGCGCGCGAACGAAACGTCCCTGACTTCGGCGAAGTGAGGGACGCTCGTCGAACAACACTCCCCCATTGCAAGTGCGGTTCTCTGCAAGGCTACTTCGTTGTGCGCTGGTTCTGAATAGCTCGAACGTGCCAGAGTTGGCGTACGGTGGCGGGGACAAAAGCTTCTGACCGCCCTGCGACTTCGCTCAGGGCAGGCTTGAATGGGGAATGGGGGTGGGGAAGTGGCGTCCCCTGGGACCCGGCGGTGTGGAGGATCATTGCTCCCTACTTACCTGCGGGGCGACTGGCGGGCGTCGCTTCGCGACTTGGACGAGGGTTCACTCGCATTTTTCCCGCGCCTGTGCGGCGAGCCTTTGGCCTCGCTCAGTGCAGGCTCCGGTCGCAGAGAGGGTCCGCGGAGGGCGCAGAAGGTCCACTCGCGTGATGATTTGGTGGAACGTGTCTTTCGCAAACTTCGGAGTCTAAAGGTGCGCCGCGGTTCAGGGCTGCAGTCGGGCGTGTTTGCGGTCGAACCAGGCATCCAGACTCAGCGATCCGGGTCCGCGGGCGGCGATGTAGAGGAACACGAAGCAGTTGGCGACTACGATTTCGCCGTCGTTAAGAATCGGCCAGAAGCTGAGCTTAGCGTGCACCAGGAAGTAGGCGAAGGCCATCTCTCCCGAGGCGAGCAGCGCGACGGGCGTTGTAAACAGACCCAGCGCGATCATGAGGCCGCCTACGAATTCAATCACTCCGGCCAGGATGAGCAATCCGTGCGGATTTCCTTGGCCGCCAAGCAGACCAAAGACTTTCTGCACGCCGTGGCAGATCAGCATGAATCCCATCACGACGCGCATCAGCGCGTAGGTTGACTCGGTCCACCTCGCCAGTATCGGCTTCATTTGTGACCCTCTGTTGCGGCGCATTATACGCGGGAGAGGCTAAAACTCGGGCGGGCGGGCAGTTGTAAATTCTGATTTACGATGAAGGCCGCTCGGGTTTCGTGGTTCGTCTGGGGGTGGGCTCGCACGGCGTAAGAGCGTTTAACCGCCCTTCGACTCCGCTCAGGGCCGGCTTGAAGTCGTGTCCTTCGAGGCGCACTTCGCGCGGGATGTGGAATGGGCGAGGGGGAGTGGCGTCCCCTGCAAGGGACTCAGCGGTGTGTGGGCGCCTAACCCCGTTTTACGCGCCGGGCTAGTGGCTCGCGCTGCTCCGCCACTCGCACGACGTTTCGGCTCGCATCCTTCACGGGCATCGGCGGCAGCCCTTGAGCTTCGCTCAGGGCAGCTTCGACCGCAGAGAGAATCCGCAGAGGGAGCGGATGACGTCCGCTGAAGGAGCGGCCACGGTCAGCTCGCGAGATGACTCAACGCAACGCTTGTCGTGCGCAAACTGTTCTCACAGACTTCTAACTGGACCTGCGCGCGAGCGCGCCGGGCCACAGGCTGCCGGGGCAAGGTTCGGCTAGTAACTCTACGAACTCCGATAGATAAGGTGAGCAGGGTTGGCCACGCAGAGTGCCGGCGTACCAGGTACGGCGCAGGCCGCGCGCGGTGAAGGGTCGCGCGAGCAGGCGGCCCGACTTGAGATGGGGTGCGACCGCCCAGCGCGCCAGCAGTGCGAGGCCGAGGCCGGAGGCGACCATCTCGATCATCGCTTCGGTAAGGGGAATCTCGAGCACTTCTTTGGGTTCGATGGCGGCTGGGATAAGGTACTTCTGCAGCAATGTGCTGTCCTCGCGCGGAGGATAAATGATGATGGTCTCAGTCGCGAGGTCACGCGGGCGCACGAACCTGGAGTGGGCAAAAGGGTGCTCGGGCGGCATCACGACGACGAGTTCATCTTCGCAGATCGGGGAGAGGACGAGATTCCTGCTTTTCGGGGGAGAGCTCAGGATGGCTACGTCGAGTTTCCCGGCGAGCAAGGCATCGATCGCACCGTGGGTGGAATCGGCATCGATAGAAACGTCCACCTTAGGGAACTTCTTGTGGAATCTCTTCAGCAGTGGGGGTAGCCAGTGATAACAGGTGTAACACTCGGTTGTCAGGCGGATCAGACCGGAGGCACCACCGTTCAGGTTGTTGACCTGTTCTTCGGCGCGGCTTAATTCCTGTAAGACCCGGCGGGCGGCGGCCAGCAAGTGATCGCCGGCGGGAGTGAGCACCATCCTTTTGCGGAGGCGGAGGAAGAGGCGCGTGTCCAGGCGTTCTTCGGCGTCGCGCAACTGGTGACTCAGCGCGGACTGCGTGGTGTGCAGGCGCTTGGCAGCGCCGGTGACGCTGCCTTCTTCGGCGACTGCGTCGAGCAGCCGCAAGTGACGAATTTCCAATTTCACATTCATAAATCAGTTTGCGGACAAGAAGCGGATAGCGAGGCCATCCCTGGTTGCCGTGGTGTGAACCTCAGGAGATTTAGTGATGAGGATATCTCATCGATGCGATGAAAACAAACAATAAGCCTCATGCATGGATGGCACGTCCAATCGGCATGGATCTGGGGATCCTAGGAGGATGTTATGAAGAAGCGCGTGATGTCTCTGTTGCTGTGTGTCAGTGTCTGGTTGCCGCTACTTGCCGTCGGGGCACAAAGTCAGTGTGCCGTCAAGATCATCAAGATGGATGTTCCCTTCGAATTCAACGTGCGCGGGCGGCAATACCCGGCAGGCGCGTACATCGTGCGGCAGGAAGGAGCCTTTCTATCGCTACGCAACAACAACGGGCGACTGTTAAGCATGCTCTCTGCGAATCCCGTGGTGAGCCAGACGGCGGCTCCTGCGTCGAAGGTGGTTTTCTTCCAGTACAACGGGATGCATCTGCTGGTGCAGGTCCTCTGGGAAGGGGACAAGACAGGCGTGGAACTGATCCGAAAAGGGCGGGAAGTAGAAGTTGCACGTCGGATCGCGCCGTCGAAGGTGGAGAGTGCGGACGTGGGCGGCAGGCCGTGAAGGCACGCAACGAGAATCAGGGGGACTCGCGATGAACAATGAAAACGGGGAAAGCAAAGGGCAGGCAACCGATCCCAGCGTGCGCGAGGTCTTGCGGGCGGCCAGGTTTGAACTGGACACGCTGGTGCGGCAGCGAGCGGAAATCACCCGACAGATCGGCACGGTGAAGCAGGCGATCATCGGACTGGCCAGCGTGTTTGGAGGTTCGGCGCTGCGGGATGCTGTGCTGGAACTGATGGACCACAGAACTGTCAACCGGCAGTCGGGGTTCACCCGAGCCTGCCGGTATCTGTTGACAGAGGCGAATCGGCCTTTGAATTCGAGCGAGATGTGCGAGGAACTGCGGAGGAAATTTCCGGAGGTGGTTTCGCGACACAAGGATCCGACGGCGTCCGTCACCACGGTCTTGAATCGACTGGTCGCGTATGGAGAGGCGGTGCCGTCGAAAGACAGTCGGGGCAGACGCGTTTGGCAATGGGTGGCCGATGAGCGGTGGCAGGGTTCGGAGGTGAGTGGACCCTCCTTACAGGGGAGCGAGGCTGCGGGTTCGCGGCGGTCGGCGCTGTAGACGCTGCATTTCGAATGTCGGAGAAAAAGCTCTTCGGCAGAGGTCGCGGAGAACAGCCACGACCGGAAGAGTTTGCAACTGCATCAAAATTCGCAAAGGGCGCGAACAGTGGCCTGGGCTGCGGTCACTCTCCTGGGGAAAGTTTCCGAACGGGGTGAACATTTGCCTATTTAGGCTGGACTTCTACCGGGTCCGGCAATTTGACGGAGCGATCGGCTCGGGCGGGTACTACGATGATCTGGCCGTGGGCGGCATAGTGAGAGATCACGGCTGATTGCGACCAGTCGAGGTCCCAGCCGTCGGTAATGGCAATCACGGTATAGGTACCGGGGATCACGCTTTGGAGCGTGAAGCTTCCATCGAGATCGCTCTGGTCTCTGCGGAAGAGGTCATGATTCACTGCCGGATGTTTGGGCACCAGGACCACCATGGCTCCGGGAGCGGGTTTTCCGGCTTGCTTGGCGAATCCCTCTACTCGGGCGCTTCCGCTCGCCAGAGAGACCTCCACGGACAGCGACGTTCCCGGCGTCACCTTCAGGGTGTGACCGGGAGTCTCGCGTCCCTGGGAGCTAATGCGGGCAACGGAGTACGTCTCGCCCGGTGATCCAGCGCCCAGTTCGTAGGTGCCGGGAACGACATCGGAGAACTCCACTTCTCCCTGGGCGCTTACACGTCGGAAGGCCACGCCTCTCCCTCGGCCGTCGCGAAGAACCAGGAAGAGTTGATCGGGGAAGGAGACGCCTCCGAGCAAATGCACCGAGGCGGTGATGTTACTCATGGCTTCACCGCTGGAGTTGTCGAGTTCCTGGTGGTCCTGAGAAATGTCGACCTCACTGATCTGAGCGACTTGGGGCCCGGACACATGCACGGTGTACTTCCCGGGCGCGGTCGTGATTTCGAATACGCCAGTCGAGGTCATCTGTACCTCGGAGTCCGGTTGGGACTCGACGTCATCGAACACACGTTTGTGGAGGGCGGGGGGTGCATACACGGTTCCGTCTTTCTGCCCGGTATGGAAGATCACATGAAGAGCCGGAACCGGGGTTAGGCGTAGGTCAAGCTCAACACGGTCGCCGCCCCGGATGGGAATTGGAGTGGCATCTTCCGATTCGGTGGCGCCAGCGTAATAGGTGGTGGGATAGACGACATCGACGGAGCGGTCGACGATGACGGGTGTGGGCGGTGCGCCCTCCTGCGGGAGAGATGGGGGATGGACGGCATACCAGGGTCGGGCGGAGACCGAGAGGAAGTACGTGCCGGAATCGAGTGGCGTGAATTCGTACGAGCCCTGATCGTCGGTGCCCTCATTTTGAAAGCGGACGATGCGGCTCACGCCGGCGCTATGGTCGTCGTGCCAGAGGGCCACGCTGGCGTGGCGGACGGGGTCGCCGTTTTCATCGAGGACTTTGCCGGTCAGGATGGCGGTTGGCGCGAGCTTCAGGACAAGGTTTTCGGTGTCAACGTCGGCGCCGGTGACGATGGCGGTGGAGAACTGCTCGTGCTGGTTGTAGTCGGCGCCGATATAGCCGCGCTTTGCGCCTCGCAGGGCAAACTTGCCGGCGGTGACGTGGAACTCAAAGCGGCCATCGTCGGCGGTTAGCAGGGATTGCACGTTCTTGGGATTCTTGACGTCCACGATGGAGACGCGGGCCTGCGCGAGGAGGCTGCCGCCGGTGGTGCTGACGACGCTTCCGGCAATCCGGAACTGAGTTGCTGGAAGTTGCGTGTTCTGCGCAGCGCGGGCGGTCCGCAAGAACGACAGGAGTCCGAGCACGAAAATCGGAGCGGATAGGAGGGTGGACATTCGAGCTGGTTTCATAAATGCCTGTTGTCCTGAGAAGTTTACCTCTCGGGTGTGCATGAGAGTTGTCTCTTTCGCCCCTTCGGGACTTGGTCATATTCCGCATGGACCCACGGCTTACGCCCTGGGCTGATTCGGAGTTCTCACGCACGCACTCGCAGGCTGCGGAACACTCGGTCTTGCGTCGCGGGAGTACCTCCGGGGCTAAGGCCCGCTTCCGGCGCGGCTGAAGCCGCGCCCTTGCAAAGCTGTCGGCTTTGCAAACCATCTCTAAACTCAGCATGCTAGTCAGTCGCTGGTGGAGATGAGCTGCAGGCGCAGGTTTTCCTTTTGGCCAGTGACCAAACGGACAACTTGGCCCTTGGTGTCATAGGCGCGCATCGCTTCGCTGTTGCGGTACTCGAGTTCCGGTTGGAGGCGATCGAACGCCAGTACGCGATAGCCGCCCGGGGGGACTTGTTGCAGACCGAACTTGCCATCCGACGAAACCAACGCCTGCCGGAACTGGCCGGTGCTGTCGGCAAGCGGGATGCAATACACAAAAACGGGTGTCTGGCCTAGGGAAGATCCACCGATGAAACTGCCCGGGCGGGGCGTGGGAAAGTCGTCGGTTCCGGCGGAGGCGCTACCGACGCCCTCGATCGAGCCGTCGATCTGCGCGCCATCATCGCGCATAGTCAAATCGATCGTGAGAGTGGAACCCAAGCCGACGCTGAGCGGCCGACGAAGCAGGTCGAGATCGCCGGACGTGATCGATGCGGCAAACCCGCGGGAGGAATCGATTCGCACCCAATAGCGACCGGGCGCAACTCCGTCAAATACGAGCGAGTCGTCGTGAGGACCAGTGGGCGGACGCAGCTGGGGAACATTCGCTTGAGAGAACTCATCCGCAGGTTCCAGCCTTACGCTGAGATTCTGCCTTCGCCATTGAGCCTGGCGGAAATCGCCTTGGCTCATGGTCTCCGGCTTCGGGCTTGGGTCCGGATCGGTTTTGAAATCCAGTCTGGCATTTATGCGAACCGAACTGTGGGGAGCCAGGGTCAGGGCAGGCCCTTCCAGGGCGGCGCCCTTGACGGTGAGGCTTGCCGATCCGGTGGCGGGATTCGGTCCCACACTCGTAGCTTCGATGACGTAGGTGCCGTTGGGCAGCGAGCCCTCAATCTTCTGCTCGCGATCGTTGTAGCCGAGAGCGAATCCCGGTCCCTTGCGGCCCTGGACGGAGACGTTGACCGTGATCTGGGCGTCGGGAGGCGCCTTGGTGACGGGCACCTTGACCGCGTAGTAGGGTTGCCGCTGAGGAGAAAGCTCGGCCTGGAAGGTCACGCCGGGCGTGAGCTGGATCGCCCCGGCGGTCACGAAATCTGTCGCATTGGGAAAATAGGCGGGCGGGTATCCGTACATCGGTCCGCGGGGATCGAAGATGAGCGGGTCACGATCCATCTGTTCACGGGTGAGTAACTTGTAGGTGCCGGGCTCGAGTTCGGCGAAGCGAAATTCGCCGCTCGATCGGGTGATGACGGATCCGGAATGGATCCAGTACGCACGACCTTCCTGCACCTGACGCCGGTAGAGTTCGACCTGAATCCTGTCGGCGACGTTGGAGCTGGGAAGAACAACGCGGCCGACGATGAGGGCTTCGGGCACCAGCGGGATGGTGAGATCGTTTCCCGTGAGAGCCAGGGACTGATAGGTCGTCCACGAACGGCTTTCTGAACTCAGAAAGCCTGGTTTGCGAGCCGTCAGAACGTAATTGAGAGAGAACCCGGTGGAGATTTGTGCGATGCCCGAAGCCGTGGTGAGCTCCTCAGTGGAACGGGCGGCTGGGTCGGTTGCGGGTTGTGGAAACCTGAACTCAAAACGCCCTTGATCGTCGGCCAGGGCGGCGAGGCGGTTGTCGGGAGAAAGCACGAGAGCGCGCCCGACGGGTTCGCGGGTGACGCTGTTGATCACCACGCCCCGGATCGTGATCCTTTGCGGGCTGGCGGCGGACGCTTCCTGGGCGTGGGCAGGCTCGCAGAGGAAAATGGCGAGAAACAGGGCGGAGGTGAGCAGCGCGAGGCCTCGAATCGGGAGGGGGTGTAAATTCATCCGAGTTCGAGGAGGCCCGGCACAGCGATCGTGGGCATTCTTCACAGCGACTCCTCCGAGCGTTTGACTGGTGGCTGAAGCTTAGAACAGAAGAACGAGCGATTCAACTGGGGGGAAGATGGTGAGTTCGCGGGGTGATCGGCGGGTTGGGAGTGGCTTCCCCTGCGTTCCTTGATCTGTTCCCAGGCCGCGTTGATCTCAGACGCCGTGGGCAAACTCTTGGCCGGCGATTCGCTTCACCACGTTCTTGTACTGTTCCGCCATCGTCTGCGCCAGAATACGCGGGGAGCCGATCGCAAGGCGGACCAGCGGGATGATCCTGCAGCAAGAAGTGCGGACATATTCCAGACTCTTGGTGGTGACGAAGGGGCAGGAAGTCACCTATCTGCTGCTGATCAAGCTGGCGAACCTCGCACGGCTGCACCCGATTGAGGATAAGGTGACGGCGCGGTCCGGGGTAGAGACGCAAGCGTCTCGAGGGGTCGGAAGAGGCGCATTCCGCATAGAATCCGGGGACCGGTTCTTTCGCCGCTTCGCGGCTGGCTCATCGGCTGCATTGGCTCGCACGGCTTACGCCGTAGGCTGCATTCTTGCGCCGGCTGCGGCTTAACCGGCGAGAGCCGGGCTCTTAAAGCCACGTGAATCTGGCTGAACACACTGTTGGACTAAATCGCTAGCTGCCCCGGTCGTTGAGGAATTGTTCGAGAAGAGCTTCGCGGTCGGGGGAGTCGAGGCTGCGCTTCAATTCTTCCAATGCTAGCGCGACGATGTGGTAGTGGTGGAGGCCTGCGTAGCGCGGGTCGGAGGTGATTTCCAGCCAGATTTTGTGTAGCAGTGCTACGTCGCTGGGACGTAGGCGGGGTTCGTGGGGGCCGAGGGGATATTCGTGGCGGCGGCCGTCGGCGCCGATGATTTCCATGATCAGGCGGGGCTTGGGTTCTGGAAGCCTTTCCCAAGCGTCCCCGGTTAGCTTTGCCTGTTCGTCAGCGGTCAGTTTCGTGGACAGGCCGGACACCACCCGGGAAGACTCCAGGCGCTGGGCGGTCAGCAGGATGGCGTCGAAGACGTCGGTGCCGGGCACCACTAATAAGGAGACGCGTTTGCCTTGTTTCTCGGCCAAGGCGACTACCTTTGAGAACAGCTCCTGCTCGTAGATGTCGAAAACGTCGCGGGCCTCGTAGGTGGTGGTTCCGCTGAATGAATGACGACCCGGAGAGAGCCGGGCGCTGAGGACGACAACGTCCTGATGAGCAGTATTGGTCCGGCTCAGGACGTCGCGAAGGTGATGGAGACGGTTTGGGTCGCGCACGGTTACGAGGACGTTTCCGGGACGGGTCCCGACGAGTGCGTAATCGAGTTCCGGGTTGTCGAAAACGCGAAACTGTTCAAGCGATTCCGACTGGCCGGCCTGCTCGCGCTTGGCGTAACGCTCCGACACGGTAAGAATGCAATAGAAAGCCCCGCTGAAGATCACGCCCGCGATGGTCGCCTCCTGCTTGGTCAGGAGGTTGGCGATGGCGATCAAGAATAGCAGGGTGGTGATGAGGCCGAGTCCGACGGGTATTTCACGCTGCCCAATCTTCAGGTTTCCGGGCACCTTCCAATCGCGGTGTTCGGGGTACTTGTAGCGCAAGATGAGGACCGCAAGGCCATTGAACGAGAAACTCCATACGACGCCGAACGCGTACAGGGCGGCCAGGACGTAGAAGTTGCCGCGGCTGAGAACAATCGTCAGCACCTGGAGCAGGGCGATGAGATTGATGGTCCTGTAAGTTGTACCGTATCGCTTGTGAGGGCGCTGAAACCAGGAAGTGAGGACGCGCGTTTCGCAGAGGCGATTGAGCACGCCGTTGGCGCCCAAGATAGCCGTGTTTGCGGCACCGGAAAGAATCAGAACGCCCACAAGCACGACGAAGGCGTGGAACAGCAACTTCGCCAGGGTCGGCCCGACCAGATACATGGACAGTCCGCCGATGAGGTTTGCGAAGAAGGTGGGCCGAACGGAGTCCGGGATGATCATCACGGCCAGGAATGAAACGAAAGAGGTGAAGACCAGGCTGTAGACAAAAATCACCAGGCCGGCACGCTGGAGATTCAGGAGTTTTGGGCTTTCAATCTCACGGTTGACCTGGGCAAGAGTTTCTTCCCCGCTCATGGCGAGGACCGAATGGCCCATGCCGACCAAGGCCACGACCCACATGATGTGGCTAAGGCGAGTGCCGGTGAGCCAGCCGAGAAACTCGTGATCGAGTTTCATATTTTCGAGGCTGGGCAAAGGCGGCAACTGGGCATGGGTCTTGAGGACAGTGACCGCACACCAGGCGAGCAGAATGATGACCATGACGGTCGTGACTTTCATGATCCAGAGAGCTTTGTCGCTGGACTCATGAATGCCCTCGAGGTTCTTCCACCAGAAGTAGAGGATGGCGAGAATGCCGAACCCGGCCGCGAAATAGTTCTGATTGAAATGGACGGGGTGCTTCAGATAGCGCGCTACCTCTTCAATGAAGCCGGCGAGGTACTGTCCGGCTGTGACCGCACTGATGGGACCGGTCAGAATGTAGTCGAACAACAGGGCCGACACGGACAGTTTCGCAAGCGTGTCGCCCATGGCCTGGCGGACCACACGGTATACGCCACCGCGTACGAACATGCTGCTGGCTTCGATGTAGACGGCGCGGACGGCATAACTGAACAGCATGACCGCGAGGATGAACCAGGGGGCGCTCTTGCCGATGACCTTCTCGGCGTCTCCACCCGCGTAGTAGGCGGAGGAAGCGAGATCGGAAAGGACAATGGCGGCGGCACGCCAGAAGGAGATGAAGCTGAGCATCACCGTCGTGGCGATGAACACCGGGACGGGAGGACGCTTGATTTGCGGTTCGGCCACTAGATCCTCAGGGTTGGTTTTGTCTAAGAATCATACCAGCAGCAGTCTCACAAACTGTTTTTGGGCAAGGTGCGCCGGGGGTGGGGTGCCATCGCACCGGCCCCGCCCTCGAGCGACGCACAGACTCGTCCGGGGCTGAAGGGGTTGTGTCACGACCGTTCTTTCGCCCCTGCGGGGCTCGATCGCATTCCACTGCTATCCATGGCTCCGGCCGTGGGTTTCATTCTATGTGCGCTTAGCGGCTGTTTTTCAGCGCGGGCTGCACCTTCTCGATCGCGCCCGATTTGCGACCCAGCCCCGCAGGGGTCCGAAGGCGTCGAACTACGAAGCCTATAATAATGATCGCCTTAGGGTTTTCTCTGAGAACGCCTCTAGAGCACGGCAGCTGCCAAGGAGCGGAAGCTTTCATCGCTGTCCGCGGACCCGGAAATAAGGGCGGAACTCCAGCCTCCCTGGAGCCATTTCGTGCGGAGGCTGGACGTCCACGAGTTCCTGGAGCCCAACAGTTAGAGGGCGGCTGCGCCGCGTTCCTGGCTGCGGATACGGATGGCCTCCTCCACCTTGTACAGGAAGATCTTCCCGTCGCCGATCTTCCCGGTAGCGGCGTTTTTGATGATCGCGTCGATCACGGAATCAACGAGCTTGTCTTCGAGCACCAGTTCCAGCTTCACCTTGGGCAGGAGATCGATGCCGTATTCGCGGCCGCGATAGGTTTCGGTGTGGCCCTTTTGCCGGCCGTGACCGCGAACTTCCGAGACGGTCATACCTTCAATGCCGAGCCCGATGAGAGCATCTTTAATCTGCTCAAACCGGTTGGGCTGAACAATTGCTTCGAGTTTGGTCATCTTTGTCCTCGCATCGCCAAAAAGTTAGTAGGCAGGAGGCAGAGCATGCTCCGCCTCCTGAAGACGGAAGGCCGGCCGACAGTTCGTCAACTGGCAATGTGCGACAGCGGCTTCGTGGTTGCCAAGCTGGCTTTAGCATGAGTCAGTGGGAGTTCCTGCGCCATGCCGCCGGGCGCGCCCAAGGCGGAGATGACGTATTCAGGATAGGCCGAAATCCCGTGCTCGTGAAGATCGAGTCCGTAGAGTTCGCCTTCCTCGGAGACCCGCAGCAGGCCGGTTGCATTCACCACAAGCATGACCGCCATGGCAACTGCGAAGGTCGCGATCGTGACGACGGCGCTCCCGATAATCTGCGCCACCAGAACCTGGGTTCCACCGCCGTAAAAGAGTCCCTTGAGTGCTACGGAGTTGTCGGGACCGGTTGGACCGGTGGCTCCGTACTTGCCGCAGGCGAACAGGCCGAGCGAAATCGTGCCCCAGATTCCGCAGATACCATGCACGGGGACGGCACCGATGGGATCATCGATGCGTAGATATTCCAGGAGTTCAACACCAAGGACGACGACCACGCCCGCGACTCCCCCCAGGAGGATCGCGCCGGTGGGCGTGACCCAGTAGCAGGGGCAAGTGACGGCGACCAGCCCGGCGAGGAATCCGTTGGTGGTGAAGCCCGCGTCCCACTTCTTGCTCGACATGTATGCCCAGAACATGGCGGTCAAACCTGCTGCACAAGCCGCCAGCGTGGTGTTGGTGGCGACGCGCCCGATGCCCTCGAAGTCCATGGCGGAGAGCGTGCTACCCGGATTGAATCCGTACCAGCCGAACCACAGGATCAGACCGCCGCTTACGGCGATGGTCAAATCGTGTGGCAACATCGGAGCACCACCGTCGCGTTTGAACTTGCGACCCAGGCGCGGGCCGAGAACGATGGCGCCCGCGAGCGCGATAAAGCCACCGATGGTGTGCACGACCGTGGAACCGGCGAAGTCATGGAAGCCCATTCCTAACGAGGGAAAGAAATGACCATCGCTGCCCATGGTGGCCAGCCAGCCGTCCGGTCCCCAAGCCCAGTGACCGATGATGGGATAGATGAACCCAGAAACCGCGACGCTGTAAAGAAGATCGCCAACGAATCCAGTGCGGCCGATCATCGCGCCCGACGTGATGGTGGAGCAGGTGTCGGCGAAGGCGAACTGGAAGATCCAGACCGCCAGGAACGCGACCCCGGTCGTTTCATAGGTGGCCGGTGCATTCTGCAGGAAGAACCAGTGGTATCCGATGAAACCATTGCCGTGACTGAACATGAACGCGAAGCCGAACGCGTAGAACAGAAGGCCGCACAGGCATGTGTCGACGACGCATTCCATGAGGACGTTGACGGTTTCACGCGAACGGCAGAAGCCGGCCTCCAACATGGTGAAGCCCACCTGCATACCGAACACCAGGAAGGCGGCGATCAACGTCCAGGCAGTGTTGACGGGATTGACGACGTCCGCGGCCTTGACCTCGGGAGCGCCGGTCTGGGCGTAGACGTGACCAAAGAGGAGACCCGAGACGACGGTGATGATCAGCAAGACCAGGCCGACGCCCATTGCTTTTCCGCCGAGGAGAAGTCCTCCGTAGCGGCGCCATTCAGGGTCGCGCAGGCGCGAGGCCAAGCGGGATAACTTCGCGGACAGAGTCAGTTTCTTTCCTTCTTTGGCAATGACGGACATGTCACAGCTCCTTGTCGTGAGTTTTTAGATTTGCGTTCGGCACTCAGCTACTCGGCTTCACGGCCGTTCCAAACAAGATCCACTTCAAATTCGTAATCCGTTTCTTTCATGAGCTTCCGGTGCATCTCTCCGATTGGTACGTCCCCAAGATTCCGTCGGCCAGCCAAAACCTCAGGCCGCAGAGTTTCGCGCGCATGGCGAGGGAGCATACGTTGGCGGCCTCCTGGTCCTCGCGTGTCACGGTGCCGGTGATGATCAGCTCGGCGTGCTCCGGTTCGACTTGCCGGTAGACCCGGAACACGGCGCTGGACACGGTGGGCATCGCCGAGAACAAAAGGTTCCGCACCGCGAGCGAATCTTCCAGGGCCTGCAAGGAAGCGTTGCGTTCGCCCACACTGGGCGGGAGATCGGCGTCCCAGGGATCGGCCGGGCGCGCGATCCACTCGCACTCGGCCTGGTTGCCGCGCAACTCCAGCCGCAAAAGCTTGAGGGGCGCGCGCGACAGTTCCCCGAAGCGCAAGCGCCGGCGCAGGTTCCGGACGAAATCGGCGGCTTCCCATAACTGCTTCATTCCCTCCGAGCTCCCTCTCTCGCTATGACGAAACTTGATCGGTGGCGCACATCTCCGCGCGATCAACGAGGCCGCGAGGAGGTAGCCTGCCGTGGGAGTGTCCGCAAAATTGCAGACGCGCCCGTGATCACAAGTTGTCTATGAGGCTGGCACGGCATCGTGCCCGGAATGGCTCTCTTTTCGGCGTCGAAAAGAGGGAGCAACTTAGACTACACACTTACAAAGTTGATGTGGCATTCTGCTTACTGCCAGTTAGAAAGTCAAATTCAAAGTTTCTATCAGAGACATTGTGATTTGGTGTCGCCCCTTCGGGGGCTAGCTCGTCTTCCGCGCTCTTGACGAGCCATGTTGATGAGAGCAAGGTCCGGCAGCCTGGTCGTGTCTCCGCGGGTCCCTGCGGGACTGGATTCCTTGATCGGGTCTGACCCCGCGGTTGAAGCGGCGGGCTTTCTCCGGCGCCCTCCGGGGCGCCCCACCTAGTCCGCAGAGTATATCGGCGGCAGCGTAGGCCTGGGAGTCCCTCAGACCTCAAAGGCGGTTCACAAAACATGGCGGCTCGCGCCGACGGGCGGGTACGCCGTTGCTCCCCTGCAGCGTCGTCCCACGCTGACTTCGCTCACTTCAGTTATGAACCACGGGTGACTGCGTGGCTGAGCACGACCGCTTCGGCGATCTGCCTCATGGAGAGGCGTCTTTGCTGGCTTTGACGCTGCAGCATGGTGTAGGCGGCTTCCTCGCCGATCTCCAGGTTTTGCTGAAGAATGCCTTTGGCCCGCTCCACCAGTTTGCGTATCTCCAGGCGATGGGTGAGTTCCGAGTTTTCTTTCTCCAAACGCGCCATCTCGACTTCGGCGCCCACCAGCAACCCGATGGTCGAAAGCAATGTGATTTCGTGGGTGCTGTAGCGATGGGGAGCGCGGCTCTGTAGGTTGATCACACCTATGACCCTTCCGCGCCTTAACAGGGGGACGGAGAGGAACGCTTCAAAACGATCTTCGGGGAGTTTGTTGAAGAGTTGGAAACGAGGGTCACCGCCGGCATTTTGCGACACCACCACGGGCTGGCGATGCTGGGCGACCCAGCCGGTTATGCCTTGACCCAGCTTCAACTTCACCTGGCCTACCGATTCCGGATGGGAGTTGCGGGAAGCCCGCAATACCAGCTCGTCGCCCTCAAGGATATAGATGAAGCATGAATCGCATTTGACCACGGAGGTGGCAAACTCAACGACTTCCTTGAGGACTTCGGCAAACGGGACCTCCCGGGTCATCCGGCTGACAATGCCGTGCAGATAGGCTACGTCCGCGCTTTCGCGTGGAATCCGAGCCGAGGGTTCCGCGCCGACCAACGGAGGCGATGCGCTGTGCAGATGCCATTCCCCGGAAGCGCTCATGGGCTCAACGCTAGCCAGTCCGGGTGGGGAAGACAATCATCCTTTGGTATGCAAGGTCATTGAAAAAAATTATCGAGGCAATCAGAAAAGTCTATCTGCGGAGTTGCGGTTTGAGTTTGTCGGACATTCGTACTAACTGGGCGAGGGAAGATGCCTGCATTTTCTGCATCATACGACCGCGATGGATTTTTACCGTGACTTCGCTCAATCCGAGTTGGGCACCGATCTGCTTGTTGATCAGGCCGGTGACCACCAGGTCCATCACTTCCCGTTCGCGGGAGGTGAGTTGCCGAAACCGTTCGCGGAGAGAAGAAATTTGCGCGTCTTCTTCACGCCAGACACGATCGCGTTCCAGACCTTGATCAATCGCGGCCAGGAGGTCTTCCTTCTGGAAGGGCTTCATCAGAAACTCGATCGCGCCTGCCTTCATCGCGCGCGAGGTCATGGGTACATCGCCGTGGGCGGTGATGAAGATAATGGGAATGAAGATGCCAGCCTTTTCGAGCGCTTCCTGGAAATCGAGGCCGTTGACGCCGGGAAGCCGGACATCGAGTACAAGGCAGCTGGGGGCGTCCGGCCGGGGAGCATTCCGGAATTCTTCGGTGGAGCCGAAGAGCTGCGCCTGAAGGCCGACTGACTCGAGGAGATTGCTGATCGCGTCGCGGACGGATGCGTCATCATCGACTACGAAAATCGTGGGGCGCGGTTCAGGCATCGGACTCTTTCGGACGAATCGGCAGAGTGAACTGGAAGACAGCGCCGCCCGTGGGGCGCGGAACCGCCCACAGGTGTCCCTCGTGGGATTCGATGATCGAACGACTGATGGAGAGGCCCATGCCAATACCATGGGGCTTGGTGGTGAAGAAGGGTTGGAAGATCTTCTCGGCGGTCTCGGCGTTGAGGCCGATGCCGGAGTCTTCTACGCGGACGAGCAGCTCGGAGTCTTCTTCGCGCGCACTGATGAGCAGTTCCCTGGGGCGTCCGGTGGTCTCCGCCACGGCATCCATGCCATTCATCATGAGGTTCAGCACGACCTGTTGCAACTGCACCCGGTCGGCTTTGACCTTGGTCAGACCGGGGACCAGGTCGGTTCGGATAGAGATGCGTCGGCGGACGGCTTCGTCGCGCAGGAACACGGTGAGTTCGTGGATGACCTCGTTCATGTCGAACCAGTCCTTGGCAGGGGCCTCCTTCTTGAACAGCGCGCGAATACGGCTGAGCACGGCCCCGGCCCGGGTACCGTCCTGAATCATCCGTTCGATGGTTTGGCGAGTCTTCTCGAGGTTGGGAGGACTGGCCGAGAGCCACTCGACGCAGGCGTGCCCGTGGGTGACCACTGCGGTGAGCGGCTGATTGATTTCATGGGCGATGGAGGCGGTGAGTTCCGCCATGCTCAGGACCTGGGAAAGGTGGGCAAGCTCGGCTTGCGTCTTCATGAGCTCCGCAGTGCGCTCGGACACCCGGATTTCCAATCGGTCGAGGCCGTGCTTGAGGGCCACTTCACTCTTCTTCTTGGAAGAACTCACCCAGCTGGCCACCAGAGCGCAGGCGACGAAGGCGGCGAAATAGGCTTCGGCAGATGTGCTGATGGCTAGCGAATGAAAGGGAGGCACGAAGAAGTAGTCCACCACCAGCGTGGAGATCAGAACTGAGAACAGCCCTGGGCCCGTGCCTCCAAACCATGCACTCGCCATGACCGCGCCGAAAAACAGGAACAGGAAGGGATAGGGGAAGAAGCGCCGCAGCAACAGAGTGGCGACCAGGGCCGCGGCTACGGTGAGCAGGGCAATCGCGTAGCGTTGCGGGAATGATCGGATTCGTGCAGCGATGGGCACGGGGTCAACATAAAGCACATATAAGAAGATAGCAATGGCGGGGCGAGACCGGGGATGAAAACCGAGCTAGCGCCTAAAAGCGCATTCGTCAGACGGCACTTGCGGGACGTCTGAAGGCGTGCCTTGGTACAAATCCTAAGTTTTCTCCTCAGCCTGTGCCGCGACGTGGACCACATCTACAGGCCGCGATGACCTCGGCCGGATTGGATTCGGAGGAGGGCGGCGACCAGGGCGTCGATTTCTTCGCAGGTGTTGTAGAGCGCGAGCGACGGGCGGACTGTGCTTTCTACGCCGAAACGGCGGTGGATGGGTTGGGCGCAGTGGTGGCCGGCGCGCACGGCGATGCCTTCCTGACTGAGTTCCGTGCCGACGTCCTCGGTGCGGAATCCGTCGAGCACGAAGGAGAGCACTCCGGCTTTCTCGGCGGCGGTGCCGATGAGACGCAGGCCGGGTACCGTGTTGAGGCCGGTGGTGGCGTAGGTCAGCAGGTCGTGTTCGTAGCGAGAGATACTCTCGAGGCCGATTTCCTGGACGTAGTCGAGTGCTGCACCTAGTCCGATGGCGTCTGCGATATTGCCGGTGCCAGCTTCGAAGCGGCCCGGCGGCACCTGATAGGTGGTTTTCTCGAAACTGACATCCGTAATCATGTTGCCGCCGCCTTGCCAGGGCGGAGTGTTATCGAGGACATCGAGCTTCCCGAAGACCACCCCGATGCCGGTGGGCCCGAAGATCTTGTGGCCGGAGAAGACGTAGAAGTCGCAATTGAGGAGTTGGACGTCGGCCTGCATGTGGGAAACGGCCTGGGCGCCATCGACCAGGACGCGAGCGCCGTAGCGATGGGCGATTTCGACCATCTCGCGCGCGGGGGTGATCGTGCCTAGGGCGTTCGACACCTGGCTGAAGGAGACCAGGCGGGTGCGCGGGCCCAGCAGCTTCTCGTACTCTTCGAGAATGACTTGGCCTCGGTCATCGACAGGCGCGACGCGCAGGCGGGCGCCTTTCTCCGAACACAACTGCTGCCAGGGGACGATGTTAGCGTGGTGCTCGAGCCAGGTGATGACGACTTCGTCGTCTTTCTGGACGTGGCGGCGGCCCCAGCTTTGGGCCACGAGATTGATGGCTTCGGTGGTGCCGCGGACGAAGATGATCTCGCGCGTGGAAGAAGCGTTGAGGAAACGGCGAACCTTTTCGCGCGCGCTCTCGTAGGCATCCGTGGCGCGCGCGGCGAGGGTGTGAGCGGCGCGGTGAATGTTCGAGTTCTCGTGGCGGTAGAAGTAGGAGAGGCGGTCGATAACAGCGTTGGGTTTCTGGGTTGTGGCGGCGTTGTCGAGCCAGACTAGGGGACGTCCGTTGACTTGTTCCTGAAGAATTGGAAAATCGCGCCGGATCAGATGCGGGTCAAACGGGCGCGCGGACAGACCCAGAGACGGAACCAGGTCCGGGCGGAACTCGAAGGTTTCGATCCGAGGTGTCGCCGTGGCTGCCGGCGTGGATTTCTCACCGGCAGGCGTGAAGGCCGAGGTTCCGGGCACGGCTGGAGCCAATCCTGTCTTTGAGAGTGCGCCAAGATTGGGTTCCGTCGGCGATGACGGGGGGCCCGGAACGCTCGGGAACGATTGCGCGCCGGGCACGCCCGGGAAGGAAAACATTTCGCTCACGGCGGGAAACGAGGGAGTATCGGTGAGCGGCAGAGTCTTCTCTCCATCGAAAAAGTAGGACGAGAAGCCGGGCGAGGTTGCCGGCAGAGCGGCGTTCGACGCACTGGGAGAAAGGGCGCTCGCGCTCGGTGACGAGCTCGGAATGGCGCGCAGATCCGACTCGGCCTGCGGGGTGGGATTCGAGGCCGGAGCGCCGGGGACATTCGGTGGTGATTGTGCGCCGGGCACTCCCGGGAACGAGAACACTTCGGGCAGCGAGGGGAACGAGGGCGTGACGGAGAGCGGCGACATTTTCGCTCCCTCGAGGAAATAGACGAACTCGCCCGGTAGAGCGGTCGGCACATCGGGAGTCTTGGGGGCAAGAGCGCCGGCTCCGGCGGCGGCAGCCGGAAGCGCCGGGAGAGCCGCTTCGGTGGGCGGCGTGGAAGAGGGAGCCCATGCGGACGGAGCGCCCGCAGGCGAGGCATTTCCCGGGAGCGCGGCGAAGAACTGGTTGGCGAGGCGGGCGATCACCGCCGGGTCGGGCAGTGCGGCCATCCCGCCGGGGAGGTTTTGTGGCACGCTTCCAGCCCCTGCGTCAGGAGCGGGCAGGCTCACCGAGAACGGATCACTTGTTGTACTCATGGTATTGGTCCACACTCACGTTCTCGAGCACGCCGAGGGCGTCTTCGGTGAGGACTGCCACCGAGCAGTAGAGCGAGATCAGGTACGAGGCGATCGCCTTGTGGTTGATGCCCATGAAACGGACCGAAAGGCTGGGCGAGACTTCGCCAGGAATGCCGGGCTGGAACAGTCCGACGACGCCCTGCTTCTTTTCGCTGGTACGCAGCAGTAAGATGCTGGTCTTTTCTTCCTTGACGGCCAGCTTGTCGGAGGGAACAAGGGGGATGCCGCGCCAGGTCAGGAACGGTGAGCCGAAGAGCGTGACCGTCGGTGGAGGGACACCGCGGCGCGTGCACTCGCGTCCGAAGGCGGCGATCGCGTGTGGATTCGCGAGGAAGAAGGCAGGCTCCTTCCAGACTTTGGCGATCAGCTCATCGAGGTCGTCGGGCGTGGGAGCGCCTTTCCTCGGCTTCACGCGCATCGAGGAATCGACGTTGTGCAGGAGACCGTACTCTTTATTGTTGACGAGTTCGCTCTCCTGGCGTTCCTTGACTTTTTCGATGATGAGGCGCAGCTGCTCGCGGATCTGGTCATGCGGGCTGCGGTACATGTCGGAGATGCGGGTCTGCAGGTCGAGGACAGTGGTCACCGCGCTCAGGGTGTACTCACGAGGCTTCTCGTCGTAATCGACGTAGATCTCGGGCAGGTCGACCTCGGCGCCGGGGCTGCACTCGACCGTTCGCGTGTCGGGGCGGGTGGGCGTGACCCGGTTCACGCGGTAGGTGCCCGCTTCGACGGGGACCCACGACAGGAAGGTGGCCAGCCAGCGCGGCGTGATCGCCTGCATCATGGGAACGCTCTTGGTGACGTTCGCGAGCTGGCGAGCCTGCTGTTCGCTCAGAGTGTGACGGATTTCGGTTTTGTCGGCCATGCGATGAAGCTCCTCATTGCAGGAAACTCAAAAGTCTAACATGCCGAACGTGTGGCGTTCACGGAGCCCCCAGACTTCGAGACTTCGAGGTGCAGGAATAATTGCCATGCGATTTCCGGCGACATCGCACCATGGGTGGAATACGGGCAAGAAGTGGCCAGCCGCGGGGCGCCGCGTTTCAATTACGCCTAAGCACGCCACAGACTCTCTCCAGCCGACCTTCCGAAGGTCATCGATACGACTGTGGAGTCGTCGGTCGGATGGTCACGGAAGGGAGCGCCGGCCCAGGCGGGGCGCGATGGCGTAGTTGAGTTGCACCAGGACGATGAAGGCGATGCTCCAATAAGTGTTGAACAGGCAGAGCAGGGCGCCCAGGGCGTAGAGGGATTGGCCGACCAGGATGCGGCGCTTGATGGCGGCGGAGATCGCGGGCGCGAGGTCGGCTTTGACGAGGCTTTTTGCCAAGGCGCACATCCACGTGAAATACAAGGTGGTTCCGAGAAGGAGAATGTTCAGCCAGTAGACCAGCAGCGCGAGACGGTACTCGATGAATTCCGCGAGGAACGCGGTGGAGAACGGTATGAGAGAAACTACCGACAGGAAGGCGAGGTGGATCCAGGACAGGGCACGGTCGGACCGCTCGAGATGGTTGAGCTGGGTTTGTTGGCCCACCCAGAAGATGCCGAGGGTGAGGAAGCTCATCATGAACATGAGGAGGCGCGGGGAGAGCGTGATCAGGGCGCGCCAGAGGTCGTGCTGGCTGTGGACGGCTTCGGTGGCGGGGACTTTCAGGTCGAGCACGAGCAGGGTCATGGCTACGGCGAAGATCCCGTCACTGAGCGCGGCGAGGCGTTCGACGCTTTGACCGGCGATGCGATTGTAGGATTCAGGCATGGCGAGTAAGAGTTCGGCTATGGAGATGGCGGAAGGACCCGATCTCAGCGGAATTCCCAGGTGCCCGCACTACGTCCCCCACATCTTGGCGGCCCAACCGGTCAGCGCGCCGAAGAGTAGGCCGGTGCCGAGAATTCCGACGTAGGCTTTGAGGGCGAAGGCGTCGGGGAGGCTGATTAGCACGCCGACGATGGCGCCCGCCAGCACGGGGTGGACGCGCAAGGAAACATTCGCGGCCAGCAAGCCAATGGCGAAACGGCTGGAGAAGGCTTGCAGCAACATTCCGGTGTTGCGCTCGGGGTGGTTGCCATAGACGGTCATCAGGACATCGATGATGCCGAATGCGATTCCGCAGAGTGTGCCTAGCAGGAGGCGGTTCATGGGCAATGCTTGTACACGAGTGTGCGGTGGGGTGCAAGATGGGGGCGCTAGGCTGCCTGGGCGGCGGTGTGCTTTGGTGGAGCCGAGAGCAGTCAAAGTCTTTTAACCGCATCAAAGGGCAAAGGAAGGCCGCGAAGGGCGTGACGAACATCACATTGGTTTGCGGCAACAGAGGCGAGTGCGTACGGAGCCGTGAGCTGTTGGAGCCTTCGGAGGTGCGTTTTCGGGATGGTCGGCCCGTCGGTGTGGGTTCGATAGCACGTGCGGGCCATTCCCCGAATTCCCGCGTGGCTTTACGTTGTTGTTGAGCAGTACTCGGGGGAGGGCTGTTCAGCGGAGCGTCCCAAGACTCTAACCGGAGTCTGGGGCGTTTTGTTTTGCAGGCAGCTTTTCTGTGCGATGGCAGGCGGAGGGGCGGTCATGATTGCGCCAGGTGGGAGGCTAGAGGCGGCTACCGTTCAACCCTCTGATTCGCGGAGATCGAGGCTCACCTGTCGGAGATTGGTGGCCTTGCCGGGATCCATGCCCGGCTTCAAGTCCGTGATCTCGGCGAAATAGCGCCAGCCCTGATTCCAATCTTCCTTATTCTGTGTCCCGCCCAGACGCTCGATGGCTTGGGTGGCGTTTTCACGACCCTTCACGACTTCCATGACGCCCCCCGATTCATAGGTTCGCCAGTTGTACCGGATAATGGCAAACGACGCCTTGGATTCATTCTCCATCTAACTTGAGTATAGCCTAAAAGAGATGAGTCGAGGTCACGGAGTTGAAAGCGAAGCGATTCGCGCAACCCGGAAACAGGTAGAAGAGGGGACGACACTGGCTCGACTGTCATTCGGTTTTGCATCGTCCTCACGGTCTTGGGGTGTGTCTTTCAGCCGTCCCTCCGGGACCGAATCGCTTCGTGGCCATTCTCTGGCACCCCATCCGGGCGCCTTAAACTCGGCGCACGGACGGCATGAGAAGGCACTGGAAATTTTCGATCGCGTCCCCGGCCGGGAACAGGGGACAGATTAACATGAAGGCTCGGCCCTTTTGCCTCGGGGGCGAGAGCGAGTTCTTTGCTGAGGGCGTGCGGCGCGGCGAAAGCCGCGCCCCTTCAAAGCGGTCGGATCAAGCCGGTCGAACAGCCGTTCTGCGAAGGCGCGGGACGCAATCCTTGCCGGTTACGGAAGAGTCGTGCGGGTAACTCTGGGGCTAAGGCCCTAGACGATCTCAATGGCTCATCGCAGTGCCGGAAGCGCTGCGCTACAAAAGAGCAACTGCAACTCCCGAAAGCACCTGCGACCCGCATTGGTTCCGCGAACTTGCGGGACGCGACACTAGGCCGGGGCATGGGTGTTGCCACCGGGTAGGCCTGAAATGCCTCGCAGTGGTTCGGACAGTCCGCGCATTACTTTTTCGAATGCGGCGAAGTCCAACGATTGGGGGCCATCCGACAACGCGCGCTCGGGGCAGGGGTGGACTTCGATAATCAGCCCATCTGCGCCTACGGCGACGGCTGCCCGCGATACGGCTGCGATCAGGCTCTGCTTGCCGGTTCCATGGGAGGGGTCGGCAACCACGGGCAGGTGCGAGAGGTCCCGGGCCAGGGCGACAGCGGCCAGATCGATGGTGTTGCGAGTTTCCGTCTCGAAAGTCTTGATGCCCCGTTCGCACAGCACCACGTCGGAATTTCCTCCCGAGAGCAGGTATTCGGCGGCGAGCAGCCACTCTTTTACAGTCGCCGACGGCCCTCGCTTGAGGAGCACGGGCTTGCGCACGGTCGCCAGTCTGCGCAGCAGCGCGAAGTTCTGCATGTTGCGCGCACCGACCTGGAGCATGTCCGCGTACTCGCAGATCAGATCGATGTCTTCTGTGCTCATCACTTCGGTGACCACGGGAAGGCCGGTCTGCTTGCTGGCTTCGCGCAGGATCTTGAGGGCTTCCACGCCCAGCCCCTGGAAATCGTAGGGCGAGGTGCGCGGTTTGTACGCGCCACCGCGCAGCAGACGGGCGCCGGCTTTTTTTACGGCATGGGCGGTCGATAGAAGCTGTTCGGGGGACTCAACCGAGCAGGGGCCGGCGATGACGACAACCTGGTCGCCTCCAATCGGCACTCCGCCCACGTTCACGACCGAACGATGCGGCTTGACCTGACGGCTGACCAGCTTGAATGGCTGGGCGATGGGAACGACATTATCGACGCCGGGCGCGACTTGCAGCGCCTCGATCTCATGCCTTCGTCCACTGCCCACCGCGGCCACGATGGTGCGTTGCGTTCCGCGGGTTACGTGCGGCTGGTAGCCCGCTTCGCGGATCCGCTCGATGACGTGTTCGATCTCCGCTTCAGTTGCTCCGTCGGACATATTGACGATCATTTTGTGTGATCCCCCTTTTGGCTGGAAACGAGTTCAAAAAACGAAGGCCGCGATTCATGAGAATCGCGGCCTGGACCGGAACTTTGAGATTCTAGGTGATTATTGCCGGCTTGACTCACCCACAAGCTCCGCCCACGCCGCTACTCTCGAAAACCAGTAGCGGAAAAGCGAGAACGAAACGTAGGTAAATCGTGTCATGCGGATGTGATCTTAGACGCTTGTGAACTTCCCGTCAACACCCGCAGGTCCTCAGGGGGATAAGGACGCTGAAGTGCGCGAAACGAGGGCGACGCCCGGTCTCACGCACTGCACTGCAACTACTGCACCGCACTGGCGGCTGCCGAAAACGCGTTGTTAGCGTTCGAGCCGATCAGACGAACGGTTCCGACAACCAGAACCAAAATCACCGCCAGCATGACGGCGTACTCAGCGATATCCTGCCCGCGCTCTTCCGACCAGAGTCTACGTAGTACGTTGGCCATACCATCCTCCTGCTTTGGGTATCCTCGAAAAGCCTGTCGAGCTGCTCCATTGGCCCCTATCATGCCGAGTCAAACTCAAGATGTCAAATAAGAAGCGCCGAGGTCATCCCCTTGGGAATGGAGAAACGCGCGCGATTTTGCTGTCGTTCGAGGCTTCACTGGCTGACTATCCACATGCCTGGGTTCCCACAGAAGTCTACGTGGCCCCCTTTGTCGTACTGAGTCAAGCGGCAAACCAAAGTAAACACGAGGGGAAATCCCCGCGCCAGACAAGCATTGCAACAAGTTGCGGAATCGAGGCATTTCTCAAGGCGCATGTTCAAATATTTGAACGTCGGTGGTTGGCCAAGCGCTGGTGGGCGTATCGGGATGGACGAGCTGCTTGGCGGAGCGCTGGGCAAAGTCCAACACACGTCCGGGCAGAACACCGAGATAAATCGTCGCCGCCAGCGTAATCACAAGGGCGACGCCCAGTCCAAGAGGAACTGGAAGCACCGGGACTTCCTCGCGTGGGTCGCGCATGTACATCACGACGATGATCTTTAGGTAGTAATACGCGCCCAGGGCGCTGTTGATTACGCCAATGATCGTTAGGCCCACCAGGTTGGATTTCAGGGCTGCGCTGAAGACGTAGAACTTGGCGAAGAAGCCGCCGGTGATCGGAATTCCGATCAAGGAAATCAGAAAAATCCCGAGCGCCCCCGCCAGGAACGGGGCGCGACGCCCGAGCCCGGCGTAGTCCTCGAGGGTCACATAACGCTCCCCGGCGTTGGCGAAATGGCTCACCACGGCGAACGCGCCTACGTTCATCGCGGCGTACGAAGCCGCATAAAACATGACGGCCGAAGTGCCTAATTCCGGTGTCGCCGCAAAGGCGACCAGCATGTAGCCGGCGTGGGCGATCGACGAATAGGCGAGAAGGCGCTTGATGTTGTCCTGCACGAGCGCTCCGACGTTGCCCAAGGTCATCGACAGCGCGGCCGAGGTCCAGATCAGCCAGAATCGGCCGGGAGCGTTGGCTTCGAAGACCACACGCAGCAGGACCGCAAACGCGGCGGCTTTGGGTGCGGTGGACATGAATCCGACAATGGGAGCGGGAGCGCCTTCGTAGACGTCGGGCGTCCAGATGTGGAAAGGGGCTGCGGCCACTTTGAATCCCAGGCCGACGAACATGAGCGCCATTGCGACGTAGGCCAGCACTGGCACTTGGGCGGAGTTCAGTCTGACGCTGATTTCGTCCACGTTGGTTGATCCGGTTGCGCCAAACATGAGCGCAACGCCGTAGAGGAAGAACGCGGTGGCGAAGGAGCCCAGCAAGAAATATTTGAGCGACGATTCGCTGCTGATGGCGAAGCGGCGGCGGAAACCCGTCAAGATGTAGGTGGAGATGGAGGAGATTTCGAGGGCGATGAAGATCAGCACCAGCTCCACGGCTGAGGACATCAGGCACATGCCGACCGCCCCCAACAGGATCAGGCCGTAGTATTCGCCAGCGCGGATCCGCTGAACCGTCATGTATTCATAGGAAGTGAGGATGAGCACAGTGGTGATGGCAATCACGAGGACATGAAAGAAGACGCTGAAGCCATCGACCCGAACCATGTTCCAAAAGGCAAAGCCGGGGGAGCGGGCCATGAGCCAGGTAGAGAGCAGTGCGGTCAGGGTACCCGCGAGACCGATCATGCCCAGCGTCTTCTGGCTCTTTTCCTCGTCGAGGAGCGGGTCGAGCAGCATGATGACCATGCCGAAAATCGAGAGCACGATCTCGGGCAGGATACGGATGTAGTCGGCGGCAGGGGGGATGTTCTGGATGTTCGCCAAGTTCATTGGCCAACCACCTTACTCGCCAGCTGCGCGAATGGGGTGAGCGCGGTCCGAATTGCGGGGTCGATGATGTTCAGCCAGAGCAGGGGCGCCACTCCCATCGCCAGCGCCGCAATCGCCGTGGGCCACAGGGCGAGCTGCTCGCGGGCGGAGAGGTCGGGCAGGGTGTGGTTCTCGGCGTGGGTTACTTTTCCAAAGAAAACCCGCTGGTACATCCAGAGGAGGTAGCAGGCGCTCCAGATCACGCCAGTCGCACCGATGACGCCGTACCAGGAATTGGCCTGGAAGGCTCCGCTCAGCACCAGGAACTCGCCCACGAAACCGTTGAGCAGAGGCAGACCGACCGAGGCGAGCATGATGAAGCAGAAAAATGTGGCATACCTGGGCATGGGCGTTGCCAGTCCGCCCATGTCGGCGATTTCGTAGGTGTGTTTGCGCTCGTAGAGGATTCCCGCGAGCATGAAGAGCCCACCGGTCGAAACGCCGTGGGCCAACATGACGAACAGGGCGCCGTTCAGTCCCGCCTGCGTGAAGCTGAAGATCCCGAGGACCACGAAGCCCAGGTGGCTGACCGAAGAATATGCGATCACCTTCTTCAGGTTCGGCTGGACCATCGCCACCAGCGCTCCATAGACGATGCCAATCAGGGCGAGGACGGCAATCCAGGGAGCATTGTGCCGCGACTGGTCGGGGAACAGGCCGAGGTTGAAGCGCAGCATACCGTAGGTGCCCATCTTGAGCAGTACACCGGCCAGCAGGACCGAACCAGCCGTGGGCGCTTCGACGTGCGCATCCGGAAGCCAGGTGTGGAACGGGAAGAGCGGGACCTTCACGGCAAACGCCAGGAAGAAGCCAAGGAAGAGCCAAGGGGCCGCGGTGGCGAAGCCTTCCACTTGACCGGCGCGGATCGCGTTCTGAATGGTGACGAAATCGAAACTGCCTACCTTCGCGTAGAGCCAGAGCAGGGCCGCCAGCATGAAGACGGAGGCGACCATCGTGTACAGGAAGAACTTCACAGCCGCGTAGACCTTGCGTCCGTGGCCGAAGATGCCGATGAGCAGGGCCATCGGGATCAGGGTGGATTCCCAGAAGAAGTAGAACAGGAACAAATCGAGTGACGTGAACACGCCGATGAGCGAGGTTTCGAGGATCAGCAGCAAGATGAAGAATTCCTTCACGCGCTCGTGGATGGATTTCCAGGAGATCAGCACGCACAGCGGGGTGAGGAACGTGGTCAGCAGGACGAGCCACATGGAAATGCCGTCCACGCCCATGTGGTAATGGATGTTGGGAGTGGAGATCCACTGGCGGTCGATCTGGTAGTGGAACTCGGTCTGCATCCGGTGAAAATTGGCGACCAGGTGGAGCGAGAGTCCAAACGTCAGTAGGGAAACGATGAGGGCGAAAATACGAATGTCGCGATCGCGGCGCGGGAAAATGAGCAGCAACAGCCCGCCGGCTGCCGGGATGAAAGTCACCAGCGTGAGAATGGCGGTATCGAGATAGCTATTCATCGCACTCCCATCCAGACCATGTAGGCGATCACCAGGGCTGCTCCGGCGGCGATCCAGCCCGCGTAGGAGCGCAGGTTGCCGGACTGCATGTGCCGGGCCGCGTCGGAGACATGGTTTGCGCCGTCCGCGGCGTCGTTGACAGCGGCGTCAATCACTCCCTGGTCGACGCCATGCCAGAGGACGCGGGTCGAGCCGTCGAGCAGAGGTTTAACGAACAGGGCCGCGTAGATTTCGTCGACGTAGTACTTGTGGACGAGGGTGTCGTAGAAGCCGCCGAGGTGCTCGGCGATTTTCCGCGGGAGGTCGGGATTCTTGCGATACAGGAGTCGAGCCAGGAACCAGCCCAAGGCCGCCGCCGCTACGGATGCTCCCATCAGCGAGTATTGCAGGCCGGGTCCAGCTGCCTCGGAGGCGTGTTCCGCGAATTCTCCAGAAGTGAACACCGGATCCAGAAAGCGTTCAAAGCGGCCGTGAATTCCCACCCAGCCGCCAACCAGAGAAAGCACGGCGAGAATCATCAGGGGCACGAGCATGATCATCGGACTCTCGTGCGGAGTGCCGTGTTCGTGGCCGGGGTGGCCGTGAGGGTCACTGTGACCGTGGCCGGGGGCGGCTTCGCCGCAGTAGTCCCCGTAGAAAGTCATGAACATCAGGCGGAACATGTAGAACGAGGTGAGGAACGCTGTGAACAGACCGATCACCCAATAGACAGGATTGGCCTGATAGGCTCGCAACAAGATCTCGTCTTTGCTGAAGAAACCGGCAAAGGGCGGGATACCGGCGATTGCCAAGGTCGCGGTTCCCATCGTCAGGAAAGTCACCGGGATGTATTGCTTGAGGCCGCCCATCTTCCGCATGTCCTGCTCGCCACCGACGGCGTGGATTACCGAACCGGCAGCGAGGAACAGCAATCCTTTGAAGAACGCATGGGTCATGAGGTGGAAGATTCCGGCTGAATATGCCGCGACGCCGCAGGCCATGAACATGTAACCGAGCTGGGAAATCGTGGAATAGGCGAGAACTTTCTTGATGTCGGTTTGCGCGATGCCGATGGTGGCGGCAAAGATCGCGGTCAGGGTGCCGATGATGGCGACCACCGTCAAGGCATTTGGAGCGTGATCAAAAATCACATGGGAGCGGGCCACCATGTAGACGCCCGCCGTGACCATGGTGGCGGCGTGGATCAGGGCGGAGACTGGCGTGGGGCCTTCCATGGCGTCCGGCAGCCAGACGTAGAGGGGAATCTGAGCAGACTTGCCGGCGGCACCTACCATCAACAGAAGGCCGATGGCCGTCAGCAAACCGAAGCCGACCGTCTCCGTAGGTAAGGGTGAGACGGCGGAGAAGACTTGTGCAAAGTTCAGCGAGCCGAAATGCTTGATCATCAGGAACAGTGCGATCAGGAAACCGAAGTCGCCGATGCGGTTGACGATGAATGCTTTCTTGCCGGCCGAGGCGGCCGAGTCTTTCGTGAACCAGAACCCGATCAGCAAATAGGACGCGAGGCCCACGCCTTCCCAGCCGATGAACATCTGCAGGTAATTGCCCGCCAGCACCAGCGTGAGCATGAAAAACATGAACAGGTTCAGGTAGCTGAAAAAGCGGTAGAAGCCGCCCTCCTCCCACATGTAGCCGACCGAATAGATGTGAATCAGGAAGCCGACGCCGGTTACCACCAGCAACATCACCAGGGTGAGCTGGTCGAGGTACACCTCGAAGTTCACCAGGAAGTCGCCGGAGCGGATCCAGTGCGCGACGAACTCGGTGTGCGGGAGCGTGAGCGAAGAGAAGCGGGCGCTGACGAACAAAACCCACGCGAACGCGCCGCCACAAGACGCGAGCGCAACTGCGGCTATGGTTCGCCGTGAGCAGCGACGGCCGAACAATCCGTTGATGGCAGCCCCGATCAGGGGCAGGATCGGGATCAGCCAGAGATGGAGGGAAGGCGTCATAGTTTCAGCAGGTTCACCTGGTCCACGTTGAGGGTCTCACGCGTTCGATAGACGGCGATGATGATGGCCAGGCCGACCGCCGCTTCCGCTGCAGCCACGACCATCACGAAGAAGACGAAGACTTGCCCGCTCAAATGCTGCCACTGCGCAGCGAACGCGACGAATGAGAGGTTCACGCCATTGAGCATCAGCTCGATCGACATGAAAATCGTGATGATGTTGCGTTTGATCAGGAAGCCGATTACGCCGCATGCAAACAGGATTCCACTGAGAATCAGGTAGTAGGAGACGGGTACCATCAGCTCTCCTTCCTGGGAGGCGGATTTTGCGTCTCCGGGCGGTTGGCCAGCACGACCGCCCCCATGATCGCGATGAGCACGAGAATCGAGGTTACTTCGAAGGGGAGCAGGAATTCGTGGAAGAGCAGATTGCCGATCGTCTTCGGGGAGCCGGGCAGTGCGCCCATGGCGACGCTGCCGGTGTCGGAGCGCTTGAGCAGGGTCCAGGCGACCAACAGGCCGCCGGCAAGAACTCCGGGGACGCCCAGGATCATCGCGACGTGGCTGCCCTTGGTGCGCTCTTCTTCGCCAGCATTGAGCAGCATGATGACGAAGACGAAGAGCACCATGACCGCGCCGGCGTAGACGATCACCTGCACGGCAGCCACGAACTCGGCGCCCAGCAGCAGGTATTCGACCGAGAGCGAAGCCATCACCACCACCAGCGACAGGGCGCTGCTGATGGGGTGCGTCTGCGTGAGCAGGTTGATGGCTCCCGCTACGCAAATGGCTCCGAAAACCACAAACAGGATCAGATGCAACATTCTTTACGTATCCAGCTCCACGTATTCAGGCGCGACGCTGGGCCGCGCTATTTCACCATCGATGACCGATAGGCAACGATCAGTGCAGTCACTACCAGATTCGCGATGGCCAGGGGAAACAGGAACTTCCATCCGAAGGCCATCAGTTGGTCGTAACGGAAACGCGGCAACGTTCCGCGCACCCAGATGTAAATGAACAGGAAAACGAAGACCTTGGCGACGAACCAGAATACCGGGAGGAGGGACTGCACAAGGGGCGGGCCAAAAAGCGGGCCATGCCAGCCGCCGAGAAACAGCAAGGTCGCAACGCAGCCCACCGTGATCATGTTCGCGTATTCGGCCATGAAGAACATGGCGAACTTCATCGCGCTGTATTCGGTGTGGTAGCCGGCCACCAGTTCGGTTTCTGCTTCGGGGAGATCGAAGGGGATGCGATTGGTCTCCGCGTAGGCGGCCATCAGGTAAATGAAGAAGGCCACGAACTGGCCACCGTAAAATATGTTCCATCTGGGGATGAACCCCCAGAAGGTTCCGCCCTGCGCGTCGACAATCTCACGCAGGCTGAAGCTTCCGGACACGATCAGAACGCCCACGAGGGATAGTCCCAGGCAGATTTCGTAGCTGACCATCTGCGCGCTCGCGCGCAGGCCGCCGAGTAACGAGTACTTGTTGTTGGACGACCAGCCGGCGAGGGCGACTCCGTAGACGCCCACGGAGGTGACGCCCAGAACCACGAGGAGTCCGGTGTTGACGTCGGTGATCTGCAGGGGAATGGAGTACCCGAAGAGGGTGATCGAGTTGCCGAACGGGATCACGGAGATCGAAGTGAGCGCACAGACCACCGCAATCATGGGGGCCGCGATGAAGAGCGGTCTGTACACGTGTGGGGGCGTCAGGTCTTCCTTCAGAAGGAATTTGATGCCATCCGCCAAGGGCTGGAGTAGGCCAAAGGGGCCGACGCGGGTGGGGCCCCAGCGGTTTTGCATGCGGCCGACGACCTTGCGCTCGAGCCAAACCGTGTAGGCGACCGCCGTGAGCAGGATGAATAGCACCAGCACGGTCTTGATCGCGGAGGCGATGATGAAGATTGGCAGACTCAGCAATTTCGTTCCCTGATTTGTTCGAGAAGCCTGAAACGCGTATCTAGAGACTGTTGCGCTGTCCGCTCAGTCAGCGGCGACTTCCGACTCCGACGGCTGTCTGTGCCGGTTTTCCATCACGGTGTTCAGAGTCTTGGAGTATCGGCCCAAGGTTCCCGAACTGAATAAATCGTCGTTGGCCGGGACAATCAATTCCGGTTTGGCGACTGTGCCCGGTCCCGCGGTGGAAAGCGTGGTGTGCTGGTCATTGCCGGCCAACAGGTTGATCCGGGAAACGTCGTAACCGGGCACGACGCGCTGGATTTCGTCCAGGATCGCGGTCGGTTCGAGTGGGCTCATCTTCGGTTCGAGGCCATGCGCTTCCAGCCAGACGGCGTGACGGTCGGCTTCGCCCGACTGAGCGCCGCGCGATTGACCCATATCCGTGCGCTCGCCGGCACCGAAGGGCACGAGTTTGCGTACTTCGAAGCCTGTCGCATCGGCGATGCGGACGATCATCTCGAAATCGCTCTTGGTCCCGCTGACTTCGCCGGCTTTCTTCACTAACTGCAAATCGCCGCACGTGTTCGTAAACGTGCCAGATTTCTCGTACGCATTCGCGGCGGGCAGGACGACGTCGGCGATGAACGCAGTTTCCGTCAGGAACATATCCTGAACAACCACAAAGCTCCTGCAGAAGATGAAAGGATCGATCGCCAGTCGGCTCACGGGATTCGCGCCGACTACGTACAGTGCCTTGAGCTCGCCGGCCTTGGCAGCGTCAACCATTTGGGGGAGCGTCAGTCCAGGCGTGGTCGGAATGGCGCCCCACTCTTCGTAAAACTTCCCTGAGTCAGCGACGCGGTGATATCCGGGCAGCAGATCGGGGTACAGGCCCATGTCGGCTGCTCCGCGCGAGTTGGCGTAGTCAGCAAGACAGATGTATTTTGCGCCCGGAATGGCGCTGCCGAACGTCACCAGCGCGGCGACGTCGTTGCCGCGAATCTCGGAGCCGAAGATGATCACCAGATTTTGTTCGCTCCGCAGCTGGTCGCGCAGAGCCGTCCAGGTCTCGCGGTTCGTTTTCTCGGTGAGGAGCGCGTCGGCGGCTGGGTCGTCGCCGGAAAGGAATGCGGCCGCTTTGCCTTCTTTGCCCGCCGGGATCTGGGTGAAGCCTGCGGCCTGGCGTCCCAGCTTGATGGGCTGGGAGTTAATCAGATAGAGCCGCGAACGATGGAGACGAACGTTGTTGCGGATTTGCCACGCGAGCAGCGGATGCTGGTCGGTGGGGTTGTTGCCGATCACCAGGACTGCAGGCGCGTCGTAGACCTCGCGCATGGTCGCGGTGGCTTCCGGCTTGCTACGCAGCGCGGCGGCAAAGGCAGGGAAGTCCGCAGTGCGGTGGTGATCCACGTTATTGGTCTTCAGAACGACGCGGGCAAATTTGGAGAGCAGGTAGTTCTCTTCATTGGTGGTGCGAGTCGAGCCGACCACGCCGATCGCTTGGCCACCGTCTTTGTCACGAATTTCCGCGAAGCGCTGCCCGATCAGGCTGAACGCTTCTTCCCAGCTCGCGGGGGCGAGGGTGCCGTTCTTGCGGATCAAGGGATGAGTCAGGCGCTCCGCATGATCAGCGAAGTCGAAGGCATAACGGCCTTTCACACACAAAAAGTCGGTGTTGATGCCGCTTTTGTCGCGGTTATCGCCGCGCACGATCTGCATGCCGGCGTCGGACCGGCGCACGCCCAGCGTCGTCTTGCAGCCATCGCCGCAGTGCGCGCAGATGGTGCCGACGTGCTTCATCTCCCAGGGACGAGTCTTGTAACGGTACGCGCCGGACGTGAGTGCGCCGACCGGGCAGATGTCGATGCACATACCGCACTCTTCGCACTCGAGGTGGTCTTGTTTGTTGGGCGCGATGATCGAGCTGACGCCGCGGTTCTGTACGCCCAGGGCCCAAACGTCCATGCCTTCGCCGCACACGCGCACGCAGCGGTAGCAGAGGATGCAGCGGGGCCGGTCGAAGAACACCACCGGGGACCACTGCTGCTCCTCCTTGTGGTTTTTCGCTTCCATGTACTTGGATTCGGCGGCGCCGTAGGAGAACGTCATGTCCTGCAGTTCGCATTCGCCACCAGCATCGCAGACCGGGCAATCCAGCGGGTGGTTGCCGAGGAGCAACTCGACCATCGACTTGCGTGCCTGACGCACTTCTTCGTTGTCGCTGGCGACGATCATGCCCTCGCTGATCACCGTGGTGCAGGCGGTCTGCAGCTTGGGCATTTTTTCGATTTTGACCAGGCACATGCGGCAGGCGCCTTGCAGCGACAGGTTGGGGTAGTAGCAGAACGAAGGCACTTCGATGCCGGCGCTCTTGCACGCTTCGATCAGCAGGGTCCCCGCCGGGGCCGTGACCTTCTTACCATCGACCGTGAACGTGACGTTGGGCATTGGGGATTTCTAGGTTCGTAATCGGGTCATTCTGTAAGTGGTCCGGGCAGCGGGTTCCAAATCACAAAATCACCCGATTGCCAAATTGCAAATTATGCGAACACCGGTAGTGGCTCCACGACTGCGCCTGCCTTCTCGAACGGGCACGGTTTGCCTTCCAGGTGATCTTCAAATTCCTTGCGGAACTTCTTGACGAACGCGATGGTCGGCATGGCGGCCGCGTCGCCCAGCGGGCAGAACGTGCGGCCCAGCATGTTTTCCGACAAGTACTGAATGTTATCGATGTCTTTTTTCAGGCCGCCACCGGCGTGGAAGCGGGTCAGCGTTTTCTTCAGCCAGTCGGTGCCTTCGCGGCAGGGAATGCACCAGCCGCAGCTTTCGTGCTGATAGAACTTGATGGTTCGCAGCGCAAATTTGACGATGCAGTTGGCGTCGTCAAGCACAACCACACCGCCGGAGCCGAGCATGGACCCGGCCTTGGCGAGCGAGTCGAAATCCATCGGGAGGTCGATCTCTTCGGGCAGGAGAACGGGAGTGGACGAACCGCCCGGAACGACCGCTTTGAGTTCGCGACCGTTGGGGATTCCGCCGGCAACATCGTAGATGAGCTTCTTCAGGTTGTAGCCCATCGGCAGTTCGTAGACGCCGGGCTTGGCCAAGTTGCCACTCATGCAGAACAGGCGCGTGCCGCCGTTTTTGGGCGTGCCCAGGTTCGTATACCACTCAGCGCCGCCCAGGATGATGTGGGGAACGCTGGCGAGCGTCTCGGCATTGTTAATGACGGTGGGGCCGCCCCACAAGCCAACTACGGCCGGGAAGGGAGGACGAATGCGGGGGATCCCGCGCTTGCCCTCAAGCGACTCCATCAGGGCCGATTCTTCGCCAACTTCATAGGCGCCGGCTCCGCCGTGCCAATAAATATCGAGATCGCGTCCGCTTCCGAAAATGTTCCTGCCCAGGAAGCCGCGGGCGTAGGCGTCGGCTAGGGCTTTCTGCATGATGATCGACAGGTAACGATATTCGCCGCGGATGTAGATGTACCCTGTCTGGGAGCCCACGGCGAGAGCGGCGATCATTACGCCCTCGATCACCGCGTGCGGGTCGTGCTCGAAAATCAGGCGATCCTTGCAGGTGCCGGGCTCGCTCTCGTCGCCGTTGCAGAGAACGTACTTGGGCTTGGCGGACTGCTTGGGCACGAACGACCACTTCATCCCGGTCGAGAACCCGGCGCCGCCGCGGCCGCGGAGGCTGGAATTCTTGACCTCGTTGATGATCGCGTCGGGCTGCATCGTGAGCGCTTTCTGCACGGCTTGGTAGCCGTCAAGCTCGAGGTAGCGGTCGAGGTTGACCGCTCCCAAGCCGAAGCGCTTGGAGACAACCTTTACTTCGTCGGGATGGGAAACCAGGACGGCCATTTTGGACTTGGTAATTTCGGAATCGGGTAATTTGGTAATTCAACAGCCCTTACGCTTTCGCCAGTCTTTCTCTTCAAATTACAAAATTACCCGATTGCAGAATTTCTAAATTTTCTACTGCGTTCCTTCCTTTTTGTACTCGTCAAGAACCTTATCTAGTTTGTCGGGGGTTAGGGTCTCGTGAAAGTCGTAGTTCACCTGGATCGCGGGGGCCCAGCTGCAGGCGCCGATGCATTCCACTTCTTCGAGAGTGAAGAGGCCATCGAGCGTGGTCTGCTTGTGACCGATGCCTAGCTTCTTGCTGCAGTAGGTGAAGAGTTCTTCGCCGCCGCGCAGCATGCAGGCGATGTTCGTGCAGACCTGGACGTTGTACTTGCCGCGCGGCTTGGTGGTCAGCAGGGAGTAGTAGCTGATCACGTTGCGGACCTCGAGCTCGGTGAGGTCGAGGCGGGCGGCGATTTCCAGGATGACTTCGTCGGTGAGGAGACCGATCTCGTCCTGGGCGTAGAGAAGCGTTGGGACGAGGACCGAGCGCTTGGTCGGGTAATGCGTCAGCATGGTCGAGAAGCGTTCTTCGAATTGGTCCGAGAATTTCAACTGGGTTTTCTGTCGCCCCTCCGGGGTTCCCCATCTTTTCCTGGCTTACCCAGGGCTTACGCCTGGGCCACACTATGCCGCCCCTTCGGGGCTGGTGCACTCGCGAGTCGACCCTGCAACTTCGGGCCCTGCCAGCATGCGTTCCCAACCGGCCGCGAACCCGGGTTTCCGGTCGCGCGAGTACCTCTGGGGCTAAAGCCCTCGGTGATTTCGAGGCGCTTCGCCACCCAACAACAACGGCCAACGTCCAATTGCAACAGCAACACTCATTTTTCCCAGACTGCGCAGAAGCGCTCTCCCCTACCGGTCGATTTCTCCCAGCACAATATCAATGGATCCGATGGCGGCCACCACGTCGGCGATCAGGCGGCCTTCGCACATGGTGGGCAGTGTCTGCAGGTTCGCCAGGCACGCCGAACGCATGTGCACGCGGTACGGCTTGGCCGTGCCGTCGCTGACCACGTAATAGCCCATTTCGCCGCGGGGAGATTCCACGGCCTGGTAGACCTCGCCCGCGGGAACCGAGAAGCCCTCGGTGACGATCTTGAAGTGATAGATGAGGGCTTCCATCTGGGTCTTCATCTTTTCGCGATCGGGCAGGACGACTTTCGGGGCGTCGGCTTTGATCGGTCCTTCGGGCATGCCATCCAGCGCCTGCTTCACTATCCCGATCGATTCGCGCAGTTCCTGCACTCGGCAGAGGTACCGGTCGAACACATCGCCTTGCTGGCCGAGGGGGACCTTGAACTGGAAGTTCTCATAGCCGGTGTAAGGCATGTCGCGGCGCAGATCAATGTCTACGCCGCTGCCGCGCAGGGTGGGGCCGGTGGCGCCCAGGGCGAGGGCGTCGTCCGCTGTAATTCTGGCGACGCCTTTGGTGCGCATACCCCAGATCGGGTTCCCCGTGAGCAGATTCTCGTACTCATCCACCCTCGAAGGGAAACGATCGGCAAAGCCGCGCACAAAGTCGAAGAATCCCAGCGGCGGTTCGAGAGCGACGCCACCGATCCGGAAGTACGAGGTCATCATACGCTGGCCGCTGATCATCTCGAACATGCGCAGGATGTCTTCGCGCTCGCGGAAGCAGTAGAGGAACACCGTCATGGCGCCGATATCCAGCGCGTGTGTGCCGAGCCAGACCAGATGGGAGTTGATCCTCGTAAGTTCGTTCAGCAAAACCCGCAGCCACTGGGCTTTAGGCGGAATCTCCAGGCCGAGCAGCTTCTCGACTGCCAGTGCGTAACAGAGGTTGTTGGTCAGCGGACAAAGATAGTCGATGCGGTCGGTGAGGGGCACGACCTGCTGGTAAAACTTGGCTTCGCAGGTCTTCTCGATGCCGGTGTGGAGGAAGCCGATATCCGGCATGATGCGCACGATGTTCTCGCCGTCGATTTCGAGAATCACGCGCAGCACGCCGTGGGTGGACGGATGCTGCGGGCCCATGTTCAGGATCATGGTCTTGTCCTGACCGGGCTCGATCACGGGAGTCGGCGTGAGGTGCGCCATTACCGGTAGCCCTCCACGGGATAGTCTTTACGCAGCGGGTTGCCTTCCCAGTCTTCGGGCATGAGGATCCGGCGAAGGTAGGGGTGGCCGGTGAAGCGGATTCCGAACAGGTCGAAGACTTCGCGCTCGCCGTAGTTGGCGCCAGGCCAGACCGAGGTGATGCTTTCCACAACTGGGCTGGAGCCATCGAGGCGGACTTTCAGGCGCACGCGCTCTTTTTTCGGGAGCGAGAGCAGGTGGTAGACAACTTCGAAACGGGGCTCGGAGGGATACCAATCGACGCAGGTCACATCCGACAGGAAATTGAAAGGGAAGTCGGGGTTATCACGCAGCAAAGCGCAGGCTTCGCGGATGTGAGGGCGATCGACGTAGATGGTCAGCTCGTCGCGGTCAAATTTGATTTCCTGGACAGCTGAAGTGTTCCAATCCAGCAGGTGTGCCAACGCGGGATGGGTTTTCAACTGCTCGATGTCAGTGATAGGGGGAGCGAGGGGCATTACACTCGACCTCGCACGGGGGATGGCTTGCCCCAGTCGAGCACTCCCTTTTTCCATACATAGAAGAAGCCGACCAGGAGGGTGGCGATGTACACCAGCATCTCCCAGAATCCGAACATCTTCAGGTCGCGCAGGATGACCGCCCAGGGATAGAGGAAAATGGCTTCTACGTCGAACAGAATGAAGAGCATGGCGACCAGGTAGAACTTGACGGAGACGCGCTCCCGGGCGTCGCCGACGGGGGTCATTCCGCATTCATAGGGAGACATCTTCGCCCGGGTCGGGCGGCGCTTGCCGAGCCACCACGACAAGATGACGATGGCACTGGCGACCACGGCAGCCGCGAGGATATGGATCAGCAACGGCAGGTAACGGGCGAAGTAATTGTCCGGCATAGGAGAGCTATATATAATTCGCGTAAAGGCTTGCTTAAACGTTCTAGATTAGAGTCCATGGGGAGTAGTGTCAAGGGAGGGGAGGACGCTTGCGCCTCGGTTTGAGCGTCCAGCAATTTCTGCGGCCATTCCGAACTGAGTCTGCATGATTTTTGGCTTCAATACCGACGTGAAGCAGGGCGACACCGTGTATCACGTACAGAGCGAAGCACGCGAAAACGAGCTGGTTTTGCAGACGCAGGTGTTCGTGCGTGGGCGGTGCATCGGGAAACGGGCAAGTTCTTACGCGGAGAGGCTGTCTGACGGGAACTTCACCGATCAGCAGAAGGAGCAGATCCTGCGCGACCAGCATCGGCTGGTACTCGATTCGATCCGTGAAGGGCGGGTGGAGAGCGTGCTCGATCGGAGAGATACGCCGGAAACACCAGCAGCCGTGAAAGAACTGGACCTGCAATGGGTCAATGCAGACTCGGTCCACAGCGACAGCAGCCTGATCATGCGTGTGCGCGTAACTGACGGAGGCTCGGTAGTCCCGGGGGTTCGCATCACATTCCGGTTCGAGCGTCCCAGTGCCACGCCGTTTTACACCCAGGCGATCACCGACGCGAGCGGCAACGCCGAAATGAAGGTCGAGCTGGAAGAATCGTCCCTGCCGGACGCCTCGGTGCTGGTGCAGGCGAGCTTCTCCGGAAAAACCGCGACCCGGAAGTTCCGTCTCCGCAAGATCGACTAATCAGCGAAAATTCTGATTTCCTCCATCTGTTTTTTGATTTCCTGAATCCAAAGAGCAGGCGGGATGCGCGTGCTTTGCGGACACCTTCAACCGACCCCGGATTCCCGTACTTGCGCGAAACCTCGGGCCCTTGCGAAGATCAGCGGACATGAAACTCGTAATCAATGGAGAAGACCGCAGCGTACAGGGCCCGCTTACGCTCAAGGGGCTAGTGGAGCAATTGGGCATGAAGACAGACCGGGTTGCCGTGGAGCTGAATCGGGACATTGTAGCGCGCGATCGCTGGTCTCAGACGCAACTGGCGGAAGGGGATCGGCTCGAGATTGTGCACTTTGTCGGCGGGGGCTAGGCGTATCGAGTGGGGAGGAGACGCGATTGGGGTCCGGATTAGGGGTTCTCGCCGGGCGATTCGACATCATCGGGGTGGATCATGAAGAAAACCATATCGTCAGCAATCGTTGCCATCGCTTTTCTGACGGCTGTGACGTGGGCTCAGCGGCCCAGCCAATTTCGTCCGGGCTTCAATCTTTTTTCGAAGGAGCAGGACGTGCAACTAGGGCAGGAGAACGCAGCCCAGGTGCGCACGCAGATGACGGTGATCCACGATCCCGTTCTGACCGAGTACGTGAACCGGGTCGGCAAGCGACTGGTGGCCGCTCGCGAGGCGCAGGAGAGCGGATTCCCGTTCACTTTCGAGGTAGTGGCCGATCCTTCCATCAACGCTTTCGCTCTTCCCGGTGGACCGATGTTCATCAACACCGGACTGCTGCGGGCGGTCGATAACGAAGCGCAATTGGCGGCTGTGATGGGACACGAGATGTCGCACGTAATCCTGCGCCATGGCACCAACCAGGCGTCCAAGAGCAGGATGATCGAACTGCCTTTGGTCCTTGGGTCGCAGATAGCCGGTGGCTCCATGGCGGGTCAGATGGCCCAGTTGGGAATTGGTCTCGGCGCCAACAGCGTGCTGTTGAAATTTTCACGAACCGCAGAAAGCCAGGCGGATCTGATGGGCTCGCACCTGATGGCGGAAAGCGGTTACAGCCCCATCGAGATGGCGCGCTTTTTCAACAAGCTCAATGCGCAGGGCGGACAGCGCGCGCCGCAGTTTTTGTCGGACCATCCCAATCCGGAGAATCGTGAGAAGGCGATCGAGCAGGAAATCCAGAGACTGCCACAGCAGAAGTACGGCTACGAGACGGGAGAGTTCCAGCGCATGAAGCAAGTCGTGGCGACGATCCGCGAACCGAAGCCGAGACCCGCCGCTCCGGTGCAGGCCCCGTAAAGGCTCGGTCCCGCGCCTTGCTCTGAACCATATCGTTACCTCCGGAACACCTTTCATTACTACCTGTGCAAGACTCGTCCTTGACACTGACCAAACTCGACCTAGAATGTTTCAAACATTTCCGGCCATGGTTGTTTTGGACGTTTTGTCGGAACGATGAAGACAGAGTTCACATCCAGCGAGGTGGTGGCGCTTACAGGAATTACACCCCGGCAACTGCAGTGGTGGGATGAGCGCGGCATTGTGGTTCCGGCGCGCGCCGGGCGGAGGCGCCTGTACTCGATGGAGGATCTCTCCGAGATAGCAGTGATCTGCGAATTGCGTCAGCGCGGATTCTCTCTCCAGCGAATGCGCAAGGTCGTGCGTTTCCTGCAGCGTGAGTTCGGCAAGCGCCTGGCGGAAACGGTGAGCGGAGCTTCGGAATACCACTTGCTCACCGACGGGACGCATCTTTACCTGGAGACTTCAGCGCAGCAGATTGTGGACATCCTCAAGAACGCTCGTCAGCCCATGCTGGCGATTTGTCTCAGCGACACCGTGCGACGAGTGCGCGCCGAGATCCAAGGCAGGAAGCAGAGTAGGCCCGCGGCGGATGTTGTCCGCTCCGCAGGTCGTGGCAAGACAGCTTCGTAACTGGGCGATACCGCGGGGAGGGCACATGAACGGCGAACTGGATTTCTTGAATGAGTGGATCCCGGAGCAGATGGTGCCGGGGACGCTATTCGTCCTGGAAAATGCCGGCGAGGTCGGGGAAAAAGAAGATCCGTACTGGGCTGTGCTTGCCTGTCCGTCTTGCGGGACCCTGGGCCTGGTCACACGCAAGCAGATGGCGGGCCTGCTGGCGGTGATCTGCGGGTCCGATCAGTGCTCCGCGCAGTTTTTTATTCACGACAGCGAGATTGTGCCGCGGAAGCCGATCTAGATGTCATGTCCCCTCAGTTTGTTGAATCAGTCCAGGCGCCGTCGGCAGGATCAGGGGCGCACGTCAGGGGCCGAAGCCCTGGAAATCTTGTCTAACTTATGACTGTGAGTTTCCGGGACATCACATAGATTTGCGGCACACTGCGGACGCCCACGTGCGCGAGGCTTCACCTCGAACCTGCCTTCGCCCGATCGAGCGGCACCGGAACCTGCTCGACGATCTCGATGTCGAATCCTTCCAGCGCGGCGACCCGCCGTGGGTGATTGGTCAGCAGCCGAATTCTCCTGAGATTCAGATCCGACAGAATTTGCGCCCCGATGCCGATTTCGCGCTGCGTCTTGCGCTCGCTCTCGGGCAGGGTGGGCAACGCGCGGTCGCGATGGAAGGTGAGGATCGTGCGGTCGCCAATCTTGTCGACCGAGAAGCCTTTCGACGTCTGATGCAGATAGATGATGGCGCCGCGGCCGGCTTCGGCAATGGCGCGCATCGAGCCTTCGATGGTGGCATGGCAATCGCAGTGGGTCGAGCCGAAGACGTCGCCCATCACGCAGTGCGAGTGCATGCGAACCAGCACGGGCTCAGCTGCGTTCTCGATGTTGCCGCGCACCAGCGCTACGTGGGACTCGCCGCCCTCGACCTCACTCTCGTAGGCGATCAGGCGGAACTCGCCGTGGCGGGTTCCCACTAGCGCCTCTCCCACGCGATGCACGTAGCGCTCGTGGGCCATCCGGTAACGGATGAGTTCCGCTACTGTCAGCATCCTCATCTCGTGAGTTCGGCAGAATTCGATCAGGTCCGGAACCCGCGCCATGGTTCCGTCATCGCGCATGATTTCGCAGATGATGCCGGAGGGGATTAGGCCCGCGAGTCGCGCCAGGTCGACCGCAGCTTCGGTCTGTCCGGCGCGCACCAGGACGCCGCCTTTACGGGCGCGGAGAGGGAAGACATGGCCGGGTCTGGCAAGATCGGCTGGGCGGGTGGCCGGATCGATGGCAACCTTGATGGTGCGGGCACGGTCATAGGCTGAGATTCCGGTGCTGACGCCGTCGCGAGCATCAATCGCCTCGCAGAACGCGGTACCGTAGTTCGAGGTGTTCTCCGCCGTCATCGGTCCGATCCGCAGGTGCTCCAGCCGCTCTTCAGTCATGGCGAGGCACACCAGCCCGCGTCCGTACTTCGCCATGAAGTTGATGGCTTCGGGCGTGACTTTTTCGGCGGCCAGGGTGAGATCGCCTTCGTTCTCGCGGTCTTCATCGTCGACGACCACGATCATCCGGCCCGCGCGGATTTCCTCGATCGCAGTGGGAACGTCCGTGAAGGGGGGCCGGGGGCTCATATGGTGGCGATTCTAACAAACAGTTGCGTTCGGAGTCGGTTTCTTACAAATGCGTCATGCCGCCATGCTGAGCGCGTAAAGGCGCGCTGAGCAACGTGGGGTTTGCGGCATCGCTGATAGGAATCGTGCGTTCTTCCGCATGGAGTGAATATCGTGCCTTCCCAGAATCTTCTGTGAAATCAGTTCCGGTTCTGGAAGGGCCGGGCTTGATGAGCCAACTCGCCTTCCGCCCCACGAAACAATGCCCGCAAGGCGCGCACCACCCATCGAACCAGAAGAACGATCACTGCGAGGAAGACGATGGCGACGGAGGCCGCCAGGTAGGGGTGCTGGGTCGCGAACCAGGTCAGGAAGATGGCTAGGGCGTCTTCGCCCAGGCTAAGACCGATATTCGACAATGGCTCCGGGGACGGTGTTACTGCCGCGCGAACCGCTGTCTTGCCGCCGTGTGCGGCCAGTGCGATCGCGCCGCCCAACAAAGTTGCCGCCAGCTGCTTTTCGGGCGAGAGCTGAGAAGTTGCTCCGTAGGCCAGGAGGGCTGCTACCGGAACACGGATAAAGGTGTGCAGGGCATTCCAGAGAAGGTCGAACGTCGGTACCTTGTCGGCAAAGAACTCCACCAGGAACAGCGCTGCACTGGCGCCAATCACCCACCAACTGGTAAGCGGGTGTAATGGGGCGGGCAGTGGCAATACACCGGCGTGCGCCAACAACCCCAGGGTTGCGAGCGTGGCATACAGGTTCAGACCGGCGGCAAAACTTATGGCTACCAGTGCGGCCGCGATTTCGTTGGGCGTCAGTTTGACGGCATCCAGCATGCGGTGACTCGCAGTTCCTTCCCGCAACGACCGGCCCAGAACAGTGCCGGTTCGAAGCCAATAGAAAGGGCCGCCACAGGGGCGGCCCGGCGGGCTAAGGGGTCGTTAGGTTACAGAGTGGACTCGATCTCGAAACCCCAGGCTTCCAAAAGGGGCTCCGGGATGTACTTAGAATTCTTGTTACGGCGTGCCCACTCCCGCAAACGTGTCGACCGCAAGTACTGGTCGGGGGAGAGCTTATACTCGCGCACAACCTGTTCGAACTCGGTGATCGTGGGGGTGATCGGCCCAATGGGTTCCGGCTTACCCCAGTTTGGGTTTCCGCGTCGCTTTGCCATGAAAATCACGCCTCGTAAGCTGAGATAAATTCGACTACCTGGAAAAAACCGCCGCTAAGCCCTTAGATTCACTGGAGCTTGGGTAGGATTCATCGCAAAAACTTCGACAGGGCGATAAAACGTCGAAAGACCCAGTGGACGGCAATCTATGGGATATTGGAAACGCAAGATTATAAGGCTGTTCTTGCTCTGAAGTCAACCAAATTATGATCCCTAAGTCTCGTCTTGAGACTCGGTAACCGCTTAAAAATACGAGTGTTACACCCCTGACCGGACCACTCGGGAATCTAGTGCGACAAGACCAACGCAGTATGTGGTTTTTGGTAGTCGCCTACCCAACACAGGAAGTTGGCCGACCATGCCCTATTTCCTGCTTGGTTGCGCAAAGAGTTGTCCCATCCTTTTGCGTACCGTTCGGACGGTTGAGCCCTTCTAGTTGGTGTGTTACGCCCGTAACCCAAAGCGTTCACCCTTCGTTGACGACGTAGTAATCGAACAGTAAAGTGCCCTCAGGAGGCAGTTTCGTGAGAGATATCTACGAGGTGCTCCGTAAGAAACAGGCCGAACAGGCCCAACTGGGCAAGCAGATCGAGGCCCTACAAACCGCGGCCGAACAGCTCCGCAGCGTCGCCCACCTCCTCAACTCGGAGGACGAGGAAGAGAGAGACGGCGCCCACAGCGTTTAAAAGCTGGATAGTCCACGGTTGTTCCAGGGAGTTGAAAGCGTTCTATGAGCCTGAAGGCACTCGTGCTGTGCTCCGACGAGAAGATCGTACGGGTCCTGCGGCGCGTATTGAGCGATCTCGAGATCGGCATTGAGCATTGCACGGAGCCCGACGGCGCGATTCGCAAGCTCACTCGGCAGCGCTTTGAAGCCGTCATTGTCGACTGCACCGACCTGAAAACTGCCACACTGGTCCTGAAGAGCGCCCGTTCCGCGCCCTGCAACAAGCGCGCGATTGCGGTTGCCATCATGGATGGCCACACTGGCCTGCGCTCCGCCTTCGATATGGGTGCCCACTTCGTTCTTTATAAGCCAGTATCGAGTGAGCGCGCCAAGTCCAGTTTTCGTGCGGCTCGCGCCCTCATGAAGCGCGAGCGCCGGCGCAATACGCGGATTGTGATCCAAGTTCCGGTCACTCTCAATAACCATCAGACCGGAATCAGCCAACGGGTTGTGACGACGGATCTGAGCGAAGGGGGGATGGCAATCCACCTTCCCAAGAAGCAAACGGATCCGGGCCCGTGGCAGGTGAGCTTTGCGCTGCCGGGTTCGGAGAAAGTGGTCGTGGTGATGGGCGAGGCTGCCTGGCAGAATCCAGGGGGCCAGATCGGCATCCGGTTTACGAATCTTGAGGTCGACTCGGCCCATGATCTTCGGGTCTGGCTCAACCAGAACTGTCCGGACAGCGAAAAAGATGATCCACCGGTCCGCTGCAAGCTGACCGATCTCAGCCTGGGGGGGTGTTACCTGGACATTGCGTCGCCCTTCCCCGTGGGCACCAGGATTGTGCTCTCCATGCGAGTAAGCGAGATGGAACTCCGGGTTGAGGGCGCGGTTCGGGTCATGCATCCGGACGTCGGGATGGGCGTTGAGTTCAAGCAAAAGACGATCGAGCAACGGAGTCACGTTGAGAAGTTCATCCAAACCTTGGAGAACGCGGGGGACATTCTGCCGGAACTACTGGTGGAACCCGAGGGGCTTGAAGGCGAGTCCGCAGCCACCCCGGGGAGCACGGTCCCGACCTCTGAGGTTGAGGATCCGCTGCTGGATCTGTTCCAGCAAAAGGCGTCCTTGCCAGCAGAGCTATTCCTGAACGAGTTGCGCAAACAGCGGCGGTCGCATCAGCCGGATGCGACGGAAGAAACGATCCTGCCGGTTTAACCTTCCGAGCTGGTGCTCGGGCGGGGAATCGAACCCGCACGTTCCTCGCGGAACTCGAGACTTTAGGCCGCGAGCCGGAACCACGCGCTGGCCGTTCCTTTCTCATGCACACCGAAATAACCACTTAGCCTCGCCAGCTATAGCGAGATGTCCGGAGCGTTCCGCGCTTGGGCGATGTGTCGGTTCGGCAGGCTCAGGCGATGACTTTTGGGTCGGTGCGGGGTCGTGAGGGTGATCGCCTACGGTTACAACATCACAACATCAGCTATGCGTCTCAGTCCTTACCATCGGGTGCGAGTTGGTTATCCTGTGGGACGGAGCCGAGCGGTTCGGAACTTGCAATCTTGCAATAGCAGAACCTTATTTTGAGAAGGTGAAGTATCGTCTACCCCAGCATCCCGTAATCGGAGCCTAGGTCCGACCAAAACTCGATTACATAAGAGGTTTTGTTTCCCTAGGCCAAGATATGTCTCTCCTCGATGTGGGGTGCGGAACGGGGTATTCACCCATTACTTCGAGCAGCTTTGTGGATTCGTCAGCGGACTGGACAATTCGAGCAATGTGCTAGCCGAGAGGGCCTGCCGGCGCGTGGTCGAGGGCGAGTTGACGTACTTGCCGTTTGGGGATAGAAGCTTTGATGTGGTGTTCGAAGCAAACCTGCTCCACCATGTAGAGGACAGGACCGAAGTCGTACGCGAGATGGCTCGAGTCTCGCGCCGATGGGTGATCCTGATAGAGCCGAATCGTTACAACCCCCTGATGCTCGCGTTCGGGCTGGCAGTGCCGGCGGAACGGGTCTTTGACTTCGACCAAGACGTCGAATCGTGCGATCTTGCAGGAGACTGGGTACAAGCGATCTCTTGCGTGACCACCGGCATGATTTCTCAAAACAATACTCCTTCGGTTTTCCTTCCGCTCCTCAAACGGTTCGATCGCGAGATTTGGTATAGGGACTACGTCGTTCTAGTGGCCGAGAAACCGCCATGACGCGCCGGAATTACGAGTGAGATTGCACCGACGGATTTCTGACACACCGTCGGCGCTACGAGCGCGCGAAACCTGGAGCGCGAAGCTGCAATGAAATAACGGACGGAGTGAGGTGGTGCCCGGAGCGGGAATCGAACCCGCACGTTCCTTGCGGAACTCGGGATTCTAAGCCCTATTGTGACCCCTTTAGAATGAGCGCGGCCCCGTAAAATCGCCAGACGCCACGAGGAAGCAGGGGGAAACCGGACAGCACGCACACAAGCGGCGCGCCTCCGTCAAAACGCAGCACGGGCTAAAACAGGTCACTTGACAGAGTATATACGTGGTATATACTTCAGGCAGTAGGGGAGGAATCATGGCAACAGCTACGGCGAGGGTGCGAGTTGTGAAATGGGGAAACAGTCAGGGCGTACGCCTCCCAAAAGACATATTGGAGCGCGCCCACGTGACTGAGGGGGATGAATTGCTGGTACTCGTCGAAGAAAATGGACGCATTGCGTTAGAGCGTATGGTCCCAGAAATGACTCTCGAGAGTTTACTGGCAGGCGTCACGCCCGCGAACAAGCACAAATTGCAGGAGTGGGGCAAGCCGGTTGGGAATGAGAAGTGACAGCTAAGTACGTGCCCGATCTCGGCGACCTGATCAAAGCAGATTTCTCTTTTGAACAGGCGGGGCACGAGCAGGATGGGTGGCGGCCAGTCATAGTTCTGTCGCGGCAAGAAGCCAACAAAACGCTCGGCCTCGCCGTTGTCGCGACAGTGACAAATCAGGCGAAGGGATACCCCTTTGAAGTCCCGCTGCCACCGGGGTTGAAGATCGAGGGTGTTGTTCTAGCGGACCAGATCAGAACTATTGATTGGGTGGCCCGGAAGGTCCGCTATTTTGACAAAGCGCCCGAGGGGACGCTGAAAATGGTTTTGGTAAAACTGGGGCTCCTTTTAGGGCTACCCAAACCTTAACCAACCAGCGCGCACTGCAAAATAAACTGCAAGATTCGCGTTTTCGATCGGCCTATATAGGGGCGAATGTGATTTTCTTCCCGTTTCGCCCGGTAAGCGAAGCGCCTGTCGCTAGGAAGACGCGGACGATTTTCGAGCGCTACAACATCAAAGACGACGCGGACCTGGCCGACCTGGCGCGCGCAGGACGAAGCAGCGGCTCAAAGAAACCACACAATTAGCACTCAATCGACGAAAGAGCCGACAGAAAGTATCGATTGACCGCAGTGCTAAAGGCTTTAGAAACATGGTGCCCGGGGAGGGAATTGAACCCACGAACCGTTTTCTCCATTCGAATCGAAACTTATATAATCCACACATGCAGGCAATACCCTGGAGCACAATTGCGCTCGGCTCGCTGTTGCTCATCTCGGCCTACTCAAGAGGAGGACAGGAAGTGCAATCTTCGCAACCTGAAAAGTCGAAGCCGCCTGTCAAAATGGAGCAGCGCGGGCGCATCCTTGGAATCGGCGGTGTCTTCTTCAAATCCGCTAATCGTGATCAGATGCGCGAATGGTATTCGAAGCATCTTGGACTCGCTGACAAAGGCCAAGGCGTGATGCTTCCGTGGCGCGAACACGACGACCCGCAAAAGGAACACGTTACAGTTTGGACTGTTTTTCCCACCTCCACTAAGTATTTCGATCCCAGCCCCGCACCGTTCATGATCAACTACATCGTGGACGATATGGATGCTTTGCTCGACCGCTTAAAACAAGAGGGAGTAAAGATTGACGCCAAACGAATGGATGAATCCTACGGTCGCTTTGCCTGGATCTATGACCTGGATGGGAATAAGATTGAGCTCTGGCAGCCGCTGCCCGCAAAGCCCTGAGCGCCTTTCACTGTACTTACTCAATCGGTTTGAATTTCTCAATCGGTAGGGGCGCAGCACCGCTGCGCCCCAGCTCGGCAAGGCGTAAAAAATTGTCGCAGCCCTCCCTTGTAGCGGCGCAGCATGCTGCGCCAGTCTTTAAGAACGCGGGAGCGTTTAGTTTATTCTGAGCGTCGAAGCGCTCGGATCCGTGCGTGGCGTCGCGCTGGCGAGCGCGAGAATCGCTCCCGCAAACAGCAGCGTGTCCGCGAAGTAGTTGATCCCCTCAATCTTGACCGCGATGCTCGGGTCGGACAACTGCGCAATCAGGATCGGCCCATAAATAAACAAGACCAGCAGCACAATCCAGGTACCGAGATAAGTTGCCGCCATCCGCGTCTTCCTGGCCAACAGAATGCTCCCACCGGCAACGAGAAGAATTGCGCCCGTCAGATAGCCTATGAGCAACCGCCCCGGAATCCACGCAGGCGTCAATTTTTCGAGTGGGACTCCGGGGCAGCCCGCTGGGTGCAGAAAATGCTCGACGCCAAAAAATACAGCGGCAATCGCGATCAATACGCGGCCCACAGTTATGAGCTTGCTCTTGCCTTGCCCGCGCATCGCGTTTCCCGCAAGAATCCAGCCTCCGCCCGCGAATGACATTTCGCGGAAAACAATCACCCATGCAATCCTGTCTCTGGGGTTGGCCAGAGCTCGCGGAATATGCAGCATCGCCACAAAAAGAAACATCATGATCCCGAACAGCAGGCCGGACCAGCGCACCTGAATTTTTGTGGCAATGCTCAAGGAAGCGGACAGCAACGCAAAGCCGACGAAATACGCCCAAAACAAACGCCAT
>Ga0137418_10000063_pt1 | contig 71285 bp, 127 predicted proteins | sample CZODoug3_1_2_16f_FD_122242 | JGI IMG/M metagenome (GOLD analysis project Ga0137418, IMG submission 122242) | Vadose zone soil fungal communities from Angelo Coast Range Reserve, California, USA - CZODoug3_1_2_16fungal (Hybrid Assembly) | ecosystem: Environmental > Terrestrial > Soil > Vadose...
AAGAAGTCTAGCTACAGCCAGGGTAATGGCAATTGTGTTGAGGTTAAGAAGGCCGAGACTATCACGGTTCGAGATTCCAAGGATAAGACCGGACCGATTCTTATGTTCACCATAGCCGAGTGGGACGCCTTTATTCGAGGCGTAAAGGATGGTGAGTTTGACCTGTAGCGATTCTTGCCCTGTGGGGGTTTTTGACAAGATCTCCATGGGGCATGAATTTAAACAAGGAGAGAAGATGATCATGGTTCTGGAGCCCGGTACCTGGGATATGGACACTGGACGTTTCGTCCGTGTCCGGCCAGATCAGCTCGCCAGCTGGCCAAATGATCTTGACTATAGGCAAGTATAGGCACTCGACATGTCTAATTATGGATACAATAAAATACACGATGAGGTTAGAGCTGAAAAAGGCCCGGCCACTCTGTACTTATGCGTGGATTGCCCAAATAGAGCAGCTCATTGGTCATATGATAATAACGACCCAAATGAACATTTTAACTTAAAACTACAATATTATAGCGAAAACGTAGATCATTACGTTCCAAGATGTATGCCATGTCATCAACAATTTGATATGTCTAAAAAATTTCAAGAAAGAATAACCCTTCAATGTGAACATGAATTACATGTAAAGTATGATACTGAAGTGAAATATAAATTTATATTTTGTTACGGATGTATGTTTTATAGACGCGAACCATTGGGGGATTATAATGAGCAATAAGTTGCCATCAGACCTATGGAATCTTTCGGTGGAAGCCCTTAATAATTCTGAACGTTGGTTTGGAGAGAGTGGAGTAGCTGCGGATATTTCTCATATGAGTTTGTCCATGTGTGGGGAGGCAGGAAATTTAGCTAACATTATCAAATTAATAGATCGGGGTGAGATAGACCCTAAGGATGCACGTGCTCACTTTGATATGGTGATGGCACTTGCCGATGTGTTCGTTTATGTACTTAACATAGCTGCAATATTACAAATTGATTTGTTGAGAGCGTATGAACAAAAAGTGATTGCTAATGAGAAACGGTTTGTAGATGATAGGGAAAAGAAAAATCAACCTATTAGAGCAATAGGTTGGCAATCGTATAGTAGTGGAGAGTAATGAGAAAAATTTACTTTTATGCTGGAGTAATTGGAAATACAAATGATAATACTTCAAGTCCGCATTCAAGAGTAGAAGAATATGAAGATGAGCTTCCAGAAAATGAGCAACACAATGGAATCCAAGGTGTAAATCTACATGCTTATGGAGATTCTCTTGACTCTGCATTCTTGGAGGTATATGGACCGGACGAAAACGAAGTATTTCATAAGTGGAATCAAATCTCTGCATTAAGTTTAGGATTCCTTCAAGCTTGGTGGGAAGAATGATAATATCAACTAGACAGGCAGAAAAGATACTTGCTAGAACTTTAGAATTTCGTATCTCAGATGGACATGTTGAGTTTCTTGAATTCAATACAGATGACGATGGTGAGGAAAAGATAACTGTAAGAGCAGTCCAGCCTGTGGAGCTTTGGGCATGGCAGCTTTGGAATCAATCTCTAATTCTAGTTCAACAAGTTATGGAATTAACTCCAGAGCAGGATGGACCTAAACTTGGAGTGGAATCATTCAAGAGAGTAATGGATCAATGAGAGTATTAAGATATGAAGTTCCTGTTGATGATTTTACACATGTAATTTCTCTATCAGGTGAAGTGTACCCATTTATCAATGCTTCACACCCACACATTGTCGAATTCTGGTCACTTGACACTGGCGGTCCATCCACAGATAGAAAATTTAGAGTCGTAGGTACTGGACAGCCGCTTCCAATCTCTGAGTATTGGGAAGGAGATTACGTAGGAACAGCAATCCATATTATAACACCATCTGGACTGCCTGGTTCGCGTTTGGTATGGCATTTATTTGAAATTAAATAAAAAGTCGGGCACGTCCGCTCGCGCATAGGCAAGGACCCCACAGGGAAGGAATAGGTAATGTCTGTACAGCAAGAAATGTCTATTGGAGCCAAGTTCGTTCTTTTAAAAGACGGGCAAGGACCAGACATTTGTATTTATCACGATGGAGAGATTGAACACGAGATTGCATGGAGCGCGGTGCCTGAGAGCGGCGAACTCGACGATACAGACGTAAAAGATAGGTTTAAGTGGCTTATTGATGCAGCAGCGGCGTTCCACGAAATTCCAGTGGAAATTGAGACTATTAAGTAATGTGGTATCTAATAACTGGTAGCATAATCTTGGTATTATGGTTAATAGGATGGTACTTTAGAAAGCATGCACCTTTCTACGAGGATGAATACGACCGGGAGTATTGGTGACTAATACATCAACAGGAGGCTAAGATGGCTAACGAAATATTAACTATATCATATACACACAATCATGAATGCGAACGTAAAGATCAAGAATATATCTACTTTCCGCGTTGCACTAATGGAGTAGCTGAGATTCCCGAAATAGTATGTATCGAATCTGGAGCTAAGTTAGAAATTATTCGGGAAAGAAAGATGTGATATATGGTGAGTGGATTTTTGAAGGTTGATAAAATAATTTCATTAGCTGCATGTCCTATATGTTTAGTTGATAAAGACGTAAGATGTGTTGATCAGACCGGTCAAGACCGTGATGTGCAACACAAGGCTAGAGTGATGGCCGCAAGGAATGCAATTGCTATGGTTTCTAAGCCTAAGAAACCTTCCGATAAGCCTGTAGGGATCGTTCCTAACTATAAGGTATACTAATGGGTTATATTATTTGGAAACGTGATGATCGATACAACGGTATGACTAAAGAGGAAGCATGGGAAGATTACCATGAGCGTCACCCAGAAGTTTTGGCTGATTGGGGAGAGCAAAATGATAGAATGCCAAATGATAATATCATAGCCATAGAGGTGGAAGATGGGGAATAATATAGATAAGTATTGTGAAGTTATGCATGATGCTTACGAAAAGGCCGCTTTGGGTGCTGGTTGGGAGACTAACCCGGCGAGCCGCAAGCCGTGGTCTGATGTGCCTGAGGCCAACAAAGAAACTATGAGGGTAGCAGTTGTGGCACTATTAAAGTATCTAGATAATGATGAGTAAGTACACCGACGATGCAATTAAGTTGGGTATATACAGACATTACAAAGGACAACTATATCAAGTATTAGGAATAGCACATGACGCAAACGATGAGAGCCGTACTTGCGTGGTCTATATTGGACTTCAACTTGATAAAGCAAATCCAGGTCCAAGAATGGCTGTAAGAACAATAGAAGATTTTTTAGCTTATATAGATCCAAAAACTGGTGGTAAGGCTCTAGACTGGGCAACACCAATGTATCCACGCTTTGATTATATTGGAATGTATTTGGAGGAGTGGATGGTGGGAGATGCAAAACAAGAGTAATATATTTCCAGTTTTGATCGCAATATCTTTTCGAGTATCTGATCCCAAAGATATTCCAGAGATCATTGAGGCTATACACCCACCAAGTCTCCCCAGTTTTGCTGGTGAGATTCGTGTAGTTGTTGGTACAGATGTGGATGACGTTATTAAGTTTCTAGATGAAGAAGAATAATATATGAAAAGACGTCATCCTGAAGCATTATGCGAGAGTTGCCCCCTCTTCGAGACAGGCGAATTCGTGCCTAGCTGTGGGCCGGAACATGCAAAATTGGCGGTTATCGGAGAGGCCCCGGGTATTAATGAATCAAGAATCGGAAAACCGTTCGTTGGTCAGAGTGGTAGGCTTTTGGACGTATTGCTTAAGCACAATGAAATTGACAGAGAAGAAACCTTTCTTAGCAATGCGTGCCTATGTCGAGATCCTTCCGGAGAAAATCCTCCCAAAGATGCAATCGGTGCGTGTAGACCAAGACTACTTCATGAACTCAAAGAGCGTGGAGTGGAAACTGCCGTTGCCATGGGAAACTACGCAGCCGAATCACTTTTGGGTAAAACTGGTATCACGAAGCTCCGGATTGGACCCCCAAAAGAAAGTAACACTATCAATGGAATTAGAGTTATTCCGACCATCCACCCTGCGGCGGCTCTTAGAGCGCCTGATAACTTTCTATTTATCCAAAGAGATTTCAAAAAGATAAATGGGATTCAAAGAACATGGAATCCCCCTAATTATATAGTAGTTGATGATTAATGGATATATTAGTTGATCCAGAAGATGAACATTTATTAAAGAAATATAATTGGAGAGCAAATGCTGATGGATATGCATGCGTTAATAGATCTGGAAACGTAATATTTCTACATAGTTTAATAATGGGTTTCTTAGGGGTGGATCATATCAACTGTAATCCACTAGACAATAGACGTTCTAATTTACGACCAGCGACTGACCAACAAAATACACAGAACAGACGTAAATGGCACAAACAAGGAAATAGTATTTATAGATCTAAATACAAAGGAGTCTATACTAAAATTACTAGGAAAGGAGTTATATATTATTGTTCACATATAAGAGAAAATGGGGCACTAAAATATTTAGGGTCTTTCGATACTCCAGAAGAAGCAGCGCTAGTTTGGGATGAAAATGCACGGCGCCTACATGGAAACTTTGCAAGACTAAACTTTCCAATGGAAGGAGAGGAATCAGCTTTATGAAAGCTGTAGATGCCATAAGGCAAGTCAAAGCTCTCAATCCTAAGTTTGTAACTATAGACATAGAATGTGGAATAGAAAAGGATGCATCGTTTGGACATCCAAATGAGTTCGATCTTTTATGTGTTGGAATAGGATACGCAAAAGGCAAGGTATTAGTTATCGGAGAAAATGCTTTAAAGAAGGATGAAGTTTTAGAGGAGCTTGGGGATCTTTTACGATCAGTGAGGATTGTTTGCCAAAACGGTAAATTTCGATCTAGCAGGACTCTATCTACATTGCGGTCCATTAAAATTATGGGCAGACACAATGTTAGCGCATTATGTGCTGGACGAGCGTCCTGGTGTTCATGATCTAGAACAAATGTCTATGGAAGATTTGGGAAGTCCCAATTGGAAAAATACATTAAATAAATATAAAAAGCCTGGAGAATCGTATGCAGTCATACCGAGAGACGTTCTGTATAAATACAATGCTTTTGACGTGGCCAATACATATGATTTAATTGAACTATATTTGATGGAGATTGAAGCCCAACAGGAAAAAGATACTTACTTCTTGCTTCAAGGTAAGATGGTTCCTGGTAAGACGTTGTTGGACGTTCATGATTTTCTGTGTGAAGTCTCTAACGAGTTAATGTTCGTAGAATTGAATGGAATTGGAATTGACCCAGATTACATTGACGAGCTGGCTGAGAAACTTGAATTCAATATGGGTAATTTGGAAAGATCCATTAACGATATGCTTCCATGGATTAAGTCTGTGGATGAGGACGGTATACCAGATGTTGGCCAGAGAGACTATGATAAAAAACTAGGTGGCGTTAATCCTCGTAGTCCTAAGCAGCTTTTGCAAGTGTTCAAAGATTTTGGAATGTATACACAATCTACTGATGCTGATACATGTAAGATGATTATTGAAGTTAAGGGATTAGATTCTACAATTGGAAGATTTTGCGCAACATTATTACAATATAGAATGGAAGCTAAAGAATATGGAACCTATGTGGACGGGATACGAAAGCGTATCCTTGCTGGTACCACCAGAGTTTATCCAAGTTTCTTGCTCCATGGAACCACTGAGGGAAGATTATCATGTAGGAATCCGAATCTCCAGAATGTTCCTAGAAAATCTGCCATCAGAAGACTTTTCGTACCTACGAAATCTGAAAATATCTTCGTTCAAGCCGACTATTCACAGGCTGAACTTCGAGTCCTATGTTGGCTCGCCGGGGATACTTACTTCACTCCAATTTTCAACGAGGGAATAGAAGATATATTCGATACTCTTTCTGAAAATGTATTGTTTCCTCAATACCCAAAAGCAACTACAGACAAAGAGTTCTTTAAGGAAGTTAGATCGAAATGGGTCAAACCTTTTGTGTACGGGTTAGCGTATGGTCGTACTGAACATGGAATTGCAGGAGACATTGAAATTGGAATGACGCTCAACGAAGCTAAGCTAACTATGGATAAATTCATGAGTGTTATCCCAGAGATAGTTCGTTGGCAAAAAGACATTAAGAGAATAGTTTCCGGTGGCGGTGACCTAGTTACACCATTTGGTAGGCACAGAAGATTCCATCTTATCACACGGCAAAATCATGACGATGTAATGCGCACTGGTTTGGCTTTCGTACCTGCAAGTACGTCATCAGATCTATGTCTTAGAGCATTTGCTAGAATGAACCCAGAGTTTAGAGCTAAAAAAATAGCCGTAGTCCGTAACCTGGTCCATGATAGCGTTATTGCAGAGTGTAATGAAAATGATGCTGAAGAGGTAGGACAGATAATGACTAAATATATGTTAGATTCAGCCCAAGAGCTTGTTGGGAATTATGTAAAATTTGCAGTGGATGTTGAAACGGGTTTTAGTTGGGGGGATCTCCATTAATGAAGGGAATGCATACTTGCTCTCGTTGTGGTAGAATTCGTTATGAAGATAGAATGCGCCCAGTACATAGCGAAGCACACCCGGGACAGACGTTTTATATTTGTGCCTCAAGGCTAACCTGTAATATCCATAGAAAAATGGTCCGTAAAAGTACAATCATGACTAACGAGGAAATTAATGAATGATGGACCCAAGTGGGCTACAATTGTCGGGGTAACAATCATAGGTCTATTTGTCTTAGCGGTATTTACTGCTATGATATTAGGACTTATCTGGTTAGCAGGAGTTGTATTATAATGCATATATTTCACAAATGGGAAAGATGGGGAAATCCAGAGGTTACTGAATTTTTAAATGTCTATTCTGATAAGAAATTTAATAGATCAATCCAAAGACGAATTTGTAAGAAGTGTGGATATGTCCAAGAAAGAAAGGTTGATTAATATGCCTAAGTCATTACAGACGATGTTATCAGAAGTATTTGCAAATAACGTAGAGCATGGCTGGTACGAAAGAGATAGACCGTTCAGTGAAGATATTGCATTGCTGACTACAGAGGTTGCCGAAGCTTACGAAGCTTATCGAATCCGTAGTATGGATGCCTACACAGATCCTAATGGCAAGCCAGATGATGTCAAAAGTGAATTAGCAGATATTCTTATTCGGTTACTCGATACGTGCCAAAGATATAATGTAGATTTGGAATTGGAATACGAACGCAAAATGGCCTATAATAAGACTCGTCCGTATAGGCATGGAAATCGATTAGCATGACCAATTTTAGAATCTTGGCGGCAGATCCTGGTGGTACAACTGGAATAGCAACCTATTCTGCATTACGCATGACCAATCCTACTACAAATGAATTTGAATATTTTGATGAAGAATGGTGGGGTACACAGTTGGGGCCAGAAAAACACCATGATGAACTTGATATGCTTTTAGGTATACAGCACGTACAAAATTATAGAATTGTTTGTGAGTCTTTCGAATATAGAAATCGTTCACGTGCTGGGTTAGTTTTGGTATCTCAACAGTATATTGGCGTGATTGAAAGATTTGCTCAAGAACGTAATATTCCATTGTTTATGCAACCTGCGAGCTTGGGCAAAATTACCAAGAAAAGCTTTGTTAGAAAAGAAAATTTGGAGCGGTTGGGTTTGTGGGTCAAAGGCGGTGCCTCTACTTACAATCATCAAATGGATGCTTTCGGTCATCTTTTGCAGTACATGATTAAGAACAATATTCAGAAACAAGAACTATTAGAAAAAGGCTGGTCTAAATAAATGGAACTTCGAATGGGATTCTCTGGAACAAGATATGGTATGACTAATGGTCAGTCCAAAAAAGTTGCAGAGATAATTAACTGGTTTAGACCACAAGAATTTCATCATGGAGATTGCATTGGATCGGATGCAGAAGCTCACGAAATTGTTAGTAAGCACGAATATATTTGGACGGTTGGGCATCCTCCAATAGATGACAGTAAAAGAGCATTTTGCAAATTTGATCAAGAAAGACTTGCACAGGAATACAAAGCTAGAGATAGAAGAATTGTCATAGAGTCCAATATATTAGTAGCAACACCAAAAGATCCATTTGAAGTTTTGCATTCGGGAACGTGGACCACAATAAGATATGGTTTGGAAGCAAATATTCCCGTACTTATTGTAAGAGCCGATGGTACTTTAATGGTTAAGGGCTTGTTTGGGTTAAGCGGAATTCTTGAATATTAAATGGATAAAGAAGCATTAACTATGGAACAGATAGAATCTGCAAAAAGAATGTGCGAAGATATTTTTACTAGAAGTCATTGGACAGCAGAGGAAAGGACTAATATATTGGAGATGTTAGGAATACAGCCATATGTGTCTGCTGTACACAAAAAGCAATATGCCCCTAAAAAGAAAAGAGTTAGAAATAAATGACAGCAATAACAGTAGGTGAGCTTCGCGAGAAGATGGTAACTCTACCTGACTCTGCTATAGTGGTAGCAGAAGAACTACCAGCCTTCAATTACATTACAGATAAATTCGATGTAGTTAGTGCAATGGCAATTGGAGCTAGAACTGATGATCCAGGTTTAGTCCTTAAACTTAAGTTGATGTGATATGAAGATTTGGTATGATACAGAATTCTTAGAAGATGGAAAGACTATTGAATTAATATCGATTGGGATGGTTCGTGAGGACGGAGAAGAATATTACGCAGTCGTTGATGTAGGAGCAATAACGTGGTTACGAATTACTCAGCATGATTGGCTAATGCGAAATGTAATTCCAAGTTTACCATTGCAAAATAGAACATCACTCGACACTTGGTTATCTGTTCCAGCCAATTCATACCCCAAGCCGTCAACTAGCCTTCTCTCACTTGATTTTGCAGATTCAAGAGTGAAGCCTAAGAGAGTAATCGCTAATGAGGTTAGAGATTTCATTAGTGAGGTTGACAGGCCAGAACTATGGGCTTGGTATGCAGCATACGACCACGTAGCATTGTGCCAACTGTGGGGTCCTATGGTTGCAATACATGGCACGAAGATTCCATTCTGGACTAGCGATCTCAAGCAAGAATGCAATCGTTTAGGTAATCCTACAGTTCCGCAACAGTTAGCAGGTCAGCACAATGCTTTAGCAGATGCCAAACACAATCGTGAGATTGATGAATTTTTAATGCAGTATAAGAGTGTTAAGAGGTCACCATGACACAAGAAGATAAAGAACGTTACGTAGCTGCTATGCATGGCGTGCAATCTGGCGTAGCTATGAAAATGAATTGGGATACTAAAGAAACTGAGCCAAAAAGTCTCAGAGTCGGAGTTAATTCTGCACTAGTAGACTTCAGTGCTCTACAAAAATTATTAATAGATAAGGGTATAATCACAGAAGACGAACTATATTCTGCACTTGCAGATATGGCAGAACTTGAAGTAGCATCATATGAAGACGAAATCAATTCACACTACAACACTAATTGGACTATCGAGTTAAAATAGAAAGACCACGACCCCATTCAATTGAGGGATGACACGGGGAGCTAGTGTCAAAATTGAATGGGGTCGTGGTGGTATATGTTGAGGTTATAAGAAAAAACGGAACTTCGAGGTTAGCACATGGCAAAGCCCCACAGGGGGCAGGAGGCTAACGACGGCGCGGTATGTCATCTGGGTTAAAGAAGGATAAAGCCCAAAAAGCTATCCCCAAGTAAAATAGATTTACAACATGATCGTTGACTGTAGGACCCTTGACAGCAAAGGCAGCGAACCCGATCAATAGAGCCGCAACTAGAATACATAATGCCCTGAACATTATGGCTCCTCGTTATAGAGGTTAGCGAGAACCACTATACTTGCTTATTAGCGGGTGCAAGATATGTCGTAACTGCGACAAACACACCGGCAGCAATGGCGGCACCAATATCTGCAGCAATAGTCCACGTAGTAGCTCCAGTAGCGAGAGGTACGAAAGCTGCCACACCAGCAGCTATACCTGCAGCGGCGGATTTATAAGCTTTTTGAATGCTAGTAATATTCATACTGGATTCACTCCTGTATCTCCATGGACTGTCACATTGACGTCTACGACTGAAGCGTTCAACGCCTCTGTAATAATAGCCTTGATCTGGTCACCTGTAAGTCCGGTCTTCTCAGCTAACGCATTGATAGTCGCAGTCTGTGCGGCAAGTACCTTACCGAACGGATTAGTTGTGAATCCAGAGAAGTCGTTCAACGTACCCTTCTCTGCACCTGTACCATCCATTGAGTCAGCTGGATAAAGTGCATTAGTCTGTCCGGTCAATACCATCAGCACAGCCCGTGGGACATACTGCTTGATGTGATCGTCGACAGCGGCAAAGTGTTTGTCCAAGTAAGTCTTAGTTGAGGCGTCCAATGTAATGTCCTCCTTAGTTGACGCGTAGGGCGAACCATCAGGCCACCAAGCGCGCAATCCATGTGGATCAGTAATCGTATTGATATCGGTACCAGCTACTGGTGTGTTTAACCACTTACCGTCGATGTCATGTGATTGAACCATGCATACATGCGGCGATTTGATGTTGTATGGCATATTGAATGTAGAACCCATCAACCAGTGCTGACCAGTTAGATATCCATTTGCACACAGATACTCAATTAGGTTTGATTGACCATAGATCTGGCAAATGTAGTGGCCTGCTAACCCTGCCTTCACTTGATTAATCTTGGCACCCATCTCATGGAACCTATCGGCAGATGTAAACGTATCAAAGCTAAATGCACACTGAACTGTTCCATCGTCTGGTACACCAAGTGCACGACACGCAGCTATTGATTCTACACCTGCCGCCTTAGCCTCAGCCATAGTGGAGTCAAGGAAGAAGCTTGCCTTCCGCTCCCTATTAGGCAAGAACCCCATTCCTAACTGTCGGGCCTTATCTACGCGGGCCTTATTAATTGGGTCAAATCCACCAGGCTTACCTACGATATAGCCTGTAATGGCTATCGCGCCGTGAACCTTTGCATCATTTAGATTGAACGGTGATGCTCCATCGTAAGCGAACTGAGCCATGTTACCCCTTCCCTCAAGGGCTTACAAACCGATGCACACATATGCAACGGTGCAGTTATGGTTACCAGCAGCGTTGGCGCCACTCGTTGTAAAAATTCTCCAGTCAAATCCTGTAACAGTAATATTGCCAATAGTCAAACCTAGTGATGAAGGACCTCCAGCGCTATCGGCCTGAATCTCAGTGAATACCAAGGGTGGATCTTGGAAGGTTACACCAAAAGTAGTTGAACCAGAGGTGAATGATGTACCCGCAACCAAATTAGCACTGAATGCATTAGTAAATGGAAATTCAGGATTAGTTCTAAGGTTCGTTATAGAACGTTGTAGATCGCTAAAAAGGTCATATAATGTATCGACTGTCATCTTAGGCCTAGGTACTGGCATTATGCTACCTCTGCCGTATCCTTAGTATAAATGACTGTCGTTAGCTTGTCCCCTTGACTGATAGTATTTTGCCAACCAACTACACGGATGAGGTTGTTGTACTGTACATATTCGTCGTTAATTATTACAGTGAACTGTGATCCAAAATCAAAGTCCTTAATAGGCGTTAATACTCTACTTACAAGAGCAGGTATAATCTTAGTCGTTGCTGTAGCCTTGACCTGACTTGTAGCAGAGTTATTCAAAGCTGTTAGGTTGCTTAGATGCGAACCACGTTCTATAATTTGGTAGAGAGCATCGTATGCTGTTTGATTGGCTGCATCAACTGCGTTACCAATCACATTATTACTATTAGCTATGTCGTAGTCATTACCTATTGCCTGTGCATTGTACTGTACAGAATAGCCATCCATGTTACCACCATACTCTAAAGTATTTGATAGAGCGGCAGCTGGCTTAATCTTTCCTCCATACAACTGTAGAACATGTGACGCACCGACAGTGCGGAAGAAAAAGTCTACACCGTCAGTGCTAGTCGATGTAGCATCTATCAAGTCGAGAATGAAGTTCCTATCTATGGCTCTATATGTAGGTGACATAGTTTGAGCATTGCTTGTTACCTTATTAGTAGTCATTTGCGTAGAGCGAATACTGTTAACATAAGCGATTAGGTTGATAATAATGTCAGCACCGCCCTGTGCTGAGTATACCTTATTAGTCTTGAGTTCACGCTTTGCTAAGTAGGATAATGGATCTTGAGCTGCACAAGACAAGACACCAGTACTACTTGCAGGTGTAGCATCCCATAGAGGACCCGCAAATACTGGATCATCTTGACTCACCTTATTATCATAGAACCAAAGTTCATGCTTACCTGGGTATAAGTTACTTTGATTGACCTGAGAATAGCCTCTATAAGGTATTTCACAACGGAATGATTGGCCACTAACGTTGAGCATCTGTTCATATTGCACATTCCTGTAAGGTAGTGCGGCTATGAAATCACCATCATGGTCATGGGATTCAAGTTTGAATCTAGAATTGAGTGCCCCTAGAGCTGCCGGCATGATTATCTCCAGGCGTCGTCGTAGGCATAAGAGAAACCTTCATTGGTAATCGAAGTAGATGAGCCTCCTGGTCTCTGCATAACGATCTGATTAGATCCAGATAGTAAGGACCACCAAGTACGTCCTGTAATATACATAGACCAATCGCTACCATCGGAAAGTCTTGTAAGTGTTCGTCTCTTAAGATCTAATACATAACCTTCACCAACTGCTGAATTTGCTAGATTTACGCCACCTAATTGATTAATGATTTCTATTCCAATAGTTGCGCCATTTACTGATTTACCAGCCACAATAGCAAAAAATTCTGGATTGTAAAATTTAAAAAATTGTCCTGGCGTCCCTATATCGGAAGTGTTATATACATTAAAATATATTAGAGGATATGTCTCTGCATTGCCATTATTGACCAGTGGAGTAGCAATATAATTGGCAATGCCTAGAGTATTTGCTACTCCAAATGTCGTAGCAACTGCATAAGCAACTGAATCTTCGTTTTTCATTTGTATTTGGAACGGGGTGGATCCTATAGAACGTACCCTATCCAGGTCGGATTTGAATCCTATGGGCTTGACCATCAAGACACGTGGATTTTGCCCAGGTAATTTAAAATAAAATGGTATAGCAACATCAACGGGGCTAGCTGATGTTTTTAATGTATCATAACGAGATTCATTGATGGGCGGGGTATCAATTAAGGTTCCATCTATTACGACAGTTTTGCCTAAAGTAAACTTGGCATCAACATAAGAACCATTAGCACCATCTATAGCAGAATCCGATTCTGCAGCATCCAGATCTACCAGTCCAGTAACTGTATTAATATCATATATAGGTGGCGTTACGTCAGATGGATCATTAAGTAAAATACCGTTATCTGTTAGCTTGAAAGTCATATCATCCAATTGCACGGTAGGACCATAGAAAGTAATACCTACAGTGTTCCATGCACTAGAGGATGCGAGTGTAGAAGAATAGGTTTCCACCGTGCCAATACCCACAGGTGTAGTGACCATTGACTGTATTATAGTACCAGTAATAGTGGATGATGTAGTATATGCAACTGGAGGTGTGGTTCGTTGTGCGGTAGGAGCCGCTCCAGATCTTAGAAAGAACATTGATAATGCATTCGGAGCGGTAAGAGCCGGCATAGTTAATGAAGGAGTAGTACTTGTAGCGGAGTTAGCAGTTATAGATGAGACACTACTTACATTGTGTACTACATAAGCATGCATGCGAGTGGTACCACTAGTAGTAGTTGCTGATGCAGATCCTATGCCTATAACAGTGGCCGCCGCAATTCCACTTACCCAAATTCCGGCAAGTCCCATTGAGGCTACTTGTGTGAAAGTTAGCCCCGAACTTCCCACTCCTACCGAAGATACACCAACATCCGAAACGGTAACTATAACTACTACATCGCCCTTATATATGACATTGAGGTTACTACCTACATAATTGATACCAATACCGTCTCCACAACTGGCACCACTATTAGGCATAGTTTGCGCATTGTTAGACACAGAATTAGATATACCAGAAAAACCAGCTATAATAGCATTACTGATAACAGCCCAACCAATTGATGGACTTGTCACACCTGGATAAGTAGTGAGGGCCATTAGCCAACTCTCCTACTGAATTCCCAACCTAAGTCGGCTGCATGTTTAACAGGATCAATCTCTTGTGTTGTTATGTAGAAGTTCTGAGAAGGGCCTGTGCCACGTCCAGGCGTCACGCTGACCGTCTCAGCTCCACGCTCACCCACGCCGATGACGGTAGGCGTGTCGAATACAGTCGGCGACATCCCACCGCCGTACCAGTGTGGAGAGCGGTTTAGCCAGGTACCATAAGCGTTGGATGGGGAACCATAACGTCCTCTAATATAGTTGAGACCCCAGTTAATCTGAGTAGCTGGGTTAGTTAACCAGTCGGATCCGGAAGAAGCCATCTTACTAGCAGGGAGTGCCTGAGGAATTCCATAGGCACCACTAGATGGATTTTTAGCAAATTGGGACCAGCCAGAATTACCTGTAAGAAAGATTCTTCCATCCTGTTCGGCCGTCCAAGAACCAAGCTCTGTAGTCACACACCACACATCTTGTCTTTCTAACAATTTCGTAATTTGGAACTTACTAATATATGGTACTGTCATTCCAATTCTTCCAGCAGACTCCCCATGTGCTGTACGTGATGGTTTAAATCCTTCTAAATAAACAGCAAGTTTAATAGCATCTTGCATTTCACCATTATTTTGTGTGATAGTTGTATGCCCACGATCACCATTCTGCCCTATGCTATGTCCTTCTGCATCTATCATTGCTGCAAGCCATGCAGAACGTTGCTCGATAGATAGTCCTAGTATAAACTGTTCTAGACCATAATCCATAATTTGGGATCTTTTTACCAAATCTGTAACGTAATGGCGTGGAAGCAGGAAAATATGTTCTGGAAGCCAATTAGCTTTAGAATTACTGCGATTGGAAATTGTTTCAGTATAGTCTATACCTACCAACATAGCACGTATTCTAACAATTTGGCTTAACTTGGACTGATAAATTCTACCATCCCACTTACCATTGGATGTTTCGGTAAGGGTTCCATCTCCCTGTATCCACGCCAATACTGCTGCATCTTGAAGCGAAAGTGTCGGGATGCCATCAGTATTGGCAATGGCGGATAACCGAATTCGATGACCCCAACGAAGTTCATCTGTTCGTACAAATCCCGGAACTTTCTGCGCCCCGCCCTTTTTAATTACAGATTCCAACGGCTCACTCCACCAACGATGGCCAGGAGTTACATCAACTTGCCAATTACGATTTCCTAAACGTTGAACTTCACGGTCTTCGTAATGGACAATACGAGTTATTCGTGTCCACTCGTTGCAATCTAAAATAGGATTATAACCAAGTGTTTCGTCCCCAATTTCCACCTCGCCATGAGATAGCCAGCCGCGTTTGGTGAGAATTCGAGTTCGTAGTGGAACACATTCGCCATTCCAGAGATTTATAAGGGATCCCATCTGATCTAATCCCCAACCAAATCTACCTAACTGACCCTTAGCATAAGCTTGATTAGCTAGAGCACCCGCTCCAGTAACATTTCCTTGAGAACCAACTGACGAAGCCGCAGCTTTCGCAGCAGCCTTACGAGCCTTACCACCCAAATCATCGATCATACTTCTAATTACTTGGTCTACCTTTTGATATCCACCACTGGATATATCCTTAATAATTCCACCTGGCATAGATCCAAGTGCAGCCTTAACTGGAGCTTCTGCCAAGTTAAGACCAGCTCTTAACATGGCTGCAACACCCTTGCGAAGTCCGCCCTCCACAGCGCCGACTGTACTCTTTAGAGCACCAGCAATACCTCCAATTATACCTCCCCCAATAAACATACCAGACTTGTCCATTGATCTTCTATTGGAAAACATGGAATTTATTCTGTCAATTCCACGCTTTCCGCCAATCGCACGAACAGCTTCTGGTATTAATATGCCCTCGCCGCCAGAGAACATATAAGCTGGCAACCGTATATTATCCTTACCTGGAGAGTAACCGGGAAGAACTCCACCTCTAGCAAAGCCTCTAGTATTAGGTGTATGTGCGGGGCCCTTAGCATTAGGGTCAGCAATAGTTCCTATCTTATCAATGTGGAAATGGCCTGGGAGGTGACCAAGCAGAGCGTTAATTCCACCGATAAAGGCATTGATTACAGAAATTATGCCATTGAGAGCACCTCTAATTGCTCTCTGTACTCCATTCCAAATGCTGGAAAATACATTTGACATTCCAGACCATAAACTTCTCCAACCATTACTTATGGCAGTAAATGTTGGGCTTATTACGTTACGCCATATAGCCTTAATGGAATTACCTGCCGCTGTAAATACAGGCTTTCCTATGTTATCCCAAATTCCACGAATTAGATTCCAAGTACCTCTCCAAACTGTAATCATTGCATTCCATATAACTCTGATACTAGTCCACATAAATTTAATACTAGACAATATGAAATCAAATATGGGTCGGCCTACATTATTCCATGTAGCCTTCATCAAGTTCCAAGTAGCCCTCCATAAACTGACCTGAGCACGCCAAATAATCTTGACACCGCTCCACATAAATCTAACAGTATCAAGTATAGCAGTAAATATAGGATGGCCTACCGTATTCCAGATAGCAGAAACAACGTCCCAAGTAATCTGCCATGTCTTTTTTAGAGCCTCAAAAATAAGTTTAATTTGAATACCTAATACAGCATAGAAAAATAATCCAATTCCACGGATTACTGGCATGACCGCGTTCCATACATTTATTATAGCATGCCATAAATTACTCCAAGCATGGTCTAAATTATCTAATGCATGTAATACATTGTCAAAAGAATGCACTACATTCTGCCAAGCGTGCGCTATTGCCATAACAACTTCATTTACAGCCGTACTTATTGCTTTGTATATAGCATCCCAAGTAGACTTAACTGCATGGTATGCATTATCCCAAGCATGGACAACATTACTAGCTGCATGCGCTACAGCCTTGTAAACATCATTCCAGATCCTTACGGCAAATGACGATATTTGCTTCCAATATTTAATTACAAAGAATACTGCAGCAGCTATGGCAATTATAGCAAGTATAATTAAAGCAATTATTCCAAGCAATGGCGCCGCACCTATCTCGAACGCAGCCGCAGCGGCGGTCAATATAAGGAAGGCACCAGCCATAGCAATAATAACACCAACCAGTATCATTGCAACAGCTGTAGCAGCAAGAATATAAGTAATCCATTTCTTGACAGTCGGATTGAGCTTGTTAAACCAATTTAGTACAGCACTAAGCGCCTTCACTAAAGCTAGCTTGACAGGGATCAAATTATTACCCAGCTCAATACGCATTGCCTGATATTGGTTTTTCAGCTGCTGTACCTTCGCCTGTGGGGTATTTGACATAACCTTGTAAGCAGAAGATGCAGCTCCGCTAGAGTTATGCATATCATTGGTCATTTCTTTCAACAAACCATTGGAATCACTAATTCCAAGGTTGAAGAAACGCATAGCTTGAATGGTACCGCCAGCACCCTTGAATATTTCATTAAGCTTAATAGCACGAGCTACTGGAGTTAATTTGCCTAACTTGTCTCGCATCTCAGAGACAATGTCTACCATGGGGCGGAATTTACCGGACGCATCCTGAACTTCAATACCCATATCATGGAGATTTTTAATAGCAGTCGGCTTAGACAACGCATCCAAAGCACGAGATGCAGAGGCGGAAGCCATAGCTGCGCTAAGTCCATTACGGGTTAGGAAGGCCATCATGCCGGCTAAGTCTTCGATAGACTGTCCAGCCTTCAAAGCTGAGGGCACAGCTCGACCAATGACAGCAGCAAATTGCGAATAAGTACCGACGCCTTTTCTGACCAACTGGAACAAGACATCACTAACATGAGTAACTTGCTGAGCTGGTAATTTATAGGCGTTAAGTACGGCTATAATAGCTCTACCAGCTGTGGCCATATCGGTAGCGCCGCCCACAGAGGCCTGAGCTATAGCCTTAAGAATTTTCTCCGCACCAGGACCATTAGTGTCCAAAGAGGAGAAAATATCGTATAAGGATTTTTGAATATCGTCAAAAGCTACTGGGACTGTTCTCGCTACTCGGAGTCCGATATCAGATAAATCCTTGAAACTTACCTTAGCCTTGTCAACCTGTGTCAGTGTTAAAGAGACTTGCTGGTTATATTTAATGGCCTCATTGGTCATCTTGTTAAAGGCATTAACACCAATGCCCCCAACAATGGCCATACCAGCACCTATGGTAATAAGATTTTTGCCTCTTGCTATTTGAGCCACCGTTGCTGCTTTGGCTGCTTTAGCAGATTTTAAATCTGCAGCCGCTTGGGAGCCTGCAACTTTAATTCCTGCCGCCTGCATTTCATTAACACGCGCCTGTGCAATGGCAATGGAATTAAGTTGTTTAGAAGTACTAGCTAAGGCAATCGCAGCTTCATTTCTGGCACGCAAAATGAGGTAGATTTCGCTGGCTCCAAACATAGCTTAATCTACCTCATCTCTTATTAAGAGCAGCTTTTCTTTCTGCTTCTATACGCTTTCTTTCCTCAAGCTTGGCCATTCCATATAATCCAGCATTCAACAATGCTACATGATAATAGTCCTGATCTAAAATGCCGCCTTGTCGAGGCAAAGAATGAAAAGATTTGCAGAGAGTAGTAAGTTCGAGTGCTAACTTGACTTCGTCATCTGCTTCTTTTCCCCCAGGTAGTAAGAGGTGCGCCTCGACGCGGCTATTCAGTTTCCCTGATCTTCCTCGTTAAAGTTATTCATCTCTCCAATATACTTTTCAATCTCTTGACCAACCTTTGGATCCAATTCATCAAGAGTAGCAACCTTTGTGAGATCCAAAGGCTGTTCGTCATCGCCAGTCAGATTATGTTCAACAACACAAATAGCGAATTCGAAAGCGCTAATCTTCTTGTTGCCCATTGCCATCTCACCCTTGAAATCCTTACTATTCCCATCAGTTTCGAACCCAAGGGTAAGCATAGAACGGCGCTCTACAGACTGTCCATAACTCATTCTTTTCAGCACAACATAACCGTCCGGAAGAGACTTGAGTTCTTTCCGTTCGGTGTTGAGACTAACTGTCGCTTTTGGCATTTTCGGCTCCCTCAGCCTAATATTATATACTACGATTTGTAGTAGTTTAATTGCTCCCCTTAAAATGATAGAGGCTAGATGGCATAATCTACAACCACCCAAGCACCTACCAGGCACTAAAATTACGGAGTCGGAGTTACGGGCGGATCATCCACAGCAACGGCCGCATCCAACGAGTCACGTGCGGTACTAAGGTTATCTGAGGCACTGGTCAGCGTAGCCGTAACTGCATCAATATCTGCCTGAGACACGGAGCCTCCAGCTGCAACCTTTGCAGCAAGGTCATTAAGAGCAACGACGGCAGCAGCAACATCCGTAGCGGTACTATCTACCGTTGAAGAAATATTAGCCGCAGCCGCCTGGAGAGCGGAAATACTAGTCATGATCTGTTGTACTCCTTCATGTAGTGAATTTAGCTGAATTCCTTGAGTTCCAGTTCGTTCCAGAATCTCCATCAATAGGAAGTTCTGAATGTTCATGACATATTCTCTGCCGTAATAACAGTCAACTGATAATGCTTACCAGTACCATCGATTGCGCATTGATAAGTGATGCTAGCTCGAACCAAGTCGCCTTGACCACCAATGTTGACTTCATACGTATCAACGATGGAAGTTGGAGACAGAAGTGCAATAGATTCAACCGGTGAAGTGTGAGTAGCAGTTAGAGTAATAGATTTAGAAGTCAATGCCTTAAATGCATCATATTCAGTGCGGTTAAAGAAGTCACGAGTAATTGTAATACTAGCCTCGGACTCACCGAATGCAACAAACTGAGCACCAGTATTAGCGCTAATCAGGCGGAACTGTGCAGCTCCATTATCATTCGATTCAAAAGTGAATCCATCCGAATCAAAAATCTGAGTAGCAGTAGGAATCTGCAAGTTATACTGTCCGGCACCAAACGGAGTAGTAGTTGGCCAAGTCGCAGTGGGACCGGATTGCACAGTCTCATTTGTAGATACAATAGTTGGAGTAAACTGTAGAACGGCGTTATTAACCTCAAACTTGAAGCTGCCAACGGTACACCCAACGTAGCCGTAAACAACACCATTTCTAACAATCGTAATCGACAAAGTACGAGCTGGTACAGCCACAGCAGATGGTGTATACACATAAGTATTCTGTGCAGCAACGACCTTAGTAAAAGTACACCTCGATGCAGACAGGAAATAAACAATACAGTCAGTCAACGCCTCAATAGAGATGTCACCTTCTGCATTAGAGAATCCTGGAGATGCACCGACAAGTCCAGGAGTATTACGGATTGGTCGACGCCAGTTAGTCTGCTGGACATACTTCAATGATTCAGACAGATATGGAATGTACTTAGTCGGAGCTACATACACACCAGGATTCGCAGCAGTATTAATAAGTGGAAATGCTCCAGTTGGAGTGCCAGGAGTAGTGTCTGTATCTGTAGTAACAAGACCTACGGTTTTGTAAAGAAGTTCAGTGCCTGCACCACCACCGGCAGCTGTTTTATACAACTTAAACCCAGTAGCTCCAGCAACAGTTACCCAAACTAAAACGACTGACGATGTAGATCCTGTTGTAACTACACCACTTATTTCGTTACTAGTAACAGTTTCCCCAGCTCCATTGATTGCAGTTATTATGTACCTATAGGTACCAGCAGTAATGGTCCCGCCAGAGGCAGATGGAGTTGCGGAAGTAAACACTGGAGGTGGCAAAACTTCTGCGGCCACACCCATAATACTAGCGGCGCCAAGTCCGGGTGTCGTCATGTCTGGTCATCCCCCTTCAAACTATCGCCAACAAGCTTTTCTTTATTATCTGTGGGGGAAAAGCCGCCCACCACTATCGGATCTAGAACAACTTCTTCCACCGGACTCGAAGGCGAATCGTACTCTTCTATAGTAACGCCTGGAGTCAAATCAAAAGCACTTAGAAGATTAAACTCTGGAGCATCTTCACCCCATGTAGCCTCTAAAGTAGCCGGATCCTGCATTAGATTATTAGGTGCATGATGGGCTATGAAAGCGTCCTCATTAAAGTCTTCTGGCAAGTCTGTGGATTCTCCATTCTTGAAGAGTCCAACACCATCCACCTCCACTAATGCACCCTGAGGTAAGTTGGGTAGGTCAACGGTAATTTTGTACATTAAATCCCTCCTAACCTAAGGGCTAACTTGGCAACAAAAACTGTGACTGTGCAGTATAACTAATTTTATTTGCACGGACTAGTGAGCCGCTCTTTGTGGTATACCCTGACTGTACCTCTGGGCAATAACCATGAATGACCCGTCCACCCAATTGCCTATCAGAATGGACTACTGCTTCAACAGCCTCAGCTAGTAAGTCCGCCCCTCTTCTGTTTTCCTGTGGGGATGTTATAAAGCTATGGTATACTAGAATAGTTAAATCAAAAACTATATCTAACATTCTAGCACCGGCAGCTTGACGTAGCAAATTTCTTTTAGTGCCAGGTTCTATACAAACTACGGGGGTAGTTGGTATTTTATCTTGATCCCCAAAGAATACGTCTGCTAAACCTAAAGTCGCTTTATTGTCCAACATTTTGTCAAATAAAAAATCACAAACTTCTACTAGGCTTCCAGTTAATGTACCAACTTGCGTCATTTATTTCGACTACCACCTAGTATAAGCTGCAACGCGTTCATTAAGCCATACTATAAATATATCTCTAATTCTATCCTCATCCTCCGGCTGTATAACAAGGAACGGACGAGCTGGGACATCAGGAGCAGTTTTTCCTTGCTTGATATTACCAAGCTCCCTAAGTCCAGCTCCTAATTGTCCTGCAGTAACTCCACGTTTTACAGTAGTAGTTCCCACAGGGTAACCAGATTGCTGAACCTTACCATACCAAACGGACTGTTGAAGATCCTGAACTTCTGCTTTTTCCCTATCAATAGTCCAAAGATTAAGCTGTGTAGCTTTACGCTTTAAGGCTCCAGTTGAATCTAGTATATTATTTCCAGACCCACCACGTTCACCGAATCTGACTAAACCTCTTTCTCTCATTTCTAAAGAGAAGTCCGAAAGAGGTTCCCAATCACCACCGGCTCCAGGTGCATTACGAGCTGATTCAGAATCAAAATTCTGTCTAATACTAGGGATCATTACTTGCTGAACTGCTCTAGTCAATGGAACTCTAAATGACCTAATATCCATGTCCAGTTTAGCAAGACGACTAGCAACAAAACCTATTGATGGGGAGAAAGTAACGCTGGCCCCAACTGGTAGAGCACGACCAAACCTTATAGCTCCAGGTGCGTTAACAGCACCACTAGGTGTGGTCACCAAATCCTACCCATACTAAATTTTGCTGGCCCAAGACTAGGATCGTCATCAGTAGGCTGCAATGCGGATGATGCATCCGTAGGGTAGAATACTGGCTGACTAAATCCGAGATCAGTACCAGGTGGTACATCAGGTAAAGTTATGGCCCCACTAATTATTCCAGCTATTAAATTACCAGCTTCATTAATTAGTAAGAGGCCATAACTATTTACATTACCATCTTCGGAATATGTACGCTGATAATACCAACCTACATATAGCATTGAAATTATTTTTCTAATTAATGCTGGAGTAGTACCTGGTGTAATCCAACTTGTAACATCGTAAACCTGCGAAACTTTTGTAAGCACTTGGGTAGCTTGCGATGCTTCAAGATCACTGTCGAGCTCCCCAAAGTTAAGCTTGGAATGGTCCGCCCAAGCATTCGCCTCGTCGACAGTGATATGAACAACCATGGATTACACCTTAAGGAGTTGCTTTGGCAGGTGCGGCCTTAGCGGGCGTGCTAGTGCTAGGGGCAGCAGGCTTCTTAGCCTCTTCCAACAGAGCCTCTAGCTCAGCAACACGAGCCTCTAACGCGTCCTTCTCTTCCATAACATTAGCAGCAATAGGAGCAGGTTCACCAACACTTCCATTAGCTAACCACTGAGCTACTACATCTTCTGGAGCACCCTTAATTTCGTCATCCGGCTCGAACCAGATGACGCTATCAGGATCCTTATCATCCTTCTGGTATCCAACTGTGGATAAAGCGACGATAGCCATTATGCAATGGCCCCCTTAATCAAATACCCGGTGACACACTTTTGGAAGTCACCAGAGGCAGGGTTGATTTCATATCCAACGATCTTAAGATCGTAGCGACGACGCACGCGAATAAGATCAGACGCACGCTTATCCTCACGCCAGCGATCGGTAATCATTGGAGTACCCCCATAGCTCCAAACAAATTCATAACCGAACGCAGGGATCTTAATACCTGGACGTGGGGGAACCCAAGCGAGCAAAACATCTTTGCCCCAAAGATAGGAACCCACAACAGCGTTACCAGCAGTACCCATACCACCGGTACCAACGGCAACACCAGGAACAATGATGTTTGGAATACCCAGAACAGCACCGATAATCTCCGGAGTGAGAATAGCACGCTCCGAATACTTAATGCGCTCGATGATATCGGGGTGATCCTCCAACTGCGACATAACCTGGTAAGGGATGACGGCAGTATTAGGCTCCATGAACACCTTGGCATGGACGGCACGAGTACCAGTACGAACCATGCCGATCGGGTCTGACGTAGCATAAGTATTCCACTGCGAAGCAGAAACAGCAGAAATATCAATGCTCAGACCAGATGCAAAGTTAGCAATTGTAGTAGCTAACGTCTGCATGGCAACTTCACGACTAAGAAGAATCTTAGAAGTAAGGAGTTCAGTACCATCCCGGTCAGGAGAAAGAGGTGAATCAACGTTCTCACGCTCTTCATCAGTAACAGGAATCTGTAGCGCGTGCTCCTGAGCATAGTACGAGTCCAGAGAAAGCTTCAAACCTGGAATTTCATTAGCCTCAGTACCGGGAGCGCGGTAGTCGCCAACTTCTGGCAACCAAGCTTCACGGCCGAACACGTAATACTTATCAGACTGCTTCCTAACACCCACTGCTGGGAAAAGCTGTTCACCAACAAGAGAGTTATTCGGCCAGCCCAACGAAATTTCTGTAAGAACGGCATCAATGTGGACGTTGCCGGTTCCCGTAGGCTGATAAACTGCGAGAGTCTTTCCTCTATCGAACCTTGCCATTTTGATTACACCTCCTTTTAGAAGACAGTACCTGGAGTAAGCATGACATCAATGAATCCACCACTGGAACCGACACCGGTCATAGCAAAACCAAGAACGTTTTCAGTGGAAACTGCCGCACGGGCTAAACCATTAGCAGCACTAGCAATCTTAACTCCGGCCGTAATAGCGACAGCAGTAGTTTGAACACGAACTAGACCAAGAAGAGCACAGTTAATTTGTGCCTTACCGGTAGCAAGACGAACTGTGTCAAGATCTTCCATGCAGACTACTAACAATCCCGTTGCGGCGTTGCCGGCAATGGCAACGGTGTTCAAGTTAAGTACTTGTCCTCCTGAACCAACAGCAGGCTTAAGAATAAGCCCTGCGGTGTATGCAGTAGCACCTGTGGCAAGGAATCCCTTGTCAAGCACATAGTTCTGGCCGACACCCATTAGTTGTCACCTCCAAAGGAATACGCATCTTCCTGGTATCTGTGGTAAAGATCCGGATTCCTCGCAGCAATGATGTCAGCAGCATCCGCAAAACCAAGAGTCTTGTCACTCTCCTGTAGCTTCTTGACTTCCTCAGTGAATTCATCACTTGAAGTCTTACCATCATCATTAACCTTATTACGGAGGTACCCACGCTCTCCAAGGGCCACAATCTGAGAATCAACCATTTGGTTGAATCCATCAAGAATGACCTTGGAAGTAGCAGCATCATTAAGCTGCATAAGAGTAGCCGTAAGCGAATCTCTCATAGGAACAGGAATTGCGTAACCCTTAGCACTTGCACGATCACAAAGTTCCTTGACCGTCTTGGTTACGTTCTCTTCCCGCAGCTTATTGCTAAACTCGGTGAGCTTCGCACCCTGGTTCTCAACTAGCTGAGCCTGAGCTTGATAAAGCTGCAACAGAGTCGCAACTACAGGGTTGTTATCTCCAAGCTTCTTAGCCTCTTCCATAGCGGCAAGAACTGCCGGGTCGGTAATAGGCGCAGGCACTGGTGGAACAACTACGGGTGGCGTTACAGTAGGAGCCGGTGGAACTGCCGGAATAGGCACAGGCGGCGCAAAAGTAAACTTCTCTAGCGCCTCCAAAACCTGAGCCTCAGTTGCACTCTCACCAAGCCCAAGCTTAATACCGAGTGACTTAACCTGTTCAGGCGTCATGTTGCTACCTCCTTCATTGGGATTAGTGGGTGCATCTGGAACATTTGCAAAAACCTCCGACAGATTGATTGGCATTAAATCTTTTAAGAAAGGACGATTGGTAAGAGAGCCGCCAAATATAACGTTCTGATAAGTTACACCAGACTTTGCGTCAGTCCACTCATCATCAAATTCAGCAGAGAAATAACGATAGGCCTTGTCCTTAATTGACTGAAATGCTTTCTTCGTAAAGTCAACTAAGAGCCAAAGCCCATCTGTACCACGGTCTGCTGCATCTTTAACCCAACCGGCAGCATCACCACCATAAAGTTTATGATCGTAGTCAATATCAAGCTGTTGTACACGAACATTATTCTTGATATTGTCAACGTACTGCTTTACCTTATCTGGGTTAATATCAATGATTCCATACTGAGGATGCTCATACGTGCCCAAAGGCATTGCCTGCAGCCATATAGAAGTGTCTTCTTCTACGACGTCATCTAATTTTATAGCATACAAATCTAATAAGTAGGAAGCCTTAGCCATCGTACGACCTCTTCTTATTGTGAATTATATCACTGATATGTGGCTGCGTAACACCAAAATCTCTAGCCAAATCTCTTTGGAAGAAACGGCCGGTAGCCCACAATTCTCTAATCTTCTTAACTTGATCACTGGATAACACCGAACGTCCATGACTTTCCCCGTACGACTGTCTACCCTTAGAAACCTTATCCCTCATATTATCTGCTTGTGTTCCAAGAAATAAATGAGCTATTTCAAAACATGGGGGATTATCACAACGATGAAGTACATACATACCATCAGGTATAGATCCTATCTTTCTAGTCCATTCTAATCGCGTAACTCTCCACAATTTCCCATCGTATTGGGACAATCCATAACCATCTTTATCAAAATAACCATCCCACTCTACACATGGTATGTCTTGCCAAAGTAACTCCATCGTACCTCCAATCCCACATCTTATCTTAATAGTACAGGAAAAAGGCACACATAGGTCTGCGCACCTTATAGAATGTTACAATGTGATCAAGATCAACTTCCGGGCCCTCTTTTGTCATCGAAAAGCCCCACAGGGAAAGGGCAAAGCGACGCAAAAATTCAGACTAACTTAAGAATGCCTACAACTCGAACAGGTACATCAGTTCCAGAGATCCTAAGCCAGACAGTATATGTGCCAGCAGCGTGGGCCGGCGGTTTAACTTGGGCGCGGTAGATTACAACTCCAACATTAGCATCTACATCCCAAACTCCAGCAACCCAATCCCCAGAAATTGGCTCCACTCCCGGGAATACAGCTGTAGGATCGTAGAGAATGAACGCCATCTCTACAGACATGCTGATAGGAACAAAGACAGATCCATTAACCTCCGCGAAGACCGGAACGCGCAATGGCTCAGAAGATAATCTTGGCCTTTCTACAGTTTTAAGTGACATCATCTACCTATTTTCTATAGCCGCTATGTTCCAAACCGGAATGGTAGATCCAATATCCCATTTTGTTTCTATCTGACCCATTACCCATACAGGTTCTAAATTACCAGTAATGTAAGACGGGAATTGTACGTTGACAATTATAGAGACGTTGCCAACTTGTTGCTGAGATGCAATCCCAAACGCTGTGATGGTTTGTGTAAGTAGGACTCTAGCAATTCCGACTAATTCGCCAGATTTAATACCAAATGGAGATATCGTAACGCTACCTGTTGTAACTGTTACGTTACCAACTCGTTCCCCAGATACAATCCCTACTGGAGTAACTACACTAGCACCTACAGATATACTTGGGTTACCAAAACCTTCTCCACTACTTATCCCAAAGGCTGTGATAGTAACACTGCCGGCAGTTATAGAAGGATTGCCTACACTATCACTACTGCTTATACCTGCAGGATTAATACTTGGAGCAGTTACTGAGATACTTATATTACCAACTACCTCAGAACTTCTCACACCGAATGGGGCCAACGTCTGAGCCACGCTCAGAGCCCCTACAGCCTCGCCTGACGCTATACCTATAGGGCTGACCGTGACCGATCCTGGCGTGGCCGTGGCGTTGCCGACAGACTGCCCAGAGTCAATTCCAAATGCATTAATAGACTGTGCTAATTGAACTAGAACATTACCTATAGAACTAGTATCAACAATACCAGAAGCGTTTATGGTTACGGATCCTGGCTGGACAGAACTATTTCCAATGGTTTCTGAAGATTTAATTCCAAATGGAGATATAGTAGCGATGGAACTGATTGTTGCATTTCCAATAATTTCGGAGGATTTAATTCCACTAGCAGAAATTGTAACTGCGCCCGGGGAGACTGTAACGTTGCCTACAGTCTCTCCATCAACAATACCAAATGGACTTATTGTAACAGCACCAGTAGTTACACTAATATTGCCTATTTTTTCAGAAGAGAGTAATCCATAAGGATTGATATTACTAGAAGCAAGATTAGTGTGATTGATAGCTATAGGGCCGCCAGAATCTAAGATTCCAGCATTTTGTGAAACAAATTCCCATCGATAAGAATCAGGCCTAAGATACAGACGAAGGTACCCAAACCATTGAGAATTTAGTTGATCATAAGCACCCGTTTGTAGAGAGTTAGGCGATCCAGATTCATTTCTAGTGGGCACTCCAGTATGAAGTCCAGAACCTCCTGTACCGACTACAAACGATTTGATTCCATTACTATCTATGGAAGGGTTAGTAGTTGAAGACGTTCCACGTTCAAACTTGGGGAATCTTTGATATGAGTGACAATGACCCTCGAATACTATACTACACCCAGCATCATAAAGTAAGTCCCAGAATGTCTGGACGGTTATATCATCCCCAGTAGATCCAGTATTTCCATCAGAATATCTAGGGTGATGCCAGAAAGCAATAATAGGCTTACCAGTGTTAGCCGCTAAATCAGATTGCAACCAGGCATATTGTGCAGATGAAGAATCGTGAGCTGTTTGAGAGTCAGAATCCAATGCAATAATATGCCAACCTGTAGTTGGCGAGTCAAAGCTATAATAGTGTTGTGGTGAGTGAGCTTGTGTACCCCAATAGGTATCATACTGAGTAAGATCACCAGGAACCCAATCATGGTTACCAGGAGTTGGCTCCAACCTCGCTTTAATAGCTCCATACATTGTATCAAAGAAACCATATTGCGCAGTAGTTCCATCATTAGCAAGGTCACCTGGTAGTAAAACCATAATTGGATTGTCTGCTACAACCTTCGCAGCAACTACAGACGGCGGGGGGTTAACGCCGGCACCAGGTTGCATATCTGCAACGACTATTAGGAAATCTTCTCGTTCAACTCCAAGCTTAGACTGGAGGAATCTAGCATTTGATGGCCCCTTACCTGGGTGTAACTGGGATGCAATAAGTCCTGGACCAGATATTACTAAAGGACCAGAAGCTGGACCAATAAATCCCTGTATACCAGTTCTTATAGCAATTTGGTTGATGTACTGATCACACCAGTTACCAGTAGATGAAACCTTACCAAGGATCATTACGCCTGAGATAGCGTTAACAGTCGCGGTGAGTGTGTCAAATGTATCTACTGGACTTGCAGTGTCATCCCCAATATACAAAGCATAGTGGAATTCAGATCCAGCCGCATTCCACCAAGCTTCCAACCTATACTGAGTATTAGCCAATAACGTATATGTCGAAGTATAAACTACTGTACTGTTAAGAGAAACAAAAGGATGTGCAGATGTGTTAACTCCAACATAGTTAGCACCATTGCCACCCAACTGAACCCACTGCACTGAAGATGTTGGAGCAAGTGTACCAACGAAATATGCGTACGCACGTACGGCAACAACTGCGATGGCGGAAGTACTTAACTGTAATCTGCACTGAGTACCGGTCTGTGCAGGCAAGAAATAATCTTGAGTACTATCCCACGGATGGGTATTGTCAAAGGTTGGAGAATCTACTATGGCACTAAATGCAGTATTAGTTCCTCCACCTGAATTACCAGTTGTAACTACTGTTCCATTAGATTGTCCAGCCTGTGCCGCATCGTTAGTAACTGTAATTACTGGACCTATTACTGCAGTCCCAATTCTTTCACTACTAGCAATCCCAACAGGACTTATAGTAACAGAACCTTGAGCTACTGTGAGATTCCCTACACTGTCACTAGCCGCAATTCCAAATGGGCTAATCGTTTGATCCGCAATAGGAGCAATCTGAGCCCCAAGTGGTGTTGCAATGAAGTTAAATTTATTATGTGGTCCGAGAAGTCCTGGGAAGACTAAGCTAGAAACCATACCAACCACAGAAACAAGTGGACCAGGCTGTGCAGTATCACTAAAAGCCACATCATCATACCATGTTGACCAGTTAGCCGTCATGGTCACTGCTGATGAGTGACCGAATCGAACGTCACTAACAAGTGCCGTAGTAGCTCCACCTGTAGCGGAAATCGAGCCCCCACTATCCGGTGTATTCGTCTCTAGATTTCCGCCAGAATAAATGCGTGCTGCCTGATCAGCAGTACTAGTGGTGATGTTAGTAACATCCCACTCGACCCGGCACCATTGATTAAGTGGAATTGCGGCAGTACTAATTGCAAGTTGTGTACCGACATTGTTAAGAATGCGAATCGTGCCAGCAACGTTAATTTGCAATGCTGCTTGAGTCGCAGCCGATCCAATCATTCCAGCAATACGAGTTGCTAGAGTGGGATATGCAGTTATATATATGTAGAACCGCATAAACGCATTAGCTACAGGTGTTGGGCTTATACCAGCACCTGAATAGTTTTGATTAGAAGTACAAGAAACCCCACTTATTAGAGTGTTCTTGATAGCAGTTAGACCAGAGTGCACTTGTGCATTGTCGTAAATACAAGTAGCACCTGCACCGCTAAGACCTACAACAGTAAATTGATTAGGACCAGTAGAGTTAGAATTGGATACAGTCGTGCCTTGCGTGCCTTCACATGTATTTGAAAGATTATCAGCCACGACTCACCTCACTCCAAATTCCAACTCATCAATATGATGCCAACTCTTGGAACCATCATTCCAAATTATATTTACAAATTCCCCTTCAATGTCTTTGACCATGCCAAAATTCCCATCAGACTTTCGTTTGACAGGATCATAATGCTTAAAGAACTGTCGCTGTTCTAGCATTGCTTACGACTTAGTTCAATGCTTCAAGCTTGTACTGGTGTAGCTGAATCGAAGTAGTCGCTGTAGCCACTGAGAATTTGGCTTGGAGATCAACGGCCTGTGAAGTTGTGGTATCGAAGTTAGAACCTACTGCAGGCGCTGACGCGGGAATGAATAAGGTACCAGCGCCACCTGCAGTTGCTACTGGTGAACCGACTACTGCCTCAGACGTCCACTGCCCAATTCCCATTAGATTACCTGTTGCACCAATCACTCGGCACACCAAGTCGATTTCTAATGCCCAGGTGACGTCAGTCTTTGCAACGATATTCAAATTCATTGCAGCTGCTGCGTTGTTGTACACAGCGGTCCCACCAAATAGCACCTGAAACAATAGAGTGCCCGGCGTAGTCACCACACAGCTAACACGACCCATTGCTGTAAGTCTAATCGTCTTGCCAATGGAGAAAAAGTTAGCTGGTAGCGTATACTTAGCAGCAGCAGGTATGATAGACCCTTGTGTGGTGGAGTTAGTGATAGCTGTTCCATCAACCTGCGCCGTGACTAAAGTTTCTTGCCAAGTCTGCAAACTCATTTTATTCCCCTATCCTTATAGCTTGAATATTCCACGGCCAGCAGTATTGTCCCATGAGACGACAATATTTCCACCATTAGGAGTAACTGGTAATCCAGAACCGGTAGCAGGAGCAAGAGCTCTACTTCCCGCCGTAACTGTGGTTGACGCTACAGTTAAAGAACGATCCCCAACGTTAGCAAGAGAAGATAAGGTAGCAGACGCTCCATCCGAGAATCTTAAGACAGTAGTGTTGGGGATGGCCGCAGTTAAAGGTTCAACAACGATCGTAGTAGATGCGCCAGGGCTGGAATCACATGTCACGATGTGAAATCCATCAACTACACCAATTATTTGAGAAGTGCCAGCAGTGCCAGTATCTTGTAGAATAAGAATACCATCAATGGCAGCGGCTGTAGCAATAGTCGAGAAAGTTACATCAGCAGCATCAGCTACGCCATTAAGTACTGTACGAGAAGCCAAATTTACTTTACCATTAGCCCCATAAATTTGGGATGCAGACCAGTCAGTATAAAATTTTCCAACTGTAGACACTCCACCGTATGTAATAGCATACCCACCAGCACCAGCTCCACCCGTTCCAACTACGTTCGTTCCACTAATTGGATTTTGAAGACTAAAGTGTGTAGTATCTACTACTGTAATTTTCCAAAATCCATTACACGCTGTATTCGTAGTATGGCCATTAATGTATACTAAATCCCCAGTAGACAAACCATGAGTCGTAGCAGTCAACATAACCGGAGGGGTTGCGGACGTTGAAGATGTTACCTGAATAATAGCCGCTGACGCAGTATTGAAATCCAATATTGCGACTGACATATTTGTGGCTCCATCGAAGTCAATGGATCCATCAAGAAATCCTTGTCTGCCAGTTTCTGTTAATGCATTTACCATCTTAATTTACCTCCGCACAGGTTGCTTCAACAGTAATTTGATGAATAGCCTCAATAACACCTGGTTTGGGTGTTACTCTAATGACATAGTTATTGAGAGCACTAGCGTCAGTTCCAGCATCCACAACTAGAAAATCTGCATTAACTGCATCTCCAGTTTGATACCCACCCGAAATTACTACCGTTCCAGAAGGACATATAACATTGTAGCCATTAGTGTCCCCAGCCATTAAATCCACCGAATAGAAATGTCGAACTAGTTGGAAATTTGAAATTCCAACAGGTCCTTGTGGCCCAACAGGTCCAGTCTGATTCCAATTTAAGGAAGTTTCTCCGGAAGCACAAGTGGAATCAACTACTCGAAGCTTGCCATCGGAAGTTTTATAACAACCATGAATTACTCCACCAGAATCAGGAATGGACGCATAAGCAAACGCCCCAACTCCAATACCAATAGCGATTACTGCACTGCCAATTACTAATTTCTTACGTAATCTCACTTGCTACCTCCTGAATTATCTCTACCGGCGTTAGATTTTTGCTGGCCACTTGGAGGTGGCCCCTGGCGTGGTAATCCAGCTTGGGCACCTCTTTGCTTACGTCCTCTCTTACGTCCTGCGGTAGCGCTCCCAGGGGCCACAGGAGGGCCTACACCGGTGCTCCCACCACTATTATTTGCGGGTGGTGGAGTAGGAGCTCCAGGCGTATTTTGATTTGTGCCTGTGGGCGGTCCTTCAATTGGAGTTTGTGGCTCATCACTTCTATTCATTGGAGTAGCTGCAAGACGACGAGTTGCCTTGTCAATAAGTGGCAAATCCATCTCATCGCGAAGCATCTCTTCCAGTGGATCATCTGGAATCAAAGCACCAGCACCAATAAGGTTACGAATAGCAAACGACAACGTACGCCAGTCTGCCTGCTCACCAATTCGTCTTGCTTTAAGCTTAGGAACTCCTACTCGACTAAAGTTTGCGTCTATTATTTTGGGAATGAGATAAGTATTGATAGTCTCACATACAATGTCCGCAATAAATCGAGTCGCCTTGAGGAACATCGTTTGATCTTCCTCTTTGGTAGTCGTATCTACACTCATAAACCCCAGTAGGATATTTTCACGAATAGCTTCCTTGTGTTCCTTAATGGACGCTAAACAATCTACTCTTTGTCCTTCCAACTTAGCAAACATAATATCCCAATTTGGAGGAAGAACAACATGAGCTCTCTCATTGGTTCGAAGATTTCTACCCATGTTTTCAGCCATAGATTTGTCGCCTTGACTAAATCCTGGGGGCAATTTAATGATAGGTATACCAATTCCATGCCGTTCTTTCTGAATAGCATCGATCTTGTAAAGCTGTTCCATGTAGAACCAATGCTTATACGCAGAGCGCAGAACAGAAATGCCTTCGATATCCCCAGCTTCTCTATCGAAAGTAAATACAATTAGCTTGCTAATTGGTATATCAACTGGCTGCTGCATTCCAGTCGTAGGAGGCAACATAGTAACACCAGCTGGCCCACCATTTTCATCAAAATGCCAAGTCCATACATCCAGCGGATGACGTGGTGCTAACTTCTTAACACAAAGCCTTTTCTGCCCATTTACAATCTTTTCTTCCCATACAATCTCAAACATGTAGTAGCCAAACTCGCACATGAGTAGAGACTCTATAAGGAACTGAGGCCAAGTAATAGACATGTGTGTGAGATTATCCCACACAAAGTCAGCCGCATTCTTGTCTGCAGTTTTTGTATTGTCATCGGGCTCTACAAACCAACGCGCAGACAAGACAGGAGTTTTTACAGCCCGCAAAGTCCCCTTGACTGTTCCATCCGATTTTCTCATTTTGTCATATTGCTGTAAACCCTTAATTCCAACAAGGTCTTGATTGTACTCTCTACGAACCCAAGATGTAAATGGACTTACAGATGAACTACCAAGCTCTCCGATACTGACATCTGTGTAATCGACAAGTTGCTTTCCCTGTTCCTTAAGGAGATTACCACCTTCATCAACCTTAAGAGACATAGTAGGTAACGCTAACCCCTTGACATCACTAGAACTTCTATTGCTGCTATTAGCACCACGCTCTGCGACTATAACAAATGGATCCCCATAATTCTCTACAACCTCGACAAGATCATATCTTTCCATGACAGTAGACAGAGTAGTGTATTGCTTATTCTGCTCAGCTAAACTAAACTCTTTAGTCGCAGTACTAGTAGAAACTTTGCTATGTCCATTGCTACTAGCCTGCCCATTCTTACCCACAGGACCGTAAGGATTAGAGCGTCGCTTCTTGTTACTCATAAATTACCACCTTATGGTACATCAGAATTCCTGACCGCTCTTGGTGAAGTATCCACTAGCGCCTTCTACGTCATAGCCACCGTATTGTTCGCCAGAACTACGAGTTGCTTCTAAATTAAGATCCATAACATCTGAAAGATGGTAAGTTGCGCCAAGCTTGTAGATATGAACCAAAGCATAGCGTAAAGCATCCATTGCGTGATCGTCTTGCGCTAAGCTCTTCTCTGGAGCATTTCTACCATTTGGGGGATTGCTTGACTTGTAATTATTAAACTCACGAATCGTGTTGATGCAAGAGAAATCAACGAATATAGCGGGGAAATATATAGGCCCACCGAATTCATCTTCTTTTTCCTCACGTTCCATGAAAGAACGCACTAAGTCTATACCTTCACGCCAGTTGGTTTTAGCTTCTGGCATTGCATAACATGGCACAAGCTTTTGCGATATAGTAGCTGCCGCTTCTGGATCTGCCGCATCTCCAAAAGCAAGGTCTAGGTGGTAGCCAAATGGCTGTTCTCTAGCCTTGAGCTGTTCACAGTGATCTTCTACACGAGTGAAGCTTTTGTAGTGCTCTCTCCAAATATACACTCTATCATCTGGACTTATTTGGAACTCAATTGCAGCCAGTGGATTCGTATAACCGAAATCAAATGCGATGTAATTTGGCCATAATGGATTAAATTTAATTTCCTTGACGTGCTTACTTATGTCCCATTCAGGATATATCTTTCCAACGAAAGAGCCAAAATCCGCGCCAATTTCCTGAGCAAAAGCTTCTGCAGTCATGGTACGACGTAGTAGCTTTATTTCCGAATCAGACTCGCCACCAGGATAAACGGATGGATTGTTCCAAGATGGAAAAGACCATGACGCATATTCAGGAACCGAAGGATCATGCCCTAACATCCACAAGTCATACAGCCAATTGAATCCTTCTGGCGTCGTTACAAAATCTGCACTTCCTCGATGGTCTGCTAATGCAGGTCGAATGAATCGCTCCCATGTATCTAACTGATGCTTTGCTGCCTCAGACATAATGACATGGTCCAGACCTTCACCAACGAGATTCTCACTATGGTCAGCACTTTTGCACTCAAGTTTAGTGCCCCAAGGAAACTCGATCCACATATTCCCTTGCTTTGGAGAGTAAGCTCGCTTTATAGTCTTATCTTGCCCAAGCTTTCTATTTATAATCAAGTCTTGCCAAATAACTCTAAACTCTTTTTCCGCCAAAGAGTAGACTGGACCGACGATCCAAAACATTTTGTTAGGGAGAAATAACTTAGGTTCTAGATCTTTCCCAGCCATGTGCGACTTGCCATATCTTCTACCACATACAGCTACCCTAAATCTGGCATCAGACCTGTGGAACTCTACTTGTCCTGGGTGGGGCTCATAGCCTATCTGCTTAAAGAAGGCTGCTTTGGAAATAGCTCTATTATTCGCCATTCATAGCAACCCTTCTTGTAAATACAAACCCGTCCTCGGGCTTGGAAGTGCCCCACAGGCAGGAGGCGGATAAGTCGATCGAACCCGACGCGTGTAGTTATAACCTTGGAAGCATGTAGTATAATCGAAAACTTTAACCACCTCCACTACTATCTGGGGTTGCAATTGGAAAATTACGAGGCCGTAATAGAGGAGGGATACTAATAGTAATAGTTATACCAGGTACTGTAATAATGCGTGGCGGTGGAGTAACTGTTTTTGTCACCGTGGCAGTAGCTATGATTGTCAATGTTGCTATTTGACCAGGCGTAGTTTTAGTTGTAGTAATATACGTAGTACCATTTTTGCCAGCACTCCCTGGTACGTTAACTGTTTGTGTAAATTTGGTTGGGATCGCTATTGGTGTGGGTGTAGATGTAATAGTGTGTGTAGCTGTTGGTACAGTCTTAGGAGTTGAAGGTACCGCTGTAGGAATCTTGCATCCTAATGTAGGAGCTGGAGGAATAGGGTTATTCTTAACAGCTGCATTATATTCATCGGATGCTATCAGGTATGCCTTACCATCTTTTGCAAGTTCGGCTTGACTAAATGGGACTTTAAATACGTCCCGTACTACTTTGTCTAAAGCATTAGTTCTTATAGTACTGGATTTCGATAATGCATCAGATCTCTTAGTGAATTTGGCAGACCAATCTTCTACACAATTAAGTACTGCTTGTATCTGTGCATCCTTCAATTTACCAGCTTTGGTTGCATTCTTTCTATCATTATTTTCTCGATTAAATGCTATAAGAGTAATTAACAACAAGATAGCTAAAATTACAGTACCTATTCCTATTATCCATCTAAACTTCTTATTGCGTTGTAGTTCATTACGAACTGCTTTAGCGTCTGTTGCAAGCTTTATTATTGAATCGTTTAGCTCATGCATCTCATTCGCAAGTTGATCAGGCATAGTTGGCCTCTTCCCAACAAGGCCGCACATCTGGCCAGTAGACCGTCACATCTGCATCTAGTGCGAACATCGGCCTGTCATCCCAAGCCGTCGATTGGGTATCCAATACAGGAATAGACAGGTCAAGCATGATGCCCCCCGTTGTTTGGCTTCTTAGCTTTTTCAATTAGAGGGACTAACCTTTGGTAAACTTGCTCTAATCTGTCGACAGTAGCATCAAGCCGGTCTGCTACACTGTCGACTTTCTTGATAACATCAACTTCTTTCTTTCGATGGCGGAATATCATACACTTCCGCCCCCTTGCATTTGTCGACGTAACATCTCTGCCTGCAAAAGTGGGGTAATTTGCTCCATTATAAGTGTAGACTTTACTATGGCGGGGATAGCTGTATCCAAGGTAGCTAATAACTTTTCGTTCGCTGCCTCTAATCTTTCAACCTCCCCTTTAGTACGCAATTGACCTGTTATGAACAACCCTATAATGACTCCAGGGAATCCTAGTCCCAACACATAGGTAACAGGGTCTGTGGCTGCTCCCCCAGCTGCGTCAGCTAAAAATTGTGCAATAACCATTAGCTACCAACTAGCTCACTACTATGCCCCCAAGTAAACTCACCTACTGGGCGATGCATCCTACAACCTACACAGTATGTACTTCCGTAAAACCTTGGGTTTCTTGCATAGGTTTCCGCAAGCGCTTCACCCATAGTCGTTAATGTTCCACATGTTTGGTGCACGTAGCTCCGACGTATTGGACGAACAAATCCTTTTGCGCGTTCCTCTTTAGATAAAACTAAATAAACTTCTGCCTGCTCAACCGGTTCGCTATCCGGTCCATGTGTTAGTCTTGGATCCTTTGGATCATCTGTTAAGTGCCCCATGGATACCCTCCAAAACTTAGATCTTAATAAGGTTGCCATGTATTTGCCTTAGTAGCAGAATGATTAAATGGCTCTCTCAAAATGCCTGTAGTAGCATCTCCCGCAAAACTTACAACATTTACAAAAACGTTAGATGCACTTGCTGTTGCTGCATTGGACATTACTACATGTGTAGAATCGGTGAATGAGCTAATAGTAGTATTTGGTGGGATCCCAGCTCCAACAACTGTAAGTCCAACACCACCAGAGGAAAAAGTACCAGTCGTTGCGGTTAGTGTAGTAGTTCCATTTGTAGTACAAATAAGCTGCTTACCACGACCAATTCTTAAAATAACTCCGCCATTTGTTGACCCAACTGCTGTAATTGTAGCAGCTCTAGCTCTTGTGGGTGTAGACCCATCAAAATAGGTTACATGTCCATTCACTTTAGGTACATAGGTCCTAGCCATTACTCACTTGTTTCTCGTTTTTTAAAAGACCGTATAGTATGCATTGACATCATGCATTGTGGCGGCAGCCTTCACATTATCGATCTGGAAATTGTTGCCACCCATCTTTAACTTGAGGCCCAAGGTCCCAGCCACAAAAGCCCCCACAGGGGTAATCGATCCTAGATCCACGAATGAATTCGTGCCCACCTGAGCCATAAACAGTGGGACGCCAGTGGCGCGTCCATACACGCGATAAGCGCTGGCCCCCGCCTTTGCAGTCCAGTTCAGGGTTACAGTAGACGTGGCTCCTGTAGTGACCTGGGAAACTTCTGTCGCTAGTGGTGTTTCCGTCCCATTAATAATTGCAGAGACGTTATAGAAGTAAGTGCTTGCAGCTAAGGTCCCACCCGTAGTACTCGTGCTTGGTGCCAAACCAGCTACGGCCGTACCAATAACTCCGGCACCCATTACTAATGCATCGTAGCTGTGGCCATTATTCGCACGGTAGCGAACGTTCAATCGGCCATCCGTACTCTTGGGTCCACTAGCTACAACGACTGCTCTCTTATCCTTCTGTGACATTACTTTACTCCATTCTACATAACTATCTAATCATTGTTAGGCCGCACCGTTACCAGACTTACCTGCGCGGCCACGATTGGTACCCTTATTTACAGAGACTCCACTAACTTTTGGAGCTACCTTCTTAAAAGCACCCCTAGCTCCCGTCGTCTTGACCTTAGGGTTAGTCGTAACACTAGTACCAGCTCTAGTGGCCGCATTACGCCCCGCAGTTCCTACGGCTTGGTTGGCCTTCTTGACGGGGGCAGACTTAGCATTGCCGACTCGGCCAGTATTTGTCATCTTACCTGAATTGGCCTTCTTAGTACCTGTGTTGGTGCCTGTACCAGGTGCACTAGCCATGTTATTTACCTCTAGCTTTCTTTGAAGTAACCTTCTTAAGATTGGGGTTAGCTTTCTTGGCAGCTGGACTAGCCTTTCGGCTTGCATTGGCTACAATGGCTGCTGCCTGATCCGGAGTGTAACCTCCACTCTTTGCAACAGACTTAGCTGCTGCCTTAAAGCCCATACCTTTTCTTGCTGGTGCTTTTGCCTTAGGTGGCATGTCACTCATCCTCGCTATTGTTGTGTCTATCTAGTACATGAGACCTAACTTCCCAAAGTGACAATTCTAAGAGCCCCACAGCCATGGGTAAATTGGTGTCAGGGCCTACACTATAATCAAATCCCTGAACTATATCACCTTCATCGTCGAATCTACTTGTACCGATGGATAAGACCCATCCAGTTACAACACCAGGCCGATTCAAATTTTCGGCAGTGTACTTGCGAACAGCTTCATCTAGAACAATTCGATTCTGGACAAGCTCTGAATCATCTATCCTTTGGAAGCTTCCCTCAGTGCCCATAGGTTTGACCTATCTTTAGATTACTAGATAGTAGTTTGGCTAGTACGAACACCCGGTGCTAAGACTAGTGGGTTGATTGGCTTCTCACCACTAGTCTTTATTTTTCTTTTGGTAGGCTGCTTAGTCGCTACCTTTGTGGCCTTGCTTGGAGCTGCCTTCTTGGTTGGCTTTTTCTTCTTGGGGGGCATTAGAGTTTGTCCACATCTTGAAGGACAGACTCAAGGAACTCACTAATTGGAGTACTCTCAGGGCTCGTTACCTCTTCCCCGACACGGCCCATTGCACGATCCATAAGGTATCTGCCGGCATCAAAGCGAATGCGCTCACTAGAGCTATGGATAGCAAGGTGAATCATGGACTGAGCAACAATGGGAATGTTCTCATCGACAAGGCGTCTGGAAGTCTTGACGTTGTTTTCCCCCTCATGCAAAGAGCGTTCCATAATCATACTTTCTAAAGCCTCGTCAGGAATCCATTCCTTACCTGGCTTTTGATTGTCGTTATCACTGTCTCTACCGTTGTAATCACTAGACATAAGGGGTCCTTCCTCCTCATCTATACTTAGTTTAATTGTACTGCTTTTGCGCACCTATTTTTGCCTATGCTTATATAATGTTACAATTAGGTTATAGTTGAAATTTTTAGTTACTTCTACTTTCTTATTGTCAAATTTAGTTTAGGATAGATAGGTACTACTTCAATTAAATAAGTAGAGTATTTGGTTAACTTTGAATATATAACTAGTAGAGCCTGAAAATGTTAAAAAAGTTTTCGGCACTATTTTGCTTAACCTACACCCCGTTTTGCGGCTGGAAAAAGTTGATCAAGAATATAGTTAACAAAAGCGACAAAATTGACGTTAACAAAAGCGACATTAACGAATTATAAGACACGACAATAAGGATAAAATTAGACAATCTCTACATAAAATCACCACAAACTAGGACAGTGCTAAGCTATGCCTAGTTCCAAAGCACGGATCGGAGCGGGGCCACCATTGCCTGCAACACGCAAGAGATAGGAGAGAGAGGCACACAAGCACAAGGCTACTGCTATGCCTTGCTACATACGTACACACAAGACAGTCACGTGCTTTCCCTAGCCTGACTCTGACACCTATCTATGCAGAGTCTCAGACGTCTAGTGAGCACAGTGTGTGCGTATCTAGGAAGCCATAGATTGGCCTCTAGAAAGGATAGGCGCCATGCCTCGCAACTGGTATGGCAATGCACAATCGGCAAGGCAGGCTACACGTAGCCACAATGGTGCGCTAAGCCTGTCAGCAGTAGGCGGCATGAACAGCAAGGCAACGGTCCAAGCTCGCACTGTGGATCCGCAGTCTTGCCGTGCCATCTATGGCAGTACCGACAATGCAGCACAGGATGCCACTAACAGCGTACTGTGCCGTGCTCTCGATACCGCTAAGGCCAGTGCATTGCACTCGCTACAGCATTACACGGGTCCGCAGTATGGGCCTAACGTTCACCGATACGCGCCGTCAATGGGCGCTATCAACACCACAACTGCGGTCGCTGCTGCTAGCACTCCTAGCGAGTCGCCCGCATCTACGCCTAGTGAGGCAGACATTGCCTGGCTAACAAAGCGCGCAACGTCGCGTCACATGACTTTGGTCGAGTACTGCGCCACAATTGGCATAGTGCTCTAGACCAGAGGCACCCACAGGGGCAGCATAAAAAGCGGTGCAACACTGCCTAGATGACTGTGTGGGTTCCGAACGGGTCGCTATGATAAGTGATCCCGCCATGTAGAGTGTCAAAGCTCTACGTGGTGCTGGCTCGAAATGGGCCGTAGTAAGGGGAGCTATGAAAACTCAATACGCAATTGCTGTGACAGCCACCGTAATAATCGGGCTGCCTCTATTGGCCGGGTGTAATAACTCGGGCCCCGGGGAGCATCCCAAAGGCCCCACAGGGCAAACGGCGGCAGTGACGGTAAAGCCACAGGTGACTGAAGAGGATTTGTACCATTTCAATTGCCTGACGATGGGCAACCACAAATGCGGATCGAAGTGGCAAATCCTAGACGCCGGATGGAAGGGGCAAGTAAAACTAGACAACCCACGCCAAGACACAACGGGTTGCAAAGTCTTAGTCGGTGACACTACCTATATCGACTGCCCAAACGGAAGGATCTACACAAGCTAACACAACACAACACAACACAACACAACACAACACATGTAAATGCTGCATTGCCCCGACTAGGGTCAGATACGGATGAACCGTCAAGTAGTCGGGGCTTTGCTGTGTCTATATGGGCACACTAACTGAATAGAAGGTGACGTAATGGACCCAGACGCTACCGTTCGCCTTGCTGAAAAAGCAATTGCGGATGAGGATTGGGCACTGGCGGGAGATCTGCTAAATGCCTATTTCGAGTGGACGCGCAAAGGGGGCTATCACTCCGACGGCCAAATGCTACGCGTCCATGCACTGCAACATGTTGTGGTGCAACACGAGAAATACCAGTAGATAGAACATTGTCTTAGTCATGCACTAGGACAGTGTTGTGTCTATATGGCACAAGACAGGAGGTGAAACAAACATGTCCAAGTCAGAACACACTGAGTTTGTCATGCCGACAGTGACGTTCGTAGAGGATTACGAACCCACTACTCAGCTAGGCCGAAAGGCAGAGGATAACCCGTTTAACGACGTCGTGACTGCGCTCGCCGCTACTTACGATAAAGAGCTCAATCGCAGCAAGGGTGCCGCTAATCTGGTGATCGCAAAGGGTGAAACTCGAATCCGCGTAGCTGCAAAAGTACAGAAGGCTGCCCGTGCACAGGGTTTCACTGCACGTATCGATGACAAGGCGACCGAAAAAGGATTGGCCGTCATTGCGGTCTATCTCGTCCCAATCATCAATCGCAGTTCAAAGAAACATCCAAAAACTGTCACTATCACTAACGTGGCAGACACCGCAGACGATGCTTCAAATGGACTGGAGTCAGCTCCAGAAAGCCAGGAACAGTCTGTTACAGTTTGAGATAGTACCATCTCTCAAAAATGCACAACGTACAAAACAAACGTCCATACTCTAGCGTACTGTTACGCTAAAAACGTCATAGTACACACTATAATCACACGTAAAACGTTATAGTAACCACTATGATTTGCGTAACATACGCTGGAGTACGGAAAACATACGCTAGGGTATTGTAGCGACATAAGTCAGAGTCGCTTTAAGCCCTTATAAGTACCATTACCAACTACTCTCTGTGACATTCGTGACTCAGAGTAACCATCGCTTAACATCGATCTGCTGAACCAATCATGAAACATAATGCGCAAAACGGATGTTGATCAATAGCACGTCTGTTCGAAACAAAAAGGGATATTCGGAACATATCCGTTATGCACACATTTTTATGATCTTGTAAGGCCCAATTTTGTCCCATTTAGGTAGACACCACACACTACACAGCTCCAGCACCCCAACATTTTTTGTTAAGTCATACATCTGGTCTATAACATTAATACTAGAAGTAGTATCAGTGTATAAGTGTACTGTGTTTTTTGCCTGATTAATCGGACATTTCAGGAATTGTACGCATTCACTTTTTGGAATGTCACAACAACATCGAACGCATGACGTCCGCACAGTGGTATCCAGTTTCAACAGACAAGCGTCAGAACCCATTTCAGCACATCCCGTGCAGGCTTCAATGTTGATCTTGTTAGAATCGATCTCAGACAGTCGAGATCAGGCTTGACGAGCTTTGTCTACTAGACATGTAGACAAGCTAGCCAATCGTGAATTCGAAGATGATGATCTTGACATAGCGGAAGTCGATACATGCTATGAAAAGCAAAAATAGCAAAGGAAAAGAGGTGAAACAAGGATGATCTATAACGGCAATGATTTGTCAGACATAAACAGAATCGTCAAACGTGCTGTGAGAGAACTAAAGCAGTCCAAAGCTCCAAACCCCAACCACTTCGATTTCATCGCAGTCCGGGGAATGTCCGGAGTATTGGTCGGCGCTCCTGTCGCAATAGCGCTACGAAAGAAACTGATAGTAGTACGTAAGCCAGGTGAGAACAGTCACGGCTACAAGCTACTGGGCGCCGGACAAGGAGAGATAGGCAATCTCCACTACAAGCAACGATTCATCTTTCTAGATGATTTCATCTCTACAGGGGCAACCAAAGAATATGTCCTAGATGAAATCCCCAAAAGATGCCAACATGTAGGTGATTACTTGTATGAGCCTACAGACAAGTCACAAAGGTTACGGTGGAACAATGAGAACTAAATGGGAAATCCTAAAAGAGCAACAAACAAACGCAAAAGCCAATCTCGAAAGAATTGAAAACGAGATGTTCGGCCTAGAGCAGACACCATGCAAGCTCAATTGCGCAGGGTGCGGGGAATACCTCGAAACAGAGGCAGACTTTGCCGACCATTTCGAAATTCCAGATGAGCAATATCTGAATCTGGGTCGCTGCCCGCGCAATTGGCTAAAAGAGGTCAACACCACAAACACCACAAACACTACACAGAATGTCAACGTGTGGGGCACCGATAAGCAACTCATAGGTGAAGGTTTCTGTGCTGAGTGTGAGCACGCCAGCCCGGGGCACTACACGAATTGCCCACTGCACAGAAACAATAACAGTCGTACTGTGAAACGAATAGATCCAATTGGTTGTGGTTGCACAGACTGCATCGTGGGCTATTCCATTCCATTGGACATAGCTAGTGACCATCAAATCAAGGCCATGGTTAGGGGCCACCTAATTGATGCCACATCTCAAACCGAATTTGATTTCGATGCTTACATGAAAGACAGGTAAGCCCGAAAATGCCACCCAAAGTCGCGGGTCGCTCCCACACTCTGTCGACACAACTAAACACTAACTGTTGCCCCCTCTGTGGGGCAGTACCATGACAGTAGACGACCGTATGGCTTCTTTATAAATGAATTCTAGTCACCACCTTACGCTAACTTTACATGCCTAGGTGTAGCATATCAAGTGGGCAGGCAGTAACAGCAAGATCAAATAGCTAAGTAAAGTGTAGGGCTAAGCATATAATTGATGCTATGGTTCAATCCAATTAGCTCACGTAGTAAAACAATTGAGTAAGTATTACAGCGAACCGGCCAAGTGAGTCGGGTAAAAGAGAACATAAGTCATGTAAAGAGAAGAGGTGAACAATGGATAACGAAACCAACTTGGAAAGCCTAGGGCTAGAACACAGTGCTTGGCAAACTCAGGAAGAGCAAGAGAGTGCCCAAAGTGAAGCGCTAGCGCAGGCAGAGCAAGACGACAAAGCCCGTGAGCATGCAACGGCTATTGCGAAGATGCGAGCCATTGCGGATTTCTTCGAAGCTAACCCACAGTTTGATGTGCCAAACCAAAACCAAAGCGTTAGCGTGTGGGTATGGGGCAAGGAAGAAATGGCCAAGTGGGCAAAGGCATTGCCAGGTAAAAAGGATAAGGACCAGAGCAGTAACACGTATACCCTACGCGGCAAGCTGCCAATCGAGACGTACGTAACTGATATGGGCATGTACCCTACAGGTGAGTCCGTAGCAGTAACGATTAGCTCTAACCGTAGCGAGATTTGTGAGCGCGTCGTGACGGGTAGGGAAATGCAAGAGGTTAGGGTGTACCCGCCTAGCACTACGGAAATGCAAGAGGTAGAGATCGTAGAGTGGGTATGCACAGATAGCCTACTCGCAACAGATGAATAAGCTAGCACAACCTTAGAAAAGGTGATATGAGCAAGTTCAAAGCTAAGCACCGACGTAGTAAGCGGCAGATCAAAGCGGCAGAGCGTGCGGCGAACCGATTTAGTGGGTTGCCAAAGCACAGTAACATGCAAGTGAGTGACACTGAGTATCCAACAGAGCCGTTGCCCTATGTGCGGCTAGATGAACTGTTGGCAACTAAGTAAGTAAGCAATACGGCAGTAACGCATAGATGGTTCCGAGAGGTTTGACGCCTATGACTATCGTGCTTACCGGATAGGCTGTAAACGGTAAGGGAGTGCATGCTAAGGGAAGACGGGTAAGGCCTGAGAAACAGTAGGGCGCCGTCGACAAAGTACAGCCCGTTCAAGTCGGGCCATGCACACTGGAAAGGCTACGCAATACAAAGGCAAGGTGCAAGCTGCCCATTACAGGGCGGAACTTGTGGCGTAGCAATCCATGCAACGCAAGATAGCAACTTGCGCCAAAGTTATTGATAGGGGCTAGTGCACTAGTCAGACCTAGGGGTGGATAGAGTCGCTTGAGCTAGTAGAAGCCGCCTAGGCAAATAAATGAATAACGTGGAGGCAGTTCCGTAAACTTGGTAGTTGATAATCGGGCCCACGTATGATCCTTCGTAACTACCAAACACAAGGCAAGATGGTGCCATAGCTGAAAGCAAGGATACGGTGAGAAATTAGCCTGGCCCTTGTAGGTGCGGCCGCTATAGCGGATTGGTTAAGAGTAGGGTTCAAGTCCCTACCCGCACACGTAATACAGCGAACCGATCGAAGAGGTGAAGTACACGATGAGCAAGAAAGCACGGCGTAGATTGAAAGATCACACCCGTGGCCTAAATAGGCACTCCAAAGGTGCAAGCCAACTTGACAAGGAAGTGAGATTACGTCAAGAGCATGCGTTAAATAAAATAACAAAGCCAACGGATCAAAAGCCAATCTAACCCACATAAAGTTCGGGCGTCGCTGCTCGTGACTAACGTAACTGAATAGCTAAGTAGAGCTTTGTACTTGCCCCCTGTGGGGGTAGTTAATCGAAGCCCGAGGGCCGGTTTATAACTATAACAAAGGTAGAATTATGAAGCGCCTTACAAAAGATCTCACCAACCCGCATAAGTATGGTAAATCCAGCGGGGACGCCAAGAAGGTTGGGGATAGTAAGACCAACTTCTCTCGCAAAACCGATGGCAAAAGTGGGTACAAGCACGGCTCATTTAGCAATCCACGGAAGCCTAAGTGACAAATTGGAAAAAAGAAGGTGAAATAACTAATGAGCGTAGCGCGTAAGGACTTTGTAGGAATTGCGAATGCGATCAATATAGAAGCTAATCGTGAGCACAATTCCGCGAATGACAGCCCATCTCAAGTACTGACTCGCGTAGTAAATCTCATTGGAGACTACCTCGCCACTCAGAACAAGAATTTCAATATGTCTACGTTTGAATGGGAATGTTTTCGCGATAAGTGAAAAGCACGTGGGGATGTGCTGGAATTGGTTTACAGAGTGCCCTTAAAAGGCATCGCCGAAAGGCTTACGGGTTCGAATCCCGTCATCCCTACTGTAGGAAGCAATTAGGTACCTAAGAGAGCGACAGCTAGACCCTACAAAGCTCTAGTGCTTCCGTTGTAGGCTAGTAAGGTAGTACATACCTGGAAATAACAATAGCTTCCCTGGCTTATTTATAGGTTGGGCAGTCAGGGCAGGGAGCGCGGCTTGGAAAAGTTGCCATGAAAGTTTGTGGAAAAGCCAGGCTACAGCGATTGCAAAGCATCGTAACGCGCACGAGCTAAGCGTAGGTAGCTACTGTGGTTACTATTTTTTATTATAGGCTACGGTAAGCTCTTAGCTTGGAGCAAACCCGTTCGCTACAGGGAGTTGAAAGTCTCTTACCTACTTTGACTTTCATAATGTTAGGTGATCCTACCTGTAGCGGGCGGGCCCAAAGCTTTTTATAAACTATAGAAGAGAGGTGAAAGTAAATGTCACTTAACAAGGTGGAAATTGAAGTTAATTGGAACTCGCCTGTTCTGTATGGAATTGGTGTTGATACATATAGAGGTCCTAACCTGGAACGTATTGATGCGGCCCTAGAGGCTATTGACGCATCGCCCGAAAATTGGAATCAAGAGGATTGGGCAATTCGGGGTAGTGAGGATAGTATACCTAACCTACCAGAGATAGTAGTCGAGCCGGTACCACATTGTGGAACGGCTATGTGCTTAGCTGGCCATGTGGTAACTCAAGCGGGATATTATCTTTTGTTTGAAAAGGGCCTAGCAAATACCAATGTTGCAGTCGATTCTAGTGGCCAACGGTATTACATAGATCAGTTAGCGGAGGGTATATTAAATATAACGCATGATCAAGCCGAAGCTTTATTCGAGTACAGAAATACTCGTGATGGATTGGCGTGGGTCCGTGGTCAAATTGCCAATGGCTCTCGTCATCCATCGATTTGAGGTGAAATAAATGTATAATGGTTTAGGCTTGCCTAAGGCAGCTGGACATCCTGGGCGCGGAGTAACCGTGTTTGACGCGAAGCAATTTGCAGAGATGTTAGCACATGACTTGTGTGCCGAATCTGACTGTCTCATGTGGGCAGATGCAGCCTCTGTACCGTTGCGTGGCCGTGTCATTGCAAGCACCAATAGCAAAGCTAAAGACATCTACCCAGAGTACCTACAGAAGTACTGTTTTACATGTGCTTTCTGGTATCAGATGTTGGAAACGGCCAATGAAGGCACACTGATTGTGGAGACTACTAGAGTACCGTACGATTCAAATGGATTGGATCTTTGCAGATACCAGTTCGACCCTAAGAATCCTATCGTGAAAGATAAACGAAATTTCTTAGGGTTTGGCGGCTCAGTATTTAATATCAAGTTCCAAGATGGCCGTATGAATAGTGAAATTAGAACGAACAATCTTTGGCATCAAGGAACAGTGCCTGATCATTTGCGTGACAGGTTCAAAGTAAATGCAGTGTTTGTTGATTCTTTCAATCCTGCTAGTGGACTTGACCTTGCTAGAGGAGGTGCGTAATAAGGTGACTGAGCTAGACCAGGAAGAGATTTACGATCGTATGCAGAAATACTGGATAGAGGCTGACGATTTTCACAGGACTGCCGCCATGTCTCATCTAGCCTTACCAGAAGTAAATGCAGTCGTTGACCATGCGCTACTTATGATGGACAACATTGTATTGCAAGCGGCTAGTGTATACTCCACAGGAGAGGATTCGTTAGTAGGCGCCATGCAACAGTTTGAAAACAAAAAGGCTAGCCTGTTAATACACATCTTCTTGGCAGCTTATAACATGGGTATAGCAGGTGATCCTCTAATAAAGGTGCCTGCAGGTTGTGCACATAACCATGGAATAGAAAACTAATGCACCTAATTAGATGGTGGATACGTAAACATCCAAAGTTGCGTGCACGAATTCTGACTCGTATTATTGAATCTAAACTGAACGATCAAAGACTATCTCCAATGGAGATTCGCACGAGATACAACAATTACATTGACCGTGGTATTAAATAGTTTTGGAGGATATTTAAAATGGTTTGGGTTTGTAAGTCGTGTGGTATCTTGTGGACTCGTACACGATCTTTGAAAAGATACTACAGGAATGCCGTTCCTAATGGAACTTGCCCAGATTGTATTAAGGTTGGAAAGGGAGGGTGAATGGCAAGAGCAAAGAAAGACATAAATTCAAACGATGTTTTCATTACAGTTGATGGGCATGAAGTAACCATTGGATACATTGGTAATTTAATGTTCTCAGGTAAGTGTGAATGTGGAGTAATTAAGGTTAGCCCGACGCACTTAGGTATTAGGCAACACGTACATCGTGAACATCTTAAGCAATTAATTTTACCAGAGACGGTTTAGTAGTACGGGGGTATAGCTCAGCGGATTAGAGCGAGACTCTTCTAAAGTCTAGGTCGGGAGTTCGAATCTCCCTACCCCCGCGTAACTATTTAAATAAAAACTAAGAGAAAGAAGGTGAACAGTGAAGCAAGCTATTAAAAGACTTTGGATAGATGCACTAAGGTCTGGTGAATACGAGCAAGGGCATAGAGTGCTAGTGCTAGCAACAGCAGGTGTGGATAGAAAGTATTGCTGTCTAGGAGTGCTTTGCCAGCTTGCAGTAAACAATAGAGTTCCTATCGACGTTACGGTGGAATACTCCACAGTTGTTGGAGATGATGTTTTAGCTTACGATGGAGTTAGATTTAATCTGCCAGAAAGTGTTATCGAATGGGCAGGATTGGGCAGTGATAACCCGAGTGTGTCAACCATGGATGGCAGTGGAACTACTTTGGCAGATATGAACGACAATGGAGCCTCATTTAATCAAATCGCACTTGAAATCGAGGAGCATTTATAAAATTCGCCAAAAGGTGACGGGCTAGTTAGGATCAAACTTAACTAGCTCACGTTGCAGCAATTAAGCTGTGCAAAGAAATATAAGTAAAGGAGGTAAGAAGCTATGAGCCAAGAGACTGTAGCATGGCTCCACAATAACTGTCTGATTGGATTTGCAAACAAGCGCGGCAGTGCGTGGTGGTCATCTAGAGGGCTGGATTCTGTTGACGATAACGGAGAGCCTATGCATTACAATGGACCTGTTCCATTGGACGACGTAATTCGTCGACTGCCGGCTTTTAATGTTGAAGCTATTTCAGTTCCTGTGACTGCAGTGTATGAGGACGCCGATGGTAACGAGGTTACTTTGACGGACTCTTCACGACAGGTTATTGTGCGCCCAGATACACAGCACATCCTAGGCGTATTCAAGGATGGCTACGTGGTGCATCAGTATCAAGAGTGGTTAATCGGATTGGCTAGTAAGTTGCTGGATACTTCAACTAGTGACTTGGGTATTGCCAACGTAGTTACCTTAAAGAATGGTGCTGTTGCGGCAGTGCAATTCGAGGTGCCGGATACTGTGACGACAAAGCATGGCCTAGAAATTAGACCGTCTTTGCTTATCGTCTCTAGTATGGACGGATCACTGGCAACCATTCCTAAGCGAGTCGTAACCAACATGGTGTGTGACAACACTATGAAGGCTGGCTTATCTGAAAAGGGCCCGGAAGCTAGAGTCAAGCACACTCGTAATTCTCTCGACAAACTCGACGCTATGAGAGCCAAGCTTGAACTGGAATTCATTGCGGACGAGGTTTCAGAGGAATTCAATCGTCTTTGCGAGACTAAGGTTACTGGATTGCAGTTCAAGCAATTCTTGACTGAGTACCGTATGGCTGAAAACTCAAAAGGATTAGATCCCATGGCGCCCGACGCCGAGGATGGCAGAGCTAAGACTCTTGCTGAGAATAAGCAAGACAAGCTCATGAGCATGTGGCTTAGTGACGATCGTGTCAGCCCGTGGGCAGGAACGGCTTTTGGTGTGCTACAGTTGACGAATACCTACTTGCAGCAGGTGGCACCCACTAACAAGGGGACCATTCGTTACGAGAGAAATGTGCTTGATGCCGCGAGTGGTAAGATCGAGAAATCCGACAAACTCACTCTAGAAATTCTCGAAAAGGTTTTGGCGGCAGCGTAATGGCTAGACACAGTAAGAAGTCCACTACAAAGTCTACAGGCAATCCTGTTGGGGCAAAAGGAACACATCCCGTATCAACTAGACTTGGGATTAGGCAGGATCAAATGCCTACTGACAGGCCGAATGAAGGGTTACACGCCATAAAGCCAGGATCACAGAATCGTAAGAAGTAAATGGGTAAATATATAGAGTACTCAGTATGGTGGCGTTTTAGTGACGACCATGATCCGGATCATTGGAAACAAATAGGCAAGCCAACTAAAGACTTGGAAGTTTTGCGGGAGATATTCATTCCAGATGGAGTACCAATTGGTATAGCCTGGAATGAAGACGATAAGAATTTCAAAATAATGCAGCGCACGGTATCCACTAGCGAGTGGAGAAATCAAGATGCAGGTACGTCAGGCTTTAGGCGGTATGCATGATAACTACAATTCATTTATGTTTAGTACATGGTGAGCAAAAGCCTGATAGAGACTGGTTACCTAACTATTGCCAGGTCATTATAGGAACTGATGTAGTAGGTACCAACACTCCAGACATTATTTGTGGCAGACCACTATATGAGAAAAAGGAGGTGAAATAAATGATTACTAAGTCCATCGTAGTTGGTGCGTTTTTGGCGGTCGGAATTGTTGGTGGTGTTGCTAGTGCCACTTCAATTCACAGTCATAGCCAGGTCAAGCACCCAATGGTGAAGGTAGTTAAGTTAGCTCCGGCTATGCCTAGGATGTCTAACGAGATTACTGTGCCCGTGAGAACTGCAGGATGTCCTCAAGTACTGTGCCCGACAACTCCAGGTCAGGTTAGTACGGGCCCTCCGCTTCCGTAATAATTGCTGTAGGTTGGCCCATATATTGTGTGACTAAACATACGGTATGTGGGTCTTTCCTATAGTTATTATTCAGCAAGGTTTTAAATAGAAACTTAAATAGAAAGGAAGTTATGTCAAATCTTGGTGCAATAAATGTATTAATAGAAACTGCCCAAAAAGTAGATACTACTGTGGAAGAACTAACAAAGCGTATACAAAGACACTACCCTGCTACAACTCTATTTGAGCAAGGTTTAGTATCAGCTTGGGTGCAAGCAATTAGTTTACTTACGGGAATCACGTTCCATGAAGTATACATACAGACTTATAAACCGCTAAAACTAGAATCCAAGCAAGTCTGAGGCTAGAGATCAACTAGCTTCCATCTGAGAAGAGGTCAAACTTTTTTCAGATACGCCATTGCCATTGCGGCCCGACAGGAGTACAGTTTCTCTATGGAAGGCCGAGAGGCGGCCAACACAAATCGAGAAAATTAGGAGAATCACACCATGGCACGAAGAGATCAGGGAAACACCGCAGTCGCTGAGCCGGATGAGGTTGACACCGCGACGGCGTCAGATGAGGCCGCGCTGGCCGATTCAGAGGTAGAGGACATCGCCGGTACGCCAGTAGAGGCCGAAGCCGAGACTGTAGATCTAACTGGATTCTGGAGCGCTATTGACGCGCTTGATAAGGAGACTCCGGATTATTCTACCGTTAAGGCCGAGTACGATGTTCTTTCTCGCAAGGGAAAGATGCAGGCTAGTACTGGTATTCGTACGAAGCTTATGGCGGAGGTTGAGAACGATAACTACGAAGCGGCTCGTTCGCTTTCAAAGGTTAAGAAGTACTTTGCAAGTCTTACCCCGTCTACTTCTACTGAGACGGCTGATCCTACGGTCGAGCTTGTCAATCGAATTGCTGCATTGAGAATTGTTAGTGCGCAGCTTTCCGAGGGACAGGATGCTTTGGAAGAGCGCATTGTGGCAGCAGTTACTAGTCCGGATGAAAAGGTTCAGGCCGCTGTTACTAAGTTGCTGGAGATTCGTGCGGCTCGTAAGCCGCGTGAGCCTGGCAGTGTTCGTCACAACGTGGGTAACCACATCGTTCAGGTGTTTGCTAACGTTGCTAGTGGGGAGTTCCTGGATTACAAGGCTATTGGCGAGGCCACGTCTGATGAGTATGACGGTAAGACGTCCACTCCGTCAGCTGTCAAGGCTAAGTTGGAGTCGGGTAAGTTTGCCGAGGATGGTCTCAGTGTCGAGACTGTGGGTGGTAAGGTTGGGGTCCGCAAGTCGTAAGTAGCTATAAAAGTTAGATATAACTAAACAGCATTTGGGTGCGGCACCTTTGCACGGATCCCCCGATACGTAGCTCTAGGTACAAAAAGCGGTAACGCTGGCCGTAACAAAGTCTAAAGCTTTTAACTTTGGGTCGCACTCGCTAAAGGTTAAACCAACCGCCCCACAGGGCAAAGAAAAACCAGTAACCAAGTCACTAAACCGAAGGGAGTCGGAGGTGTTGAAGATGACTATAGATGGTAACATCCAGATAGAAGCTGAGGCTTTGTACGACGCTTATAACCTAACGTCGGATGAGCTGGAGCGTACTTTTATCATGCAGAAGATCGAAGCTCTTTACGCCTCTGCTCGTAACGGTAGCAAGGTTAGAGAGCGCACCTTAGAACTAGTATAACTGCAAATTCAAGTTTGGGCACCGACTATGGAGGAAGGTCGATGTCCATTCTTGTTTTAACAGTAAAATACATAACAGTTTAAATTAATTAAAAGGAGAAGGAATGAAGCCATGAGTGGTGTAATGGTTAGACGTCCAGGTGAAACGCGCTGGACCGAGATTTGGCATTTAGATGTGATGCATGAGTATCTAAAGGCTGGAAAGGATTTCGAGGTTCCTGTCCATTGGTCTAAAGATACAGGTATACAAGAGGTCTATCGCTACACTATAACTGGGAAAAGGTTAAACCCAAATACAAATATGTAAGATCAAAACTAATTAAAAGGATGGAAACATGACACAACCAAATGCCCCACAGGAAGATGTAACAGCTAGAACTGTAAGAGTGGCCGGAGTACAAGCATTAGTTCTAGCTTACTTCGATAAGCATCCAAACCAGGTCTTACACATTGCAGAAATATCAGAAGCTGTAGGATCGCCAAGTGACAAGGTCCGCAATGCTATCAATAACATTAGGACTGGAAACAAAGCTGACGCTCAGAAGCGTTTGAAGGTCGAGCTTCAAGGTCAGGCTTGGGTTTGGCGTAGTGGCAATTTAGGAACCGATGGGTCCACACTAGATACACTCTATGTCAAGGCTTATGAATCCAAGAGTGGTGTTGTTTTAGTGGAAGATGAGAACGGCCAAGTTTACAAATTAACTCCTATTGAATAGGAACATTAGATGAAGCTGGGGGAATTTAGAGAAAAGACTAAAGATTTACCTGACGACACTGACATGCTCATGGAAGCCGAAGAGCATATGCAATATAATGAAATGTTTTTTCGTTGGATTCTTCCTCCAGTACTTGATCATCCCTATGTAGTACTATTTGAGGGTGGCCAGATCTGGAACTACGAATTAGATTTAGATGCTCGTATCGATGCTAGATTAGATTTATAGGAGAGGTGGCATGGAGAAAGATTATTTGCGACCCACGGATCCACAACCAAGGGTTGACACAAGAGAATTCGACCCTGATGAGGATGACCAGAAGAAACATCTCATCCGTCAGAGCTTTGGCATGCTTGCATCGTGGGCTAAGACTCGGCCTACGGCGCGCTTGTATGAAGGCAGCGTCCACGATGACGACCACAAAATGAATAATCTAGAGCGGCGCCGTGCTAAGAATAAGATTGCAAGGAAGTCTAGACGAATCAATAGGCATCGATCCTAGAACGAGAGGCTAGTTATGCAGTGCGCTTGTAACGTATTTGGTTTGTGTGTCTGGCATTTTGGGCACTTAGATCGCAAAGAAAAAGAAGCCTATGCGGCAGAGCATGGGTTTAGAACGGGCAAGACCTCTACCGTTATCACTAGAAGGAATGATCCACGATGAATAGAATTGAATTAAAATCGAAGTTAATTGATGTTAGATCAGACATTGCCGTTCTTTTGAACGATCTAAACGATCCCACTGCGACAGTCGATGGTATCAACTCTAGCATTACTGATATTATCAATCAGATTGACGATCTGGAGGCCACAGAGGATGATTGGGATGAGTGAAGCAACACCTTTAGTTGGTGTTGAAGCGACGCCTTTAAGTGTGGTAAGGCTGGATCCAAAGCTAGCAGAATTTGCTGTACCGGCAGGGTCCAATAAATTCTATTCTGAGAAATGCCCAACCTGTGGTTTTGAGGGATACGTAAATCCCACTACTCCTGATGGCAAACATACTTGGGAGGGAAATTGGTTCCTGTTTAGAGACCACCTTTCTGCTGTGGAATATAGAATCAGTGGAATGTGCCAAGAATGCCAAAACTCAGTCTTTGATGTTGATGACGAGCCAGAAGAGAGCTATGGAGAGTTCTATAGTTCAGTAGACGAGGATGATTATCTAGCTTCCCGACAGGAAGACATGGATAGGTAATGTATGTAGTTGTTGCCATGATTCTTTATGCATACTGGCACTTTGTTACCATCCCAGATATGTTATTTCTAATCGTAGGGATGGTAATAAAGGGAATAGAGATCAATCCGGATGGAAAACCCATACTCAGAAAAGGCAAGACGTAGGTTCCTTAGGAAGTTTGTACTCTATACGTTTTTAGCTATACCTGGTACAGTGATAGGGCTATTATTAACGCTTACAATCGTCTTGGCAATTATCGGGATTCCATTAATGTTACTATCCATTAGACCTCTCGCATTGCTTAACAAGCGGCGTGTCGCTGCCATAGTTGAGTGGGATTTCGAGCAGCTTAGACTAGCTAAAGAGTCCAAGATTTACGGACCCGAACCTAAGCGGCCATGGTTAAACTAGATAGCGATGAGCCTATCCATGACAAGGCAGCACGGAGGATATTGTGGCTCGCAATAGCACACTCTGAGAGCGGACCGCAGCATGTAACCAATTTGCATTTTAACGAATTCTTTGCTTGGTTTACCTGTACCCCTCCCTGTGGGGTCTTTGTAATTCTCCAATGTGATAAATTTTAAACAAAGAATCAAGATGATCTTCATTCAGCATGTCCGGTTTGTCCACTTGCCAGGCCGGGAGCCATTGTGAGATTATATAGGCAAGCGATCGACCGGCGGGCGGTAATTGTGAGTGACAATAGTAGAAGCATACCTTGTATTAGCTGTGAAGGCGCAGGGTATAGCTGGAAAAGACTTGTGGATTTCCAAGATGAAGAGACATGTAGTCATTGTAAAGGTACAGGTCTGGAGCCTGTAGTTACAATGACAAGTGGCTTTGAAGGTTCAATCCCACCAATTAACATGCCCAAGTTATAAAATTGGACGTTAGCTCTAGAGGGAGCTAATAGGTTGCTGACAGCGCACTCACCCCCACAAGGGGAACTGTAGGTAATCATACAATTGAATAGGGTAAAAGGCCCGAGGTATAAGTTGTATTTCGGGCTTAACGGGGTAGGTCGGAATGGTTTTCCGAGCGTGTCTTATACACACGCCAAGCTGGTCCAATTCCAGATGCCCCGACTTTATAACCAAACAAACAATAGGTGAATATATGAGATGGCAAAGTTGTAGTAAGTGCGGTACAAGAATAAAGCATGGATTTCCATTTAGAGGATTGCAATTATTGTGCGGAGGCTGCATGTTTCCGCACTTCAAGTCGGATTACGCCCGTGGTGCTGGATGGACTAGTAAAAAGGATGATAGGTAATGTCAGATTTTAATTTAGTTAAGTCGGAATCGAAAAGTGATACTCCCCCAGCTAAAGCTGTAATGGCGTTGGAAACGACACGTACTATTGCGGCATCAATAAGTGGGGAATTAGCTATTCTTGAAAAAAGATTAGAGCATGTAAGTTTGGCTAAGAATGTAACGGAAATGTCTGAGAAAGCTCCTTCCGTTCCAACAGATCCTAGTTCTGAATTTGTAAGTGGAATAATCGATCTAAACAATTCTCTTAGAAAAATTTTGGATCGAATTGGTGTTACTTTACAGTATTTGGAAATTTAAAGCTTCTACTGTGCTGTCCTATTCCGGTACAGTAGAAGAATGGGTTCCCTTTTCAGGACCCTCTTCTCCAAAAGAGGGTAGGGGAATTCATGTAAGAGGGTAGTAGGGGAAAGATAAACCTAACATTTAGGTGCGACTAAATGAGGTTGGCCATTTGCAAGGATGGTTTAGGCTCCGGGTATGGTTGTAACGTGGATAACCAGCCGCCCGAACGTTATAATTAATACTTGTTGCAGCCGCTTTTCCCTGCTGCCTTCTACAATGTAAAGCCCACTGCATGGTTGGCAGACTGTACGGCGGGCTTTACTAACTTAGGAAGGCTAGTACATGAGCAATACAACTAAGGCAGCGCCTCCTGCGCTCTATATACATTGCAGGGCCATATACGACAAGATGATGGAACGTGCACACGAGGAACAGCACAAAGATGGTTCCATGATCGTGTACGTTGGATTTTTGACGTATCTTATTCAAGAGCTCTCTTTAAGCAGCCCCTATTATACATTTGGAACTAAGGCTCTCAAGGAAATGGGATGCATTAGACAAATTCAACGGGGCGGTGGACGAAACCCTAGTCATTGGGAACTTATAAAGGCACCCACCGAAGAATTGTTTAGGTTAGCAAATCCTAATGATGCATCTAAGGCACAGTTAGGAAGAAAGGGTGCTGATGCAATGTTACAGGCCCAGCTTGTAGACTTAACTAAGAGAGTCAGTTTATTAGAGAAGGCTATTGTGCCCAAAAATACAGAATTATTGGCGGATGGAGTTAGCAATGACTGAGACTAGACCGACTTTTGAGAACGCATCAAGGTGTCCCAAATGCGACACTCCTGGAGAGGATAGGAAAGACGACACTGGACCAAAAGGTTCCACATTACACTACATCTACTGTGTTAATTCAAGATGTAAGTGGTTCGATACTTTCTGGATCGTTCAAGTAAATAAGGATGGAACCGTTCCACCTGCTAAGGATCACACCGGAGAGAAAAAGATTTATGAGGGATTTGAAGGTCATGATCGGAGAGCAGAGGAACTTATAAACACATTGAAGCGCAACGCAGAAGCAGAATTAAGACCTGGTGGAGCCGAGCTAAATCAGTGAATTGGCACTAAAATAACCAACACAATCCATAGTTTAGAAATGAGGTGAAATGTTAGACTTATATCCTTATCAAGAGAACGATATCAAGAAACTCTATAGACAAAAAAGTGCAAGTATAGAATCAGAGATGGGCAGTGGCAAGACGCTCGAAGCTATAGCTCTTGAAGAATTGTGGAATCCATTGGGAGAGAAGCCTACTCTTGTTATAGCACCAATTAATACGTTTGATACATGGCGCAGTAAGTACGCTATACAGGCTCCTGGTGTGGACTTGATTACTATTGATCGTAAGAATGCTGAGACTAGGAACGAATTCCTAAAGAAGATTCAAAAGCGTCAAGGTGACGTATTCCTTATGCATTACGAAGCCGTTCCATTGATGCCAAAATTACAGAAAATTGAATTTGAAGTAATTATATGCGATGAAGCACACAGACTTAGCAATTGGCGAATCAAGAGGACGCAAGCTGTAAAGAGGCTAAAGACGAATCATAAGCTTGCAATGTCTGGGACCATGACTGGAGAATACCCGGATAGGCTATGGAGTATATATGAATGGTTATGGCCTGAGTACTTTACTTCCTACTGGAGCTTTCGTAAGCGCTTTTGTGAGGAAGAGGAAGTATGGAGTGAGAAAAGACAGACTTATTATACCACAGTTGTTGGAACTAAAAATATAGATATACTGAACGACATTCGTGATCCTTGGAGAGTGCGGCATCTCAAGAGAGAACAGTGCTGTTCGAACCATCTTAATGGGATTATGAACTGGCTGCCTGACAAGACGTACGACGATCCTATCATGGTAGATCTTTCGCCGACACAGAGAAACTTCTATGATCAGATGGAAGCTAGCATGATTGCATGGATTGGGGAGAATCAGAACGAGCCACTTGTAGCTCAAGTAGTTATTGCTCAGCTAACCAGGCTTAATCAAATGGCATTGGCTACTCCAGAGTTCTATACCAAGTTGGTATGGACTCCATACTATGAGCGTGAGCATGACCAAAATGGTAAGAGAATAAGTGAACCAGAGACTCCTATTATTAACCCTATTACTGGACTGGTTGAGAAGCATAGAGTACCAATTCAAGCAATCAAGCTAAAGGCTCCATCAAGTAAGATCGAAGCATGTATTGACTTTATCAAGGATCATGCTTCTCAACCATTAGTTGTATTTAGTTCTTCTAAGAAAGTGTGTTACTTAGCTCAGGAAGAATTTGCAAAACAGCATATTACTTCTGAGGTCCTAAGTGGAGATACACCACAGTCTCAAAGAGACGGAATGGTGAAGCGTTTCAATAATGGAGATTTCCAAGTATTCATTGGAGTAATTGAAGCTGCGGCTGAGGGAATTGATGAGCTACAATTAACATGTGATACCATGATTTTCTTAGACAGATCTTGGAGAACAATTAAGAACAAGCAAGCAGAAGAAAGACTAGATCGTCCGGGCCAAAAGAATACAACTAGAGTCATTGATATTCAAGCTCGTGGTACTAGAGATGCTGGAAGAAAGCAGCAACTCGAACTTAAGTGGGAAAATATCCGCAGTATGCTTGGTGACCCTACATTAGGAGACAAATAATGAGTGCGTTCCGTGATGCCCTTTCCGATTTGATCAATGAGAAGAATAAGGAAGCCGGTTCCAATACCCCTGATTTTGTTTTAGCTAACTATCTTGGCGACTGCCTAGACGCCTTTGATGAGGCCACCAAAGCCCGTGATGGATGGTACGGCATTGCTCCTGAGCCTGGCATGGAGACTGACACCGACGATGGTGTAGTGATGGTTCCTAAGGCTGGGTAAAATGATAAGTACAGAAACTCTCAAAATACTAATTGATTTAGCAGAAGTTGGAAATCAAGAATCTCCGTGGGCATGGTCAGAAGGTTTTATGTGGAAATCAGAAGAATGTGCATTGGCAATAGATAATGCACGTAATGAGTTATTGGATCTAAGATGACTAATACTAGAGTTTTACCAACGATTGATGTAGATCCATCTCTAGAGGATGAAATAACCCCGATCTGTAATGTCACGGATAATTCTGGTTGGATAAGACGTAAGCATAAGCCGTGTCAAGAAAAAGCAAAGTGGATTGTATATTTCACATGCCCCACAGAAGGTAGGATGCTAGGTGGGTGTCCGGCAGGTCCAGGAAAATTTGGATACGCATGTCACAAACATCGTAGCGATATGATAGACCCCAATAGAAGAGTCCTCTGCTCGGGTTGTGGATCAAATGCAAAAGTTACAGCAGTACAGCCAATATAGGAGACTTAATGGACATTACTTTAGACCCTAACGACCAGTTCGAGGCAGTAGTAATGGAAATGGTTAGGACTAATCGAAAGAAACGTGCCGATTATGCTGGTGATGGGCACATTTTTCAAAACTTTTATGATTCAGCATATCAACTTGGATTGACGCCTGGCTATTCTGTAGAAACACTCGTTGCCACTAAGCAATCACGCTTACGTGTCTTGGGTGTGGAAGATAAGAGAATAGTTAATAACGAATCTAAGCGGGATACAATTTTAGACAGAGCAGTATATTCAGTTATCGCATTAGCCCTTTATGATGAGGGTTCCTATGCTCAAACTTGGCAAGAATAATCAAAAGGAAAAATAAAATGCCTAATCAATCTAAACCATTCAAGGTTGAAACCGAACCACGAGGAGAAATAGTACAACTATATTTTGGTATGGGCAATTGGACAGAGAGTCTGAAAGAGGCTACGGAGCAAGCAGACGGCACAGGTGTTTATGTTCGAACTGTTTATTATGGGCCTATTTCTAAAGTGGACGAAGAAGATTCCGCATTAACACCGAGTTATGTGGAGGAACTTCCAGATCATTCTGATCATGGAATAGATAGAAGAGAAGTTGTAAGAGAAGGTTTAGTAGAGCTTCGCAATGCAATGCTTACTATTCCTCGCTTCGATGAAACACTTTTGCTTAGTCATGCAATCTGGTGGTTGTCGGATCACGACGTGCCTACACCTGCACCGCTGCCTAGAGAGCTTCTGACGGCCGATCCTGCGCTCATGGCTAGCCCAGAAGGTGACGTCAAGGGATTGCAAGAGCTTAGAGACGAAATTGATTGGGTACACAACGATAATTTGAACGAGCCATGGGAAAACTAATGGTTAAGGATTTGCTACATACAGAGGAAACCATGAGAGTCTAGTGGGTGAAGTAAGAGGTCCAACTACCTATAACTCTATGGTCATTGCAATTGAAGCAGAATACAATCCAGAAACTAACAAAACTCGCGTAAAGTTTGCCCATGTAATAGAAGGTGATTTGGATGGGACTGTACCAAGCTAGATATCTTCCAGAAGATGATGACATTTGTGCCTGTGGTCACTTCGCAGGAAGTAAGACATACAGACATTGTGATGAATGTGATTGCAAAAAGTTTAACTTAGATGAAAAAGCAACTCTTTCAAATTGGGAAGCCGAGGAAGCAACGTGGGACTAGTGGGACTGACTATTTCTCCAGACCCATCGATGAATTATGAACACGAAGTTGGCAATAATGGATGCTATATTAGCTGGTGTGGAAGCCAAGGTTATCCCAAGGATTGTAAACAAGAGGGATGTGATGGGTTAGTCCATGCCGACTTTGGTGACGAGAATATGGACTGTGATTACTGGCTGTACACGAAATGTGATAAGTGTGGTGAAAGTGAATGAGCGTTTACGTTATCCTGGACTTTGATGACGAATTGGAGGCTAAAGAGTTTGTCATTGACGCTAGGTATGCACCATGGAAAACAAGAACTAATACAGTAGTTGACCCTACAGTTGCAGCAGTAATCAAGAAAGCTACTGTATTCTGCCATTGTGTTAAAAGAGAGGGCTGGACTAGAGGCAGGAATTTTGGATGGTATGTCTGTGCTAGTTGCGGACACCCTACAGAAGCGTATGCATCCATAGATAGTTGGGCATCTTTTATGGGAGCGAATCTACTACCACCAGAAATTTCCAAAGAGATGAGACCTAAAGGTTGGGAACATTCACCGAAAGAATGGACCTTCTTGTTGGCACCAAAGACCCCACAGGGAACAGAACAAACTGACAAGGAAATTTGAAAAATGGATCTTAACAGTGTAGAAATCAATAGCAGCGAAGCCGACCGAAAGATCCGAGCTGATGCGTTACTAACTGCTCGTAAAGTTATTTACGGCCAAGGAGCTTATGGTCCACTTTCAGTAAATCATAGTGCTGTGGCCGATACTTTAGATGTAATAACTGTAGCAAAGTGGATTGTCGATGGTTTCGATCCCTGGCCAGAAATTCAGGATGATACACAGTGGACCCCCAAAAATTTTGATGGATAATTTTATCTAAGGAAGGGAACTAATGAACAAGTTTCGAATTTATCTAACGACAGTTCTACTGATCGTCGGTATTGGGTTTGTTATGGCTCCAAGTGCTAATGCTGATATTTGTAGTGGAGTACCTGGTTGCTATAGCGATTGGAAGTCCATTACCTACCACAATGCATACGATGATGGTGTAGATATTACTGTCGCACAAGCGGTGGCGTGGCACCCGGACGATCTATCTCGAACGGTTTACGCTTCTGGATCATATTGTTGGTCTGACGGGCCGCACATTTGCCATCGTATGGATGAGATGCGCCTCTATTGGGCAGTTCCTGGTTCTGGTGTTTGGAATCAATATTACGCTCAAAGTCCAGGTCCCAACTATGGATATTATACTGTTCAATACATTACACCTCCAAGTAATGGGTCTGTCAAAGGCTGGATGGCTAAGTTCCGTTTCGCCGGGGACTGGGTGAACGCTCCTATTATCTATAACTAGAGTTACTCTCGGAAACTACGGAGTGCTGAGTAATGAAGCTAAGGCATAGGCGTAGAGAACGTGAGAGAATAGAGGAACGGAGATATATTTATAGGCATGCAAGGGAATTAGCTGCGTGGAACAGCCCCAAGTTTCAACAATGGTGGGAGGAATTCACTAAAGCGTACGAGGCTAATAGAAATGCGGCATTAAGAGCTACACTAAGGCGTGGAGATCCACCAAAGGATAGGGAAGTTATACCTTGGAATCCATATAATGGGTAGACAATCAATCATGGAAGATTTTGCTACCGTTCGTTCCGCATTGGAAGACGCTGTTAAGCACTTAATGATGAACGGATACGATATGCGATTGCATGAAAATTTTGGCGATGCACTTTATAGTTTAACAAGAATTGAAAAGGCATATTCTGAAAAAAGAATTGAAGATGTAATAGTAAATGACCCCAATATACAAGATCATATAAAGTAGAGGAAAAATAATGGATGCAGAAAAAGTTGCTTTTATGGTAGAATGGGCAGCAGAGGGTGGTGCTCATTTAGAAACGAATGGAGAGTGTGGATTCGGCCGTGATTGTGTGGGCATTTCCAAAGACAATGCTTACATTGATTACGACTACAAAGATAATATTTGGGTTCCAGAAGATGCTTACCACAAGCACGATTGTCTAGCCGTTTTAGGTCATGGAGAAGGACCATTAGAGCAGCTATATCAGTGGGTTAAGTGGCTCAAAGACAATGGCTGGATCATCAAAACTGATCCGCGTAACCCTAAGGATGATTTAGATCTTCTATTTCATGGAGTAACAACTTCTTATATTAAGGCACTTTAGATCATGAAGACTGCCAAAGAATGGTTGGTAGATGACTATATCGAGAGTAAATTATTCCATGAAATACATAACTCTGAGAGAAAATCTTTTGAAGGGTGCAGACGTAGGTGGGACTGGCATTTTCGTGACTCACTCTACCCACCTACAACGCTAAAAGTTTTTGAATTCGGTATAGCGTACCACAAAGGGATGGAGGTGTACTATAACCCAGAGACTTGGAAATGGGATGACGAGGTAAAAGCCAATCTTAGCATCAAAGCATTCGTAGATTCTTGCGAAGAACAGCGTGCGAAGGCTCTAGCCTCCAACATTTTCTATGATCATGAAGTTGAGCAGGATTATAATGAAAGAGTAGAGCTCGGCAAAGGAATGCTAAACTACTACTTTTCTTCGGTTGCACCCAAAGAAGATAACTGGATTCCAGTCAAGGCAGAAATTGCATTCATAGTTCCAATTAAGAATCCAGATACTGGCGAAGAAGTTATGTGGTGCAAGTGTAATACTTGCATTGAAAAGTATGAAAAATTTGCAAACAAAGATCCAGATTCAGACATTGAAATAAGCATAGTCAACGGTAAGATTTCCATGAATGGCCAAGGCCATATGCCATGGAAAGGATTGCCTGTTGTTTATGCTGGGCGTATTGACTTAATTGTACAGGATAAGTTCGGGAACCTTCACATTTTAGACTGGAAAACAGCAAAGAATGTAACGGCAGAGGAAAATACAGAATTTCTAGACTTGGATGGGCAGATAGCTTGCGTTCCTATGGATACGGAGGCATTAACTCCAACTGGGTGGAAAACTAGAAATCAATTGCAAGTTGGAGATATTATACTTGCATATGATACTATGTCCGAATCCAATAAATGGACTCCAATCTTAGATATTTATGATTATGACAATGCAAATTTAATAGAGCTTAGTAGTAATGACGGATCGTTCGTTACAATTACAACTCCAAATCACAGGTGGATTGGAGAAAAGCCTTCTACTTATAGAGATATTCTAGGTAATCCTTATGGTACTATCGTGGATTGGGAACCACTAACAAGCGAAATTTCTAGCAAAAGAGGTGCAATATATGTAAGTGCAAATAGTGAAATAAACGGCACACTTGATATAACGCCTGACGAAGCAGCCTTTATAAGTTGGATATTAACTGATGGATCTATTAGAACTGTCGGTAACTACCATCAAGCACAAATTTCACAATCATGGCATAAGTATGCGGATGAAATTGAAAATCTAATAAATAGACTTGGTTTGTATAAACATACAGTTGAAAGTCAATCAGAGCTTGGTAAGGATCATAATCCTTATACCATATTTACATTTTCTTCACCAGAGATAAGATCCTTATGGACTAAGGCCAAACTTGATGGGTCCAATAAGTCAAAAGGATTAGATCAATTTATATTAGGATTATCGGACAAGGCACGATTTGCTTTTTGCGATGCTGGAATGAAAGCAGAAGGAAGTAGACAACAAGTATTTCACCAAAATGATGGGCCTATCAAAGAAGCGTATAGATTAGCCTTCTTCTTGGAAAATAGTAGAATATCTATAGGAAATAATAAAAATTTCAATGTTAATAAGAGTCGTCCAATCGTAGACACTAGAACTATAATAAGTAATAAGTTAGAAGGAACATATAGAGTGTGGTGTGTGTCTACTAAGTATGGATCGTGGGTAATGCGACAGGGGAAACAAATTACAATAACTGGCAATTCATACATGTGGGCATTACGTAAATTAGGCATCAAGATTCAAAGCTTTATCTACCATGAGCAACGAAAGGGATACCCACAGAAGCCAAAAGAAAATATGCATATAAGAAAAGGCTGCAAGTTTAGCGTTGCAAAAAATCAAGAAGTAGATTTCGAGACTTATCTTAAGACCATAACAAGAGAAGATACAGACGCCTGGGCAGAAGGGAATTACGACGACTTTTTACAATACTTGAGAGAAGAAGGTATTGTATACTACTCTAGACGTCAGGTAATCAAGACTCCAGATCAGGATGAAGAAACAGAATTTAACATTGGTCAAGAAGCCTTAGATATGATAGATCCTAAAGTAAGAATCTATCCTATGCCATCTAGGTTTGGCTGCAAAAACTGTGCCTTCATAGTTCCTTGTGTTGAAAAGAACTCAAAGGGTGATTATCAGTACGCGCTAGATACACTTTTCGAGCGTCGCGAGCATTACTACGTCCGACAGGCAGAAGGTCCTTCAACCGAGAGCAACAGAAATGACTAACCATATTAGAGGATGCCAAGCACTACAAGGCATAGGACTTCCATGCACTTGTAACGCGCCCGGCATAGTTGATGGAATCGCAGGAGACGCGCCGTGTGATATTTGTGGTCGAGACAATAGAAATGGAACACATTCAGCGTTAGAGATGTTTGGTCATCTTTCACATGAATATCAAGTGAGGTAATTATGAATAAGGATACTTACCACAAGGAAGTTAGACCAAATGAAAAATGGTATAAGCTACAGAAATTAGAGCGTCCGACTCCGGTAGTGGAACCTGTTAAGCCTGCTCCCCCGAAGAAAGTTTTGACGTGGAAAGAGAAGCTAGCCAGACGTAAATCGACTAGAGCAACGCGTCGTAAAAACAATGTATGAGTTTCGATATAGAAGATTTAAAGACCCAAAAGGAACATGGATTACACTTGCTAAAGGTTCTTTGGATCATTGCCTTACAGAATTCTTTTATTTTAAAGATCGAAATATAGGAAGTACAATAACCCAAGATACCGAAAAAGGTATGGCTGAGATATGCATATGGTTCGGAGGATATGAAAATGAATCTAATTAAAATAGCCAAAGATATAAAGAATATCAGTAAGTGTATTCGAAGAGGGTATGCAACTGAGGAAGTACGTACTGCTGACAAGAAACTATTGGCTTGGCTACACTGGTATGTCAGAACTCACCACACCGAAGATTGTTCTGCATGTAGGCGCGGCATAAGGCTAACGGAGTCCTGGGGTGCGTCTGTGGGAGTCTTGTATATGATGGACCTAGTCATGCAGCGCTGGATGCTCAATGCTTACTATGGAGATTTATAAATAGTGACCACATCCAAAGAAGTAAGAGATATCAATCTAGAAGTATTAGATCATGAATGCCTAATAGAGAGTCTTGCGGCTAGGCGAAATCTTATTGGGATAAGTCAATTAGGAATAGCTAGAATAATGGGAGTTGATGAGCATCTAGTTTACAAGGTAGAAAATGAAACTCACGATCCCAAACTATCTTTATTACAGAACTATGCTAAGGCTTTAGGTGGCCATCTAGAAATTTCATTTGTTAGTTTAAATAATCCAAGGTGGGAATAATGAGTTGTCCATTCTGTCATTTGGGTGGCGGATTTCATGATGAGGATCTCCATGCTAAGAATGTGACTGTTCCACACAACAAACTATTACCAATTGCATCAGAGATCCGCAAGGCTAATGAGGATATATGTGGTAACTGTGGAGGATCATACAACGATAAAGCCATCCCACCTTGTAGAAATCCAAAACACATATAGAGATGAGTCCAAATGGCAGATGAAACTCTAACCCCTCGATCTTTGGGTGGGTTAACAGTAAGCAAAGCTCAGGAACGTAGTGAGTTTCTGAACATGATGATCTATGGGCCCAGCGGATATGGAAAAACAGTTTTTGGGGGGTCGGCACAGGCTGTTAAGGAAATGGCACCCGTGCTTTCCTTAGATGCTGAGGGCGGAAGTGAATCGCTAAGGAATTCTTATCCAGAAGTGGACGTAGTACGGATCAAGAGCTGGGAACAGTCTGTAAATGTATACAGTGATATTTACGATCAAATATCTAACAGTACATTTCCATATAATACTATCGTAATAGACTCTCTTAATGAATACCAAAAATTTTCAATGTTAAGTATTATGGAAATGGTAGTCAAGGAGCATCCAGAGCGGGACATTGAAGTTCCAAGCAAGCGTGAGTATCTGATTAACTTGGAACAGATGCGCCGGATGGTTAGAGGATTTCGTGACCTGGAAGTCCATACCATTTTCACTTGTCTTTCTTCCTCCTATCGTGACGAGATGACAGGGAAGGTGAATAACGAGCCACTATTGACTGGCAAGTTCCAAAAGGAAGTGCCGGCCCTAATTGACGAGGTCTGGTTCGGATACAAGAGAGAGTTTGGAGTTGGTGACGATCGAGAAATGAAGCGCTATCTTCTTACCGATAGCACCGATACTACTATAGCGAAGTCGCGTAATGGTAAGTTGCCTATCGCTATAGAGGAACCAACAATGACGGAAATCTACAAGTATCTAAAGAATCAAGGAGTGAAGTAAAATGACCGCTGAAAACATCAAGGTAAACTTCTCAACAGAGGAAGTTGCAAGCGAGACTAAGGTGTTCAACGCTCTTCCGCCAGGTTTCTACAATTGCGCTATCGTTAAGGTGGAGGACGCAACTGTAACCAACAACGAAAAGGGCAACTTTGGAAAGCCTTACTGGAGATTGCAACTCAAGGTTCAGGATGGAGTCCACGCGCGGCGTGTGCTCTTTTCCAATGTCATGCTTTTCGATGGCTCGCTTCACACTGCCTCTCAGCTCCTTAAGGCAGTAGGGATGGGCGACCTTGTTAAGAAGGGAACGATTCCCAATGGACAGTCTCTTCTAGGCAAGACAGTGGACGCCAACGTTCGTCGGGTCCACGACAAGTTCCAGGAAAAGGAACTCAAGAATCTTGGTGAGAACACTTCCGTGTTCAAGAATGAGATCAGTGGCTTCCGTGCGCCTGGAGTCGCTTCCGATGGCGCAAAGAGCAGTATGCTTCCATAGGCAGTAGTAATTAATGGTAAGTAAAATTTAATGTAATGGTGGGTTCGGATAGCCAGTATAAGATTCTTAACCTTTGAGGATCAAACCAATTTGGAGCGGGATTGAAGAACCTGTATTAGTGCGCTGGGCTAGTTGGGCGCAGTCGCTATCTGCTAGACTTATACAGGTCACCCACCATTACATTCTTACTAGTAACATAAGGGGGTGCTGTGGAAGCTCTGACCCTGGATCGGGAAACAGACAGTAAAAGGGAGATCTTTTTTCGCTTACTATTTGGGGAGGCCAAAGGCACTCTGTGTATAGCATTTACATCTGCACGGGGGGAAAAGAATTTCTCGGAAGAGTTCTATTCTTACCCAGAAGAATTAAGTATTGTAACAAGACGAATCAATGAAGAGGTACACGGGAGCAATATTTATTTTTGCTCTCAATTGCTGTCAGAAAAAAGAAGAGTAAAAGAGACAGTTGATTTCACAACAAATATTTGGGCAGATTTGGATAGATGCCCCCCAGAAAAAATGTTGGTTGAGCCATCCATTGTTCTAGAGACATCTCCAGATAAATACCAAGCATTTTGGGTACTAGATCAAATTGATTATGGTCCTGACGACATCGAAGAACTATCTCGAAGAATTTCATATAAGCATAAAGATGATGGCGCAGATAACGGCTGGGCTTTAACTAAACTTCTAAGAGTTCCCTTTACATATAACTATAAATACAACGAACCAAAAATAGTCAAGACTATAGTTGTCAATAGAAACGAATACTCTCCATTAAGATTCGATATTTATCCCGTAACAGACGATTACATTAAAATAGATCTACCATTACCTGCTATCAATTATAAAATCAAAGCTGAGGATATTCTAGAAGAAAACAAGGAAAATGTAACCGACATAATGTGGTCTCTATTCAATGACCCCCCAATGGATGGTGCTGACTGGAGTAAACGTTTATGGCGACTAATAATGCTGTTACACGAGCATGGATTTGAAAGTGAGCAAGTATTTATAATTGCTTTGAGTGCAGCATGTAACAAGTATAAAAGAGACAGTCGCCCGGCCATGCAATTATGGAAAGATGTTGTTCGGGCTAAAATAAAAATTCAACTTACAGACGAGATACTTGCTAGACCTGATCAAACACCTACAATTCTATTGACAGACGAAGAAAGAGCAATTGTAGAAACTAGTAAGCCAACTTTTGTAGAAAGGTATATAGACTGGGCTACACGGATGACTGATGCAGCTCCGCAATATCATGGAGCTGGCGCTCTTGTAGCACTATCATCAGTCCTATCTGGTAGCGTAAAATTGCCTACAAGTTTTGGATCGATAGTTCCAAATATTTGGGTGATGATATTAGGAACGACCACAGTCACAAGGAAGACGAGTTCCATGGATTTGGCGATGGAATTAATAATGGATGTCGACGACGAGATAGTTTTAGCAACTGATGGATCTATTGAAGGATTATTGACGTCACTGTCTACTCGTCCTGGCAGGCCAAGTATATTTCTTAGAGATGAATTTTCAGGACTTCTGGACCAAATGACAAAGAAAGATTATCTCTCAGGAATGGCAGAGTTACTTACTAAACTTTACGATTGTAAAATGCAAAAACGCGTTCTAAAAAGTGGAATTGTGGAGGTAAGAAACCCGAGGCTTACGATTTATGGAGGTGGAATTAGCGATAACATTACTTTGTCCCTTAATACTGAACATATAAGCTCTGGATTTATACCACGATTTATATTCATTATTGGAGAAAATGACTTATCACGTCTCAGACCTATGGGTCCACCTACTCAGTTGGACTTGGAGGAACGGACTATGCTTTTAGATGAGTTACAAAACCTATATGATCACTATAATCAAATGCAGCAAATAGCAATATCTCAAAATGGTGGAACTATATCTCAAAAAGTTGAATTTGAAGTTTCCATGACTGAGTCTGCATGGAAGAGATACAATGAACTAGAAACTAAGATGCTACAAGAGGCTATGGATAGCGAAGATGTAGACGTAATGGTCCCAATGAACGATCGGTTAAGTAAATCCATATTAAAGTGTGCCATATTGATAGCAGCATCTAGACAAATTAGTGATTCTGTTGTTATAGAAAAAATAGATATTATAAGAGCCGCTAAATATGGTGAGTCGTGGATTGCCGATTCCAGAATTATAATCAGCAATGTAAGTAAGGGTACTAATGAACGCTTTATAGAAAAAATAATGGCAAAAATTGCTAGATCTCAAAATGGAATTAAGCGAAGTACTTTAATGAGACAAATGCATCTTTCAGCAAGAGAAACTGCATGGGTTTTAGAAACTTTAAAGCAAAGAGATTTAATTTCAACCATGAGAGCTGGCCAAACTGAAATAATTACAGCCACGACCACATTAAGTCTAACAAAGGAAGAAAGAAGATTAGCCGCATCTGGTAGTGAGGAGTAAGGCATGGATATAGAGCGGGCACTTAAACGTCGAGCAGCTATGCTCGCTCGTATATCTTGGGAACTAAAGTTTGGAATTACTCTGCCAGAGGATTTAGAACAAGCCAGACGAGATAGAACTAATAATTGCCCAGAAGCTGTATGGGGATTTCATGGCGAACCTAATTGGCGCGGTCGCTGCCCATATTGCGACAAGTTCTTAAGGAGGCGTTCACGACTCAACACTAGACCGACAGATATATTTAAGTATCCAAAAGGTTCCCAAACGAGGAACCGTTTAGAAAATCTACGAACGTTTGGTGAGGATTCTGATGATTTCATGTTTTAAGAAGTCTAGCTACAGCCAGGGTAATGGCAATTGTGTTGAGGTTAAGAAGGCCGAGACTATCACGGTTCGAGATTC
>Ga0137418_10000064_pt1 | contig 70355 bp, 59 predicted proteins | sample CZODoug3_1_2_16f_FD_122242 | JGI IMG/M metagenome (GOLD analysis project Ga0137418, IMG submission 122242) | Vadose zone soil fungal communities from Angelo Coast Range Reserve, California, USA - CZODoug3_1_2_16fungal (Hybrid Assembly) | ecosystem: Environmental > Terrestrial > Soil > Vadose...
AATCCGCAGGGATGGTTCTCGGCAGGATTACCGCCCATGATGAGCATCATGTCGGTATTCTTCATGTCGACCCAGCCGTTGGTCATTGCCCCGCGTCCGAACGTTGGTCCCAAACTTGAGACCGTGGGGCCGTGTCAAACCCTGGCCTGGTTTTCTAAATGCACGACCCCGAGGGCGTGCATCGCTTTCACAACCAGATAGTTAAATTCGTTGGTGTCGGTGCAACCGCCGATCCAGGCGAGCGATTCCAGCCGGTTTACCGTGTGTCCCGCGGCATCTTTCTCGACGAAAGTCTCATCGCGAGTCCTTTTCACGCGCGCCGCGATTTCGTTCAGCGCGTCGTCCCAGGAAATGTCCTGCCATTCGGTCGCGCCAGGACGACGCACTTGCGGTTTGAGCAAGCGCCGGTCGTTCATGATCTCTTGCTGCAGCGAGGAGCCCTTCGGGCAGAGAGTGCCGCGGTTGGTCGGATGATCGGGGTCGCCCTCGACGTGGACTACCTGCGCGGTCACATTCTTCGCGCGGTCGCCGATTGTGTAGATGATGGTGCCACAGCCGACCGCGCAGTAGGGGCACGTGGAGCGCGTTTCGCTGGCACGCGCGATTTTGAGGGTGCGCAATTGCGCGTAAGCGGGCTGCAGGTCAAATCCAAAAACTGCCGCTGCCGCGCCACCGACCGCTGTGTACTTAAGGAAGTCACGACGTGAAGGATTCATCGGGGACCTCAGTCCGCGAGAAAGAAGCAGAACCGCGTCTCGCAGAATGCTATTCATAGAACTTCAAAACGAAACTGTCAAGCACGCAGTTGGATGCAGAAGAGATCGGCGGCGGTGCAGCAGAGTTGCAGCCAGGAAGGTGTCAGCCGGCTGACGCTGAGGTTATTGTTCGCGGCAATTCCGGTTCGGGGGCGGCTCCGATGGCGCGATAACGCACGAGGAGAAGCGTGAGGTCGTCTGCCTGGCTGGCGCCGCGCGCGAAATTCTCTACCGCTTCCAGCAAGAGCTTCTGCAGTTCGTCGAGCGGCGTTTCATTGTGGCCGACCAGAAACTGCTTCAGCCGCGGTACGCCGAAGAGCTCCTCCTGGGGATCCATTGCTTCTGTCACGCCGTCGCTGAATAGCACGAGCGTGTCTCCCGGCTCCAGTTTGACGCACGCGCTGCAATATTCGGCCTCAGGAACGAGTCCGACGGGAAACGAGCCTTCGGTGAATGCTTCCTCGGCATTACCGTTTCGGCGGATCAAAATGGGCGAGGGGTGGCCAGCGTTGATGTAATCGAGCGAGCCCTTATCATCGAGGATTCCGAAGAACATAGTGGCGTAGCGGCCAACTTCCGGGCGGTCACATAGAAAACGGTTCAGGTGATTGAAGAGCCGCGCGGGGTCGTTGCCCAACGTCATTCCAGACAGCGCACCTTGCAACAACTGTGTGAGCAAAGCTGCGCCCAGCCCCTTGCCGGAGACGTCGGCGATGAGGAAGGCAGTGCGCCGGTCATCGAGCGGGAAGACGTCGAAGTAATCGCCTCCAACCGAGAGGCAGGGAAAATTGCAGCCGGCCACGGCCAAGTGGGCGTAATCGCCGAAATTTTTCGGCAACAATGCCTGCTGGATGTCGCGAGCGATATTGATTTCCTGCTCCATGCGCTGGCGTTCGCGCTCGCGGGCGACTAGCCGGGCGTTGTCCAGGATGCTGGCGGCCTGGTCCGTGAACGCGTCGAGCAGTTGGCGGTCGAGCTTGGAAAAGGCCGCCGGGCGGCGCGAATCCAGATAGAGCACGCCGAGAAATTGCCCCTGCTTCAGGTTGACGATGGACTCATCGGTCTTTGCGTGCGAAAACGCGTATAGCGGAATTACGACAACGGCGCGGAGACGCTGCGCGATGATGCTCAGCGCCGCTTGTAAATCGACTTCCGCTTGCGCGAGGTCTTCGGTGATCACCGCTTCGTGTTTTCGCAGAGCGAGTTGTATGGCGGTCTGACTGGGAGCAAGACTTTCCGGTGGCAGGCGCAATCCGCCGCTGCGGCGCGCCAGCCTCACGTGCAGAGCGCCTTTATCGTCGGCTTCGAGCAATACGCCGCGGTCGGCATCCATGACGGAGATGGCGTGGTCCAACATCATGCCGAGCACTTCGTCCAACGGAAGCTGCGAGTGAAGGAGCGCGGTAGCGGCGAGAAGTTGATCGAGCTTGCTGAGACGGGCACCGGCGCTTGCCACGACGTCGGAGCCGGTGATGTGCTCCATACGCGTAAGCAAGTTTGGAATCGACTGGTCACCGACAGGTGCGGCGGAGCGATAGATAATCTCGTAGGAGTCTTCCACTCCGAAGGTGATGATGTCGCCGTCCTGCAGCTGGCGGCTTTCGACCTTTTGGCCATTTACGAAGAGGCCGCGGCGCTGCCCGCGATCTTCGACGTAATGTTTGTTGGCCTCCATCACCATCGCGGCGCAATTGCGGGAAATGCGGCGGTCGGAGAGCTGCAAGTGGTTGCCGGTTTCGGCTCCGCGGCCGATCAGGAATGGGCTTTGGGTCACGCGCACAAAGCGGCGGGCTCCGTCCGGAGAAACCACCTCCAGCACAGTTTCCGCCACAATGGGTACGGTATCCGGCATAGGACCTGCTTATTTGCGGATTGTAGCACGCGCAGAAGCGCATGTAAGGAGAGATGGTCACGACGCTCGGGTCCGTTCAATACGGCGTTGTGGGTAGGTGACCCATGAAGGAGGAACAAGAAAGGGCGTAATCAAGAGTCTACAGCCACTAACGACCCTAATGCTACTGAGCTGAAGCAAAGGTGTTGCAGGCGGCTACTTTGCCGTTGTTTAGACCTGTAGTGAACCAGTGCATGCGCTGCTGCGAGGTACCGTGAGTGAAAGACTCCGGGCTGACATGGCCGGTGGACATTTTCTGTAGACGGTCATCGCCGACGGCAGACGCGGCGCCGAGCGCCGATTCCACATCTCCCTTTTCCAGAAGGCCGCGCTGTTGCGTGGAGTGCGCCCAGACACCCGCAAAGCAATCCGCCTGCAGTTCCAATTTTACGGACAACGGGTTTGCTTGGCGCGAATTGCTTTCCTGCATTTGATGCACCTTGCCTTCGATGCCCAGAAGCTTCTGCACGTGATGCCCTAGTTCGTGGGCGAGGACGTAAGCTTGGGCAAATTGTCCCGGCGCTCCGAACCTGCGATTCAGCTCATCGAAAAACCCGAGGTCGATGTAAACCCTTTGGTCTTCCGGGCAGTAGAAAGGCCCAGTGGCCGATTGCGCTCCGCCGCAACCGGATCGCGTGTAGTCGCGGAAGAGCACGAGCTTTGCGTGCCGATACGGTTTTCCCGTCTGCTCGGGAAGAAGTTCCGTCCATGTTTTCTGCGTGTCGTCGAGAACGAAGGAAACGAATTCGACGAGCGGTCGCTCGGCGGCATCACGACCCGGATTTGGCTGCCGGACCGTCGCGGGGCCGGAGTCCGCGCCACCGCCGCTAAGCAGCGTGAAAAGATTGGTTTTGAATACGAAGCTGAGAATTAAGAGGATGATCGCTCCGCCGATGCCGATGTGCATGCCTCCGAATTGAAATCCGCCGCCACCGCCGCTTTCATCGCGACGGTCTTCGATATCCTGGCTCTCGCCGCCGGGGGTCCATCTCATAGATTTCTCCTTGGGAAAGAATGCAATAGGCAGCGGTTCTTGTGCTCAATCGGCTGGCTCGAGTTGAATCTAGCAATCAACGAAGGAACCGGACAATACCTACATCGAGGTATTCCGCAGAACCTTCGCCCGTGGCACGTGGCATGACATCCGCGATGCCGTGATATGTCGAAGCAGATCAGTAAGTTATCGAGACCCTGCGACACTCGAAGTGTATGTTACGCCACGCGCACCCTGACGTTTTGTCCCTCTCGGTCGTCTCTACATCGGGAGCATCGCATGGGGAATATGGGACTTGCGCTGGCCTGGGAGGCTAGAATCCCCACCCTAGCTCAACGGGAGAGGCGGTTGGAACCTTACCGTGGACAAGTCGCCGCTCCTGATCGCGGGGCGGAGACCCAGACTGAGGATGCAGCGCTGGCGGCGGCATGCCTGTCCGGCGACCTGCGTGCGTATGAGCGCCTGTATTCGCTGCATGGCGCGCGCATGAAGAACCTTGCCCGGAACATTCTCGGTAGCGCTACGGATGCCGAAGACGCGGTGCAGGAAACTTTTCTGAAGGTGCAGCGGAGCATTGCCAGTTTTCGCGGGCAATCGAGTTTCGCCACCTGGACATTTCGCATCCTGGTGAACACCTGCTACGACGCGCGGCGCAGCCGTTTGCGGAAGAAAGAAGTCGCCGCCGAGGAGGAGCAGCCGCACGGCGATCTCGCTCCGAGGCCGGAGCCTCGGGCGGCGGTAGGGCATCCGTCGCTGCGGCTGGCTCTGGAACGCGCGCTTGCCAAGTTGACGCGCCATCAACGTGACGTTTTCCTTCTTTACGAAGTAGAAGGCTTCCGGCACGCGGAGATTTCCGAGATGCTGGAAATCACGGAAACGGCTTCCAAGAACACGCTCTTCCAGGCGAAGAAGAATCTTCGCCAGATGCTGGAACCTCCTCGCGCCAGCGATGCCGCGGGAGCACGGTGAAAATGATGAATGTGATGTGCAAAGATCGGGATCGACTTTTCGAGGACGGCAGCGCGGTGGAATGGGCCGCGCTCGAGGAGCATGCCGCTACATGTGCGACTTGTACCGAAGAGATTCGCGCCTGGAAGGTTCTCAGCGTCGCCGCTGCGGAACTCCGCGATTACAGCGATAGCCCTGCGCTGTGGCCGCGTATTCATCAGGCTCTGGCTGAGCAAGCGGCGACAGCCGGAGGGTGGCGCGTAGGCTGGAGATGGCGCTCACTTTTCGCGACCTTGTCGGTTTCCTGGCAAACGGCGGCGGCGACTGCATTTGTGGTCTTGCTGATGGTGTCGGGCATTTGGATTCTGCGACGGCCAGTAACCCCCCCGCCGCAGCAGGGGAGCTTGTTGAAGAGCAGGGCGCTGGTGGATGTGGAACACGCGGAATCTGCTTACGTGCAAGCGATCGACAAGCTTGCCGTCGATGTCAAGCCGCAATTGGAAAATCCCGCAACTCCGCTGATGGCGAATTACCGCGAGAAGCTCATGGTGCTGGACAGCGCTATTGACGACCTTCGCGCAGAGACTGGTCAGAACCCATCGAATGCGCACCTTCGCTATCAATTGCTTGCGATGTATCAGGAAAAACAGCGCACGTTGGAGGAGATTTTGGAGGAAAAACGATGACGCGGGCCGTTTCGTATGGCGGGCGATTGGGGAAGGTGTGGCCGAGAAAGTGGCGCGGCGTACGTGGGTCGATGTGCTTGGCGGCTTCGCTGGGATTTGCGGTTGCGTCCGCGGGAGCTGCAAATCCAGGACAAGAGCAGGTCACGCGCGACTTCCAGAAAACTCTTTCTCTCGGCGCGGGGCAGTCGTTCCGAATCGAAAACAAATTCGGCGAAGTGCGCATCCACGGCGAGTCCGGCCGCGAGCTGAAAATCTCCGCAACGATCCGCGCGCAAGCAGACTCGCTCGAACAGGCGCAAAGTTTTGCCGATAAAGTGCGGATTGATGTGGAGCAGACGGCGCAAGGCGTACAGGTCCGCACTAATTACCCGGAAGAAAATCGCAATTGGTTCGGCCGCAAGAACGCTTCGTATTCGGTCGATTATGACATCGCCATGCCTATCGACGCGCCGTTGTTCGTCAGAAACAGCTTCGGCAGCGTCAACGCCAGTGGTGTGCGGAGCAGGTCCGAGTTTGATAACAGCCACGGCTCGCTCAACGTCCGCGATACGGGCGCCGCGCGACTCAGCAACTCGTTTGGCAGCATCGAGCTAAACGGCGCGGCGGGCGACTCTACCGTGAGCGACAACAATGGTTCCGTGCAGGTGGTCCAAGTAAAGGGCTCGCTTGAAGTGCGCAACCGTTTTGGCAGCATAACCGTTCGCGAGATTCAGGGTGCCGCCAACATCACCGGCGGAAATGGAACGGTCAATCTGACGGACGCAGGATCCGCGAACATCACCACTTCCTTCGGAAGCGTGGAGGCGCGCAACATCCGCGGCGATCTCATGGTTCACGACAATAACGGCAATGTGGATGTCTCGACCGTCGGCGGCGCGGCCGATATTACAGACAGCTTCGGAAATGTGGCCTTTTCTGACGTTAAGGGGAGCGTGAACTGCACGACGAGCAACGGGCGTGTTTCGGGAAGTTCGCTCTCGGGCAGCGCGGTTACGATTCGCGATTCCTTCGGCAATCTCGATCTAAGCAACATCGCGGGCACACTGAACGCGGAAACCTCCAATGGCAAAATCACGCTGCGTTCCGCTCATGGCAGCGTCGAACTAAAATCCTCCTTTGGCGCGATCGAAGCTTCGGACATTTCCAAAGGCATTCGCGCCATCACTGGCAACGGCAGTATTACGCTCACGGATATTGGCGGCGACACTTTCGCCAAGACCAGTTTCGGCAGCGTTTCTGCGGAGCGCATCAACGGCAATCTGTTAGTGGAAAACACCAACGGTTCGGTGACCGCGCGCAACGTCAAGGGCGACGCGGGCGTCACCACATCCTTTGCGGGCGTAACACTCGAATCGATCGGCGGCAAAATTACGGTGAACAATCAGAATGGCGGAGTTTCCGTGGCGGCGGCGCGCCCGGCTAGTGGGTGCCGAGACATCGCGCTTAAGACTTCTTTCTCGTCCATACGCGTCAGCATCCCGTCAGGTCTCGGCTACAACGTGACGGCGCGCACATCTTTCGGACGCATTTCCTCGGACTTGCCGATCACCGCCACGGGCAGCATAGCTCCTGATTCGCTTACCGGCACGATCGGCTCGGGCGGCTGCCAGCTCCAGCTAACGGATGCCAACGGCAGCATTGAAATCACCAAGGGTCAATGAAAAATGGGGCAATGACGCGTTGGCGCGTCCTCCGCGCTTCGCTTTCAGCCCCGTCTCAATCGTTCCATCGCGAACGCCTTCTTCAGGATTCGCGTAGCCGTCTCCGTAAGTTTGTATTTGTCTAGCTCCTCTTCGCTCGCGAATACAAGCTCCGTCACATCGCTCCCTGCCACAGCTTCGCCGGCAACCCGCTCGCAGAGATAGTCAACGATCACGTAGTGAAATCGCGGCCCCTTCTTCTGTTCATTCGCGCCTGCCGTGCTCTCCACGTAAATTCGATCGAAAACCTCTATCAGCTCGATCACGCGGACGGTCAGACCGGTTTCTTCCAGCAACTCCCGCGCGACACCCTCCTCCAGCGTCTCCCCCAGCTCCAGCATCCCTCCGGGAATCGACCATTCGCCGAGCAGTGGCTCGCTCCCGCGCCGGATCAGCAAGGCGCGCCCCGCAACGATGATCACCCCACCTACGCCCACCATCGGCCGTTGCGGGTACTCTCGCGAGGACGCCATTTATGAGCTGTATACCTAGTTCTCCAGGCCTTCATACATATACGGCTACGCCCCGCCTGGATGGGGTTGACTTCACGCCGGTATATAATACGCTCAACAGTGGTGCTCGCAGCCTGCGGCGCCGACCTTTTTCATCGCGTACGGAGGATGGATCGTGATCCGCTGCCCTGAATGTTCCGCCGAAATCGACGTCGACGAAGACGAGGTCGAAGAAGGCGAGATTCTGAGTTGTCCAGAGTGCGAGTCCGAATTGGAAGTGTCGCAAATCCATCCCGTCCACCTGAATATCATCTCCGAAGATCTGGATGATGACGAAGACGACGAAGACGAGGAAAAGGAAATTGCCGAAAACGGCGACCTTCCCGAGGATGAAGAAGACGACGATGAGGAAGAAGACGAAGAGTAATCGTGCCGCACCGGGAATCGTCGCCGGCTTCGCTGTGGCATCTTCTTTTCTGCCTGCTGCCATCTAACGTGTTAAGGAGCGGTGTCATGCATGTTGGGTGGGTCGTTGTCTTGTGGGCTGCGGCGTTGCTGGTTCCATCTGCCGCTTCCCCGATCTCGATTCAACAGGATGCGGCAGCTCCACAACCGCAATCATCCTCGTCCTCAAAAACCGGCAAACAGAAATATAGCCATGCTAACGATTTCTTGATCCGCGGAACCGTGTTCACCGAAAGAGCTTTGTCTTTTCCGGGCGTGCAACTCCGCATCCGGCGCTCCGGCGAAAAGAAATTCCGCTGGGAGGACCGCACCAATTCGCGCGGCGAATTTGCGATTCGCGTGCCGCAGGGCACTCAATATGAGATGGTAGTGCACGCCAAAGGTTTCGCCGACCAGGCTAAGACCATCGATGCCCGGACAGGCTCCGGGGAGAACAATGTGGTTTTCCGCATGGAACCGGCTAAGAGAGGGAAATGATGAGGCCCCGCATTCGTTTGCTGTTCATGGCCCTGGCTTTGTCCGTGTGCGTGCGCGCGGGCATCGCGCAGGACACCAAGCACGAAGCGCAGCTTCGCACGGTGCGCGGTGTTGTGGTGGACAAGTCCTCCGAATCTCCAGTGCCTTCCGCCGTGGTTTTTCTGAAAAACACGCGCACCAATGCCGTGCGCAGCTATATCGCGGATGAAGAAGGCAATTACCGCTTCAGTGGCCTCGATCCCAATGTCGATTATGAAATCCACGCCGAAAAAGATGGCGCCAAGTCCGCCACTCGAACCATCTCGAGCTTCGATAACAAAAAAGAGATCGTGCTCCCTCTGAAGTTGGAAAAGAAAAAGGCATAGCATTAATTATTGCTTTCATTCCTTTTTTCCTGTGCGGGCTGTATCCCTCCTATAAAAAAATAAGCTTGTCTTTCGTTCAGTGGCGGTGTAGGTTTCCGCGCAATCCCAACCCGCGATTGAAGGAGGATGCATGAATGCTCACAAGCGCGATGACGGAATCAAGCGACGCGATTTCATCAATGGAATGCTGATCGCGGCCGGGACCGCGAGCGTTGGCGGGTCCATTCCGATGAGGGCCTTCGCACAACTCGCTCCGTCCACGACGTTTCCGTGCGACAGCGCGATCGGCACGGATCCGAACGTCACGCGCGGCGGCAATCTGCGCTCCGTTTTCAATATTGCGCACTGGCTGCGAGACAACCGGTTGACGTTCAAGAGCAACTCGGTGGTGCTTTCGCCCTCGCCGTGCGATAGCTACCAGGGTAGCCAACCGATTCTGGCCGACAACGGCAACTACGACGTAATCATCGTTGGCGCCGGAATGTCTGGATGCTCCGCGGCCTTCTACATCACGCAGCAGCGCCCAGGCACAAAGATTTTGATTCTCGATGGGCAAGTGACGCCCGGCGGCAATGCGAATCGAGATGATGCGGTACCGATTCCCGATGTTGCATCCACCGCAACGGCGTACGCGGTGCAGCCTTACGCGACCTTCTTGAATAATATTTATGACACGACGGGAATTCTCTGGCAGAACTACGTTGTGCCCTCGCCCTTCTACAGCTATTTCTTCGACAGCGCGACTCCGTACGTCAATCCAGGGACCAGCAGCTGGAACATCGACACGTACGGCAAAGGGTTAGACAGCGTTCCATACCCCACGCAAATCGTAAACGATTTGAAATCTGCCCGGGCCGACCTGATGAACTGGTATCACAAGCCAGGTGCGCCTACGGATCCTGCAGACAACAGCGACCCCAAGTACGATTACCTGTCGCCGATGAGCTTTGACAACTACTTGACGCAGGTGAAAGGATTCCATCCCGCGGTATCCGACTTTTACACCCGCTATGCGGTGGACGCGCTGGACGGAACAACGGCGCAGGCGAGCGCATACACGTCGATCAGTTTTCTGGGCGCCGAATATTCTCCGGAGTTCGCGTACCCCGGCGGCAACTCAGGAATGCTGAGGCATATCTTGAAGTGGCTGATTCCCTCGGCGATTAGCGGGAGCACAGACGCCGGGTTGCTTGCCAACCCGTTCAACCTTGCGGCTATGGACAACGCCAACAACAACGTTCGTGTACGCCAAGGCGCCATGGTGCTGCGCGGTGACACGACCAGCCGCAACGCCAGTGTGGTTTACTTCCAAAATGGGCAGTTCTACCGCGCGACGGCCAAGGCGGTAATATTTGCGGGGCAGTCCCACACAGCTCGCACCGCGTGTGCGCAGTTGCTCAGCACGTCGCAGGCGGATGCCTTTGACCAGGTGACGCTGAGTCCGGTAGTAACCGCGAACGTGACCATCCGCAGCGCCGCGCCGGTCGTGGACCTCGGCTATGATGGCTATTATTGGGGAAGCCAGTACTGGGCGGATTTTGTTGTGGCGGATTGGGTGGGCGCTAACCGCAGCAATCCCAACCGACAAACGGTCCTCACATTTTACGGCGGAAACACAGCATCGGTCGAAGATCAGCCGAATGAACGGATCAGATTGTTGACCACCCCGTTCTCCAGCTACGAAGATTCGCTACGCTCCGATATGAACCGGATGCTCGCCGGCCGGGGTTTTGATTTTGATCGTGACGTCATCGCTGTGTACCTCTATCGCTGGGGACACAGCATGGTCTACCCGAAACCAGGATGGCCATTTTCAGCGCCCATCGTTGGATCCAACGGCAAAGTCACACGCGTGCCTTCGGCGCGTTTCTATGCGCGGCAACAGATCGGCCGCATCTCCTTTGGCGCGCAGGATGTGGAGTCCAGTCCAGCAAACGAGAGCGCCATTGGCGCCGGGGTGCGCACGAGCGGCGAAGTTCTGCCACTGCTCTGACGCGGGGAGCACACTACAAAAGATCGCGATCCGTGTGCCCCGAGAGTCTAGAACGATGCGCTAACCTTGCGGACACTGGCGGTACCCACCAAGTGCCCTCCGGTGTATACTCCTGCCAGTTCGGTGCCCCCCTGAGTACGACATGGCAGATCCTCGCCCTGGTGAGCGTTTAAGGCCCGATCCTCCCACCGATGAGCCTCGGCTCGAATCGTGGGGAGAGATCGCCGCATATCTACGCCGGGAAATCAGGACCGTCCAGCGGTGGGAAAGGTATCAAGGCCTTCCAATCCGCCGTCTTACCATCGGGAGGCTCGGCTCGGTTTACGCTTATCGCTCGGAGCTGGATAAGTGGTTTCGCGAGCGCCAGCCGCAAGCGGAAGCGGAGATCGAAGCTTGCGGAAAAGATTCCGTCTGCGAAATTCCGGAAGCGCAACCACAGCCCGTTTCCGTCCCACCTGAAGTGGAGGAAAACAAGGGTGACATCAAAAGAAAGCGCTGGTCCAAGCAGCGACGGGTGATTGGCGCTGCCGTCATTCTGTTTGCGACGGTCGGCGTGGCGTACCTCGCGATACCGCACTCCCCAGTCAAGGTCGTACGGACACCGTACAGAACACGCCTCTTTGTTCGACCGTTCACCAATAGCGGTGGGGATTCTCAGCAGAACGAATTCATCGCCGGACTAACGGACGAAACGATTACGCAATTGGGCCAGATTGACCCGTCGCGGCTTGGCGTGATTGCTCCCACATCTGCGAGACTGCTGGCCACAAAGCCCATTGAGGAATTGGGCCGCCTGTTGAAAGTCGCATACGTCCTCGAAGGAAGCGTTCGCCGCAGTGGAAATCAGGTTCGCATCGACGCCCAACTCATTTCCGTGGATGATCAGACTCCGATCTGGTCCAAATCCTATACAAACGATCTGAGCGATATCCTGCATGTGCAAGATCAAGTTGCGATGGCCATTACGAAGGAGATTCAGGCGAAGATTCCTGCGATAGGGCTGGAATTGAACTCAGGTCGCCCCGTCAATCGCGTTAATCCGGCGGCGTATGACGCCTACCTACGCGGGCGCCTCTCCTGGACGAATCGTGATCTGCCCAGGAGTATCGACGCATTTCAACAGGCCCTGCGGGAGGACCCTCGCTATTCGTTGGCGCGCACCGGTTTGGCAAGCGCTTACCTCTTGTCTGGCCAAGTGCCAAACGACGCGATGCCTCCAAATCAAGCGATGCCCAAAGCCCGCGACAATGCCAGGCAAGCTCTGGAGGAGGATCCCTCGATTGCCGAGGCGCACTGCGTCCTCGCAAATATCTCCGCTAATTACGACTGGGATTTTCCCGCCGCGGAGCGCGAATATCTGAGCGCGATCAATCTCGATGCCAACAATCCCACCGCACACGAGTGGTACGGACACTATCTCATTACCCGTAACCGCCTTGCTGAAGCTCAGGCCGAGACGAGTTTGGCGCTCGACTTGGATCCTGTTTCACCGCTGCTTAATTCCGCCCGTGCGGAGACCTTTTTTTACGCGCGCGACTACGACAGCGCTATCGCCCAAGCTCGACGGACGCTGGAGCAATATCCCAACAATCTATACGCAAGCTTTTGGCTTGCCTCCGCGGAGCGTGAGAAGCGAATGTATTCTGAGGCCGTTGCAGGCTTTGCCCAATTGAGCAAAATGATGGTAGATAATCCGGCGATGTTGATGGCTTATGGCCACGCATTGGCTGTTTCCGGCGATGGGGCCCAGGCGCAGAGAGTGCTCTCTGACCTGAAGCACCTCGCGCAGAGGCGATACGTGCCAGCTGTCTACTTTGCCGTCATGTATGTAGGTCTCGGTGAGAAAGATACTGCATTCACTTGGTTTGATAAGGCGTTCCGGGAGCGCAATGACCGTTTGGTTTACATGGCAGTCGATCCTTTGTCCGATCCGGTCCGCTCCGACGCTCGTTTCCAGAAATTGCTCGCCCGCATAGGGTTGTCTTAACCGCAGGAAGCTTACTGCCGCGAGGGTCCTCATCCCAATCGTCTCGATTTGACACAGACGGACCCCCATTCCACCGCTAGTCTGTTCCATGGGCGCGACAAAGTACGACATTAAGCGCCTCCGCTCCCGCATCGCTCCTTGTCGCTTGAACAAGGGCCTGGCAGCCCTCTACCGTTGCAACACAAGGAGAAACAAAAATGTTTTGGTTCTGTGCGGCCCTATCGGCGGCGGGCGTTTTGGAATCGGTTATCTGCTCGTGTCTCGTGGCGGAGTTCGCGGGTTATTGGCTGCACCGGCTGCTCCATAGCGACAAGCTTCCCTTCCTGAGCCGCAATCACATGGCTCACCACTTGCTCCTGTATGGACCAACTCAGGCCATGCGCGCGGAGCGTTACAAGGACGCTACGCACGGACGTTTCTCGATCGGCAATGTAGGTCTGGAGTGGCTCGCTCCCTCGGCTGTCCTTCTAGCTCTTTGCTGGGGTGCTATGTGCGTTTTTCGCGTACGGGCAATCTATCAGGTAATTGCGCTGTCAAACCTCGTTGTCTGGCCTTTCTTCACGTTCAGCTTTCTTCATGACGCCATGCACCTGCGCAATTCCTGGATGGCTCGACTGCCCATAGTGAACATTTGGTTTCGACGCGCCCGGCGTTTTCACGATATCCACCACCACAGCCTCAACAATGCCGGCCGGATGAACGTAAACTTTGGCATCGGTTTTTTTCTCTTCGATCGTATTTTCCGAACGCTGGCAACGCGCCACCGCCCACTTAATCGGAAGGGCTTGGCACTCGCCTTGCAACGTTATAGATTAGCAACGCCTTTGTATCCCCTGGGCGGCGAACGCACCAGGGGAGGAGAGGCGGCGTTTCAATGACCGACATGATAGTCAGGGAAACCGCCCGATCAAATGGCCCGGCACCGGATTCCCGGCGACGGGCCGCCAAACCCGGGCGTGCTCACCCTCGCAAGGCATCCGCAGAGAAAATTCGCGTCTTTGTGGCTGCGGAAAATCGCCTGTTGCGCGAAGCTTTGTCACGCGTTCTGACGAAGGGCGCGGGAATCGACGTAATTGCTACCCATTCGGCCGCGCCTTTCCATACAGACGCGCTGCTTGAAGGTCGCCCTGACATACTCCTCCTTAACTCTCGTGGAGGTCTTGAGGAAGATTTGTCGGCCATACAGGAGGTCCGAGCCGCCGCTCCTGCTGTCCGCATCCTGCTGATCGGCATGGCGAAAGACGAGCGCGAATTCCTTCAGTGCGTGCGCGCGGGCATCAGTGGTTATTTGTTGCGCGATGCATCCGCGGGAGAAGTCCTGCAGGGCGTGCGAGCTGTGGCCGCTGGAGAGGCCGTGTGTCCCGGGGCTCTTTCTGCTGTTTTGTTCCGCTATTTCCAATCAGAGGCTAACGGCCTTCCCTGCACGAGTAGCAAGCGCCGGATGGGTCTCAGCCGTCGCGAGCTGCAGATCATCCCCTTGATTGCGCAAGGCCTGACCAACAAAGAAATCGCGAATCACTTCTCACTTTCCGAACAAACCGTCAAGAATCACCTCTATCGCATGAAACATAAAATCGGTGCTGAGGACCGCTTGGAAATGGTGCAGCTCTACCGCACGCAAGGGTTCCTCGTCTGATTTCGTTGTCCCGCAGTATGGCGGACCCGCAGTGGTATGATTTCGGTTGACCCCTGTGACTACTTGGGAGCCGCAAACTTACCTTCGATACGCTGATATCCGCTTTCGCGCGGGCCTCGATCTCCTCGCGCGCATCCCCAAGCTTGAATACTCCACAATTTATGATCTCGGCAGCGGCACCGGCCACTTGACCCGGATCCTCGCCGATACCTTTGCCAAGGCCAAGGTCATTGGCGTCGATTCCTCCCCCGAAATGCTCGCGGAGGCTCACCGCGAATTTCGCGGAATTGAGTGGCAGCACGCTAACATTAGCTCGTGGAGGCCTCCCACAGCTCCTGATCTCATTTATACAAACGCGGCTCTTCAATGGGTCCCCGACCATGAAACCTTGCTGCCATCACTCCTGAACAAGTTGCGGGACGGCGGCGTGCTGGCCATGCAAGTCCCCCGGCACTTTGAGTCGCCATCACACCTGGGGCTAAAAGAGTTGGTCATGCAAAGCCAGTGGCGCGTCAAGCTGGAACACCTCCTGCTCGCCCCTATTCCGCCACCGGATACGTATTGGCGCTGGCTCTCGCCACACGCCCGCAATCTCGATATCTGGGAGACGATCTATCTGCAGGTTCTGGACGGTAAAGACCCCGTCGTCAATTTCATGCGCGGTACGGCGTTGCGCCCTTTCCTCTCCGCTCTTCCTGAGGCCGAAGCAACAAAGTTCATCGACGATTTTGCACACCGAATGGCTGCCGCTTACCCACCTCAGCCGAACGGCCAGACACTCTTCCCATTCCGGCGCCTATTTCTTGTCGCGGAACGTTAGGTCAACGAGGTCGTGGCAAATTTTCATAGTCCTAGTACGTGCTTCGGCTCGCTGGCCGCCCGTATATCTTTTATTTTATTTCGCTTACGAAAATACCGTTCTCACGCGACTTTGGAAGTCCTCGTGCCATCTTTATTCTCACCAGCCGGAAGTGATGGGGAGGAATTTACAATGCGCTTCCGCGCTATCTTGACTCTGGTTACCCTGTTCATCCTTACCGTGTTTGTGGCATGCTTAGGTGTCGCGATTTCGTCCGACGCGCTAGCCTCCCAGCCGCATAGCAAATTGTTCACGTCCAAGGCCTCCGAGCATGCTTCGGTTTCTGGAAAAATCTCGGCCATCGGAGATGCTTCCTTTTCCGTCGACGTGAAGAAAAGTCAGGACCTGGTCACTCTCCAGTTTCTGATCGACGACACGACCAAAGTCGAGGGACGACTGGAAGTTGGCTCCACGGCCACGGTGGATTATCGAACCGATGACGGAAACAACATCGCTCTTCACGTAGTCGTGCAACAACCGTCGAGCTAACGGGGCGCTTTTTCGCCCAAGTGGATTCGCCACCCTCACGAATCCGAAACGAATCTTCGCTCTTGCCCAAGGGGAAGCATCCAAATGCGCACGACCCTGAAGCTTGTCTCGCCTCTCATTATTAGCGTTGTTGTCGTGTCTCTGCTTTTCGCCGCCTATCAGGTCCGAACCGATCGCCGCATTCTGCGCAATGATGTCTCCCGTCGCGCGGAAATCCTAGCCGAAAGTCTGCAAGAGAATGTCGAGCCACAATTCGACAAGCAGCTCCCGGACAAGAGCTTGCAACGCCTCGTCGATCGATTCGGCCAGCGCGAGCACCTGAAAGGCGTGGCCATCTACAATGCGAACGGGATCGCCCTCGCGATGACCTCCGGCCTCGCTTCGCTTTTCCAGCTTCGGCCCGCCGCCGCCGCGTATGCTGCCGATCGCAATGTCGGATACGGCGAATTCTTGCGCGTCAACGACACGCCCATTCACGTGTACGCGTTGCCGCTTCACCGCAACGGCCAAGTTATCGGCACGCTGGCGCTAGTGCATGACGTTACTTATATCGACCGCCAGGTTGCCCACACTCTGCGCGATTCGCTAGTCAACGCTCTGGTGCAAACCCTGTTCATCGCTGGCCTCGCGCTAATTCTCGTTCGCTGGACACTCACCGGCCCGCTCACTCGCACCGCAAAGTGGCTGCGCACGCTCAGGACCGGGCAATCTCATGCTCCGCCTTCGCTCCCTGAGGGCGAGCTTTTCGATCAGCTTCATCACGAAGTCACGTACCTGGCGCGCGACCTCAGCGCCGCTCGCGCCACTGCCGAGGAAGAAGCTCGCCTCCGCGATTCCAACGTTTCCTTATGGACCGCCGAACGTCTCCGCGTGAGCCTCAGCAACAAATTGCAGAACAAGCCCCTCTTCGTGATCGCCAATCGCGAGCCGTACATGCACGTCCACAGCAACGGCAGCAATGGCACCGTGCAAGTCATCGTCCCCGCCAGCGGTCTTGTCACCGCGCTCGAGCCCGTGCTCCTCGCCACGGACGGCACCTGGATCGCGCATGGCTCCGGCAACGCCGACCGCGAAGTTGTCGACGCCAAGGATCACCTGCGCGTCCCCCCAGACCATCCCAGTTACACGCTGCGCCGCGTCTGGCTCAGCGCTGAAGAAGAGAAGGGGTATTACGAAGGTTTCGCCAACGAAGGTATTTGGCCGCTCTGCCACATCGCCCACACTCGCCCGATTTTCCGTCCTGAGGACTGGATCGCATATCAGCAAGTGAATCGCCGCTTTGCGGATGCCGCAATTGCAGAGATGGAAGGCACTGAATCTCCCATCGTTCTGGTCCAGGATTATCATTTCGCGCTGCTTCCCCGCATGATCAAGGAAGCGCGCCCCGATGCCCGCGTCGCCATCTTCTGGCACATTCCCTGGCCTAATCCTGAAGTTTTCGGCATCTGCCCCTGGCAGCGCGAATTGATCGACGGTTTGCTGGGCGCCGACCTCATCGGCTTTCACATTCAGTCCCACTGCAATAATTTTCTTTCCACAGTAGATCGCGCCGTGGAAGCCCTCACCGAATGGGACCGCTTCTCCGTGAATCGCCAGGGCCATCTGACTCGCGTCCGCCCTTACCCTATAAGTGTTGCCCTTCAGGAAAACGGCCATTCCTCGCAGCCGCATCGCAGCATGGATGAAGAGCGCGCCTTCCTATGCAACGAGCTTGGCATCAGCGCCACACTTCTCGGGGTCGGCGTTGACCGCATCGACTACACGAAAGGCATTCTCGAGCGCTTTCGCGCCATCGAACTCTTTTTCGAACTTTACCCTTCCTACCAGCGCCGCTTCACGTTCATCCAGATTGGCGCTCCCAGCCGCACCAATATCGAGCGCTATCAGAATTTGCTCGATGAATTGACCGCCGAAGCCGAGCGCATCAACGCGCGCTTCCAGGCCGGCCACTGGAAGCCCATCCTGTTTCTCAAGCGGCATCATTCGCACGAAGAAATCGCGCGTTTCTATCGCGCATCTTCACCTTGTCTGGTTACTTCGCTGCACGACGGAATGAATCTCGTCGCCAAGGAGTTTGTAGCCTCGCGCGAAGATAGTCTCGGCGTCCTGATCCTCAGCACGTTCGCGGGTGCTGCGTTGGAGCTGACTGACGCCCTGCTCATCAATCCTTATGATGTTCAGCAACTGGCCGGCGCTATTCATCGCTCGCTCAACATGCCCTCCGACGAGCAAGCCTCCCGCATGCAGCACATGCGCAGCTCTGTCCGCGAACACAACGTCTACCGTTGGGCGGCCAACCTGTTATCCGACCTTACCGACATCCGCATAGACACACCCGAGCGCGTAGAATCAAGCGAAACCATCGCTCGCTAAAAGTTTTTTGGAATTTGCGTCAAGAAAAACGTACAGAAAACGACCGCTTGCCCGGTTATCTCCGCCCGGCCGCTGCTGCCACCACATTCGGGAAAAACGTCTTGCCGCTCAGCACGTTCCGCACCGCTTCCACGAGATCCTGACTCGCTCGCGATTTCGCCACATATCCCAGCGCCCCCACCCCGACAATCTCCCGAATAATTTCCTCGGAATCGTGAACGGTAAAGAACAATATCTTCGCCGCTTCGCGCTCCTGCCGGATCTGCACCGCCGCATCAATTCCGCTTAACCCAGGCAGATTCACGTCCATTATCACCAGGTCGGGTTTCAGCTCCGTGCTCTTCCGCACTGCCTCAGTTCCCTCCACCGCCTCCCCGCACACCGCCCATTCGTCATGGCTTTCCAGCAGCCCTCTCAACCCGCGCCGCATCAGTTCGTGATCGTCCGCAATCAAAATTCGCCGTCGAGCATCTTCCGCCGACTGAATTCTAAAATTCAACGACGTGCGGCTTCCGCCCTCTTCGGCTCCGGCTTCCGCCGCCGACTTGATCGGCAGCGTTGCCGTCACGCGCGTCCCATTCGTCGCAAAATCAACAGTCAGTCCTCCGCCCAACTGGTGCAAGCGCTCGCGCATTCCGGGAATGCCCACGCCAAGCGGAGCCGTCCCGTCCAACCTTGCTCGCGCCGCGCCGGTCTTGCTCCCATGTCCGTAATCGATAATCTCGAGCCGCACTTCTCCGGAATTGTTCGAAACCTTGATCTTCGCCGACGAACTCCCGGAGTACCGGTGCACATTCGTCAGGCTCTCCTGCACCACGCGAAACAGGGTCGTTTCCGCATCTGCGGGAAGCCGGGGTAGGTCGGGCGATATGCTTACTTCGAGCTTGATCCCGCTGCGCTTCTCGAAACCCTCCGTGTACCAATGCACCGCCGACGCCAATCCGCATTCATCCAGCAGTGGCGGGTGCAAAATGTAAGACAGCGTCCGGATTTCCTCGCCAATTTGACTGACAATTTCCCGGCTTTCCTTGATGGATTCCTTCGCCTCCGGTTTGCGTTCTTCCGTCAGCCTTGCCAGCCGGTCTAACGACATCGATAGCACCGCTACCTTCTGCCCTGTAACGTCATGCAAATCGCGCGCTATCCGCCGGCGCTCTTCGTCCTGCAACTGCAACAGACGCGCGGACAATTGCCGCAGCGACGTCTCCGTCACTCGCAGAGCCTCGTTTGCATCCACAATTTCCGTCAGCTCCGTCGCCACCGCGCAAATCGCTTCCAGCCCCAGTTCGCGGTTCGGGCTCAGCGTTAACCGGATCGTTTGAGGTTTCCCGTGCTTTTTCAGCAGCCGGATTTCGCCCCGTGTGCTGGCCATCCTGGCTCCCAGGATCAACGTCTTCAAAAATTCCGCGTCATTCCCCGTAACGAAATTGTGCAGCGGCGCTCCGATGAACTTCTCCAGTGGCGCATCGAAAAACGCCGCGAAGCTCCTGTTCGAATATAACACCGTGCCATCATCGGAAAGTGTGGCCGCGCCCTCTTCAATGGATTCCACCAGCAGCCGGTACGGGTGTTCCGCGCCCTGCAAGGTAAATACTTGATCCCCTTGCGAGCTTGACACCAACACCGCATCGACCTCGCCCATCCGGATGGCACGCAGGGTTTCCTCGAGCTCCTCAATGCGCGCCTTCAACTGTTCCACCGCAGCGGGCGAACTTTCTGTTTTGTGTTTCTTCACCGCTTTCACCCCTAGGCGATTTTCAGATCCAGTCCTGTTAACACGCGGTCCTGATTCGAAAGATCCCCTACCAGCCGTCGCAGCGGCAAGGGCAAACTCTTGATTAGCGTGGGCGCCGCGACGATTTGATTTTCCGAAGCCAGTCCCGGCTGCTGGTAGATGTCAATCACTTCCATCTCGTACTGATCCTTGAGGTGTTTCTCGCAGAACCGTTTGAGATTGTCTATGGACTTCACGGATCGCGGCGTTTGCCCCGTCACGTACAGCCGCAAGAGAAATCTCGGCTTGCCGGGCTCCTTGCCATTCTTCCCCGGTTCCTTGCCATTATTTTCTGCTGTGTCTTTTTTCCGATTCACTCTGCACCTGCTTTATCCCTCAAATCCAGTCCTACCAGCACGCGGCTACTATCCGATAGATCGCCGATAATCTTTCGCATCGGCACAGGAAGCTTTCGCACAAGTGTCGGAATCGCCAGGATCTGGTCGTTCTGCGCCAATTGCGGTGTCTTCACCAGGTCGATTACCTGCAACTCGTATTGCCCATCCAGGTGTTCCGCGCAAAATTTCTTCAGGTTCGCCAATGCCGCAAGCGATTTTGGTGACTGCCCCGCCACGTAGAGTCGCAGCTCCATGCACCGCCCGTTGCCATTTGCATCCGACTTTTTCGACTTCGCACCCGTCCTAGCTCCCATGTTCTACCCCCACTTTACCGTTTCTGCCCCCCATTTTCCCCCGTCGCGCCCCCCCTCGAAGATTCACCATCTCCAGCATGCCTTGGGACAGCTCGCGTTCCCTCTGTTCTTCCTGGTCTCTCACTAGCGTCACTCGCGCTTCTTCCTGGGCAAATTGCGACCGCAATTCCGCAATCTGCGCGTCCAGCGCTTTTCGCTTGTCACTCAAGACGCGCTGCTGCTCCTCCGCCGTTTGCTGTCGTAGCAAGCTTTCAGCCCTCTCGCGTGCTTCTTGCGTTGCCCGCGCCGAACCGGTCAGCACCGCACCGCTGCCCACGTACACGGGCACCAGCCGTATTCCTTCCTTGGACATCAAAAACTCGCGTATCTGATTCGAATTCGCCATTCCACGCGACTTCAGCACGTGAATACACCTGTTCCTCTCGCCGTTCAGTTCCACGTCCCGCGCAAAAATCCACGTGTCGATTAGCGAAGAGATACCCACATCAGTCTCTTCGATTTCCTTGTTTCGTCCGGCCGTCAGCGCCGTGAAGAAGCCAGTGATCTGCTGCGTCTTGAGGAAATCGATTAGCCTCATCAGCACTGAATGGAGTTGATCCGTGCTGCTTACCATCAAACTTGTCAACGGGTCGATGATCACCGCTGCTGGCTTGTGCTGCTGCACCAGTTTGTGGATGTGCAAAAGGTGCATCTCTAGCCCGCTCTGCGTCGGTCTCCACGCTTCGAATCGCAGCAGTCCCTTCCGTACCTGCTTCTCCAGATCGAGTCCGATCGATCGCATGTTGCGCATCGCCTGCGCCGGAGACTCTTCCAATGCCACGTACAAACATCGTTCCCCATTCCGGCAGGTCTCCTCCGCAAAGTGCGCCGCCAGGCTCGACTTTCCCGTGCCCGCCGTTCCCGAAACCAGCACCGACGATCCCCGGTAAAACCCCTTTCCCTCGAGCATATCGTCCAGATCTTTGACGCCCGATGAAATCCGCTCGTTCGAAACCGCATGATCCAATTTCATCGACGAGCTGGGCATGACCGAAAAACCGCGCTCATCGATCAGGAACGGAATCTCGTCTGCTACGTGAGAAGCCCCTCGGTATTTCACCACTCGCATGCGCCGCGTCGAAATCTGATCGGTTACGCGGTGGTCGAGAAAAATCACGCAATCCGATACATATTCTTCCAACCCGTACCGCGTCAGGCTCCCTTCCCCCTTTTCCGCCGTCACCACCGTCGTCAGCCCGTGATCCTTCAGCCAGCGGAACAGCCGTCGGATCTCCGCTCGCAGCATTCCCGTATTTGAGAATCCCGAGAAAATCGCCTCCACCGTATCCAGCACCACGCGCTTCGCGCCGACCGCTTTCACCGCGTGCTGCAGCCGGATGAACAATCCCTCTAGATCGTATTCACCCGTTTCTTGTATCTCCGCAGGTTCGATGCGCACATACTCGAGCACCATTTTCTTTTTGGCCGTCAGTTTCTTTAAATCGAAACCCAGCGACGCCACGTTCTTGCTCATCTCCTCCGAGGTCTCCTCGAAGGTCATCAACACGCCGGGTTCATTAAACTCCGTTGCTCCGCGCACCAAAAATTCCGCCGCGAACATGGTTTTCCCGCAGCCGGGACCGCCACACACGATCGTCGGCCGTCCCTTGGGCACTCCGCCGTTTGTTACTTCGTCGAATCCCGCGATACCTGTGGGCGATTTCTCCAACCTGGTCATCCTGTGGGGAGCATTTCCATTTCGATTCTTGCTCATGGTTTATGTCGGCCAATACCACTCTTTAAAGGTCTGAGCGAGAGTTCGTGAAGTTGGGGAACTGTTCTTCGAGCTTGAACCCTGAAGCTGCCATATTATCCGCTTATCGCCGTCCCAAACAATGCCACATCGCTAGAAAACCTCATTTTTCTTACGAATTCCACGCACTCTCTACAGTAAATCCTGTATAGACGCGCCCTCTGCCTCTGTACCCGCTCAACTCTCGCTCTGCACCTGCCCTCAATCTGTCGCTTTCCCGCAAACACACCTTCCCCTTGGGCATCCAAATTGACGAAGCGCAGACCCTTCCGGCCGTCTGTTTTGAATCTCAAAATTCTATTTCCCAAGGAGAACGCGAACCATGAAGCGTGTCGCATTGCTTTTCCTCTTGGCGGGATGGCTCGTGCCTCTCGCATCAGCTCAGGAGACCGAACATTTTCAATTCGGCGTCAACGCTGATTACTTGCGCCTTTCCCAGACCGATACGAACTTTGCAGGTGTCGGCGCTCGCCTCGGTTTCTTGGCTTTTCGCAATATCAAGCTGGAAGCCGAGCTCAACTATGATTTCGACCAGGCCGTGACGGATGGTTTCACCAGTACCTCCACGGGCTCCGTCGCGATTCACCGTACCGGCATGCGCATCTTACATGGCGAGTTCGGGCCTAAGGTCAATCTCGGCGAGCACTGGCATGTCCATCCGTTTGTGCAGCTCAAGGGCGGTTTCATAAACTTCCACTTCAGCAACCGCCCGGCGACGCTCGGCACCTTTTTCAATGAGGTCGGCAACCTTCGCGACGATAATGTCGCGGGCGTGTTGTACCCGGGCGGTGGGCTTGAGGGGCATCTAGGACCTGTCGGTGTGCGCTTCGATATCGCGGACGAGATATTTTTCGCTCACGGGACGCACAATAACTTGCGGATTTCACTCGGCCCGTACATCCGTTTCTAACTGCGCGCACGGCGCTCGAACGTCTCTTCGCTGTCGACCGGTAGACCCTCGGCTCACTCCAATACAAGGAGCCGAGGGTCTTCTTTTTGGGTCCTGCGTTTTAGAGCGACCGCGGACGTGACACAGCCGCCGCAGGCCGCCCGCTCATCCTTTTTCGTCTAATGTTTCACTCCACTTCCCCTCAATCTCAAAGTTTTTCCGCAACTTCCACCCTCTCGTTTGGCATCAAACGCGCGAAGTCCAGACGCTTTCCAGTCCAGGCCGTGGGCCAGCCGCTTGGACGTCAAAATTTATCGGCCAAGGAGCACGTGAATCATGAAGCGTTTTGCATTTCTTTTCCTCTTGGCGGGATGGCTCGTGCCTCTCGCCTCTGCGCAAGAGAGTGAACATCTACAGGTTGGCGTCTTTGCCGACTATTTCCGGTTGGGGACGACCGACGTCAGCTATGGCGGTCTCGGCGCCCGCGTCGCCGTTAGAGCTTTTCACAGTGTCAAGCTCGAAGCGGAAACGAGCTACGACTTTGATCAAGCTTTTACCGAAAGATTTACCAACCCTGGCACAGGTTCTGTCACCCTTAGCCGTTCTGGTATGCGCGTCCTTCACGGCGAGTTTGGTCCCAAAGTGAATCTGGGCGAACACCACCACCTTCATCCCTTCGTCTTCGCTAAAGGCGGTTTCATCGATTTTCGAATCAACAACGCGCCGGCCACCCTTGGAACCTTTTTCAGCAGCGTCCGAAATCTCCGTACTAATAATGTCAGCGGTGTGTTCTATCCCGGCGGCGGAGTTGAGGGCCGTCTCGGCCCGGTTGGCCTTCGTTTCGATATCGGCGACGAAATCTACTTCAACAATGGCGCGAACAACAACCTGCGCATCACTTTTGGCCCCTATATCCGTTTCTAGCGGCTAGCGTGATGCTACAGGGTTAAACCCTTCGACGTAACCCTCGGCTCTCTTAAACCGGAGCCGAGGGTTGTCTTTTGCTTATTCTTGCAAACACTGCTGTCGTGCAAAACCTCGTCTGATCCTTTCGCCCCCCGGAATCATGTCTTCGGTTAATTTCTTATTTTCCAGTTTTAGCCGGATATTCCGTGTGTAGTGCCGAGAGGTCCGCCAGCATCACCGGGTGAATCTCCGCCACCAATTTTCCGCTTTGCACCATCTTGTCCCCGTTCACGATCTTTTTCGCCTCTTCTGCCGTCGCCGCATTGATAATCGCCATCCCGCCAATCCGTCCCGCATCCAGCGCCGGTCCCACCACCACGTACTTGCCGGCTTCCACCTGCTCGCGAATATACGCCAGATGCTCCTGCATCTCGGGATCGGCAAACTGCATCGGTTTGTGCTTCTCTCCTTTCTCCAACAAACACAAAAAATACTGTTTCATATTTTTCGGAACATTCGCGCCCTGCGGAAACTCCCCGGGGGTCTGCGCCACGGCCGCCCCTGCCAGCAGCAGCACAAGGGTAAATAACGTTGTCCTGATCGATTTGTCGGTGATCGCCATCGCTCGTTTCTCCCCATCAAGCCCTTCGTAAATTTTCAAAATACCTAGCACCGTAAGCCTGCACTAACGGTAAGCTACTGCTTACCGAGTCCTCGGTCAAGAGGAAAAGAAAGGACCTCCCGGCGTGGACAGCATTCATGCCTCTTGCCTTCAGGAAGGGTACCCGTTTCAATCTGCGACTTGTACTAAAACCTCCCGAGCGGACAGGTCCGCCACCCTCAACCTGTCCGCGCTCTGTCCCCCGGGTCAGCCGTTCAAAATAAAGCACATACCTTCGTACTGGTTCGCTTTGGCTATTGCCCGCGCCACTCCGAGTCTCTACAATCTGTCTCACCCTGAGAGGAAGTGTTTCTTTCGGGTACAGTACGGTAAAACCTTTACCTGCTAAGTTGCGTCAAATGTGCGGTCTGCCTTTTGGCCGACAGGGTGCAACGAAGCTGAGCAGTTCGGCTCGGTTCTCTCAAATCTGTTTTGCAGAGAGAACGATTCGCGGAAATGAAGGTTTGACCCGGGCAAGGTCCTGGGATAAAAACAGCCCTTCATAAAACGAACCTGAGTCGGGCAATAAAGTTTTTCGGAGCAAACGTGAAGCAATTGGGACGTGTTTTCCTGGCCGCAGTCCTTGCCGTAACGATCGTAGCGCCGACGCCTGCAGAGCCTGCCGCGCCTGCCGCGCGCAGAGCTTCGCTGCATCGCGTGTCGCGCTTTCGCGGCGTCCCGACGTTTGCTGATTCCACGCTCGCCGACATCGGCACCTTTGACGATCCCATCGTTCGCGCCGCCGCCGTGGAAGGCCTTGGCCGCTACAACGGCGCGGTCGTAGCCGTCGATCCCAACACCGGCCGCATTCTCACCATCGTCAATCAGAAGATTGCTTTTGGCTCCGGTTATATTCCTTGCTCCACCATCAAGCCGACCGTCGCATTGGCCGCGCTCGAAGAAAATGTGATTACCCGCGACACCATGCTGAAAGTGGGCCGCCGCAAGTACATGAATTTGACGGAAGCGATGGCGCATTCCAATAACGTATTTTTTGAAGAGTTGGGCCGCCGCATGGGTTTTGACACTGTTTCGCGTTACGCCCGCTTGCTCGGCCTGGGCGAGCTTGCGGGCTACAATTTGCCGGAAGAGCATCCGGGTTCTTTCCCGATGCAGCCGCCCGCGCATGGCGGCATCGCGCGCATGTCCAGTTTTGGCGAAGGCATCCAGATCACGCCGCTGCAATTAGTTTCGGTCGCGGCGGCTTTTGCGAATGGCGGGACTCTTTACTATTTGCAGTACCCGCGCACGGCCGACGACATTCAGAATTTCGCGCCGCGCGTAAAGCGCGACTTGAATATCGCCACGGTTCTTCCGGAAATTCGTGAAGGCATGCTGGCGGCGGTTCTGTACGGTACAGGAAAGCGCAGCTTCGACAGCGGCGGCGACGAAATGCCGCTGGGTAAAACGGGAACTTGCAATGATCCGACTTCGCGCGTGGGCTGGTTCGTCACCTACGCGGATGAAGCGCACCCGAAAATCGCGCTGGCGGTATTGCTGCGCGGAAGCTCGCGCCAAGTGATCGGTCCCACGGCAGCACTGGTAGCGGGACGCATTTATCGCCGGCTGCGCGAACAAAACTATTTCGCGGCGCAAACGCAAGCGCGTACCGGCGAACTGAAGCTCCTCTCTTCCGGCAAATAAGTCCGCTCACAGGCAGACTGCGCTGAGTAATTTCGTGAGCCGTCCTATTCGGCTGGCCTAATTTTTTACTTCCACTGATTTCACCCGGCACTACCGCCGTTTTCGCTCAGCTCGCCCTCAGTAGATGATTGGAAGTTTTGAGAAATCGGTGGAGGTGTGATCGGTTAGGCGCAACACTAGCAAGGTGCGGTCATCGCTTGGAGAGAATCCGCCGCCCCCGTATTCATCGGTGGCGTCAAGGATCTTGTCGCAAATTTCCTTTGCGGAGTGTTGCGGTGAAATGGTCTTGAGAACGGCGGTCAGGCGCTTTAAGCCGAATTCCTCCTGCTCGGTGTTTTCGGTTTCGAGAATTCCATCGGACGCAAACAGGACAATGTCGCCCGGGCGAAGATCGACGATAACTTCGTCGTACTGCGTGTCCGGAAAAAGGCCGAGCGGAACGCCAGAGGCGCAAATTTGCCGCACTTTCCCATCCCGCAGCAATATCGGATAAGGCGCGCCCGCGTTCGCTAGCGTCAAACGACGCTCGCCCGCGTCGTATACCGCGAAGGCCATGGCGATGAATCGCGCGTCGAGGCGCGCGCCGTGCAGACGACGATTCAGCAAGGCGAGCATTTCCGGCGGCGGGCAGGGATGCTCGACGATGTGCTCACGCATAGTGCCAATCGCGAGCGAACCGAACAGCGCTGCCGCGGTGCCCTTGCCGGAAACATCGCCGAGCGCGACGGCGAGCCGGCCTTTGCCGTACGGAAGAAAATCGTAGAAATCACCGCCCAAGGCACGCGCGGAGCAGTAGCCCGCGGCCAGATCGAGGCCGGGGATTTCGCGTGCTCCGCTGGGAAGAAGCTGGCGCTGAATTTCGCGCGCGGTAGAGAGATCATCATGCAGGCGGCGCTCGGTTTCGCGCGCTTCTTCGTAAAGGCGGGCGTTTTCGAGCGCGATAGCAACGTAGGAAGCGAGCGTCGCGAGCATGCGCTCATGTTCCGCTGTGAACGCGTGCGTCTCGGCGCTTTCCAGGTCCAGAACGCCGATCAAGCGATCCCGAAGGAGGAGCGGAACGACAAGTTCCGAACGAACGGCCACACCCGTTTCCACTTCGCAAGCGAGGAAGCGGGGATCGCTAAGCGTGTCTGAGACGCGTACGGCGCGGCGCTCGCCAGCGGCGGCGCCGGTGAGCCCTTGGTGGAGCGGAACGCGCATGCGAGCCTGGATGGCGTCGCCATAGCGCATGACGAAGGCGCTCTCGAGATGCTCGGTCTTTTCATTCCAGAGCATGACGCTGAAAACGTGATAGTTGACCAGTTTTTTGACGCGCTGCGCGACGAGCCGCAGGAGTTCTTCGCGATCGAGGATGGAGGTGATTTCGCGGCTGACTTCGTAGAGCAGCGAAAGGGTATTGGCCTGTTCGGGATAGGAAGTGAACAGACTCGCAGGAACGGGGTCGGCGTCGCCCACGAGGGGAAATGGAGCGAGTTTGGCGGCTTCATCCATGGACCTGGGACCCTTGCGCTTGCAGCAATGATACTTGGATGTGGGGGAAGCGTCCACGTTGTGCGGAGTGAGATAACGAGGAAAGCATGGCCCAAACGATGGACGAAGATAATCCCGAGGCGCGGAAAGCGCAGTGCTTTGGGAGAGACATCCCACTCCCTGCATTTTGACAAAAGATTCCGCAAGCCTTTGAAAACAAAGGGAACGAGTGCGAAAAAGAGTGGCAAGAGAGTTTGAGAGGCCGCAACCGCCTCATAGCAAAGGACTTGAAGATAAGACGCAAGATCGAGCGCGCCGAGGCGGCAGGTATAGAGCGCACGGAGGAAAATACCAGGGGGCAACGCAGATAGTTATGAAAAGAAAGGAGTTGTGAAAATAGCAACTCAGAAGATGCTGAAAACAAAACAGTTGAAAATCGATTGTTTGCGGGGTGCACTGCGCGTCCGAATAGACGAGGAACGACGCCTGGAAATTGCGCGGGGACTTGCTGAACCATGGAGAACACTAGCACCCGAGAAGTGAAGTTGGCAATAAATATACATTGAACGGTCGAATTCGAGGGTTGAATGGGGATGTAGAGAGTTGAACAGTTTTAGAGCCTGAAGGCGATTGGAAGTAGTGGCAGTGTGTGAGCGAGTTGGCACTCCTAACTTCGGAATTCAGTTCGTCATCACATCAGACGGCACGTTGAAATCGCGAGAGAAATAAGCCGCGACGTCTGGGCCTTCTGGGGCCAAAGAGGTCAAAACAAGGTTATGTCATGCCGAACCTAAGTGTGATTATCCCGGATTCCCTCGCGAGCATTCTAAATAATGCTGTTACACGCCGGGCTACTTCGCCCGACAGCGTCGTTAACGCGGCTCTCAGCCAATATTTCCAAACCGGCCGCCACCGCGCCTATCAAATCTCTACATCTGCAGCCCTCGTACAGGGAGTGTCTGAGGGAGCCGTATCGTCATGGAAGTTGCTCGCCAACGGCGACTTCGGGCTGGGAACCTTTGAACATCTCGACGGGGAAATGGTGGTGCTTGACGGAATCATCTATCAGGTGCGAGGTGACGGCAAGGCGGAGGCGCGGCGAGACGATTTCCAGATTCCGTTTGCGGTCGTCAGCCGGTATCAGGCGGATACGAGCTTTGAAGTCAAGGATATCACCAGTCTGGATGACCTAGAGCGAGCGTGCGATCCTCATCGGGAATCCGAAAATCTGTTTTATGCGTTGCGTGTGGATGGTGTTTTTGAGCGCATGCACACACGGGCAGTAAGAGCGGCAGCCGAAGGCACGCGGCTTCTCGCCGCAGCGGAGACCCAGCCAGAATTTCATTTCAAGGACATCGAAGGCACGCTGGTATGCGTGTGGTCCCCGCACTATTCGAACGCCTTTAGCATCCCTGGATATCACTTCCATTTTATTTCCAAGGATCGCACGAAGGGTGGCCATGTACTCGATTGCAGTGCAAGGGCATTGCGGGCCGGAATCCAGACGCTTTTCGAATACGACGTGCGTCTACCAGAAGCCGGACCGTTCTTGAAAGAGAATCTGGCTGTGGACACGACGAAGGATCTGCAAAGAGCCGAGTAGTTCGTGCAAAAGGGAAAATCGATGAAAGCAAAGACAGCAAAACAAACAACGACAGGTGCGGATGTCGTCGTGCGGGTGCTTGAGGCGCGGGGCACGAAATATATTTTTGGGGTGCCCGGCGCAAAGATCGACAAAGTATTCGACACGCTGGTCGATTCGACTATTCAGACGGTCGTCTGCCGCCACGAGCAAAATGCAGCCTTTATTGCCGCAGGCATCGGACGCATGACCGGAAAAGCCGGGGTGGCGATTGCCACATCCGGGCCTGGCGTCTCCAATCTGGTGACTGGGTTGGCGACTGCTCACTCCGAGGGCGATCCCATGGTCGCGCTCGGGGGCGCTGTCGCGGTAGCGGATCGTCTGAAAAGCTTGCATCAAACCATGGACTCGGTGAGCGTATGTAAGCCGGTAACGAAGTACGCAGCGGAGGTAGATTCCCCGGTTTCGACCGCCGAAGTGCTAGCCGCCGCATTTCGCGCCGCCGAATCGGGTCGGCCGGGCTCCGCGTTCGTCAGCCTTCCCACGGAGGTGATGACCGGAGAAGCGCAATGTAAACCGATCGGTCTGAACAGTTTCACAGAGCAGGGACGGGCCGCGGAAGAGTCCCTGCGCGAGGCAGGGCGTCTGATCAATTCAGCTAAGGCACCGGTCGTCTTTCTGGGACTTATGGCCAGCAAGCCAAGAGCCGCCGATGCGATTCGGGGCTTTTTAAACGCGAGCTCAATGCCGGTAGTCGGAACTTTTCAGGCGGCGGGGGCGATCTCTCAGGATCTCGTTCCGTATTTTGCAGGCCGTGTGGGCCAGATAGCAAACCAACCGGCGGACGAGGTGTTGAACACAGCGGACCTCGTGCTCACGATTGGGTACGACGCCGTCGAATACTGGCCATCTCTCTGGAACAAGGGGCGAGATCGCACGATCGTGCATGTTGATGTTGTTCCTGCTGAAATCGAGAACGACTACGACCCGGCGGTCGAGCTGGTTGGGAGCATTGAAGAAACGCTCGGCGCATTGACACCGCTATTGCGTCGCCCGCCAATCGACGCCTCTTTTAAGGCTCTCCTATCTCGAATAGCTCAAGAGCGAGACCAAATGAGGGCCGAAGCGGCTGGCTTGTCCGCGGTTCCAATCCATCCGTTGCGGCTCATAGCGGAACTCCAAGACATCCTTACACCCGATATGACCGTGTGCTCTGATATGGGTTCCTTCAGTATGTATCTGGCGCGCTATCTGTACAGTTTCCGCGCGCGTCAGCTCCTCATCTCAAATGGCCAGCAAACGCTCGGCGTTGCGTTGCCTTGGGGGATCGCAGCCACGCTCGTGCGTCCCGAGGAAAAGGTCCTGTCGATTTCAGGCGACGGCGGGTTCCTTTTCTCAGCCAACGAGCTGGAGACCGCAGTTCGATTGAAATCCCACATGGTCCACATGATTTGGATCGACGGCACGTACGACATGGTGGCCGAGCAAGAACGGATCAAGTACAACCGCGTCTCCGGCGTTGATTTCGGGCCTGTCGACCCGGTCAAGTACGCGGAGGCATTCGGTGCGATAGGCCTTCGAATCGATCGCCCCGATCAGATCACCAGTACCCTGCGAAAAGCGTTCGACACGCCTGGACCGGTGCTTGTGGGCGTTCACGTGGACTACCGACAGAACGTGAAGTTATTCGAGCAAGTGTATGAAGGCAGCATTATGTAAAGGTTCTTAGAAAATAAGGAGAAATACGATGGCAGGAATTCGGAAGGAAACGGACAGTTTGGGGGAGGTGAACGTTCCGGCGGACAAGCTTTGGGGAGCGCAGACGCAGCGCTCGCTGGAGCACTTCAGCATCGGTAAGGACCTGATCCCGCGCGAGATGATTACCGCCTACGCCATCCTGAAGAAAGCGGCCGCAAATGCGAATTATGCCGGTAAGCGGCTCGACGATAAGCGGCACAAGCTGATCGTTCAAGTTTGCGACGAGATCCTCGCGGGTCAGCATCACGACATGTTCCCTTTGCATGTTTGGATGACAGGGAGCGGTACGCAGTTCAACATGAACGTGAATGAAGTGATTTCTAACCGTTGCTGCCAAATCGCCGGCACGCTGCTCGGGAGCAAGACGCCGGTTCACCCCAATGACCACGTCAACATGGCCCAGTCCTCCAACGATACGTTTCCTTCCGCGATGAACATTGCGGCGGCGGTGAATGTGAAGCAGCGGCTTATCCCGGCGGTGAAGGCACTGCGCGATGCAATCGGTAAGAAGGTCAACGAGTGGGATGACGTCATAAAGATCGGCCGAACGCATATGCAAGACGCCACGCCTCTTACGCTGGGCCAAGAATGGTCGGGGTACGAAGGCGTACTCGCGGACGACCTGGAGCGGATCGAGGATGCGCTGAAAGGCGTTTATCGCCTCGCGCTGGGCGGCACGGCGGTGGGCACCGGCATCAACTCGGCGCCCGGCTTCGGCGAGGCGGCTGCGGCCGAGATCGCCAAACTTACAGGACTGCCGTTCGTGAGCGCGCCGAACAAGTTCGCGGTGCAGGGAGCTCACGACGCGCAGGTACAGCTTTCCGGCACACTACGCACTCTGGCAGTGTCGCTCTACAAGATTGCTAATGACATCCGATTGATGTCCTGCGGCCCGCGAGCAGGCTTTGCCGAACTGAATATTCCGGAGAACGAACCGGGTTCGTCGATTATGCCGGGCAAAGTAAACCCCACCCAGGCAGAAGCCCTCACGATGGTCGCCGTGCAAGTGATGGCGAATGACACGGCGGTGGGCTTCGGTGGCGCCGGTGGTTACCTGGAGATGAATGTCTACAAACCGCTAATCATCTACAACGTTACGCACTCGATCACGCTCATGACCGACAGCTGCACGAACTTCCGTACGTTCCTTGTGGAGGGGGCGAAGCCAAATTTGAAGAAGATCAACGAATATGTGGAGCGTTCGCTGATGCTTGTGACGGCGCTCTCGCCGGTCATTGGCTACGACAAGGCTTCAAAGATTGCGCACTACGCCATGGACAATGACCTGACGCTGAAGGAAGCCGCGCTGAAACTCGGTTTCGTGACAGAGGCCGAATTCGATCGCGTTGTCGATCCGAGAAAAATGGTGAAGCCGTATGTTGCCGTGGCAGCCGGCAAGTAGCTAACGGACGATAGTGGTTCGCTATATCCCCGGCGTTTTCATGCGCGTCGGCTCGGGTACGAATGAATCCTGAAAGCGCCGCCGAAGGCGTTGCGGATGTGCGCCGATAGCATCCGGCGTGCGGGCCGACGCGCAAGGGAATCGGAGAACTTCTCACACGGAAGATGACAATGTTCCACACGATTCTTCAAGCTTTGGTCCCCGTGGTTTTCGTCGTCGGGCTCGGTTGGCTGGTTGGCCGGCTGGGCGTGCTTGACCCTCAACGCATACGATCCATCACCACATTTATCGTCACTGTGGCTCTTCCGGCGGCTTTGTTCGTCGGAGTGTTCAGCTTCTCGCCAAGCCAACTCGAGAATGTCCGCTACCTTTTGACCTTGGCGGTTGCGCTGATGGGGACGTGGGCCGCCGGTTTTGCTCTTGCGCGCGTAGCGTTTCGCCGCACAGTGCCATCCGCAGGGATGCTCGCTATGAATGGCGGCTTTCCAGACTTGGCATATTTTGGCCTGCCCGTACTCACTGCCGTAATCGGTTCACAGGGCTTGCTTCCAATCATCGTCGGTAATCTCGTCGTCAGCGTGCTGATGGTGCCGATAACCATTGTCCTCCTCGGAGAGATGGGCGGAACGAAACATGAGTCCCTTCTGGACAACTTGAAATCAACGGTGACAAAGCCACTTGTGTGGGCGCCAATCCTAGGCGCCGTCTTGGTGCTCTTCGGAGTGAAATTGCCACTGCTAGCAGAAGCGTCGATCAAGCTAGTGGGCGGAACGGCCGGCGGCACTGCGCTGTTTGCCCTGGGCGTGATGCTGAGCGGCTTGACGCCGCGCCTGGATAGAATGGCCATCAGTGTTCTCCTACTGAAGAACTTCGTTCAACCCGCGGTGGCGCTCGCGCTCGTCCTCGCGTTCCATTTCTCAGGAGTGCTTTCCAAGGGCGTCGTGCTCGCTGCTGCTTGTCCATGTGCCACAGCAAGCGCCATGTTGGCGTCCACCTACGGCATCGATGAGCAGCCCACGACTTCCGCCGTGGTTCTCAGCAACATCGCAGGCGTTCTTACCATGGCGATGTGGATATATGTTGTACAGAAGATCTGGGCGTAACGGCATGGCGAAAGACTTCAGGTTGAAACCGACCGAGCCGAAGGTCGGCTCAGGGAAGGAGAAGGCTTGACCATTCGTTTACCCAGCGAATGGCAAAGCGTAGATCCCAGGAAACAGCAGTAAAGAAAGGGGAAAAATATGACTAGCAGCACCAAACGCGGAAACGAATTGCTCCATGATCCATCGCTCAACAAGTCCACCGCATTCACCGAAACCGAAAAGCAAGCTCTCGGACTTGTTGGACTTGTTCCCGACGTAACGGAAACTCTAGAACTGCAGTTGCAACGCGTGATGTTGCAACTCAGCAAGAAAGATACAGACCTTGAGCGTTACATCTATCTTATGAATGTGCTCGACCATGACGAGACGCTGTTCTATGCGACAGTTATGTCGGACCCTGCGCGCTTTCTTCCGATTGTGTACGACCCGACCATCGGCGAAGCCTGCCTGAAGTTCGGCCATATCTACCGGCAGACGCACGGCATGTATCTGTCGATCACGCGGCGCGGCAAAGTGAAGGATATTCTGAAGAACTGGCCGGAGAAGGACGTTCGGTTCATCTGCGTCACGGATGGCGGCCGAATCCTTGGACTTGGCGATCTGGGCGCGAACGGTGCGGGAATTCCCATTGGCAAGCTGCAGCTTTACACCGCGTGCGCCGGAGTGCCGCCGCAATACCTGCTGCCTATGTACCTCGACGCGGGCACCAACAATGAGCAATACCTGCATGATCCGTTGTATCTGGGAATGCGCAAGACGCGCCCGGCGACCGCGGATCTTTATTCTTTTGTCGACGAATTCGTCCAAGCAGTGCAGGAAGTGTTCCCGAAATGCTGCATTCACTTCGAAGATTGGACGGGCACGGACGCCGTGCACCTGCTCGAGCGCTACCGCGACAAGTACTGCGTGTACAACGACGACGTGCAAGGCACGGCGGGGATCACCCTTGCCGGGATGATCAACGCGGCCAAAATCAAAGGTACGAAACTGAAGGACGAAAAGTATCTCTTCCTCGGCGCGGGCTCGGCCGGTATTGGCCTTGCCAACCTTCTCTGTTCGGCGCTTGTTGGGCAGGGGATGAGCTTGAAGGAGGCACAGTCCCGCGTCTACATGTTTGACATCAACGGTCTGCTGGAGACGTCCCGCACGGACCTCGTCGATTTTCAGAAGCCGTATGCGCACCAGCACGCGCCGACGCGGGATTTCGTTGCCGCTATCGAGAGCATCAAACCGTCCACGATCATCGGCGTCAGCACAATTGGCGGCGCTTTCAATCAAAAGGTTGTCGAGACGATGGCGAGGATCAACGAGCGGCCTGTGATCCTTGCGCTATCGAACCCGACCGAGCATGCTGAATGCACAGCGGAGCAAGCCTACACGTGGTCGCAGGGCAAGGCGATCTTCGCAGCGGGTGTGCAGTTTCCACCCGTTCACTACAACGGCCAGATATTTCTGCCGGGGCAAGCGAACAACTTCTATATATTCCCGGCAGTTGGTATGGCGATCTTCGCTACGCAAGCGAAGCGAGTCACGGACGAGATGTTTATCGAGGCTGGGCAGGCGGTGGCGGATCAGGTGCCACCCGAGTTGCTCAAGCAGGGCCTCCTTTATCCGTTACAGTCGAATATTCTCCAGGCCGAAATCCAGACCGCCGCGCGCGTGGCGAAACTCATCTTCGACTCCGGGCTGGCTCGGGTAGCTCGTCCCACTGACATGGTCGCATTTATTCGCGAGCACATCTACAAGCCGCAATACAGAACAGAGGAAACCCGGGTTGGCGCAGTCGCTTGAGGTAACCGCAAGCCAGAGCCACTAGGTTGTGGACGGCAAATGCGCCGTCCACAACCTGAGCGGCACTTCCCGCTTTCTTGATCAACCGCGAAACAAGCGCGACCTTGAATGCAGAAATCGCAGGTGAACTGTTGCTATGTCAGAAAACGATTCGAGTGATTCTTGGCTTTCGCTCGGGCTTGCCTTTGTTGGTGGATATTGCGATGCGGCGGGCTACGTTCTCGCCAAGACCTTTACCGCCCACGTTACGGGCGCGCTTGTGCTGGCGGCGATTAGTGTAGCCAGTCACGATTGGCGAACTCTTTTAAGGCATCTCTTAGCAATCGCACTTTTCCTGACCGGACTTATCTTGATCCTGATCTCGGAACGGTTCATTACGAGGATGCCGTCCCGGTTTCTACTTCCTGTCGTGATGATCGCAGAGATAATTCTGATTTCGACCGCGTGTTTGGCACTTGTGTCTAACCTGACCGCCAAGTCTGGACTGTTTGTTGGCTGTATGTCCCTAGCACTGGGCCTTCAAAATGGGGCTTTCAGTCAGGCGGGAGGCATCAGCGTTCACACCACGTATCTCACCGGGATGATCACGTCCCTGCTCAAAACCGAAGCTCAGAGGCATCGTTCTGAAACGACAGAGCGTGACAAGCTAGCGTCCGATCAAAAGATCAGCCTTCTTGGCGGAATATGGTTGGCTTTCATCTTCGGCGCTATCGTTGGAGCCGCCATGGTGTTTTGGCTTGGAGTGCCCGGAGTGTCCGGAGCCGTTCTCTCGCTACTGGCAATGGTGATTGGTATGTGTGTGTCTAGATTGCGTCCCGAAAAGCGAAATAGGGATCGTGGGAGCTACCCACGGGATAGCGCACCAGGCGATAGACATGAGGCGACGCACATTGAACAAAGCCAGTCTCAAGAGCGAATGAGAAGACCATCAAAACGTGATATCCATAACGAGGCACCACGAAAGAGCTTTTGCAACTACGGGTTTAAGCTCCGCTCTCTCTTTCTATCTTGGTGCGGACTTTATGTATTTGCGTTTCCGGTGCGCTCCCAGATTCTGCAAGAGGAAACGCTCAGTGGTCCGGACAGCCATGAGACGGGTCAAGGGCCGCACGGACATCTCTTTGGAACGTGGGGCGGCGAGCGGACGAGACTGTTCGAGCGAGGTGTGCGATTCGATTTTCAGTACATAAGCGATTCTCTGTGGGACATCAAGAGCGAGCAGAAAGAGCGGTTTGCAAGCTGGAACCGATTTCGGGGAACGGTAGACATCGATTTCGGGACGCTCACCGGCATTCATGGATTGTTTTTCCATGCGACAGCACTCTGGCAGGGCGGGGGCAATCTCGGAGCATATCTGGGGCTGCTGACCAGTCCCAGTGGGATGTCTAGCGCGAATACATGTCGCCTCGATTCATGGTGGATCGAGAAGCGATGGCTGGATGAACGCATTACTGCGCGCGTGGGCCAGTTCGCTGGTCAGGATTTTTACGGAGCGCAGCACTACGCGGCGTCCTTCATCTTCGAGCCGATGGGCTATGCCTTAGGCAATTTATTCACGGACTTCGAGTCATTCGATCCTCCGTCGACGCCGGCGATGGAGGTCCGCGTCGTCCCAATTCCCCACGTTTATGTGAAATCGATGGTGATGGCTGCGGTAAGCTCGCCTTTTTCACAGAATCCGACCGGCCTGGTGCCGCAGTTCAATGGAACTCCGGTGAGCGCTTCGGAGATTGGGTTTACTCCGGGGAAGAAGGCGTCATCGGTGCGGGCCTTTGACAACGTCGAAACCCGAAAGGGATATTCCGGCCTGTATCAGTTCGGCGCCTCTTACAATCCTGGAAAGTTCACTTCGCCGACGACTGCGACGCCGCAGTCAGGAAACTACCTCTTGTACTGGATGGCGAGCCAGGCGCTTTGGCGGGTGGATCCGAAGGGGGGAAAAGGTTTAGACGGAACGTTTGCGTACGACTGGAGCCCGCCGAGCATAAATCGCAACAACAGGGAACTTGCGGCGGGGCTGCGCTTCAATGAGCCGCTGCCAGTGCACTTTCACAACACTATGTCGCTCGGTTATGTACGAAACACGCTGAGCCCACAGTTCTTCCCGTCCGGCAAGGCGGCGAAGACCGAGCAGGCAGTTGAGTTCAACACATTGTTGGACTTTTTGCCGATGCTTCTTCTGCAGCCTGTAGTCCAGTACTACGCGAATGTCGGAGGTGGCGCGCAACGCGCTGTTGTTTTCGGATTCAGAACAAAAGTGGAGTTTTAGGCATTCGAGCCGATACGAGCCAGGCGGGCTTGTACAATTTACCGCCGTCGCTCGCTACTAGGGGTTACGGCCCGACGTTCTGCGCAAGAGGGCGGCGAAATCTTCGTACTGATCTGTGGCGAGGTAGTCGACCCCGGCATCGATGGCGGCTTGCCAGCGAGCTTGCACGGCTTCGCGGGAACCAAAGTTGTAGCTGCGAAACCATCCGTGGCAACTCAGGTCTGCGGATTCGGCTCCATCGAGTGTATAGAAACGGATCCAAAGACCTTGCTTGTGCGCGTAGCTCACGAGTTCCTTCAACCGTTCACTCTTCGCTGCCGTCCACGTGCCTGCTTTTGACGGACCGCCAGCTTCCACTACACCCCAAGCGTTATTCCACCAGCGGTGATAATCATCGAGTGCGTTCGGCTGGAGGACTTCTGGTCTAGCCAAAGGGTCTTTCGTGTTTGTGGGGACCGCGCCGAACACAAGAAGTTTGGAGCCGACGAGGCGTTGATCATAAAAGGCTACCTTCTGAGCGTCCGACTCACCGGTCAAAACTAAAATCGGTTTGACATCGAGTGGCTGCACTTTGCTGATGTCGGCGGAGCGGGAGGCCGTCGAGATCCAGTCTTGATATTCGGTGAGCAGATCCCAAATTGCGGCCAGGTGCGCCGGCTCTTCTGATTTCAGGTCGAGATTCAATGTGATTAGAGGCCAGTCGCCTTGATTGCCGTCACGCAAGGCTTTTTGGATGATTGGGTGGACTCGCTCAAAGAAATATTCACGCATGCCGGGTTCGTTGCCACTGACGGGCGAGCCGTGCGCGAGAACAGATCGAGCCTGTCCGGTGTTCGGATTCGTATACCAAGCCAAGTCTTGCTCGATGGCGAGCGGCGTACCGTCGGACAGAGCCCGGTCAATGCGGTCCGCCCACCACTCGAAATAGGGATAGCAATTGTGGGCGTCCATCACGACGCGAGCTCCGGGGTGAGAGGCGTCCAACCTCGGCCCTGCGGCGCAAAGGAGCAAACTCGAAAGGCAAATGAAGAGTGAAAGCCCTGCGATGGCATGGGCGATCGCTCCTGCAAAGGATTTACGATGTGTTTTCATTGGTTGTGTTGAGCCTCGCGAATCGTAGACGTAGCCAGCCACAAAACGATGAGGATAACCGAAGTCGCTCGGCCGCTTCCAGGAAGCGCAATCGCGCTTGATGTTTTCGGAACTTAACCGTGCTTCGCCAGCTTTGGTTCGTGGCCGGAGTTGGGGTGTTCGCCGAGGTAGTAGGGCGCGCTGACCGTGTAGATGCGCTCGTTCCCGCGAACGTGCAGAGTCCATTCCAAGAAGCGGCCGCGCTGATTGTGGAGAAAATATTCGTACCAATGGCCTTCTACGAGTTCGGGGATGACGATCACAATGCGCCGGTGCGGATGCTTTTCCGACAAATCCAAAACGTACTGAAGAATCGGCAGGATGATGAATCGGTAGGGCGAAGGCAATATCAATAATTTGGGGGCGCGCCGGCCCGATTCGGTAAATGCTGTTTCGACCCAGCGCTCCCACGTTGCACGCAAGAGCTCGGAACGCTCCCCGGGGTTGACGTGTACGGCAATGATTTCGGGCGTGAGCCGGGTGGCAAACTCGATTGCTTGTTTGGCGATGCGGCTCCAGCGGTTGATGGGGACGATGGCTAGCGGAGGCGCTTCCGGATTTGCCGGCTGCACGCGCTCTTTGCATACGGTCTGAACGCGCACATAGTGATAGTGGCGGCGCACGAAGCCGAAAGACATCACCAGCATGGGAATAAACAGCAGGGTGATCCACGCGCCCTCGGCGAATTTCGCGATGAGCACGACGCAGACGGTTATGCCGGTGACGAACGCACCGAGACCGTTCACCAGAGCACTTTTCCCCCAATGGGCGCCGCGCTTTTTGTACCAGTGCACGACCATGCCGGCCTGCGAGAGCGTAAATGCGAGGAAGGCGCCCACGGCATAGAGCGGAATGAGTCTGTCCGTAATCCCGCGAAACGCGATCAGCAACAGGGCGGTGAGGATGGCGAGAGTCACGATGCCGTAGGAATAGACGAGGCGGCGTCCTCGGAAGCGGAAGGCGTGGGGGAGATAGTTGTTCTGAGCGATGGCGCGACACAGGCGCGGGAAGTCCGCGAAGGCGGTGTTGGCGGAAAGCGAAAGCACCAGCAGGATCGAACTGATGGTTAGGTAGTAAAAAAAACCCTTTCCAAAAACTGCCGAGGTCAACATCGAGAGGATGCTCTGGTATCCGGGCTGGCCGGGCTCCGTGGCGACGATGCCGTAGGCTTTGACGAGATACGAAATCCCGGCAAGGAGCATGGCAAGTAGAAAAATGATGATCGTGAGCGTGCGTTGCGCGTTTTTGACGGCCGGCTCGCGAAACGCTTTCACTCCATTGCTGACTGCTTCCACGCCGGTAAGCGCCGTGCAACCACTGGAAAACACCTTCAAGAGCAACCAGTAGGTCACGGCTTCGGTTACCGGGGGTGGGGGCGGCAGCGGCGCGACCGGCGAGGGATGTCCGCCGCTTATCAGAGTGCGAATCAATCCACCGCCGATAACGATGAACAGCGTGCCAACGAAAAGATATGTGGGCGCCATGAAAGCGACGCCGGCTTCGCGCACACCACGCAAATTTACAATCGTGACGAGGAGCAGGATGCCAAGGCAGATCGACAGTGTGTGCGGCTGCAAGGAAGGGATGGCGGAAATGAGTGCGCCGACGCCCGCCGAAATGCCCACCGCGGCCGTAAGAATGTAATCGGTCATCAAAGCCGCGGCTGCCAGGAGGCTTGGACGAGCGCCCAGGTTGTAGCGAGCCACGGTGTACGAGCCGCCACCGCCGGGATACGCGGCAATGGTCTGACGATAGGAAAAATAAACGATGAGAAGCAGCGCGATGATGGCGGCGCTGACCGGGATGATGTAATGCAGCCCGAGAAGGCCAAGGGGAATGAGGAGAGTGAGCGCTGCCTCAGGTCCGTATGCTGCCGAGCTGAGCGCGTCCAGGCCGAAGATCGGAATGCCCTGCAGAGGGCCGATTTGCTCGGCGCGTTCTTCCGTATTGGCGAGAGGCTTGCCGATGAGGAGGTCGAGGAGGCTCATTGAGGTGGGGAAGGAGAGTGTTGTCCAACACCTCCATTTGCAACGGAACGAGAAACAAAGTCAACTGCTGCTACAAAGTTTAGCAGGTACCCTTCGAGACGCCGCCTGAATGTCTGGATCTAAGTGAAGATTTTTGTATCTAAAGTTGTGTTAAGGGCGCAAGTTTTAGCGGCGCTTCAGTGTGATCGGAACCGCAGGGCGCTCAATTAGGAATTACTGCACAATTTCGTATACCAAAATCTTTGCATCTTCAATGGTTGCTTCTTTTGATTGGGGAATCGGGGGTACGAGAATGATGTGCTTGGGAATCGCAGCGTAGAAACGACTCATTTCGGGGACGAGTAACGAGGTCTTGGCAATCGGCCCCGTAGGAACTCTTCCCAGGCGCTCGTAGTGATCCGCGTCAATCTGCTTGAAAACTTCCACGAAGCCGGTCGTGCCGGTGTAATAGACACGCCCGCTTGCCGGTTCATACTCGACTTCATCGACACCTCCCTCGGTGTCGATTGCGTCGATCACCTTGCCGGTGTCCGAATCCATGACCACAAGCTTCCCGGGTTTGTAGATGTGACTGCGCTTCACGCGGCTGCCAATCAGCAGGCGGTGGTGGGCGCCATCGAAGGCGACAGCATGCGGTTCCGGACCACCGGTGATCGGCCAGGTGGCCAGCACCTTGCGTTGGTCGCGGTCAATGACGATTACGTTGCTGGTATCGCCCGTAACCACGTACAGCTTTGACGATTTGGGATCGAGCGCCAGGCCAGCGGGATTCAGGCCATCTACGTCAATACTGCCTAGGAATTTTCCGTTTTTCGTGTCCACTATTTCGATGGAGCCCTTGATACCTAGTTCCTTCTTGAGCCCATCGGCGCGGTCGCCTAAATAAAAAAGTCCCGTCGCCGGGTCGTAAACGCCGTTGTCCGGAACCCTGCGCGAGTCCTTGTCTCCGTCATGGCCAGACAGCGGGATATTCTTTACCAGCTCGTAAGTTTCGCCGCTAAACGCTTTAACTGTGGCGTCTCCATCGTCCACCCAAATTTCGTTAGTCTGCGGCAGGTAGATAGTCTTGCGCGGATCGCCGCCGAAGCCAGTGATTGTGTGGATGTCCTTGCCCGTCCGAAGATCAATGACTTCAATGGTTCTCTGGTGCTCTCCGGGCACAAATAGCCGTTGGCCCTTCGTGTCCACGGCCATGTGATCGAAGTAACCCTCGACATTGGGCAGCGGAATGGCTTGCACCAGCCGCATCGGCGCTTTCGCATCGGTTGGCACAGCGCTCTGGGCCTGCGACTGCGGAGCGAACAGCGTACACAAAGTCCAGAGAATCGCAAAGATGCAGGTCTTCATCCTGAATTTCCTCCATGGGGTTCGCATCGAGCAAGCTACGCCCTTGAAGAATTAAAGTCACATTAACTTTCATTCAGGTTTCTTGGGGCGACTAAGTCTCAGGAGAGCCGCTGGATTAGAGAAGCTCACCTGGGCATATCGTGCCGTTGGAGAACGGCTCCCATCTCAGACGCACTTTTTCACCTTGTTGGACCATTCAAGTTGGATTGTGTAGCCACCGAGGGTTCGAGTTTGCCAGGCGCAGATGTCGCCGATTTCGCCGTTGTTGTCGTCGTACCAGCCTTGGCCAGGGACAGGGTCGGTGATGGCTTCGCAGAGCTCGTGGGACGTGGTGGAGGTGAGGGCGTCGAAGTCCGCAATGCCACCAAGACAACCTGTGCACCCCGGGTACGGCATGACGGCGTAGAAGACGCTGTTGTTGATCGCGTCGTGATAGCCACAGAAGACCTGGCAGGAGGCGCTGCCGCCCTGGGTTACTGTGACACCGGGAGGAAGGAAAACAAAATAGAGAGAGTTTGGCGTGGACGCGGGCAGTGTGCCCGCGGAAATTTCCTGCTGTATCAGATTTTGGATTGCAGAGTCATCGACCGTTTTTCCGGGTACCGGGGTGGAGAGAGTGATCGTGCCGATCAGCACGCCGTGGGAGATCGTTTGATTGGGCACACTGTATTCCGCGAGCTGGTCGAGAAGTTGGCTGCTTAGGATGAAATCGAAGAATTCATTGACCTTGGTGAGAAGAGCGCTTTGTGGAGCTTCATTCCATGTCGCCCCCCAAAAAATGGTGAAGACCTGGACGGCGGTGAGCAGGGGGCCATTGCGATAGGTCAGTTTGGGCGTAACTTGTGGCGCCGCTGCCTTCGCTTTGCCGGGGTGGAGCGGAACGATACGGATTGGGTGATACAGCTCGGATGAACCAGCATTTGGCGTTCTGGGGCGCGGCTTGGATGGCATTATCGGCTCCTCGGGCGTTTGCGGGCTGAGGGACCTGAAACGTTAGCGGAGGCTACGGCGAAAGTAAATGAGACACTCGCGCGGAAGTGGCATCGTTCGGTCCATCTTGCGTAAGTCGCGCAAAAACATATACTTACGGCGACACCCTCAAGAACGGCTGCATTCCGTCGAGACGCGAAAAAGTGGCTATTGCGATACTGTCCTGAGGTTACGCTGCACTTCCGACCAGTAGTTTTTTGGTGGGCACCACGGGTAGTCTGAAGGGGACGACAGAACCCCATTTCCAGCACCGTGGGAGAGAGCAAATTGTTCTGCGATCGATGTGGTCTGAACTTCCTGCCGAAGCAATCGGTGTGCACGCGCTGCAATACGGCGGCCACGCGGCACTGGTTTCAATTGATGAGCTTGATGACGCTGCTACTTGCGGTTGCTTGTAACGCCATGGTGGCATTGCTTTTGCTGCCCCGGATGTCGGGGCGAACGCATTCGCAATTTTTCCAGGGCTGGATGTGGTTCGACCACAAGGCAGCGTTCTACGGTTGGGTGCCGATCGCCGCAGGCTTGCTGGCATGGGACTACCTGGTGTGGAAGGAAGCGCGGCCGAAAATTCGCGGATGGTTCACGCGGAAACTGCTGACGCTGTCGTTGGCTGCTGGCGTGGCGCCCATTTTGCCGTGGTGGATTCCGGCTGGGGCCCCTCCGGGGCAGTTCTTGTCGATGATTGGAAAGTACCCCGGTTTACCGGTGCTGCTGGCGTGGGCGGTGGTGCTGGTTGTGCTGGTGCTGCTATGTGCGGATGCCGAATCGCGCGATTATTTGCTGGGGCACGGAAAAGTGCTGAGCGTGATAAGTGTAAGCTTACTGCTCGTCGTACTGGCAATGACGATGCTGGGTTGGGCGGTCACCTCATAGACGCTGTTGTCTTGACATGGCGTACTTTCCCATAACCACAGACTAAGCAACGAAACCTGCGGGTCGCGTCATCGTACCGAAGTAATACGAAAGCAGGGCAAGGGAAGTACTGTTTATTATCCTCGGTCTATACAGAGAACACTGTATACGATTTTCCTTGCGCGAATAGAGCGGTTAAGTTTCAAATGTGGGCGGTGCAATTGGCGTTTTCCCCGAGCGCCAAAGGATCTTCCCGGGCTCACAGGGCTCAAACCGTGGTTACTGCGTCACAGAAACGGCGCGGAGGCGGATGAGCTTGCGTCCGACAGATTCAGGAGAGCCGATCAATGGGTTTTAAGATTTTGATAGTCGATGATCACGAGGTGGTGCGCCAGGGTATCCGAACGATTTTGCGGGCGCGGCCGCAGTGGGAGATTTGCGGCGAAGCGGTCAATGGGAAGGATGCAATCGAGAAGACGACCGCTCTCGATCCGGACGTCATCATTATGGATATTACGATGCCGGAGATGAGTGGGATTGAGGCAACTCGGGAGATTACGAAATTGAAATTGCGGCCGGCGGTTTTGGTGTTCACCATGCACGAATCGAAAAACCTGGCCGCGACAGTGCAGGAAGCGGGAGCACGCGGTTTCGTGCTGAAGTCGCATGCCGCCCGGGATTTGCTGGACGCGCTAGAAGCGCTGCTGAACGGCGGGACATTTTTCGGTGGGGATGCCGGGAAGGCGAAGACAAAAGAAGAATCCGGGAACCGTGGGTTGAATTTCCGGATAAGCTTGCGATTGGGTTGGGCAAGCTAGAACACAGCTAGATTCACGGACCTTCGTAGCGGCGTGCTGTGTTCAAGCGAGAAGCCGCGTTCAGCAGACAATTTGTCAGGGGTAAGGCCGGTCACTAAGCTCCTTGAGGGCGGCAGAGCGGACGACGGAGCGGTTGTACGTAGACTAGACTGTGGCGATCAAGGTAAGCGAAGTGGAAGAGGAAAACCGTCCCAGCCCTACCGCCTCGATTTTCTCGAGGGGGTATCGGCTTCCCCCTTCTACTTCGATTTAGCGGAGCTTAGTAACCCGCAACGCGATACTCCCACGAGGCATCTTCAGTGACCATACGCGGAAATTCGTAGGGGCATCTACAATGATGCTGTAGCGGGAGCATGGAGCATTTGCGGGCTATTGCGGTTTAGCGACTCGCTGGTTGGACGGGCTCGTACTCTCCCAAGAACTCAGCTTGGTGCTGCTAACCTTCTCGATTGTCTGCTGACTGGTGTGATCAAACAGCACGTATTCGCCAGGTGAGTAGGAGGCTAGTTCGCGAAGGCGCTTGCGTGCGAGCTCAAGGTCGGTCGCAGCTTCGAGCCAGATGAAGCCTTCGGGATCTTTGCGAAGGAGGTCGAAGGGTGTTTGCATAGAGACCTCCGCGCGGAAGACTAGGGACAGTTGGCCCAAGCGGAAAAACGCCTAGGTTAGAAATACTATACGCCACGAAACGTGAACGATTGAAGAAAATGGGATGAAGAGGCCGCAAACTTTGATTGTTATAGAACGGAAAAACGCATTGACGCCTATCGAATCGGGGAGGGCTTCACGGAATGAAGCCCTCCCCCAAACGCATATCTTCCTTAGGCTGTTCGTTGCTCTGTTAACGAGAGGGGCGTTTCGCGTCGGCCGCTGATGCGGCGGCTGCGGCTGCCTTCTGGGGAAGCTTGTCGACCTGAGAATGCGCGCCGGCATGGCCGTTGACACCGCTTGATGCTGCGCTCGAAGTGCCCGGCAATGCGATTTCCAGCTTCTTGCGCAGCGCGGTTTCGAGCTTGTCGCGGATGTCTTTGTTTTCCTTCAGGAAAACGCGGGCGTTTTCGCGGCCCTGGCCCATGCGCTCGCCGCCGAAGCTGATCCACGTGCCGCTCTTTTCCAGCAGGCCTTTGTCGATGCCGAGATCGATCAGGTCGCCTTCGCGGGAGATTCCTTCGCCGTAGAGAATGTCGAATTCGGCTTCGCGGAATGGCGCGGCGACTTTGTTCTTTACGACTTTGCCGCGAGTGCGCGAGCCGATGACGCGGTCGCCTTCCTTAATGGCTTGAATGCGGCGAATATCCAGGCGAATCGAGGCGTAGAACTTCAGCGCGCGGCCGCCGGTCGTGGTTTCCGGATTGCCGAACATCACGCCGATTTTTTCGCGGATCTGGTTGATGAAGATGAGGCAGGTGCGCGACTTGGAGACGATGGCGGTGAGCTTGCGCAGCGCTTGCGACATCAGGCGCGCTTGCAGGCCCATTTGCGGGTCGCCCATGTCGCCCTCCAACTCGGCCTTGGGGACGAGCGCGGCAACGGAGTCGACCACGACGATATCGACGGCATTGGAGCGGATCAGCTCTTGCGCGATCTCGAGCGCTTGTTCGCCATTATCGGGCTGCGAGACAAGAAGATTGTCCACATCCACGCCAAGTTTGCGGGCATAAATGGGATCCAGAGCGTGCTCCGCGTCGATGAACGCAGCCGTGCCACCCAGCTTTTGCGCTTCGGCGATGACGTGCAGCGTCATGGTGGTCTTTCCGCCGGATTCCGGGCCGTAGACCTCGACCACGCGTCCCCGCGGGAAGCCGCCTACACCGAGGGCGGCATCGAGCGAAAGGCATCCGGTGGGGATTACGCTTACGGGCACCAGTACATCGCGACTGCCCAGGCGCATGATGGAGCCTTTGCCGTAGGACTTTTCAATTACCGCTATCGCTGTTTCCAACTGTTTTGTCTTATCGTCTGCCATTTCACACCTCGGTGGAGGAAAGTAGGGAACCCTTGCTGCACGACCGGAAGGCACGGCTCGACGCCGGGAAAGCGCCAAGCTGTTGGCCAATTACATAATGGAAGCAGTAGATTACCATTTCGTTTATGCCGCTGCCAGGCTTTTCTGGGGCGACCTCATCGCTGCGCTCAGGATGACAGGTTTCCGTTTTGGAGCAAGAGGCCATGCCAAGCACCTGTTGAAATCGCCGGGGAGGAAAGTAGCACGGGGGCGAACAAAAAGCAAACACTATTTATAGCTATAAGTACGGGCCAGCGCACGGGGACTAACTAGGGTAGATGTAGAACCCGCGGGATGATTTGCGGCCCAGCCAGCCGGCCGAGACGTATTTCCTTAACAAGGGACAGGCGCGGTATTTGGGGTCGCCCAAGCCTTCATGGAGGACGTGCATGATGTCGACGCAGACATCGAGGCCAATGAAGTCGGCCAGTTCCAGCGGGCCCATCGGATGGTTCATGCCGGTTTTCATTACTGCATCGACCGCTTCAGGCGTGGCCACGCCCTCCATTACGCAGTAAGCGGCTTCATTGATTAGCGGCATAAGCACGCGGTTGGAGACGAATCCGGGCGCATCGTTTACCGCGACAGGCTTCTTGCCCAGACGCTCGGCGAGTTGCATCGTTGTGGTGAAGGTAGCCTCACTCGTTTGCAACGCGCGGATGACTTCGACCAACACCATCACCGGCACCGGATTCATGAAATGCATACCCACAAAGCGATCGGGACGCTTGGTAAGCGCGGCCAGCGTAGTGATCGCAATGGACGAGGTATTGCTGCCGATGATCACATCCTCACGAAGGAGATGGTCAGCCTCGGTGAGGACCTGCCGTTTCAGTTCGAGCTTTTCCGGCACGGCTTCCACGACGAAGTCGGCATTGGCGATGGTGGACATTTCCGTCACGGGAACGAGGCGTTCGAGCACGACGCGCTTCTCCGTTTCCGCCAACTTGCCTTTTTTGACTTCCCGATCGAGATTTTTTGCAATCGTATCCAGCGCGCGATCGAGATACCGCTGCTCGACATCGCGTAGCAACACCTTGTACCCGGCGCGCACGAATACGTGCGCGATACCGTTCCCCATGGTGCCAGCGCCTAGCACCGCGACGGTTCTGATGGAATCGATCGACAAGATGACGCCTCTCGCAAGCGGAGTAGAGGATGCACGGGACGCGGATGCAGGTCAAGCGGCGAGGCGGAATGGGGCTACTGCGGTGGAACGCCTTCGGTGATTTCGCGAACGATTTCGCGTGCGCGCGTAGCGCTCGACGGCGGAACATAGATAACTGTGAGGGCGCTTTCGTTTACCGTGCGAATCGGGATCTCATTTTCCCGCAAGGCGGTGGTCAGGAAGTCGGCAATCCGCGCGTCGTCTCCGGCCCAAACCGATACCATGGCTCTCTCATCGGCGCCTTCGCTTGGCTGCTCTTCAGCCGTCGCTTGTTCGTTATTCGGCGCTTCGTCTTGCTCGGGAAGTTCCACGTCGGCGAGTTCGCCCTCGCTAAGCAGCCGCTCTAGAATCTCCTTCGCCTTCGGGAGGTCAGCACGGTGCACCACAACCTCGAAACCGAAGCGCGGCTTCCATTCGATGGGCAGAGGGTCCGGCTCGTTTTCTTCTTCCCCGATGGGCTTGTCTGCGTAGGAAATCTCTGACAGATCCAGCTCCTGCAGCAAAGCATCGTGCAGGGCGGGGTTTTCGCCGCTCCACAGCACGACGTATGAACTTTCAGGCGCAGGTTTAGTCGACACCGGTTCCTCCATGAGGAAGCGGAGGGCGGGGAATCGAGACTCGGCCAGCTTACCATACAGATGGACAGTGGTTTGCGTCCCTGGGGCGAGGCGAAAGGGCAAGCTTTCGCGCTGCGGGCGCCCGGCGCCCTCGATGCGTCTTTTTGGCCGGCTCGAACGTATACAGCTTAGAATGAGCGCGACATTGTCATTGCCGACGCTGCTGGCTGCGCCGGCTTCTCTGCTGTTCTCGAACTTGATGGCGGACGACACGAAGTCCCTGGCCCTCGGGCTGAGACGCCGCGACCCGGAACTGCTCGACCGTTTGATCGAGCAGTATCAATACCGGCTGTTCCGTTATTTGCTGTACATCACCGGAAATCGCGAGCGCGCCGAGGATTTTTTTCAGGAGACCTGGATTCGCGTGCTGGAACGCGGCCACCAGTACGACGGCAAGTCCAAATTCGAGGCCTGGCTTTTCTCCATCGCGCGGCACCTGGTGATCGACTGGCAGCGGCAAAGGAGAGTGCAAAGCTTGGATGCCTTGACCAATCCGGATGAAGGCGCGCCCATAGAATTCGCCGGCGATGATCCCTCGCCGCTGCATTTGGTGCTCACCCAGGAATCCGAGGGCACGGTGCACGCTTCACTTGAAAAATTGCCGGCAATTTATCGCGAGGTGCTGTTGCTGCGTTTTCAGGAGGAGCTTGGGTTGGCGGAGATCGCGACGGTGCTGAGCGCACCCATATCGACCGTCAAGTCGCGCTTGTACCGCGGACTCGAGGATTTGCGCGTGCTGCTGGCTGGAGAACTAGCATGAGCCGGGAATTGCACGCCCGAGCCGAGCGGCTGATCGCGCAGGAACGCGTGGAAGGAATTTCCGCGGCGGATCAGCAGTGGCTACGGCTGCATCTTTCGGAGTGCGCGAGTTGCGTGGCACGCGCCGCTGCGACGGAGCAGGCCATTCGTGCACTCCGCGGATTGAGCGTTGCGTTGCCGCCGACGCTGGCTAGCCGCACGCAATTCCGCGTCCGCCTGCGCGCCGAGCAGCTTCGCAGCGAGCCGCGCTGGCGCATGGTCTGGGCAGCTTGCGGGGTTTCCTGGGCGTTTGGAGCAGCGACGGCGCCGTACGTCTGGCGCGGGCTCGAATGGGCCGGCCACCGACTTGGCGTGCCGAACGTCGTCTGGGAACTCGGCTTTGGTCTTTGGTGGGCGCTGCCTGCCGCAGTCGTCGCTCTTATTTTGTTGATGACCGACGCGGGGCGCGGCAGACAGTCCGATTGGAACCGGCAAGAGAACTAAGCGAGCGCGTCGAAGAGGAAATCGATGACCGAAGATCCACAAGGCATAAAGGGTTCGTTGAACGAAAGGATGCGCTTGATTCGTTTTCGCCGGAAGAAAGAGAAACTCCGCTTCTGGCAAGAGTTTAAGCTCGTGCCGCGATGGCTCATCTGGACGACGGTGGTGCTCTTCCTCATTGCGCAAGTCATCGGTCAGATCGTTCTCCATTTCCAACTCGCGAATCATGAGCGCGTCTTTGGACCGGAACTGGACAATGATCCCGGAGCGGCTGGAGCGGCGCTCGTGGGCATTATCACCGCCGGGTTCCTGGTATGCGCCATCGTCATCTTCATGGTGGGCTACGTCAATCAAGACGCCAAACGTCGCGGGATGAACTCCACGCTTTGGACGTTCCTGGTGCTCGTGCTGATGCCCGGCTATTTCATCCTGGGCTTCATCATCTATTTCCTTATGCGCGAGCCGCTGCCGTACAACTGTCCGCAGTGCGGCACAACGGTCGGTGCGCGCTTTAACTTTTGTCCCAACTGCAAATGCAACCTGCACCCGTCCTGCCCGAGCTGCAAGCGCGAGGTGGCGGAAGCGGATAAGTTTTGCGCTTACTGCGGAACTGATTTGGAACCGGCGGTGAAAACGCTCGAATCCAGAGAACTGCCTAGCGTGCCAGGGTGAGCCATGCAGCCAGCGCTGCAAGCTTTTCGTCCTGGCTCCAGGGCGGACCGAGAGCTTCGCCGAGCGCAGCGACGCGGCGCTTGAGCGCGGCGGGTTGAGCGCCAAGAAGCTTCGATGCCGCGGCGAAGAGCTCCTTCTCCCTGATGCATTCAATCCGCAAATCGCAAGCAGCGCACGCCGCGCGCAGGCTATCGCGAAACAGCTCGCCATCAGCAGTGTGAATCAACGCGTGTGAAGAGAGGATTTTATCTAATCCAGGAAGCGCGCGGCCAGAGGCCAAGAGAAGAGCGCCGCGCACGATTTTGAAATCGCCCCCCGCGAGATCAGACTGCAAAGAGCGTAAGGAAGTCACCGCCAGCCGCTTCGCATCCGATCGAACACCGCGAATGAACTTTATTGCATCGGGGCATTGCATTTCTTTCGCGGTGTGGTAAGGCTGGCGGTAAGCGTAGGTAAAGGTTCTGACGAGCTGAATTTTTCTGCGATCGACAACAACCGGTGCGTCGACCGGTCCACAAAAAACAACGGCCGCGGCCCAGCCGGAATGGACGCGAAAGCCAACGGCGGCAGTCAGCACGGTAGACTCCGAGCGGCTATTCTGAATCAGAGAGTTGGTTTTGAGAAGAAGAACTCTGAAGGCCAAGTTTTGCGGCGGCACGTGCGCCGTACGGTATGATGCTGGGCCATGGCACAAATGGATTGGGAAAAAGAGCGCCAACGACTGGCCAAGTGGTACGCCAGCATGGAAGACGCTGAGCTACAGGAAATTGCGACTCGACCTGAATCGCTAACCGACGTAGCGAGACTGGTGCTGCAGTCCGAGATTTCTAAACGAGGAATGGCCCCGCTCACGAAAGCAAGCAACTCGGATTCTCCGAAACCATCGGATCCGCCAGTGATGATTCGGAGATATCAGGACTTGCCTGAAGCACTACTCTCCAAGAGCATTCTCGAGTCGGCCGGTATCGAAGGCTTCTTGGCCGACGAGAATCTCGTAAGGATCGACTGGTTCTACTCGAACCTCGTCGGTGGCATCAAGCTCTTAGTTCGAGCGCAGGATGCCGAAACGGCCCGCAAACTTCTCGCCCAGGAAACGCCGGAGAAGTTCGATGTAGAGGGCGTCGGCGAATATAAACAGCCGCGGTGTCCTCGGTGTCAATCTCTGGATGTTGCTTTTGACGAACTGAATAAACGTATTGCCTATGGTGGCATGCTTTTTGCGAGTCTTCCCATCGTGGTAACCAGCGACCACTGGAAGTGTCATGCTTGCGGATACGAGTGGGAGGATGACGAAGAGCTCGCCGGCGCTAAGAAATCTAATGAACCTCAATAATCGTAGGCTAGTAGCGTTCGGCGGCCAAAGCGACCGCGTTGCCGCCGCCTAGGCACAGGGCCGCGATGCCGCGGTGGAGGTTGCGGCGCTGCAATTCGTATAGCAGCGTCACCAGGATGCGCGCACCGCTTGCGCCGATAGGATGCCCGAGGGCGACTGCGCCTCCGTTTACGTTGACTTTCTCGGGATTCAGTTTGAGCTGTCGCGTTACCGCGATCGCAGCTACCGCGAATGCCTCGTTTAGTTCGACCAGGTCCACATCTTTGTCGCGGTCCCAGCCGGTTTTCGCCAGCAACTTTTCCACGGCTTCGACGGGCGCCATCATCACCCATTTCGGTTCCACGCCGCTGACGGCTTGTGCCACGATGCGAGCTATCGGCTGCTTGCCGAGCCGTTGCGCGTTGCGCTCGCTGGTGACGATCACTGCTGCGCCACCGTCGTTGGTGCCGGGAGCATTCCCCGCGGTCACCGTGCCGTCCTTCTTGAACGCCGGCTTGAGCTTGGCCAAAGCTTCCATGCTCGTATCTTCGCGAGGCGATTCGTCGTATTTAATCACCACGGGATCGCCCTTTTTCTGCGGAACCTCGATGGGCAGGATCTGCGCCTCGAAAAAGCAGGACTTGCGAGCACGCACTGCCTTCTGATGGCTTTCAACGGCAAAGCGATCCTGCTCTTCTCGCGTGATCCCATATTTCTCGGCCACGAGTTCGCCGGTCATGCCCATGTGAAAGTCTTCGTGGGCGTCCCAAAGCCCGTCGTGAATCATGGAGTCAACGAGCTTGCCATCGCCGAGGCGGTACCCCGTGCGCGCTTGCGGAAGCAGGTATGGGCAATTGGACATCGACTCCATGCCGCCCGCTACAACGATTTCGGATTCACCGAGCTGCACGGCCTGGGCAGCCAGCGCGACCGCTTTCAATCCCGAGCCGCAAACTTTGTTGATGGTCATTGCGGCGACGCGCGGATCGCAGCCACCCTTCAGCGCAGCCTGACGAGCGGGATTTTGCCCAAGTCCTGCTTGCACCACGTTGCCGAGGATGGCTTCGTCAACTTGCTTCGCATCCAGCCCAGATCGGCGGATCGCCTCGGCGACAGCTTTCGCGCCGAGGTCGACTGCGGAAAAGCTTGAGAGGCCGCCTTGAAATTTGCCGATGGGAGTGCGGACAGCAGAGAGTATGACCGGTGTTTCCATGACACGCCTCCGAACCAAGTAACAGTATATCGGATGCGAAAGGGCCAAGCCTGGCTACGAAAAAGCGAGGGGGGCACGACTTGGTCGTGCCCCCCTGAACGTGCAGGAACGAGAGTCCTAGTTCGCGGCCCCGGCGGCGGTCGCCTGGTTTTCATCGGCGCTCGGTCCGTAAAGACCGGGCACCGCCACATCCAGCAGACGGAAGTACACGCCGAGCTGCGCGCGATGGTGGATGAGGTGGTTCATCACGACGCCGCGGAGCACCGCCACGCGCGGCATAGCAAAGATCTCCTGCCCGCCAGCGAGCAGCTTCCACGTCTTCATCATCTCCTGATCGCTCACTGACGCCAGCGCAGAGCGTGCCGCCGCCGATTCCTTATCGAATGCAGCCAGCAGATCTTTGCGATTTTCGATTTTCGGAGGTTGGTACTCGGACTTGCCGCTCACCGGAGCATAGTCGAATTCTTCGGTGTTGACGGTCATAGTCGTCCAGCCGGGAAGCAGAGCGATGTGCGCGGCGAGCCATCCGACGGTGCCGGACTTCTCGTGCGGCTTCCAGTTCCATTTGTCGTCCGGAACCCGTTCGAGAATCTTGCGAGTGTTTTGCATTTCCTGGTCGAATTCACCGAGCATCGATTGGCCGATGGTCATGGGTTACCTCTCTGAGGGAGATTAGTCTTGCGGTTGTTAGCGCGCTCGAAAGCTTAGGCGAAGAAAAGGCGAATTGTCAAGTGAATTCTTGTACATAATGACCGAGCCCTGACCGCACCAACCTTTTCGCCGGTTGACATCCTTGCGCCCGGGCACAGAATAGCCCCATGGCCCACCAATTCACAACCTCCTATACGAAGGACGCCCGCGATCTACTCCGTTATTACAAGCGTTTAGGTGATCGAGCTATTGAGCAATGTCCTGACAAAGGGCTCTTTACCATCATCGACTCTGAAGCAAATTCCATCGCAATTATCGTCAAGCACATGGCCGGCAACATGCGCTCACGCTGGACGGATTTTCTGACCACGGATGGCGAAAAGCCGGACCGCCTCCGCGACTCGGAATTTGAGACACCGCCGCAAACACGCGCTGGCTTGGTTGCGCTGTGGGAAGCCGGCTGGAAGATTTGTTTGGACGCATTGGACCAACTAACCGACGATGATTTGACGCGCACAATCACGATTCGCACCGAGCCGCATTCCGTGATGCAGGCCATCAACCGGCAAGTAGGGCATTACGCGCATCATGTGGGCCAGATTGTGTTTCTCGCCAAACATTTCGCGGGGACAAATTGGCAAACTTTGAGCGTGCCCAAGAAAAAATCGGAAGATTTCAACCGTCGCGTCGCGGCTGGTGAGGCTTCGCAACGCTAATCACTTGCGTGACCGCCGTGACGACCGAATACCATCAAAGCTAAGCGCTCGTAAGGCTTCTCACCGTTGTACTCCTCGCCGAAGCCAGTTTCGGTTCGCCTGCACCTGGCTCGTGACGACATCATTTCGATGGAATGATATATACGTGGTTAAACGCGATAGTCTGCGCCTCGACGGTATTTAGTACAGTTGTTCGTTTTTGCCCTTCTGACCGGTAGTAATGCGCTGCATCCTCTCGTAAGATGAATTGGGCATCAATCCGCGCGGTGATCGTGGCTGTGATTATCTGCTTCCCAGTCTACTTAATAAGCCGAGTGCGGTTCGGGCGGAGTTAGGCCTTCCACGTTCCCCGAAACCCATCAATTGTAATCGGATCGAAATACCACGCTTCATAACCCTAGCGTTTGTCACACTTCCGAATTCGGTGGGTCTAAGTCTTTTGTTTAGTGCAGATCCGAAAAAGGGGGGAGGGGGGTACTCGACGGTAGATACTATCGCGTGGTGTCGCGGAGCAAAACCGCGTCCGATTCCACATGCCCGCGTTCCAACGCGATCTTGCTCCCATCCGGGGAAAACCTGAATCGCGCGATTTGCTCAGAGGTGAAATGCGTGAGTTGCCGAGGGGCCGAGCTATCGAGCGGTTGCTCCCAAAGATTATCGACGCCCTTTTCTCGCACCACATATACGACGGCTTTCGGGTCTGGAGCGAAGGCCAGGGGCGCGGACGCTCGTTGGTCCAATTCATGATAGTTAGTCTTCTTGTCCTCGACAGAGTAAACAGTAAGGACCAGCCGGTGATCCAACTCACGCACTTCTCTGCCAACGATCCGCTTTCCGTCCGGAGATACGCTCCACCCGAACGGAGCGTCTTGGACCAAGGTTTCCGGCTGTCCGCCTTCGAGGGAAACCCGCTTAATGGCTTGATTGTCTCCCCGGTCCGTGTAATAGACCCATTGCCCATCTCTTGAGCATTCAGGTTCGCTTTCGTTGGAGCCGAAGGTAAGTTGTTTCAGATTGGTTCCGCTGCTGTCCATGCGCCAGAGGTTCATCGAGGCTTTCCCTGAGCGGCCTGCTGAACGAAATACAAAGTACTTTCCTCCGGAGCACGTCGTGACTTGATCGGAAATATGCTGCGCGTCGGACAAGACAACCGTTTCGCCGCCGGTCGGATTTACCAAACGAATGTCCGGGGTCTGTGGCACAACCAGGCGTCCATCCGCAGCCCAATCCCATCGCCAAAAGTCTCGATGGGATGCCAGCGGCACAGGTTGCACCGCATCCGGTGAACTTGACGGGGCTACCTCGAGGCCTAATTGCCTCTGAATTTGACTGACTACGATGCTTTTCCCATCCGCGGAAATGCTCGGATGAAAATAGTCATTCGTGTCCGTGGTCAATTGGCGGACGCTGCCATTCGGATAGCCAACTAGCGTCAATTGTCCGTGCAGGCTGGTCATCTGGCTGACGGTCGACATTACAAGACCGCTTGCATCCGGCAGCCACACGCCGCCGAAATATATCCGTTCGGCGGAAAATGCCCCGGTTTGTTGTTTGCCGGTTTCCACGTCGATGGCCTGCAGCCCGGAGATCGCATCCGCGCTTGGTTGCGAGACGGGGATCACAATTGTTTTGCCATCAGGCGACCACACCGGCTCAAAGCTGTTGCTCGCCAGCGGAGCATTGCTCAGCAGAGTACGGTCGGCTGAACCGTCGCTATGCGCGATCAGCAAGTCCCAGAAAGGGCTGTCGTGGCGCTCGCGCATAAAGGCAAAACGCTGGCCATCCGGTGAGAATGTAATCGGGCTATCGACATCCCTGATCAGCAAGTGTGGGGTGCCCCCTAGAACCGGCGCGCGATACAACGAAGCCAGCGTATGCTCGGCTTCATCGCGGCGCACGCAATAGATATAACTTCCATCCGGAGAAAAGGTGATGCCTGCGTAGCGCGTAGCCGCCGGAGGCACTACCTGCGTGTTGCTCTGAGTGGGGATATGCCGAAGCCACAGCGATTGCACACCGTTCTCGTCGCGCACGTGCAGGAGATATTTGCCGTCTGGCGAGAGCGCCGCCAATGATACGTGGCCATTGTTCGTCAGGTTCTCAATCGAGAAATGCTCGAAGGGCAAATGACGGCTACGCTGCAGGAATGAGTAGACACCAAAAGCGGCTGCGGCCAAAACAATCAGCCCAACGATGGCGGTGAGCCCCGCGCCGAACTTGTTCTGTTTCGCCGCTTCGATAATCACAGAACCGCTGGATTTGGCACGAACTGGTGTTTCTTCTTGTGTTGTTGGGGCCAGGGGCAGCGCGATCCAAAGGATTATGTAGGGGATTAAATCCACACCGGCGCCCAAGACAAAAGTAAGCAACCAGATAATACGCATGGTTGCCGGACTTACATCGAAATGCTCCGCCAAGCCGCCGCAGACACCGGCGATCTTCTTGTCCGTCCTGGAACGTGTTAAGCGTCTCTTGCCGGCGACTTGTGCCACCCCGGTGCTCGGCGGGGCAGCGACGGCTGCAATTCGCGCCGAGGACGAAGCCGGGGCCGCGCGTCCCGAATCCATTTCGCGCTGCAGCCGCTTCAAATCCGCGCGGAGTTCCGCGGCGACCTGATAACGCACCTCGCGATCTTTCTCCAGAGCCTTATTCAGAATGCGCTCGAGTTCCGCGGGCACGGAAGGGTTCAGCGTTACTGGCGCAACCGGTGCGGTATTGAGGATGTTGTCAAAGATAACCGCGCTGGTTGACCCGAGGAATGGATGTGTCCCGGTGAGCATCTGATAGAGCACCGCGCCCAGTGAGAATAAGTCGCTCCGGCCGTCCAACTCCGCCCCTCGGGCCTGCTCCGGCGACATATACGCGATCGTCCCTACCGCTGTTCCCGGGCTAGTCAGGAAGTGCTTGGTCTCGACAACGGTTTCACCGCCCAGCGTTTCCTGCCCCTGTTCGAGCAGCTTGGCCAGTCCGAAGTCCAAAATTTTCACGGAACCGCGATCGCTTACAAAAATATTGGCAGGCTTGATGTCGCGGTGCACGATGCCCTTTTTATGCGCCACATCGAGCGCGTCAGCGAGCTGGATGCCAATCTCCAGAACGCGGGAAATCGGTAACGGGGTTCCCGTCAGCAGCTTATCGAGTGATTGGCCCTCCAGCAGCTCCATCGAGATGAAAGTGCGGCCGCCGTCCTCTTCGATAGCGTGGATGGTGCAGATGCCGGGATGGTTCAGCGCCGAGGCTGCTCGCGCTTCGCGAATAAACCGCTCAAGCGACGTGGAGTCCGTGTTCTCGGTCGGCAGAAACTTTAGTGCGACACGCCGGCCAAGCTTCGTGTCTTCAGCCTCATAGACCACACCCATGCCGCCACCGCCGACCTTGCGGAGAATCTGGTAGTGCGCGATGAGCTGGCCTTCCATGTTGTTCGTGAAACAAGAGATGGTAGACGCTGCGGCGAATGCGGTCAATGTTCGTTACAAGATGTGAAAAGCTTCCTGGAGTGCGCCGAGAGTCAATCCTGAGCTGCCAAAGGCCGAGACTGAGCACGGAAGAACAGTGCTGCGTGCTACTCCTTAGGGGCGTAATAGCCTTTGCGGGCGAGCACTTTGAGATCGTGATTGGACATGTCGACTTTGACCTTGCGGAATTTTCCGTCGCGCGATGCATTTGTGGGGTAGTAGCCCAGCGTGTACTGGCTGCGCAGCTCTTCGGAAATTTGGTCGAACGCCTCCGCCAGGTGTTTTTCGGAATTGACGGAGATGGTGCGGCCACCGGTCTCGTCCGTAATCTTGTGCGCCACACCGCCATTGACGCCAAAGTGAGGATCGCCCACCAGCAAAATGTGAATAACGGTGTCCGTGCGCTGTGCAGCCTCTATGGCTTCCTCCAAGCGTATTTTGCTGCCTTCGTCTTGCGCATCGGTGACGATGACGATGGCTTTCCGGCCAGCCTCGGTATTCAGCTTTTCGTTGCAAGCGAGATAGATCGCGTCGTAGAGCGCTGTTCCCGTGATTTGCCGCGAACCGACAGGTCCGGGGTTGTTTCCGATACTCCCGGCCGACGGCACGTTGATGCGCGCTTTGCGAATGGCGCGGTCGAGCTGCCCGCGGTCATCGGTGAAGTCCGAGAGGAGGTCGACATCGGAATCGAAGGACATGACCAGGGCTTCATCGCCCTTGCGCAGGACGCGGTCCATGAAGCGGCCGCCGGCGTCTTGAATTGCGTTGAGCATGTATTGTTCGCTGCCGGAAGTATCGAGCAGCATGGCCAGCGTAATCGGCAGTGTGACTTCCTTGGAGAAAAAGGCGATCTCCTGCGGCTGGCTGTCTTCCAGGACCTTGAAATCTTCCTTCTTCAAGTCCGTTACGATGCGCTTGCTTTTATCGCGAACGGTCACAAACAGGTTCACCAGGTTGACTTGCGTGCGGATTACCGGCGGTTGCTGCTGCGATGGCTCCTGCGGCCGCGCCAAGGAGGCGACTCCCAGGGCCACCCCACAGGGTATGCAGACCAACAGAACCTTCTTTGCAAAACGCATGTATAATTTCCTTGTCGAGAATATCCGGTCAGAAGTGCCCGTTGCTATGTCGCTCCCCCCGTAGGATGCGGAGAAGCGCGGCGCGGGATGCGTGGCTCGGCCCCCGGAGCTGTTGAACCCGCAGAAAGTTTGGCCTGAGGACCATGAAAAGTCTACGAAAAATCGCTGTTGCGGCTATCGCCGTTCTCCCCGGATTTGTTGCTTACGTGGCAGCGCAGTCGGCTGGCCAGCCGGCGCCTGCCGCGGGCTCCCTACAAAGCGGAGGTTCGCAAACGCCTCAACCGCAATCCTCCGCGCCGCCCCCTAGCGAGGCTCGTGCGAAGATCAGCGTGAACTCCAACTTAGTTATTCTCCCGGTTACGGTTAAGGACCGCGCGGGCAATCTCGTTCCAGACCTGCAACGGAACGAATTTCGCGTTTTTGAAGATAATGTGGAGCAGAAGATAGACGTCTTCACGGCGGAGGCTTTTCCGTTGTCGATGATCATTCTTCTGGACAACGACCTCAAACAAAAGGACGGGGACGAGGTCCGCAAGAGTCTTGATGCCGTGGTTGGCGGGTTGAGCCTGGACGATGAGGCGTTCATCTGCCGCTTCGACGAGTTTTTCCATCCGGGAACCGGGTTTACCACGGACCACGACCTGCTCCTCACCGAACTCCAGCGCACGAAGCTGGATACGGAGCCATCGGTGGCGCCTTCCGGCGCTGCTATTAGAAACGCGCCTTCGATCAACGGACATTCGGCCATCGGCGATTCGCCGAATATAGCTTCCACGACGCTGAACATTCGCGGGCAGTCGACCAAGGCGCTGGATGACGCCGTGTTCAGCGCGGCCCAGCTTCTGCGAGACCGCAATCGCAATCGTCGCAAGCTCATCCTGCTTGTTTCCGATGGGGCCAACGGCGGGAAAAAGAGCAATAAGATGAATTACGACAGCGTGGTGAAGACGCTGCTGCATGACAATATCGAGGTTTACAGCGTGGCGGTGGCCAGTGCTTTCCTGGAGCGCAAATTCTCCCGGCTGGTCGACTACGCGCACGACTCCGGCGGAGAAGTCTACTTTGCGGCCAAGCGCGAGACTCTGGAAGAGCTTTACTCGCGGATTAGCGAGGAAGCGCGGAACCAATACACGATTGCCTATGTGCCACGAGGCACGGATCGCTCGGCGGACGTTCACAGCGTGGAAGTTCGTATTAAGCGCGAAGGACTCACGATCAAGACGCGCGACAAGTATTACAGTGGCGAAATTCCCGGGGCCACCCGCCAATAGCTCCTTTTCAGAGCTTCTTTTGAATGTTTTTTCGCGTGAGGAGCGAATACCACTTGACTCTCGCGCGGCTCACTCGTATACCTCAAGCTTCCAGTGGTAAAAAGCCGGTGCGCCGATCGCGCCGGTGAACCCGCAGAGCGATAGAAGGAGCTTCCATGAAGAAAAAGGGCAAGAAGGACGACAAGGGCGGCAAAAAGGCCAAGTAGGACGTACTTCGGTTTCGATCAAGGGCGCCGTGATTTTACGGCGCCCTTTTTTGTATGAGCGCGACGTAAGAGCCAAATCTCTGACAAGAGATTCTAAGAATTGGAAGTGGTCGTTCGCTGCCGACCTGAGGCGCGGCAGTGCCTGCCAGCCACAGGCGGGCTGCGCCCCTACGAGGTTTCGGACAGAGTTTCCTCGTGAACGGGGCAGATGGGACGGTAGGCGCAGCTTCGGCAGATGAAGCCTTCCTTCGCTGGAAAACTGCGCGCGCGGATGTCGGCAGCGACTTCCTGCACGATTTTCAGCGCTTCGTCTAACTGCTTGGTAGTGCGCGGTATTTCCTGCCGGGAATTGTCCTGTAGATAGTGAAAGACCAGTCGTGCGGGATTGAGTTCAAAAATCTCTTTGGCCGCAATGGCGTAGATGCTTAGCTGCAGATCGCGGCGGACTTCTGAATCCTTTTTAGGCTTTCCGGTTTTGTAGTCGATGATTTCGACGTCTTTTCGTCCAAGCGAATTGATCTGGTCGATGCGGCCTTTCAGGATCACGTTGTTTTCCACGGGAAGCGCGAACGTTTTCTCCAGCTCCAGAATCTCCGGCAAGTCACTCGCGATAGTTTGATGGAACGCGCGAAGCTGTTCGAGACCGTCTTTCTTGTATTCGCCCTCCTGGTATTCGTCTTCAAAACCGGAGACCGACCACTCCGCTTCGAACAGGCGCTGTACTTCCTCAAAAGGCAGGCGATTGCCTTTCTTCAATTCCGCCATCAAGCGACGAATGGTTGCGTGCATGACTCGGCCGAAGGTTAGCGTGGCCTTCGCGCCTTCCTGCAGCGACCATAAGTAGGCAAAGAGATATTTCTGCGGGCATTTTCGGTAGCTATCCACGGCGGAGGGATTCAGCTCCAGCGGCTCGGGGCACGCCGGCAGGAACGTTTCCGCCCAATCCGCGATGCGCGAAAAGATTTTGGGGCGCTCGATTGGCGGAGCGAACAGCGAACCCGTGGCAGTCGCAGCCTCGGAAGTCTTCGTCCCATTCGGCGCGATAGCAACCGGTTTGGGCGCAAGCTGCAAAACGTCACGGCGCTGTATGCCGGGTTCCATCAAAATATCCTCGATGAAGGGCGGGACTCGGCCTTTTTTCTCCGCGAGCGCGGTGATGGTGAGCCGGTCCTCCGCGCGCGTCAATGCGACGTAGAAGAGCCGCCGCTCCTCCTGATTGTGAAATTGCTCTTCGGGAGCGCCTTCCTTCATGAGCGCGGGCGGGAATTCGAAAACGTGCGGGCGCTCGGGCTGCGGAAATTTGTTCTTGTTCACCCGCAATACAAATACGTGAGAAAACTCCAGACCTTTCGCGCCATGAACGGTCATCAGGCGCACGGCATCGCCCGGAGCGTCTTCTTCCAGGCAGATGGCGCCGCCGGCTTGCTCGAAGTAATCCAGATACTCGATGAATTCCGGCAGCTTGCGCGTGTCGCTCTTGTCTTCCCACTCCTTGACGAATTCCGCCAAGCGCTTGATGTAATCGCGATCCTGCTCCGGAGCACGCTGGTAGATCTCGAGCCACTCGAAGAGGTCAGCGACAATGTGGCGGGCGTCGCGGCGCTTCATGGTCTTGCGCTGCGCGGTTGTGAATTCGAGCAACTCGACGATGGCGCTGTGCGACGGATCAAAAGGCAGCGGCGGCTGCCGCGTTTGCAGCACGTCGTAAATTCTTGTGCGTTCTTTGCGGGCGCGCTCGGCAAAGCGCACAAGGTCGGGGGGCGCAAGCTGCCAGGCGGGGGCTGCCAGTACGCGCGCTGCGGCGATGTCGTCGTACGGCGTGGCGATGAGCCGCAAGTAGGCGAGCACATCCTTCACTAGCGGATGCTCGAGAATGGACAGCCGCGAAATCACAAAGGGAATCTTGCGACGGGCAAGCTCGCGCACGAGCTCGTCGCGGTGACCGTGCGCGCGATAGAGAACGGCAAAGTCGCGCCAGCGGCGGCCGGCTTTGTGGATGCGCTCGAGCTCGGAAGCAACCCAGCGAGCTTCGTCCTCGGGAGTAGCCAGTTCCACAATGCGAATCTTTTCGCCTTCGGGTTTGTTCGAACTCAGCACTTTTTTGGGAAAATCCGCGCTGACCGTGTTTTGGCCGATGACATGGGTGGCGACGCGTAAAATGTTGGGTGTGGAGCGGTAATTTTCCGTGAGGCTGACGCGGAACTTCGTCGAATCCTGCCCTTCGCGCCAACCCGCAAAACGCTCGAGAAAGAGCTTGAAGCTGCCGAAAGAAGCGCCGCGAAAGCGGTAAATAGCTTGATCGTTGTCGCCGACGGCAAAAATATTATTGGAATCGTTGACAAGGAGTTCGAGCAAACGCAATTGCGCGATGTTGGTGTCCTGAAATTCGTCCACGAGAATGTAGCGAAAGCGATGTTGCAGCGTTGTACGGAGAGTGGTATCGCGTTCGAGCAGCCCGACTGCTCCGGTGATCAGCGTGCCGAACGAAGAACACTTTTTTTCGCGGAGCAGCTCTTCGCTGGCGCGATAGGCTCGCGAGATTTCTTGTTCGCGTGCCACGGTTTCCTCGCGCTCAGCAAGTGTGTCCGCATCGAGTTGGCTGCGCTCCGCTTGCAACTGGCCGCCGAGTTCGTCCACATAACGCTGGTAATCCTCGCAAGAGACCAGCTCATCCTGGCAACGCGAAAAAAACTCCACGAAATCGTTGAGGAATTGACCGGGTTCGGCGAGACGGCGGTAGCGATCGAGCTGCAGCCGGGAGAGATTGCGGCGCAGCAGAATCCAATGATCGACTTTATCCAGCATGCGACTTTTCGGGTCGCTGTCTTTCAGGATGGACTCGCAAAAGGCATGGAATGTTTTTAGAGTGACATCCTTGCCTCGCTCGCCGACCGTTTTTACCACGCGAGCCTTCATCTCGCCGGCGGCTTTGTCCGTAAACGTCAAGCCCAGAATATTTTCGCCTGATAAGTTTGGATCGGACTGCAAGAGGTGGCGAATACGCTCCGTAATGACACGGGTCTTGCCCGTGCCTGCGCCAGCAATCACCAGTAGCGGCCCTTCGGCATGGGTGATGGCGCGACGCTGTGCGTCGTTGACTTTCAGGCCGGTGTCGGGGAGCGGCTCGAGATCAAAAAGTGTGCGCATGATTTAGAGAGCTGGAAACGAGAAGGGTAGCGGATTCCGGGGCGAAGGGGAAGCGAAACTTAGGAGAGCTAATTGGCCGAACCAGATGGACTTGCGGAGTCGGAACGGTTGCTATTGGCTTTGGCGTAGTAGCCGCGACGAGCACGCACTTGGTAGCCCTTGTGGTCCGGCACTTCAATACGGATTTTGTGATACTTGCCGTCAAACTGTGAATGCGTGGGAATGTAAGCGATGGAATATTGATTGCGCAGCTCGTCGCCGATGTCCTGGAAGGATTGATCGAGATCGTCAACGTGATAGGGGTAGAATGAGCGACCGCCGGTTTCCTCCGCCAAGTCCTGCAGGATCTTATCGCCCTCCGTCAAATGCGTTTTGCGGTTGGCGGCCTTGTCCGGATTGGTCTGTGAGAGTTGAATCCACTGCGTGCTGGTGCTGATCGTGTAGATGACGACGCTATAGCGCTGCGCCATCTCGATGGCCTCCGAGCGCGTGTGGTTGGAGAGATTGTCGTCGCCGTCGCTGATAAGGATCATCACGCGGCGGACGACGTCGGGCTGGTCGCCGGGCGGACGCGGCGGATGGCTCAATTCCTTGTCGCACGCATTATAGATTGCGTCGTAGACCGCAGTGCCGCCTCCGGCGCGCGTCTTGAGAATTTCATCACGCAAACGGCCCGCGTCGTCCGTAAATCCCTGGAGGACCGCAGGCTCGTCGTCGAAGGTCATGACAAACGCCTGGTCCTTATTGTGGCGCAGAACACTGAACAGAAAGGAAGTAGCGGCGTCCTGCTCGAATTTCAGGCGGTCGCGGATGCTGTTGGAAGTATCCATGAGCAGGCCGATGCGCAGCGGCAGGTCCGTCTGGCGGCTGAAATAGCGAATGGCTTCCGGACTCTTGTCATCCCAGATCTTGAAGTCGTCCTTGTCGAGGTCGGGAACAAGCTTGTTTCGCCGATTTAAAACAGTGAAAAGGACGTCGACGAGATTGACGACCTGCGTGATGCGGCCCTGGTCTTGCCGGTCGGGCGCCGGCTCTTGCGGAGTTGGCGGCGGCGCAGGCGCGGGCTGTTGTGCGGCATCCTGCCGCTTCGCGGACGCCGGGCTGGAGGATTGCTGGGCGCGATCACCCGGACTTGCGAAGAGTAGCGCGACAATAAGGGCGAGCGAAATAGGAATCCGACGCATGTGAATCGATTATAGGTAGCTGGTGAGGGCAGCGTCAATTCGTTCCGAGGATTCCCCGGCGGCATCGCTGACCTGATGAAGAAATTCGCGCAACTCCGGAGGAAGGGGAGCGCGCAGTTCGATCCACGCGCCGGTGCCAGGTTGCGTGAAGCCGAGCTTGGCAGCGTGGAGAAAATTGCGGGGCAGAGGTGGCAGCGTGATCTTGCCGATGCGGAGCTGCGTTGCCGCGCCGTACAACGTGTCACCCACGACCGGATGCCGGAGAGCGGAGAAATGCACACGAATCTGGTGGGTGCGACCCGTGTGAAGCCGAATCTCGACTAGACTGGTGCTGCCGATTCGTGCGAGTGTGCGCCAGTCCGTGCGCGCTTCGCGGGCGTTGCCGAGCACGATGCTGCGACGCGTCGTCATGCGGGTGCGGCGTTTGGGGTCGCGCATGATGGCCAGCTCAATGCGGCCGCTCTCTTCCCTGAGGTGACCTTCTAAGAGAGCGATATAGGTTTTTTTGACTTCGCGTTGCCGAAATGACTCGGCGAGCTTGGCGTGAGCTGCATCATTTTTCGCGACGAGGATTACGCCGGAAGTGTCTTTGTCCAGGCGATGCACAATCCCAGGGCGGAGTGCGTCGCCGCCTTGCGACAGGGCCTGGCCGCGGCCGAGAAGCGCGTTCACCAGCGTGCCGCGCGGATTGCCGGCCCCGGCGTGCACAGTCATGCCGGCTGGCTTGTTCACGGCGATTACGTCTTCGTCCTCGTAGAGGATTTCGAGAGGAATGGATTCGGGTTCGGCGCGAAGCGGAGGACGCCGCCGGATTTCTATGCTGATGCGCTCACCATTGCGAATACGGTGAGAGCCTTTCGTGGGACGAGAACTGACGAGCACCTGGCCGCTGTCGATAAGTTCTTGCGCGCGCGTGCGGCTAAGCTTGCATCGCGAGGCAATTGCTTGATCCAGGCGCTGCCCCGCCTCACTCTCGGTAACGACAAATTCCTGAAGCGCAGATTCGTTGCTCTGGCTCACGCGGAGATTGTAGCAGCGGTTCGTGCGATACAAGCTCGAATGCCCTGTCAGCTCGAGTGACTCTTGGTGGCTTCGGGGGCGTGGTGCTTGTGGAAGAAAAGGACGTCGATGATGATGAGGGCGGCGCCGATGGTGATGGCGGAGTCTGCTACGTTGAAGGCCGGCCAGTGATAGCTGCCGAGCCAGACTTCAAAGAAGTCTGTCACGGCGCCGTGCACGATGCGGTCCGTCACATTGCCGGTGGCACCGCCGAGGAGAAGAGCAAGGCCGGCAGCAGTAAGACGACCGCCGCTGTGACCGGCGACAAACAACCAAGCGAGCGCGCCGATGACTACAGCGGAACCGACGATCAGCAGGATGCGCATACCAGGTGATGGCGAATCGGCGAAGACACCGAAGGCAATGCCGGGATTGCGACTGTGCACGAGGTAGATGAAATTGTGAATCACCTCGCGGTGCCAGCCTTCGACAGTTTGCGATTCGAAGCAGGCCTTGGTGGCGCGATCGAGCAGGACGACGGCAATCGTCAGCCAGAGCCAGCGGAGGCGTGCCGGGAAAATCAACTGCGTGCTCCCGGGCGAATCTCGAAAGCGAGTGGGCTGTTGAGTTCTTCACTCGTGGTTTGCACCGGGGCCGCGGCTCGAACGCAAAAGCGGCGGCAAGCCGCCGCACTCCAGGAAAGTCGCGCTTTGTTACGTGGTGGCATGGGTTGCCCCGCCTTCAATTTCGGCCAGCGCTTCGCTGCAACGCTCGCAGATTGTGGGATAACGCGAGTTCTCCCCGACATGGGTGGAATAGTTCCAGCAGCGCTCGCACTTCTTCCCGTCAGCCTTTTCGATTCGGACTGCCAGGCCGAAAGTTTCGGCGGGCTCGATCCCAGCAGGCGCGGCGTCCAGAATTTGTACCTGAGAGACGATGAACAGCGCAGGCAGTTGCTTAACGTACGCCTTCAGTGTGCTCTGTAGCTTGGGAAGGCTCGAATACAACGACACTTTTGCTTCCAGGGCGCCGCCGATGGATTTCGCGTTCCGCGCTTCTTCCAGCTTGACGAGCACGGCGGAGCGCACCTTGGCCAACTCCTCCCATGCTTCCTTTTTCTGAGCGTCAATCTTTGCGGTCAAAGTTTCGGCCGCCGGAAACTCCGTCATGTGCACGCTGGCTCGATCGCCTTTAGCCTTCGGCAGATACCTCCAGATTTCTTCGGAGGTGAAAACGAGGACCGGTGCGATCAAGCGCACTAACGCGCTGGTGATTTTCCAAATCGCCGTTTGCGCCGAGCGGCGCGATTTGTTCCCGGCAGCTTTTGTGTAGAGGCGGTCTTTCAGCACGTCGTAGTAGAAGGCGCTCAGATCCACTACACAGAAATCGTGAACGGCGTGATAGACGCGATGAAAATCGTAACCGTCGTACCACTCGCGGCATTTGGTGACCAATTCAGCGGCGCGCTCGAGCATCCAACGATCCATTTCCTCGAGCTGATCGTTTGGCAGGGCATCGCGTGACGGATCGAAATAAGACAAGTTGCCGAGCGCGAAGCGAAATGTGTTTCGGATCTTGCGATAAGCCTCGCTGAGCTGGGTCATCACCCGCTCACTCATTTTTACGTCGGCTTGATATTCGACGGAGGCAACCCAGAGCCGCAGCAAGTCGGCGCCCCAGCGTTCGACGATTTCGTTGGGATACAGAGTGTTGCCAAGAGACTTCGACATCGGCTGGCCTTTTTCGTCGAGCGTCCAGCCGTGCGTGACTACGCTGCGAAACGGCGCTTTGTGCTTGATGCCCGTGGCCACGAGAAGGGAGCTGTGGAACCAGCCGCGATATTGGTCCGGGCCCTCGAGGTAAACGTCAGCCGGCCACTCCGGACCCTTCAGGACCGCCAAGTGCGAGGAGCCGGAATCGAACCACACGTCGAGAATATCGTGTTCCTTGCGCCACTTTGTCGCACCGCAGGAGCACTTTGTTCCGGGCGGCAAAAGCTCGTCTGGCGTGTGCTGATACCACGCATCGGCGCCCTCTTTTTCAAACCAACGCACAACGTTGCGCAGAGCGCTGAAATCTTCCAGGCGTGTTCCGCACGCGTCGCAATAGAAAACGATAATGGGCACGCCCCAAAAGCGCTGGCGAGAGACGCACCAGTCCGGGCGTTCCTTGATCATTTCGTACATGCGGTCTTCGCCCCACGCGGGAATCCACTTGACGTGACGGATCTCGCCGAGCGCTTCCTCGCGCAGCGTTCCAGTCCGGCCGTGCGCCGCCGCGTCGATCTTGATGAACCATTGCTCGGTGGCGCGAAAAATTACGGGATTGTGGCAGCGCCAGCAATGCGGGTAGCTGTGCTTGTATTCATGGTGGCCGAGCAGCGCCCCGCGGTCCGCAAGCAGGTTGACGATGATGGGATTCGCGGTGAACACATCCTTGCCCTTGTATTCCGGCAAGCCTTCGAGATAAACGCCGCGATCGTCGAGTGGCGCGTAAATCTCCAAACCATACTTCTGGCCGGAGTAAAAGTCGTCGGCGCCATGACCGGGCGCGGTGTGTACGATGCCGCTGCCCTGGTCGAGCGTTACGTAGTCAGCGAGAATGCCGGGCACTTGGACGGGCAAAAAGGGGTGCTGAAATTTCATCCCCGCAAACTCGGAGCCCTTGAATTTGGCGCGAACGCGAGCTTCCTTGATTCCGCTTTCGGCCTGTAAGGCTGCGACGCGATCGGCCGCGAGCAACAGCGCGCCTTTTTCCGTATCGACTACGGCATATTCAAAATCCGGATGGAATGCGAGCGCCCGGTTATGCGGGATTGTCCATGGAGTCGTGGTCCAAATCACCGCGCTCACATCGTTGCCAATCTTAGCGGCTTCGCCCGAACCACCGCCGACAACGCCAAATTTCACCCAGATCGAAGGGCTGGTGTGATCTTCGTACTCGACTTCAGCCTCGGCTAAAGCGGTAGAGTCGTGGATGCACCAATACACGGGCTTGCGCCCGCGATAGACGTAGCCGCTTTCCATGAAATCCAGGAACGCGCTGGCAATGGTGGCTTCGTAATCGAAGCTCATGGTCAGGTAAGGATCATTCCAGCGGCCAAAGATGCCGAGACGCTTGAAATCGCGCTTGTGCTGCTCGACAAAGCGCGTCGCAAACTGGCGGCAGAGCTTGCGAAACTCGGCCGGCGGGACCTTGCCTTTCCCACCCAGCTCCTTCTCCACCTGCGTTTCGATGGGTAGCCCGTGACAATCCCAGCCCGGCACGTAAGGCGCATAGTGTCCGGCCATGCTCCTGGTCTTCACGACCAAGTCCTTTAGGATCTTGTTCAGGCCAGTACCGAGGTGGATTTCGCCCGTGGGATATGGCGGCCCGTCATGCAAGACAAACAGTGGCTTGCCTTTACGGACATCCAGAATGCGCTCATACAGGTTCTCTTCCTGCCAAGCGGCGAGCTGTTTCGGCTCGTTCTGGGGCAAGTTCGCCTTCATAGGAAAGTCTGTCTTTGGCAGATTGAGTGTCTTCTTTAGTTCCAGCGGCTCGGCCATGGGCTGATTAGCGTGATTTCCCTTCTATGCCGTTATTTCCCAAAGGTGTTTGGCGGGAAACATCGGAAAGCAGCGTGAATACCGTATGTTACAATGAATAGCAGTGGGTGTCAGCCCAGGTCGCGTGCAACCAAACGTGGTCCGTGGGAATCGTATTTTCGTTGGTATCCGTCGGGACACCTAGTCGAGGGTTTCTTACGTCTAAACCTATGCCGGAAGCGGCTGATTTTAGGGGACACAGGTGCCAGATTCATCTTTTATAAGCCTTTCCGCGAATATAAAACGAAGTACGCCTGCCGGCTCGGGCGGGCAGCAAGCCCCGGTGCCGGTGCCCGCTAGTGCTGTGCCACGTTTTGGCGCTCCCGCTCACCTTGTATCTGATGATTTTTGGTCGAATTTGAAGCAGTTTCTTACGGAGCGCCCGGTAAAGGTCGTCGAGCGCCCGGATGCACCGTTCACGCGCAATGCGTTTGGCGGCGGGGTTGGCGACAATTTGAAGGAATTTTTGAGCTCGCGCCCAGTGCCCAAGGGGCCCATCAACAGCAAGCTGGCGGTTAACTGGGGTTCGAGCTTTGGCGGCTTCTTCTACCGCATCAAAGAAGTTATCTCGCCGACCAAGCTCCCGCCGCTGCAAGTTACGAGCAAGCCGGTGAAGGTGAAGGACATTTGGTCGAAGGATGAGAACTTCGGCTGGACGCAAGTCATTTCCATGGGCCTGCACGCGGGTATTTTTGCGCTCGTGATCTTTGTGCCGCTCTTCTGGCATTTCTCGAAGCCCATCCAGGCCAAGAGCAATGTTGACGTGGTGCCTCTCGACATTTCGCCGTATGTGACGAAGCTGCCCGCAGGAGCCGCAAAAGCCGGCGGCGGCGGCGGCGCCAACGACCACACCATGACCCCAGTGAACAAGGGGAAATTGCCCAAGTTCAAGTGGACGCAATTTACTCCGCCGCAGGTGAAGATTCAGAATCTGAATCCGAAGCTGGC
>Ga0137418_10000065_pt1 | contig 68371 bp, 42 predicted proteins | sample CZODoug3_1_2_16f_FD_122242 | JGI IMG/M metagenome (GOLD analysis project Ga0137418, IMG submission 122242) | Vadose zone soil fungal communities from Angelo Coast Range Reserve, California, USA - CZODoug3_1_2_16fungal (Hybrid Assembly) | ecosystem: Environmental > Terrestrial > Soil > Vadose...
TCTCGGTGGTTGTAGAGTTCGCCGTTGTAAACGATCCAGATGTTCTCGTCTTCGTTGGTGATGGGCTGGTGTCCGGTCCGAACATCGATGATGCTCAGGCGGCGCATGGCCAGCCCGACGTTCCCGTGCACGTAGAAACCGTCGTCGTCCGGCCCGCGATGAACGATGCGCCGGTTCATCCCCGCCAGCGTCTCGCGCTCCACGCGCTGCGCCCGATCGGTATGGAATATCCCGCAAATACCGCACATGACTACGCCCCCGTCCGTTTGGGGCCGTTCTCCGGCACCGCCAATTCCATCTCGACGCGATCCAGCGACCCTTGCAACACGACACGTTCCGGAGCGGAAGTGAAGAGCTCGGTTTTGCCCGCCGAACTCACCACCTCAGCATAATCCACGGCCCGCTCGCTTGTGAGTACCCGCACGCCCCGAATCTCCACGTAGGTACCGCCGCAGGCAATCAGCACGCGCTGCTCAGGTTCCCGATCCCACGCCCAGTAGAGAAAGCCTGCGTCGCTCGACCAGGTCCCAAAATTCCACGAGCCCTCCCCATTCGCGAAAAAGAAGCGGTGCTCCTGCCCTTCTCGGATGTAACGATAGACCTGCACGGGAGGGACGCTCGACAGCCGCTCCAGCCGTCCGATTCCGGCCTGCAGGTTCGCATGCGGCAACAACAGGGTGAGGAACTCCACCGGGAGTTCCGCTTCTGTTCCGAACGTGAGCACGGTCGACCGCTCCGCACGCCCATAGACCGGGGACCAGTTGCCGCGATGCGCGCTTTCTGACCATCCGTGGCCCTCCGCCGTAACCAGGCCGAGGCCGTCTTCGCCGTCAGCAAACAGACTGTCTTTGGTGGAAACCGGCGACAGCCTGGGCCCGAGATGCCACGTCAGTTCGAGTTGGTGTCTGCCCGGCCCGCTGGCCACATCCCGCACCAGCCAGAACTGCGCCTTTCGATGAAACACCCAGCGTTGATGGATGACCGGTGCAGGTAAGCGTGTGTAGCCGTCATGGCTGCCCACGAACAGGTTGAACTGTTCTCCGGTAACCCACCGCTCCGCCTTGACGACCGGCGGGTTCGCCCAAGCAAACGGCCCAGTGGCATCCGCCTGATCCCGGCCATCGATGCGCAGCGTGTTGTGGGCACTTGTCCCACGATAATGCGCTCTCTCGCCGCGATCTCCCGCGTACTCGTACGTGCCCGAATCCATGAGCAGCCACCGGCCATTGCGAACCAGGTTGACGCTCAGAGCATCGGCATGCCCGTGCCCTGGCCCGTGCGGTCCTGCGTCAATTGCGAGTTGCTGCCCGGTCGCAGCCTCTGCCATCAGGTAGAGGCCGCTGTCGCGCAAGGCCGCCGAATCAGAGGACGGCTCGCTGCTCTTCAGTTCTTCGAACTCCCTCAGTCCGGCCGCGCCCAACAGCCACAACGTCTCTTCGCGCAGCGGCCCGGAAACAAACTTGAAATCCCCACGTCCGAACAAAATCGCGCCCGTGCTGAGCGGATCCAGCAAATGCTCAGCACGACTACGCCGAGGGTCAAACACCCGGCCGCCATCGTCGTCTCCGATCATCGGCAGAACTCCGGCCCGGCCAAGCAGGCACAAGGCATCCAGCATTCTGACCAGCGTTTGGTCGAATTGGGCGGGAATCAGAACTTCGTTGATCGCACCCAGAATGCGCGCATGCAGGAAGAGGTCGAGCGCGTAGACGTGATAATAGGTCGACTGCTCGAAATAAAATCCGTCTGCCCGCACCTGCTTCGCCGCCGAATCCAGCACGATTTTCCAGCCCCGCTGTTTCCATCGCCGGGCCCGTGGAAGTTCCGGAAACAGAGTGCCGATGAAGAACAGTGCGACTGCCTCGCCCAGCAGGTGCGTGTTCGGCGAAAAATAGGTAGAGAGATAGGTCCCGACGTGGCGCCCGCTAACCGCTAACGCCCGTACCCACTCGCGGCGCAACTCCGCGGTCATCGCGGGAGAATCATCGAGCAGAAAGTAAACCCAGATCCACGACAGGACCCGGAATGCCACCTCCAGGCTGCTCGCCCAGTTCATCCCGATGGGATACGGATTCTGCGCATGCCAGTGTTTCCACTGGGCGACGATCTCACACGCAAATTTGTCGTCGCCCGTGAGCCGGTAGGCCTTCGCCAGCGTGACCAGGTGCTGATGGCGGTTGAGTTCCCATGTGATTTTGGAATCACCGACCTCGTCGAAGTCCAGATACTTCACCTTGAACCACGGCTTCCGAGGACCACGTTTTCCGTGCACCAGGTCCAGATGCCAATCGATTTCCGCGCCGTAATCGAGATCTTCGTATCCAAGCAAGTCGAATCGGTGCCGGCAAATCTGCTCCGCCCAAACAACGATATTCTGGGCCTGCCCCGGCAAACGCCGCTTCAGCACTTCGCAGAGCGTACGGGTTTCGGCAGGAGCAAAGAAGAAGCGCCCTCTCGTGTCCGCGAAGGCCCCCGGCACTTCACCACCAAAATCGTAGCCGCGCCGGAATCTCCACGCATCCACTCGCGCAATGAGGGACTGGCGCACCCGGTCCCCGAGTTCATCCCCGCTCATCGACCTCAGCCGCTTCATGCGGCGCGCCCATGGTGGCTGCTTCGTCATCGCTAGGGTCGACCCTCGTGCCCGGTCAGAAGTTCCGTGTAAAGTTCGTCCACTTCGCGAATCAGCCGTGCGAAGCTGAAATCCTCGGTTGCCCGCCGCTCTCCCCCAGCAGCGAACTGGCGTGACAGTTCGGGATCTCGCAGCAACCGCAACAATGCTCCCGACAGCGCTTCTGAATCTTGGGAGGGCACGAGTAGTCCGGTTACGCCGTCCTCGACCAACTCCGCATTTCCACCAACCCGGCTTGCGATGGTCGGCAGCCCCGCCGCCATGTATTCAAGCACTGCATTCGGCAATCCTTCGGCCTTCGAGGGAAGCACCGCCATATCGCAACTGGCGAGAACATTCGGGATATCATCCCGGCGTCCCAGAAACATGAAATTCTGCATCAGTCCCAACTCCTCCACCTGTCGCTCGAACACGGGCCGTGACTCACCGTCGCCAGCGAAGACAAAACGCGTCTGCGGAAACTCGCGCACCACCTCCGGTGCAGCGGCAATCAGCCAAGGGTGCCCCTTGATATCGGTGTGCATGTTGCCAACCAGCACCACCAGCTTGCCCTCTCCGGCATGCGGGAACAACCGCGCCCGATCCCGTTTCCCGCTCTGGAATTTTGCGGTGTCGACGCCGTTATGAATCACCCGCAGCTTCTCCGGAGCAAATCCATCCTCGGCGATCAACCCGTCACGGATCGGCGTCGCATTTGCCAGCACCACATGCGAGAGGTTTTGCACCCTGCGAAGCAACCGCCGCCTCATACCCCGATACCAATTGAAGTGCGAAAGATCTCGTTGGCTGGAGACGATCGCCCGCACTCCCGCCAGTCGGGCCGCCGGGACTCCCATGAGGTTCGACCACAAATCATGGGCATGCACAACGTCGAACTTTTCTCGCCGCAGAAAGGTCGCGAGCCGCAGCACTTGATAAACGCCGCCCGGAGAATCGATCCCGCCCCTGGGATGGAACTCCGCTATCGCCACGGCCGAACCCTGCAGTCGGTTGAGCAGTGGCCCCTGCGCCCGCAGACATCCCAGCGTGATGGCATATTCGGAAACCGGCATGCGAAGCGCGAGCTCGACCGCCTGCGTCTCAGTTCCGCCGATGTCCAGCGAATCGACGAGGTAGAAGACCCTACGTCGCGGACGCAACCGAGCGGGGCTGCGGGCCAGCACCGCAGGCTGACCCGCATCCGCGACTGGCGTGGGCTTCATCCCATCCATTGTACCGATGTCATCCTATTGAAAAGCTTTGACTTAGTTACTAACGAGTGGAGCAATCGCCTTTCCAAAACTTACCCCGGAAGTGTTAAATAGTATCTGCTGTGGGCCCGTCAAGTCGGTAGCATGTCGCCGCCCGTAGAGTGGTTGGGTGAGGACAGACACGCGGGCGCAGGGGCACGGCACGGCCTGCCCGCAGGGCGGTGCGATCGAAGCCGAAAACGAGACCTGCCATTCTCACCCGCGGGGCGAAAGGGATTGACGAATTCGAATGAGTCGCTCGATCAGCGTTTTCGGGCTTGGCTACGTGGGCACCGTCACCGCTGCCTGCCTCGCGCACATGGGAAACGACGTGATCGGCGTCGATCTCAGCTCCACTAAAGTCGAAGCCATGGAGGCCGGGCGCAGTCCCATTGTCGAGCCTCGGGTCGGCACCCTCATCGCTGAAGCGCATGCCGCCCACCGCTTGCATGCTACCTCGGATTCGGAATCCGCTATCTTGAATTCCGAAATCTCCTTCTTGTGCGTCGGCACACCCAGCCTGCGCAACGGCAAACTCGATCTTGGGCACATCGAGCCCGTTTGTCGCGACATCGGCCAGGTTCTGAAGAAGAAGGACGCCTTTCATCTGGTCGTACTGCGCAGCACAGTCCTGCCGGGAACTGCAGAGACGATCGTCGTGCCCGCGCTCGAAAACGCCAGCGGCAAGACGATGGGCAAGGATTTCGGAGTCTGCGTAAATCCAGAGTTTATGCGGGAAGGAACCGCGGTCGCGGACTTCCTCGAACCCGCTATGACCATCCTCGGCTCGGCCGACCCCTACCATAGCAGCCTTCTCCGCGAAATCTACAAGTGGGCTCCCGGACGGATCTTCGAAACCACTTTCCGCTCTGCGGAGATGACGAAGTACATTTGCAACGCCTGGCACGCGGTGAAAGTTTCGTTCGCGAATGAAGTCGGCACCCTCGCTAAGGAACTTGGTGTTGATGCCGAATCCGTGCTCGAGATCTTCACGGCCGACACCAAGCTGAACATTTCTTCCAGCTATCTGAAGCCCGGCTTTGCTTTCGGCGGCTCTTGCCTCCCCAAGGATATCCGCGCCCTGAACTATCGCGCCAAGGAACTCGACCTGGTCTTGCCGCTCTTCCAATCGATCATGCCCAGCAACGAGGAACATCTGGAGCGAGCGGTTGAAATGGTGCTGGAAACTGGCAAGAAAAAGATCGCATTGCTCGGTCTGAGCTTCAAGGCCGCCACCGACGATCTTCGCGAAAGCCCCCAGGTTCAGCTGGCAAAACGCTTGCTCGGCGAAGGCCGCGATCTGAAAATCTGGGACGACAACGTCTCGCTCGGCCACCTCATCGGCTCGAACCGTCAGTACATCGAGGAGGTCATCCCGCATCTCGGTTCCCTGCTCTGCCCGGATCTCGAAACTGCCCTCGCGCAAGCGGAAGTCGTGGTGATCGGCACGCGCGGCCTCGACCGCGCGACTCTAAGCCGCCAAATCCGCCCCGGCCAGATCGTCATCGATCTGGTGAATCTGGAAAAATCGCGCCGTATCGGGAACAATGGCTCCTACGAGGGGATCTGCTGGTAACTCGGCGATGAAGATTCTTTGGGTCAAACCGGGCAAGCTGCTGCCGCTCGATAGCGGCGGCAAGCTGCGAACGTACAACATTCTGCGCCACCTCGCCGCTCCCCACGAACTCACCTACCTCTCCTACTACGGCGGCCAGCGCGATGAAGGCTACGAGCGTGAAGTCCTGACTCACCTGCCCGGCACAATACCGGTCTACACCGCCGCCCCCGACACCACGCCTTTCGAGCGCTACCTCGACTACGCGCGCCGCCTCTGCTGGCGTGCTCCGTACGCAGTCAGCAAGTTCAGCGCGCCCCAGGTGCAGAAACTGCTGGGCGAGTGGATCTCCCAACACCGCTTCGACGTCGCGGTCTGCGATTTCCTGTCGAGCGCACTGAACTTCCCGGAGAACCTGGCCACGCCCACCGCGCTCTTCCAGCACAACGTGGAAACCGTGCTCTGGAAGCGCAAGGCGGAATTTGAGGTGAGGTGGCTCGATCGCATGGTCTCGAAGATCGAGTACGCCAAGATGGTGCGCTTCGAGCCGGAGCAGACGCGTCGCTTTCATCATGTGATCGCGGTTTCCGAAGCCGATCGCCGAGCGCTGAGTGCCATGGTCGATCCCTGCCGCATCAGTGTTGTTCCCACGGGCGTCGACCTGAGCAAGTACCAGTACGATCCCAACCTGCGTCCCTCCGGGCCGCTCGTCGTCTTCACAGGTTCCATGGACTGGGAACCGAACATCGACGGTGTCGAGTTCTTCTGTCAGGAAGTCTGGTCGCGAGTGCTGGCCAAGATGCCGGGTGCCCGATTCCGCATCGTCGGGCGCGATCCCCATCCGCGCGTGAAGAAACTCGCGTGTGAATCGGTTGAAGTAACCGGTACAGTTTCCTCCGTCGTCGAGCACCTCCGTGAAGCGGCAGTCATTGCCGTGCCTCTGCGAATCGGTGGCGGTACGCGCATCAAGATCTATGAAGGCATGGCGATGGGCAAAGCGACAGTCTCAACCATGGTTGGCGCCGAAGGCCTGGATGTTCAGCACGGCCGCGACATCTTGCTCGAAGACCGCCCCTCCGATTTCGCCGACGCCATTGTCACTCTCCTCAAGGACGAGGGGATGCGGCGCCGATACGAAGCCGCAGCGGCCGCGACAGCCCGCAAATACGACTGGTCCGTAATTACGCAGCGCTTCGTAGAGGTGTTATACAAGACCATCGAGGCGGCCGCAGGCCAGAGCGCGCCGAGCCGTTCGCAACCCGCGGCGGCGAGGGCCTAACCATGGCGAAAACCCCCGCTCCCCGGACAACCACGGGCGGGCCAGCCGCCCCCCGCCCCGCGAGTTTCCATCACGTCGGCTACGCGGTCGCCTCCATCGACCGAGTTGCCAAAGAATTCGCGAGTTCGATGGGAGCACAGTGGGACGAAAAAATCATCCACGATCCACTCCAGGAAGCCCGCGTGACGTTTATGCGCTGCGGTGGACCCGAGACTCCGGCCATCGAACTGGTCGAGCCCGCAGGAGACAGCTCTCCTTTATACAAGTTCGTCGCGCAGGGCGGAGGGCTGCACCATGTCTGCTATGAAGTGGACTCTCTCAACCCACAACTGGAGCAGAGTCGTGCGGCCGGTTGCCTGGTGGTGAAGGATCCGCTTCCCGCCGTCGCATTCGGCGGACGTCGCATTGCCTGGGTCTACACGCGCCAGAAGCTGCTGGTCGAATACCTTGAGCGAAACGTGTAGCACGGCCGGCAAGACGCCGGCGCTGCTGTGGAAGACCGTGGGGTTGTACCCGGGCACGCCTGCCGGCGCGCCCGATGAGCTGACTATGGATTCGCCGTTGGGCGCTGCGTTCTGAGGTGTCAGACTTGAATCGCTCCGAAGCCCGTCAGGAAATCGACCGCCTCATCGCCGCCGAAGATGCGCCTGCCGCCGCGCGCGCGCTCGTCGAGCTCTGGGCGCACGAGGCCAGCCCTTCGGCGGGTGCCTTCGTGGTTGCAGGTTTCGAACAGCTCCGCCCGCATCTGAAATTGCTGCCTTATCGTCTTGCCATTCTGCGATCGTTCACGGTGGAACCCATGGTCCCGCTTCTGCGCGCCGCCGCGTTCTGCGCGGGCATTGACCTGGCGGTTCACGTCGCCGATTTCAATGCCCACGTACAGGCCATGATGGACCCGGGCAGCACCCTCTATGGCTTCTCCCCGGACGCCGTCATCCTCGCCGTACAAACCCGCGACGTCGCTCCCGATCTCTGGGACGACTTCAGCGCACTCAGTGGCGATCAGAACCAGGCCGCCAGCACGCGCGTCAAAGGCGAATTCCGTGACTGGGTTCACGCCTTCCGCAAGAACAGCGCGGCACATCTCATCCTGCACAATCTCGAACAGCCACGACAACCGTCTCGCGGGGTTCTCGATGCCCAGCCCGGCGACAGCCAGAGAGCCGCCATCGAACAGATCAACCGCGAACTCCGAGCCATCGCCTCCGAGCACCGGGGCGTCTACATCCTCGACTACGATGCCCTGGTCGCCCGCCACGGTCGCCTCAGCTGGCATGACGAACGCAAGTGGCTCACGGTCCGACTGCCCATTGCCGCCCGGAATCTGCATCACCTGGTCGGCGAATGGCTGCGCTGCCTTCACCCGCTGACCGGCAAGGTCGCCAGAGCTCTGGTCGTCGACCTCGATAACACGCTCTGGGGCGGAGTCATCGGCGAAGACGGCATGGCCGGCATCCGTCTCGGCACGGAGTATCCCGGAGCGGCTTTCCAGGCTCTGCAGCGCGCCCTGCTAGATCTTCACCATCGAGGAATCCTGCTTGCCATCTGCAGCAAGAACAATGCGGACGACGCGCTCGAAGCCCTCGAGAAGCACCCCGGGATGCTCCTCAAGCGCTCACACTTCGCGGCCATACGCATCAATTGGAGCGACAAGTCGCAGAACCTCCGCGAAATCGCCGACGAACTGAGCATCGGCGTCGATGCTCTCGCCCTCCTGGACGACAACCCCGTCGAACGTCAGCAGGTGCGCACGACGCTGCCTGCGGTCTTTGTCATCGACCTGCCTGCCGACCCCATGGAGTTCGCCCACGTAGTCGGGGATTGCCCCGTCTTCGAGCGGCTGACCCTCTCCGCCGAAGATCAACGGCGCGGCGCCATGTACCAGGCACAGCGCGAGCGCGAACAACTGGAACAGGGCATCACCTCACGCGAGGATTTCTACCGTTCCCTGCAGCAGGAGGCAGAAATCGCGCCGCTGGCCAAGGCGACGCTGGCGCGCGTGGCGCAACTCACCAACAAGACCAACCAGTTCAACCTGACCACGCGCCGCTACACCGAGCAGCAGATCTCCGATCTGGTCGCCTCCCCGGGATGGAATTGCTTCTCCCTCCGTGTCCAAGACCGCTTCGGCGACAACGGAGTGGTGGGCGTCGCCATCCTGCGTCAGCAAGGCACCACCAGCGAGATCGACACGTTCCTGCTGAGTTGCCGCGTCATCGGCCGCACCGTCGAGACCGCCTTCCTGGCGTTCCTGGCCGATCATGCGCGCGGGAAGGGCGCAGGCCGCCTGCAGGGCTGGTTCCTGCCGACGAGGAAAAACGCCCCGGCGCGCGACTTTTACTCCAGTCACGGCTTCACCGCCGCCCACCAGAACGGGGATGGTACCCTCTGGACATTGGACCTTGGGGAAAAGCCACTCGCCGTCCCGGAGTGGATTCGCCTTCACGTCTTGAACGGAGATCAATAAAGGATGGCTGCCCCTCTCTCAGACCGGGTTCGCAGAATCGTCGCCGACGTGCTGGACGTTTCCGTCGCCAGCATCAGTCCCGATTCCTCCCCCGAAACCGTCGACACCTGGGACTCGGTCCACCACTTGAACCTGGTCCTTGCTCTCGAACAAGAATTCGGCCTTCAGTTCGAGCCCGAAGAGATCGACCAGATGAAGGACATGCAGCGCATATTGGCGATTCTTGGCAGCAAAGTCCCGCAGGGCTAGTCACCCATACCCACGCCATGGCAATCGCCATCCAACCTCACACCGAGGAGCGAATCCCGGCCGTCAAGGCATTTAACCAACGCCTCGCGGCGGGCGGCATCGCTCCCGAATTCCACTTCCCGGAATCGAATATCCCCTGCTGGCTGCCCAAGCGAGACGGCCGCCGCATCTACCAGGAGTATTATCTGGCGGTCGACGGTGAGAACGTTCGCGGCGCCTTCATCCTGAAGTTCCAGGAATTTTCCGTCGGGGGTGAGACCCGAACCATTGTCTACTACCACCTGCCCATTTCCGAGGGGATCGTCAACCAGGCCTACGCCAGTGTCGGTGTGTTCATGCTGCGCAGCGCCACGAAAATGCAGCCTGTGCTTTTTGCGCTCGGGATGGGCGGTTTCGATCGTCCGCTGCCGACCATGCTGAAGGCCATGGGCTGGAGCCTGAGCGCGGTGCCTTTCTATTTTCGGGTGCATCACCCCGCAGCTTTCCTGCGCCAGATCGCAGGTCTACGCCAATCTGCCGGACGCCGCGCCTTGGCAGGCATTGCCTCAGTGACGGGAACCGGATGGCTGGGGATCAAGGCACTGCACTGGCTTCGTACGAAGAGGAGCGTGCCCGGGGTCGAGGCATCAGCGGTCGCCAGTTTTGGTTCATGGGCCGACGAGCTCTGGCGGCAGTGCTCCCCGCTCTACCCTTTGATCGCGGACCGGTGCGGCGATACGCTGAACGTTCTCTACCCGCCCGGTAAGAATTTCGCGTCTCTCAGAATCACGCGCGGGTCAGAAACCCTGGGCTGGGCCGTCGTTCTCGACACCCAGATGCGCCACAACAAATATTTCGGCAACCTCCGGGTCGGCACCCTCGCCGACTGCCTCGCGTCGCCAGAAAATGCACCCGCCGTCCTACAGGCAGCCACCCGGGTCCTGGAAGAGCGCGGAGTGGATCTAATCATCGCCAACCACTCCCACGCCGCCTGGGGCGATGCGTTTCAGTCGGCAGGATATCTGCAAGGTCCCTCCAACTTCATCTTCGCCGCCTCCAAACCTCTGGCGGAAAAGCTCACTCCCTTTGAAACGACTCGGAACCTGGTTTATTTCATGCGGGGCGACGGCGACGGACCGGTGAATCTATGAGCGCCGCTCCAGGCTACGTGTACCTCATGTATCACGAGATCGAACGGCCCGGCCGCCCCTTGTGCCGGAATGAGACCGGCTACGTCCGCTATATCGTGAGTGAGTCGGACTTTCGCGATCAGATGTACTCTCTCAGGGATTCCGGATCTCGCGGCATGAAAGTGGGCGAAGCTCTCCTGAACCCTGGAGCCCCGGGTGTCGTCATCACTTTCGACGACGGCAGCGAGACCGACCTGATCATTGCCGCTCCCCTCTTGCGCGAACTCGGTTTCGACGCCACCTGCTACGTGACGGTTGGCTTTCTCGAAAAGCGCGGCTATCTTTCCCGGAAACAACTGCGCGAAATGGGTGACCTCGGCCTGGAAATCGGGTCCCATTCCATGACCCATCCCTATCTCAGCGACCTAAGCCAGGAACAACTCACCTACGAAATCTCGGGCTCGAAGCAGGAACTGGAGCAGATCACCGGATGTCCCGTCCACCACTTTTCCTGCCCCGGCGGCCGCTGGGACCCCCGCGTCGCCGCCACCGCCAGGCAGGCGGGCTATCGCTCGGTCGCCACCAGTCAAGCATCCACCAATCCGCCCAACGCAAATCCCGACGCCCTCGGCCGAATTGCGATCCTGCGTGGAACTGATCTCGGTACCTTCCAAGCGCTCTCAAACGGCCGGGGCCTGTGGAAAATCCGGCTCAAGGATTCCGTTCATTCTTCAGCAAGGCGTCTGCTCGGCAACTCCGCTTATGATCGCGCACGAAGGAAGCTTCTTGAGTGGGGGCCCGGAAGCCAATGATTCGAACAGCCTTTCCATGGCCGTTCTCCGTCGAATAACCAGTTGCCACCTCTTCCCCTGAAGGCAGGAATGCACTTCTGTGTCTCGACGGGCCAATGCCCTACGGTTATCTATGTATCCAAGTCGTTACTGTTTAGAGTCTCGTGACAGGACTCGCAAACACTGAAGTCCTGCAGATCTGTTTCGAGGACGGTGTGATGTTTACCCTGGATTGCCCCCGACCCAGAGTGCTCCCGAGCTCCCTCAAAATTCAGCGCACTTCCAAAGTTCACGTCGGCGTCGGACTTCTTCTGGCTGTAACCCTGGGGACCACCGGCTGCGCGACTCTCAACCCGGTTTCCACGACACCGGGCGCACCCCCTCAGCAAATCGCCATCTCTGCCAGCTTGCCGGCGGCCACCGTTGGCAGATCATACAGCGCCGTGATTACCGTAAGCGGGGGAAGGGCCCCCTACAGTTTTGCCACCCAGGCTGGCCAGCTCCCTCCGGGCCTCAGTGTGAACTCGACGTCTGGATCGATTTCGGGCACGCCCACGATTCAAGGTTCCTATAGCTTCATGGTCAGGGTGGCCGACAAGTCCAATGACCCCCAAGGCGCGAAGGTCTTGTCGATCACGGTAAATCGCCCAACCGTCGCTCCTCCTCCTGTTACCGTCGTGGTCTCACCCCAGAGCGTGAAGCTCGCTTCGAGTGCGAGTCAGCAGTTTGTCGCTATGGTGGCCAACGCCAGCGATTCTGTGGTTACTTGGTCCGCGTCCGCCGGAACGATCACCGCCACCGGTCGATTCACCGCCCCGAACGTCAGCTCGACGACGGGAATTCAGCTGATTGCCACCAGCAAGGCGGATCCCACCAAACAAGGCACGGCCACCATCAGCGTCACTGCTGCCTCCCCGCCTTCGAACCTTTCCATGACGGCCACCACTCTTCCAGACGCAACCGAAGGAATGCCGTACACCGCAGCTCTGCACGCCTCGGGTGGAACAGCGCCGTACCAGTGGAAGCTAGCTGCCGGGGCCTTGCCTTCAGGCTTTGAACTCGACGCGACCGACGGAGCGATTAATGGGCTCACCAGCAACGCCGGCACCTTCTCCTTCACAGCGACAGTAAGTGACGCTTCGGGCGAAAGCATCTCTCAAAGACTCGCGATCAAGGTAACGGCCCCTAACACGGGAAGTTTCGACGGTCCAGCCGAGCTACCGCGCGTCTACATGAAGAGCTCGCTGGCCGACACTCCGGCTCCCGGTTCCACCCACCTCCTGAAAAGCGGCGACAGTCTGCAGGCTGCCCTCGACTCCGCCAAGTGTGGCGATACGATCTCTCTCGAAGCGGGCGGAACCTTCGACGGCAGGTTCGTCCTGCCGGCTAAGAGTTGCGACGACATCCATTGGATCATCATCCGCACCAGTGCTCCCGACAGCGCGTTGCCTCCGGAAGGCGCTCGGCTCACGCCCTGCTTCGCAGGGGTCGCCTCCCTTCCGGGGCGGCGGTCCTTCAAGTGCTCAGCCACTCGCAACGTCCTGGCAAAGATCATCTTCTCCGGTAGCGGCACTCCCATCTCTATGGCGGACGGAGCCAACCACTATCGCCTCCTCGGTCTTGAGATCACCCGTCCCGCTTCCAAAGGTACGGTCTACAATCTGGTCGTCAACCAGTCGGGCGGCGCCATCGACCACATTGTTTTCGATCGCCTGTGGCTTCACGGAACCGCCCAGGATGAAACCACCCGGGGGCTCATGCTCACGGGCAGCACCTACGTCGCGGTGGTGGATTCCTCCTTCAGCGATTTCCACTGCGTTGCCGTGACCGGCACTTGTAGCGACTCTCAGGCCATCGGGGGAGGGATCGGCGATCGGGCCATGGGACCTTACAAGATCGTCAACAATTACCTCGAAGCCGCGGGCGAGAACATCATTTTTGGCGGTGGCGAGGCGACTCGCACACCTGAGGATGTGGAGATACGGCGGAACTTCTTCTTTAAGCCCCTGATCTGGATGCGTGGCCAGCCCGGCTTTGTCGGGGGACGGGACGGCAATCCATTTATCGTTAAGAACCACTTCGAACTGAAGAATGCGATTCGGGTCCTGTTTGAGGCCAACGTTCTCGAAAACACCTGGGGCGGCTTTTCCCAAGCGGGGTTTTCGATACTCCTGACTCCGAAGAACCAGAGTGCACACTGTCCGCTCTGCGTGGTGCACGACATTACAATCCGCTACAGCACCATCAGCCACGTCGGCAGCGGCTTCACGATTGGCAACGGCCTCTCGGATTCCGGCGCCCTTTCCCAAGGCGCATGGAACGAAAGCATTCATGACGTCATCATGACCCACGTGAATGCTGCCACCTATAATGGCGGCGGTTATCTGTTTCAGGAAGCGAATGGCAACGAAGTAAATCCGCTTCACGATGTCGCCATCGACCACGTCACCGGCATCACCGACAGCCACACGGTGGCCATGCTGGTCTTCGGAAACCCGGTGAATCATCCGCTGACGGGTTTCAGTTGGACCAACAACATCTTTACCGCCGGAGGCAGCGGCATCATCACTACGGGCGGAGGGAACTCGAACTGTGCATTTCCTGAATTCGGAGGCGGACCGCTCGGCAAGCTTGATCGTTGCTTCAAGCCCTACAATTTCACGGGCAACGTTCTCATCGGGGCTACCGGTCCCTGGCCCAAGAACAACTACACTCCAGCCTCTTTGACGGACGTCGACTTTGCCAGCAGCAATACCGACCTCCTGAGCAGTTTCCAGCTTCAGGCCGCCAGCCGTTACAAAAATGCCGGCACGGACGGCAGGAACCCCGGGGCCGATGTCGCAGCGGTCGAGGCCGCAGTCACGGGAGCCGTCCCCTAGACCCCAGCCATCTCCTGGAAGGTTGATCTTGGCAGCTTGCTCGACCGACTGGGTTCGTAACAAAAGCAGTGCTTCCTGTCGGTCCCTCCCCCGATCCGTCGCGTCTCACCAGCTCTGTTTCGAACGCCGCTCGGCGTCCACCGCCTGGTCGGGAACCCTTGCCGGATCGGGTCTGTGCTGGAACAATGGTTCGGCCCTCTCGCCGGCGGTTGCACAGCGAGCGATCCTCGATGAGGGCGGCTTGAGCCTTGCGAGCGGCGGGTGCCCTGGGCAGGCCAGCCCCTCGGAGTCAACGTATGTCAATCGTACGATGGACAAAATGGGGCTGTGCCGCAGCATTTCTCCTCTTGCTATCGGCATATTTCCAGCGTGAATATCAACTATTTCGTGAAATTCCCGCGGCCTCTTCCACAGTGCCAGGCGATTTCGCGGTGTACTACATCGCGAGCCTCCAGGCCGCTGGCCAAGGGGACGGCACGTTATATTATCCGGCCACAACCGATCAGGACGCCGCCCAGCAGACTCTTATGGCAGCAGTCCCATCTCCTAGTTCCTGGGATAATCTGGCACAATCCCGCGGTCTGAAGCGTCCCATGCGGTACATCTACCCGCCATTCTTCGCGTTGCTGATGTCCCCCCTCGCCCATTGGCCCCCGCACACTGCATTTTTTTTATGGCGGGAAATCAGCCTGTTCTTGCTGTTTGTTTCGGTTCTTCTAACGCTTCTTTGGCTTCGCGCGGAGCCACTGGTTCCTCTATTTTTTGTGGCTGCGGTAGCGGCCCTGTCATTCTTCCCCGTGGTGGAAGCACTCTACGAGGGCCAAGTCGACGTGCTGGTCCTTTTCTTGTGGGTTGGCGGATTGTACTGCCTGCATCAAGAGCAACCGTTGGGTTCGGCCATCTGTTTCGCACTTGGAACTGCGGTTAAGATCAGCCCGGTGGTAGTGGTACCCTTGCTTCTCTTGCGCCGCCAGTGGAGGTGGTTCGCGGCGTACGTCGCGACGCTCGGATTCTTGCTTGGCTGGTCGATCTGGCGCCTGGGATGGCAAAGCCATGTCACGTATGTCACTCAAGTCTTCCCTTCGCTAAGCGCCGGGGCACCGGGCCTGCTTGGCAAGTCTCTGGCAACCGTCATCCACAACGTCTATCTCGGACATGTTCCGATGGGAAGCGAAGCTTGGCACACCAACGTGGCGCTGACGGTGGTCAAGAAACTTGTGGGCGGACTCGTGTACGCCGGAGTTCTGTCTTATTTTTGGGAGCGGACCAAAACCGCCAGTTACCTTACTGAGGAGTTGGCGATCATGGCTCTGGTGGTCCTCCTCATTTCTCCCCTGAGTTGGCGCCATCACTTTGTGCTGGCCCAATTGCCACTGCTATACCTTTGGATTCGCACTCGCGACTCCGAACAAACCTCGGCCAGGGAGTGGCTGGCGCTCACCTCTATAACCGTCGTGATGGGGACACCGGTTGCCGACTATCTGGCGCTCATGGTTCATAACAGGCTGCTGCAGATTGCCTTCGCTTCTTTGCTTCCGATTGCAGCATCGGCTGCGCTGTTTCTGGCACTCTCAAAGGTCCCGCGACCGACTCAAAAGGAGATGCCTTCGGCAAGCGATGCATGATGCGGCTGGAGGAGGGACAACACGATGGAGAATCAGTCGTAGCGGACCGTTGCGGCGCTCTTATTCCACTCCTGCAAGGGCCGCGTCGATAGCATCTACATCCGCGCCGGGATCCCGTCCGTCAGAGCCTTTACCGACAAAAGCAGCGGCTTTCTTGCAGCTCGAACCCCGCTGGCCCCGGCAGAGTCGATAGTTGCCGGCCTTCCCGCCGTGAAAGTCCTCGACAATCGAGGACGCATCGCCCGGATAGAAATTTCCGTCGGGCCATCCCCCGCGCGATCCGACCATGACGTTGTGGGTAACCGAAGCATTGGCAAAACAGTTCTTGACGACGCCAGCGGGCCCCTGGGCCTGGGGATGGAACGCACAGTTGCTCTGGCCTCCCCCGGTTGAGAAGATGTCGAACTCCGCCACCCCCACCAGATTATTGGTGAATACAAAATTCGCGACTTTCCCTCGATCCACACCGACTCCGATCATGAACAGCGCTCTCGACGGGAAAGCGGTGTTGTGAGTGACGGTGATGTCCCGCAAAGCCGGCAACGTCGAGGATATCTGCGCAAAAGCACCGAACCCGCCGTATTGTTTCCCGTCGATATCCTCAAAGATGTTGTCGTGGATGCTGAAGCGTTCGCCGCCGCTGGCGGCCCCTCCCGAGTCGGACAGCCCCGAACTCACCACAAACCCGTTCCCGACGCGACGAACCCGGTTCAGACGAATCACCACGTCGGCGACCTTACATATGGGACAGCGATTGCTTTGATTCTTCGGAGTCAGCAGTATCGCGAACCCGGTTTGCGTGAATCCCCCCCAGCTATTCTCCAGGATGTTGCCTTCGAGCAGCACTCTTTGGGCGTTTTTTATCTCGAAAAGATTTTTCACGATAAACGGGTTGCCGGACGCACCCCCCAGGAATCCAGGGCTTCCCGGCTTCCAGGTCAGGGGCTTGAATAGATGATTGTGCCGGATCTCGATATCGGCCGGCGTGAGCGTTGCGGCCCCGCCACCGAACATTATGTTCTCTCCGGAGGCTTCCAGAAAATTGTTGACGATCTTGTAGGGTCCCATGGCTCGGTCGCCGAGGCCCCCGGCAATGGCCTGCGAGTCGCCACAGGCTCCCGTGACCGCAACACAGTGAAAATCGCTGAAGTAGGAGTCCACCACCGCCACGTACTGGCTCCCACCCAGGGCGATCCCTCGCGTCGTTTCGTCCTGCGCGGTCCCATGCATCCAGACGCGATCAAACACCAGATGGTCGGCCGCTGCCCCTTCCCCCTCGAGGAATGCGAGGTTGTAGATCACGGTCCCCGGGGAGTCGCGCGTAATCTCGAGTCCAAGCATACGGTAATGGTTGGCTCCGTTCGTCAACCTGATGGGGCCGCCCCCCTTGCCGTCAAACACAATCTTCGCCATCACGTTCTTCGGCTGAGAACACGGAAAAGCTGGACGACCTGGCAGGGAGGCCACTCCAGCATAGCAAGGCGTAATCCGAGTCCCCTCGGGTGGCAACTCGCTGTCGGCGGCGCTCGTGCGCAGGACAATCCAATGCGAGTCATCGCAATTCTTGGCTGGGAACTTGAGGTTGCCCGCGAACACCCCGCCCGCTTGCAGGCGGATCGTGTCTCCACACGGGGCCTTGTCGAGAGCGGTCTTCAGTTCTTCGCTGGTTTTCACCAGTGCGACCTTGCCCGGCGCCGGTGTGTCCGCGACCGCGCTCTTCACATACACGCGCGGCAGTTCCGCGGGGCCATCAAAGTGGCTGGCATTGGTTGGCTTTTCGGCTTGGCCGGAGGTGAAGACGGGGGAAAAGATCGAAACGAAAACCAGCACTCCCCGCGAACCAAACCTGCGCACGCTTTACCTCCGTGAAACTTGGGAGAAACACCCACCCGACAGGATCCTAATCATCAGGATCGCGATCATCGTGTCGCCAGCGCGTTTTCAGGGGCCGTCGGCGTGGATTCGCCGACGAGCCAATCCGCCATCCGCCCCACGTTGTCATCCCCTGCTTCTACGCGAAGTCCAGATTTCACTTCTTCGAAATGCTCCATCACGTAGCGCAGCTTGTCGACCATGTCGATCGCTTCGGTATCGCGGTAGGTGACCACACCCAAGGGACGGCGCCCATTCTCGCTCGCGACTACCGGAATTCCCAGGAATACCGATTCCAGTACCGACGCCGCCACGCCGTCACACGCTGGAGTACGGAGGAAAAGAAAGCATCGGCTCAATAATGTCAGAAACCGGTCGTGCGTCAGATTCCCGAGCAGAAGCAGGCTCTCCCGTTCGTCTGCCGGCCAGTGTCGAACAAATTCGTTTGCCGCCGGCAATTCTTTGTCCGGAAAACCCAGCCAGATGAACCCCGTTCCGGGATACTGTTTTCGATGCAGTTTCATCCCTTGGCGCAACACATCGAGCCGATACTCGGCCCTGAATGAGACGTAGGACAAAATCACATGCGCGTGGCTGCTCAGAAACTCTTCCACTTCGGGGGGCAGAACCACGGGCGCGAACTCGAGGTACTGTGGGGAAAACGTCGCGATCGACTGTACTTTTTCCGGCCGGATTCCGTACTTCACGATCTCGTCCTGGATCGGCTGGCTGTCACAGGCAATGCCCGCCGCCAAACGGAACAGCGTGTAAAACGCCCACCGCGGAAGGCTGTGATCGTGGCGGGGAAAGAAGTCCTGCGAAAGCCCCCCATGAAACGTCAACAGGGTGGGCCGGTTCACCAGCCGGCCGACCAACACCGCCGCCAGGGCGAGCTCATACCCCTTCTTCGACATCCCATTCACATGCACGTTCAGACGGTATCCACGCAGAGCGTAACGCCAAAGCTTTTTCACATAGTCGGGTCCGTCCTGCACATCCACATATTCCAGACTCTTGTCCTGTCGGCCCTCGTTGATCTTAAGGACCTCGCAAATGTGCCCGCGCCGGCGCAACTCTTCCGTCACCAGCTTCAACTGGATCGCCCAGCCACACATCGGCGGCGGATAGTTCCCAATCTGCAGAATCTTGGCGGGCTCTCTCATCGTGTTTGCGTCCGGATCCGCGAACTACACCCACGAAAGATCGCGAGATCCGAAAATCCGGCCGAGCGGGGTTTTCGTTTTGAGTGCCCACTTGGTGTCGAAGTACGCGCGGTAGCGCGCGCGCATCCTTTTCAGCGCGGCACGATTGGGGGCGTCGGATCCGGAAGTCTCCGGACTGTAGCCGAGGTCGCTGAGCGTTTTTCCCGCCAGGCATTCCAGGTCCCTCAGTCGATCGCCGGAGAGCGACGCCTTCCAGCGCGCCACCGGATTGAACTCGCCGGATTCAGTTTCTTTGCTGAACGAACTGTTAGGCTCGCTCACCGAACCGATGCCCACTTGTTCGATGCGGTCATAGTCCAGTTCTTGCCCCACAAAGGTACCCAGTTGTGCCAGCGTCTCCCGAGGATTCCCTACGAGCTCTTCATATCGGGCCTCTTGATAGTCGAGGCCGAGCGCCTTTCCGTCTTCTCGTCCTCTTTTCACAATCCATTCCCAGTAGAGTGCGGCCACGAGCAGCCCCTTTCCGCGATCCCGCGGAAACGGTCGAATCCAATTCTGCTTCTCCAGCGAGAGCGCCACATCTCTGCCATCGCGGATAATATGGATCACAAGCGCGTTCGGAATCGTCTCCTTGATGCGCTGCAGGGAGAGCAGATGCTCGGGCGTGCAGTCGGCCCAGCGCTCCACTCCTTGCGCTCTGGCCATCGCCTCCATGACGATCCGCAAGAAATCGCCGGCGTTCCGGCAGTTCGCCATAATCTCCCGCTCAATCGGGCCGGCTTCGAGTCCAGTTCTGGTGAACAGGGCACTGTTTTTCCACGCGGCCAGCAGTCTACGTTTGTTGCGCGTAGCCTTGAGGTTTCCAAATCGCGGTTCCAGCAGGTTGAACACCTGAGACTCCCCGCGATACAGGGCGAAATTCCCCGCCGACAGCAGCATGTGGTACAGCAACGTCGTGCCCGAGCGTGGACAGCCCAGGACAAATACCGGCGCCTTGCTTCGCGCACTGGGCGCCGGGGGAGTGCTCGGCGCAACCGTTGATCCAGGACTTTGCATGAGAATTAAGAACGCTTCCTTCGCTGGCTTTAGTTCGCGCCCACCCTCGGCATGACTGCTGGCGTGTCCACCGCCGGCTGCAACGTTTTGTTCGCTTCGGTCGAAGACACCGCCGGAGCCACGGGCGACGTCTTCCAACCGGCGCGCGACTCCATGAAATTCCTGTGCCACAATTCCAGCACCAGCATGCGCCACAACATCCCGGAGCGATCGCGGCGTCCCTTGGCATGTTCCTCCACCAGCGCCCGCACGGCCTCCGGTTTAAAATATCCCCGCTGCAGCGTCCGTGGCTCTAGGAGCACGCGCAGGAACTGGTCTTTCATTTCGTTCCGCATCCAATCCACCAGCGGCAACTGGAACCCCTGTTTCCGCCGATCGAGCAGCTCTGCCGGAATACCCAGGCGCTCCGCCAGCTTCTTTAGGATGTATTTCCGGGTCCCCATGCGGAACTTCCAGTCCGCAGGTAGCCCAGCGACCCACTCGACAAATTCATGATCGAGCATTGGCACTCGTACTTCGAGCGAGGTCGCCATGCTCATCCGGTCTACCTTGGTCAGAATGTCCCCGGTCAAGTAGGTCTTCGTATCGAGGTAAAGCAACCGGCCTATCAGGTCTTTCGCGGGTGCATCGTCATAGAGCCTTTGCCAGTGCCGCAAGGGATCGGGCAATTCGCCCGCGCGTTGCAGAAATTCCTTCGTAAAGAGGCTCCGCTCGCGATGCAGAACCGGAAGGAACGACACGCCATCCAGGTACCGGTCCCGCGGGGCCAACGAGGCGTTCCATGCCAGGTTCTTGCCATACATCCCGGCTGGTATCCGGTCATGCAATTGGTCGCGGTACAGCCGCCCGAGCCACGGTGGCATCCGGTCAAATTTCCGCCGCTCCATCGCCACCAGGTAGCGGTCATATCCTGCAAACAGTTCGTCCCCGCCGTCCCCCGACAGGGCGACCGTGACGTGCTGTCGCGCCATCCGGCACACGTAGTATGTCGGCAACATGGAAGAATCACCGAACGGCTCCTCCAGAATGCTGGTTAGAAACGTGAGAGTCTCTTCCAGATTGGGATCGAGCACCAGCTCGCGATGTTCGGTGCCGAACCTCTCCGACACCAGCCGTGCGTATTCGGCCTCGTTGAACTGCTCAGCCTGAAACCCAATGGAAAACGTCTTGACCGGCGCTGAACTCACTCGTGCCATCAGCGCCACGATGATGGAGGAATCCACGCCACCACTGAGCAGCGCACCCAGCGGCACATCGCTGATCAGACGGATCCGGACGGCCTCCTCCAGTCGCCGCTCCAGCTCTTGCAGGCATTCCTCTTCCGACATGGCTGGATGCGTGCCGTACTCCGGCACGTCCCAGAATTTGCGGATCTTGACTTCTCCGCCCAGGTACTCCATCAGGTGCCCGGGCGGCAGTTTGTGGATACGCTGAAATACCGTGTGGGGATCAGGAATATAGCCGAAATAGAGGTATTGCAGCAACCCTTCGGTCTTCACCTCTGCCAACTCGGGTGCGCCGGCAAGGATGGCTTTGATCTCCGACCCGAACAGCAGGCGACCTTCGTGGAGCGCATAGTGCAGAGGTTTCTTTCCCAACCGATCCCGCGCGAGCAGCAGCGACTGCTTCCGCTCATCGTACAGCGCGATGGCAAACATCCCGCGCAGCTTCTTCACGCAGTCCGCGCCCATCTCCTCGTACAGATGGACAATCACCTCGGTATCGCTGTGCGTGTAAAACCTGTGCCCACGGCCCTCGAGTTCACGCCGCAATTCGGGGAAGTTGTAAATCTCGCCGTTGAACACGACCCACACACTCTTGTCTTCGTTGTGGATCGGCTGCCGACCGCCCGCAAGATCAATAATGCTCAGCCGCCGCATTCCCAGGCCAGCAGCGCCCTTGGCGTAGATCCCTTGGTCGTCGGGTCCGCGATGCACAATCGTCTGGCACATGCGGTGGACGTCCGCGGCTTCCACCGCTTCATCCGGTCGCCCGATCCGTCCGGCTATTCCGCACACCGCGCCACCTCCGCGCTCTCAGCGCCGGAATCTTCTCCGTCAACCAGCGGCCGCGTCCCCTGCACCGCGATGGGCTGCTCGATGACCTGCAAATCTTCCAATCCGCACGCCTCAAACCACCGGAATACTTCCTCATAGGTGTGCTTGGACTGATACCAGGGCGAGTACCAGTCGAAGGTGTCAAGCACCCGCCAGGTAGCGTCCTTGCTGAAAGACATCGGAATCGCCCATGCCAACCCACGACTGGCCGGCTTGCCCACGATGGGGACCCTTTTCAGAACTTGGTGAATCGAATAAAGGGGTACCGCCAGGCGGCAAAGCTGGTGGAGTGTCGGCGGCGACATTCGCCGGGTTGCTTTTCGGTACACGTCGCTCATCCGGTACCAGGGGTTGTACGCACTGTAGAGCCAGATCGCGATTCGTCCACCCGGCTTCAGCAGCTTCGGCAGCATCTTGAAGGCTCGTTCGCAGTCCGGGGTGTGATGCAGCACGCCGATGCTATAGATGTAATCGAAACTCCCGGGCGCAAAAGGCAGCTTGAAGACGTCCGCCTGAAAGATCATCGCTTGCCGGTCCGCGAGATTCTTCGCCGCCACCTCGGAAGCGAGACTCAGGTCGATACCGACTACACGGGCGCCCCAGCGGGTGGCGACTTCGGCAAAGCGTCCCATGCCGCAACCCACGTCCAGCACGAACTTCCCGGCCAGATCTTCCGGTCGAAATCCCGTTCGCCGCCGGAACGTACCTTCCGATTTCTGGCTGCTAGCATCATCCAGCTGCGTCCTCGCGTACAGCTTCCACTGAAAGCCGAAGCTGCCGGCATAGTTCTCCTCGTCCACGAAACGGACCACACCGTTCAAAACCGGATACTTGCGTCCGCAGCCGACACATACCAAGGCGGCATCTGCCCGACGCAGCCCAGCCGCACAGGAGAGACAAACCAAAATGCCCAGTACCTCGCCAGCCAGGCTCTCATTTCCGTCCATGGGATTCCTCCCGCGTTCAACATACCAAGCGCCCGCAGAAGCGGCACGGCCTCCGGAGTGCACCATTGACGATTGCGGCACCCGTCGGGAGGCGGACCCGGCGCTCCCGCAGACCCCGCCTTACAATTGAACAGCTCTGCCGCATATCGAAGTATGACTCTCTCTGCCGTTCCCGTGCCCGGCGGGCCTACGACCCAACCGGCCCTGCACTTCACTCCGGGCGAACCACGCTCCCGTGCTCTCGGCTGGACCGCGGCCTACGTAGTTCTGACCTGGTCGACGGGGGCCTACTTCATGGCGGACACGGTGGACTACGTTTCCGCCGTTTCCTTGCACGACCGAGGCATCAACTACGTCTTTTGGGACTTTCGTCATCTTTTCTGGCGGCCCTTGGGATGGGTCTTCCTGCATTTTCTAAGCCCCTGGCTGAGTCCAGCCATGAGAAGCGACCCCCGTATCCCTGTCATCTACATCTTCCTCGCTCTAAATTGGGCTGCCGGGCTCCTTTCAGTATTCCTCCTTCGTGCTTTCCTGCGCCGCTTCTGTTCCCGGCCGTGGGCCATCGAGTTTTCCACGGTTGCTTTTGTGTTCTCCCTGGCCTTTCTCAACTACGTTCATTCTGGCTCATCCTACATTCCGGGACTGATGTTTTTGCTGCTCGGCCTCTATCTGGGGACCCGGAGCGCCGAGCCCGGAGCTTCCAAATACCTTGAGTATGGGGCGCCCTTGTCGTTGGCGATCTCCGTCTGCCTGTGGTTCCCCTATGCGTTCGCGGTCCCGGGCGCGCTCGCTGTGCCGTTGTTCTACCCGGACCGCAGCGGCCAACGCTGGCCCCTGGTGCTGCGCATGACGACCATTTGTATGCTCATCGGCGTGGCTGCCTATGGATGGGTGCTGCTCCACCAGGGAATCTACACCGTATCTGGCAGCATCCATTGGGTCGGCCAAGGCGCCAGCAGCGTGGCGGGAGTGCGGGGCGTCCGTCGCACCATCTTTGGCTTCGCCCATTCCTTTATTGACTTGGGTAAAGACGGAGTCCTGTTCAAGCGTTTCCTGTTGCATGATCCCTACAACCCCGTATCCCTGAGGCAGTTGGTTCGTCTCAGCCTCTGGAAACTTGCGCTCTTCTACGCTGTTGTCCTCGCCATCGCTACCCGACTGGCGCGCTCCGGGAGAAGCAACGTTCTTGCTATCTGCGCTCTGTCCGCCGGGCCTGTCCTGGTCTTCGCAGTGTTCTGGTTCGGCGGCGACATCGAACGTTATCTCCCTCTCTACCCGGTTTTCTTCCTCGCAGCGAGCTGTGCCATCGCTGATGACCACCCGGGACTGACCAAGTTTCTAGCCGCGGTCTTCTTGCTGGTCGCCATCGGCAGCAACTGGGTCGCCCTCTCCCGACGCAGGTTGCAACATCAGCAGCAGGTCATCGCTGATCGTGTGCAGGATCTCCTTCCGCTGCTCAAACCCTCCAGTCGCGTAGTCGAAGTGGACATTCACGACGATCTGGTCAATTTCTCCCGGAGTTTTCCTCTGCAACCCATCAATCGAAAATCCCAGCTCCTCAATTACCCGCTTCTCAACCCCGGCACCCCTCAGGTCCTCCGCTGGCGGAAGGATTTTGCGGCCATTGTGCTGAGCACCTGGGACACCCACGGTGACGTGTGGGTCTCCCAGCGAGTTCTCGCTTCCCGTCCCAATGCCAGCTGGGATTGGACTGAGAATAGTGATCCCAATGTCACCTGGAACGACCTGCACGCTCTTTTTTCGCAATTCGACTTCGGCCCCCGCGGGGGTGGAAGCGATGGCTTCTTACTGCTTCTCCCCACGCAGAAGAACCTGGCAATCGTTGACTCAATACAATCCAAAAAGTAGGCAGTCCCCTCCTTTGCGGTCAAGCCCGGCTGGGGACAAACTGCAACTGCTCAGACTGGGTGTCCTTGCCATCCTCTTCGGGCGGGAGGCATGAAATTCGATAGAGCGCCGTCGTGTAGCCAACCATGAAGTACGGAAAAAGCTGATAGGCGGTGCTGGCGAACATTGCGCCCGTGATGTAGGCGGCTAAACCGGCCCACAACCCTCCCGTATAAAGTTGCACATCGCGAGATTTCTCGTAAAGCACCGACGATCGTGTTCGTTTGAGGTTCCTGAATGCCATGGTCAACACCGCAATGAATAGAATCATTGAGGGAATCCCGCTTTCCGCACTGAGTTCGGTGTAGGTGTTGTGAGTCACGTGCCACGATCCGCTGTACCCTTGGAAGTTACCTGGCCCGATCCCGAGCAGAGGATGCGTGAGCGTAATGCTGATACTCCGGCTCAGCAATTCCTCCCGCGCTTGTTTCGCATCGCCGTAAGCTGACACGTCGTCGGAGACCATGCTTTGCAGCCGGTCGCCGTAATTCTTCGGTCGAACGAGCAAGAAGGCGATGCCACAGAACATCGCTACCGCGAGCAGGTAGTGGCGCTTGCCTCGGATTCCAAATTCCCAGAGACTGAACAGCAAGGCCACCGCCAGCGCCAAGAACCCGGAGCGCGAGTAGGTCAGCATCAGACCCCGCACCATCACAAGCATGCCGGCGGCCCACAGCAGTTTCTTGAAAAGGTTCTTGGAGGACAGCAGGAACATCAAACACAGCGGCCAGTTCAAGGCGATGTTCATGGCAAGATCGTTCGGGTTATCGAAGACCCCGCCCAGGACTCCACCCATGCGGCCCCCGCGATACACGACCACCGAAAAAAATGTCATGGTCGCTACTGCGGCCGCCTGGATGAACATCAACTGCTTTAGCTGACGAACGGACCCCACCACCAGGCTTACCAGAAAGGCCACGATGACCGCCTTTGAACACTTGGTAAAGACCCACGTGAAGGCGCCCATCCTCCACCAGGCGAACGGAATCGTCAGACACTGCCAGAAGAACAAGGCAACCAGAAGCTTGAGCTCGGGCGGCCATTTCTTGAGTCCGCGCCGCGCGTTGACGCCGAAAAGCAGCGCCAGCAGGGCGACTCCCCCAAGAATTTTTTGCATGGGGATGAACCCGAGGCCGGGAATGACGTCTTCCGGACGGGCGAAATACAGAAAGGAAAAAACCAACAGCGTTCGGTAGGCCAGGGTTGCCCGACCCTGTTTCTTCGTCGGCGGGGCGTTGACCGTGAGGGTTGCCATTTGTGATCCCATTGTCGATTCACCGGGGAGCGAACTGTCGCCCCGCCCGGTCTTCAACGACTCCATGCAACTCGCCGTCCAGAAACGAAGTTTCCAAATGCCACCAAGGCCGCAGTATTCAGCAGCACAAAAGTGCACGCGGCATCGGCCACGCGCGCCAGCAGCCCATGGCGCGGCATTCGCACAAATGCCGCCAGGCTTAATCCGTAAAAAGCCAGTTGCAGCCACAAAACCGCGCGATATAGGGCGCCTGGCAAGCCCAGCGAAGCTGCGAAGATAACGATGAGTGCAAACGGCACAACCAACCGCAACAGCTTGTGACTAACGAACCGAAACCGGAGAGGGTTCGCGCTACTCAACAGCCACGGCGCCATTTCGAGCAATTGATAGTTTCCGCTCAGCGTGCGGACTTTGCGCGAAAATTCCCGGTTCGCCCCCTGATTCGGACTATCCCAGGCACGCGCTCCTGGCTCGAAGATCACGCGCTTACCGAGCCGCACCACTTGCATCGGCACATAAACGTCATCCAAAATAGTCCCCTCAGGAATGTCGGTCACAAGCTCACGCCGCACGCCATAGAACGCGCCGGTCGCGCCTACCACCGATCCCGAAGCCGACTCCAGTTCCCGCACCTTCTTTTCAATTCTCCAGTACAAACCCATGCCCTGGCTTTTTTCTCCCGCGTTCGGATCTCCCAGCATCAACTCACCGCTTACGCAACCCACCTGCGGATCCGCAAACTTTTCCAGGAGAACTCGCATGGCGCCGGGCTCGACCTTTTGCCGCGCGTCCGTGAAAATCACGATCTCACCGTGCGCAATCTCGAGCGCGTCGTTCAATCCAGAGGCCTTTCCCCGTGAAAGCTGCTTCAGCACCGTGAGCACTCTGGGATTGCGCGCATGCTCGTGAAGAATGGCTTCGGTCCGGTCGGTCGAACCGTCCGAAACCAACACCAATTCCATCCGCTCCGGGGGGTAGTCCAGTTCCAGCAGGTTCTCGATTTTTGCCTCGAGCACTCGTTCTTCGTCCCGCACCACCATCACGATCGATACGAACGGCGCCATGGTCCCCGACTGCACCGGCACTGGCCGCCACCGGCTTCGCAACCACAACCACCCCATGTAGCCGGCGTAGGTGTACGCGATCAGCGCCGCAGCCCCCCAGAATGCCCATCTCACTGCGCACCCCGGCCCAGCAGCACAATCTTGATCGTTTGGAACATGATGAGGACGTCCAGACCGAGGGACGCGTTCTTGATGTAGAACAAGTCGTACTGCAGCTTCTCCTTCGCGTCTTCCATCGTGTTACCGTACTTGTAGCGCACCTGCGCCCAACCCGTGATTCCCGGACGGACCGCATGCCGCACCCCGTAGTACGGGATTTCCTTCGACAGCCACTCGACGAACTCCGGGCGCTCCGGTCGGGGCCCCACGAAGGCCATATCTCCCTTGAAGACGCACCATAGCTGCGGAATCTCATCCAGCCGCGAACTGCGCAGAAAGCTTCCGATCCGCGTAATCCGAGGATCGTCGTCTCCCGCCCATGTCGGACCGGTATCCGCCTCGGCATCCTGCCTCATGGTGCGGAACTTGTAGCAGTAGAATGTGTGCCCGGCGCGCCCGACCCGTTTCTGCCGGTAGAGTATGGGACCCTTCGAGTCCAGCTTGATCGCCAGGATCACGAATGGCAGCAAGGGCAGGACCACCAGCAGCAGGAGCAGCGCGACTGCGGTCGACAGCATTCGCCGCATCAGGTTGAAGCTACTGCTGAACCGGAACCCGTCCGCGAAGATCAGCCAACTCGGGTACAGCTGCTCCACTTCAATGCGGTCCGATATTTTTTCCAGCCACGATGTGGCTTCTTCAATCCGCACTCCGCTCAGACGCAGCTCGAGCAACTCCTGGACCGGGATGGTTCCCCGCCGGTCCGGCATGGCCACGATCACGCGATGCACGCTGTGCGTCGCCGCCAGCTCCATCAGGTGCGCCGCCGCTGTTTCACGGGTCAGGGCGCCTTCCACGTTTCCGCTCCAGCCGATCACATCGATGCCCAGTTCCTTGCGCTGCCGCAAGCCCTGCACCAAACGCTGCGCCCGGTCTCCCGTACCCAGCACGTACACCTTTTCCTGCATAAACGGCTGCTGCACCAGCCATCCGTAAGCGGTCCGCCAACCAAACAACCCAAGCGTGAGGAATACGAGTCCGATCAGGGAAGCGTTGTTTCCCGGCAGCAGGTGAGGAAAGAACCACGCGATTGCCGCCAGGACCAGTGCCAGCAGTCCTGGCACCAAGAACAGCCGAAAATACATGTCCCCCTTGGCGTCGAGCCGCGTGGGGTCGTACAGATCGAACCAGTGCGAGCAGATCAACACCACGACCGTGGCCACCAGGATCTTGAGATACCCATAGCGGTAGTTAAGTGCGATGTAGCTCTCTTCCGGGAACGCCAGCAGGATGCCGAGCAGAAACGAGGTGAAAACCACCACGGTTTCCACGGCCAGCAGCACCAGCGTGCGGACCGGATAGTACACGTTGAAGAGTCTGATCAAAGGGGGCCCTTAAGCCTTTTGCTGCGGAGTCTTCTCGTAAGCTTCGTAGTAGTACCGGTGGTACGAATCGGCACGAGTGATCCCATTCAGCACTACACCCACCAGGGTTTTCCCGGCAAACTCCTGGCGAGCCTTCTGGGCCGAGTCGTATGGAGTTGCATTGGAGCGGACCACCATGAGCACACCGTCGCAGAAGTTCGCCAGCTGGCTGGCATCTGAAACCGGCACGGCCGGCGGGGAATCGACGACGATCCAATCGAACAGGGCTTCCACCCGCTGCATCAACATCTTGAGCCGGCCGTTGGCGATCAACTCCGCGGGCTGCGCCACGTTCCGTCCACACGGAATGAAAAACAGGTTTTCCATGGGGCCGCGCTGCATGATGGAGAACTCGTCGCTCTCGCCCAGCAGATAGTCGCCCAGCCCGGGAGCCGAAGTCGTCCCCAGCGCAGCGTGCAAGCGCGCGACCCGCAGGTCGCCGTCGATCAACAGCACCCGTCTGCCATGCTGTCGCACCAGCACCTGCGCCAGGTTTGCCGACACGAACGACTTTCCTTCCTTCGGTAGCGCGCTCGTCACCAGGATTTTCTTCAGTGACAATTTCTCCCGCATTTGGTAGAGACGCGAACGCAGCGTTCGAAACTGTTCCGTGCCGATGGCGTTGTCTTCTTGATTGAAGAAGAGCATCGTCTTGGGGTCTGGATGCCAGTTGCCCTGCGTACAACGCGCCAGCAAGGTGTCAAAGGTGAACGGAGTGGCAAACGATGGAATTTCATGATTGCTCTCCGGCGCCGGAGCCGTTCCCACTCCGGCCGATGCCCCGGCGGGAGCTGGCCCTTCTGGCATCGACGGCCGCGCCTCCATCACGGGCGAATCCATGACGGGCGCAGACTCCGCACGACCTCCTTGGGATGCGGCCCTTTCCTGTTCAGCTCGCTTGAGTGCTTCGTGAATTCGGCTCATGACTTCCTTTCCTTGGAGAGGTCTTGTTCTGACTGGCGCAGGCGGTCGGCCAACGTGGCCAGGGTGCGTAGCGCTTCGACCAGGTCAAATTGCCCGGCGCCGGATGTTTGGGGGGACGCAGTCGTCGCTGTGGACGCGGTACCGTCGTCGAGCTCAAAATCACGAGCCACTGCGTCCACGACATCTGCCGCGATGGTGGCTTTCTGATCCACGAATGCGCTCACCAGGCAATGCTCACAGAGCAAGTTCACCACGCGCGGGATGCCCATCGCATACCTGTGAATCGCCGCCAGCGTTTCCGGATCGAAAATCTGCCGTCCATCGGAACCGGCGATGCGCAGCCGCTGCTGCACATAGGCTTTGGTCTCTTCGATGGTCAGTGGATGGGTCTTGGCCCGCAGCGTGAGCCGCTGACGCAACTGCCGCAGCTGGGGCTGTTTCAGCTTCGCCTCCAACTCCGGTTGGCCGACCAGCACAATCTGCAGCAGCTTCTCGGTAAAGGTCTCCAGGTTGGTGAGCATGCGGATTTCTTCCAGCACCTCATCGGTGAGGTTTTGCGCCTCGTCGACGATCAGCACGGCGGTCTCCCCCGCCCGGTACCGGTCCAGCAGCCAGTTGTACAGCCGCTGGAGGATCTGGCTCTTCGACTTGGAATCACAGGGAATTCCGAAGTCCGCCATCATGTAGTCCAGGAACTGCGGCACATTCATGCGTGAGTTGAAGACGAACGCGGTCGCCACCTGCTGCAGGCGTAGCCACTCCAGCAGCTTGTTGATGAGCGTCGTCTTCCCGGTGCCCACTTCCCCGGTCAGCAGGACGAATCCCTTCCGGCTCTGGATGCCATAGGTCAGGCACGCCAGGGCCTCTTCCGTGTGCCGCGTCAGGAACAGGTATCGCGGGTCCGGATTCACGTTGAAAGGGTTCGCCCGTAATCCAAAAAACTCTTTGTACATAGCGCTCGCCTAAACTCCGACTCTCTCGTTTGTCGAATTCGCAGCGGCTTTGTCCCGGTGCCAGAATCCTCCGTTGTCGTTCTTCTCCAATTCCTCGGTGACCCACGGCAACGACACCAGCACTGGCATCTGCAGGCTGGCTTCGACGTCCGCCTCGGTGCGGATCGACTTGTCCCGCAGCTCCAGCCACAATGCCAAGCCGAGTCCGATCACCAACCCGGTGCCCAATCCACCCCCGGCAAACACCAGCCGGTTCGGGAAGCTCGGGGCATCTGGCAAGCTCGCCGGGTTCAGCAGGTGCATCTGCTCACCCTGCTGCCGCTTTTCCATGTCGGTCGCCATCTCCGACGTGCTTTTTTTCACCAACAGGTCCGCGTAGAACTTTTGGGCCGTGTCGTAGTCACGTGTGAGCAGCTTGTACTTCTCTTCCACTTCCGGACTGATGGCAACCCGGCTCTGATAGATCCGGATCTGGTCGGCGATGCGTTTTTGTTCACGCGTTGCCTGGGCCAGCACCTCTCCATACTGGTAAATCTGCAGCCGCAGCTGGCGGATCTCCGGCGGTTCGCCCAGACCGGCCTTGTCGCTAGCGTCCGGGCCCTTGGCCGCGGCGTCATTGACTTCCGCCAGTCTCTTCTTTACCTCCGCGATGTCTGCTTTGGCCTTGATCACATCCGGATGGTCATCTGTATAGCGCGCCTGCAGTTGCAGCAGTTGGCCCTGGAGCAGGGTCAACTGCTGCTCGAGGCTCTGCGGATTGGCTGTTCCCTGGGACGATTTCCACGAAGCCAGCTGTTGCGCCAGCAACGACTCCGTGTATGCCTTGTCCTGCTGCGCGCGGTTCACGGTTTGGGTGTTGGCGTCCAGCTGTGAATTCAGCGCGCCTAGAACTTTCAGGTTATTGTCTTCGTCACCGGGCAACTGTCCCCCGTACTGTCGCTTGAAGACCGCCAGCTTCGAATCCTGGTCGTCGAGGTTGCGCTTGGCCTCGTCGAGCTGCCGGCTGATGAAATCGGTCGTGCTCTGTGCCACCTGCTCGCGCGAGTTCTGGTTCTCCGACAACAACATCGAGGTCAATTCGTTGCAGATGTTCTGCGCTTCCCTGGCATTCGGCGCGGTGTAGTTCACGTAGAAGCCGGGCACGCTCGTTCCTGGCTTTCGTTTTCCCCCGGGATTCGCGATCTGGCCCAGGTCGGTCACCACCGGTTCAATCTGCACTCCCGCCCGGATTTCCTCAATCACGTCGTCCAGGTTCTTTCCGCCCCGGATGAGTTGCATGCGCTCGACCATCGGTTGCAAGCGGTTCCGCCCCAACACTTGTTGCTGCATCGTCGCAACGCGTTGCGCCAGGTCCTGCGTGACGACCGGCTGCACCACGCCCTCCGGCACTTTCTGCCCCTCCACCAGCACCAGCGACTGCGAAGTGTATTTGGCGGTGAACGCGTAGGAGATGAGGAATCCCACCAGCGGCGCCAGCAGCGTCGGGACCAGAATCAACTTCAGGCGCCGGCGCAGGATTGCCAGGTAGTCATCAAGAGTAAGGTCGCGACTATCAATCATCCCAGTATTTCCGTTTCTGGCCGCCCTCTTTGGCGGCCGCAAATTAATCGATCCGTATCGGCCGGAAATGCCAATCCACGCCAAAGGTCACCACGTGCCGGACTGCAATCCGGTTGCAGGGAACTCCGGGCGTGCAAAACGACGAATCAAGGATCTGGTCGTTCCACTGGTATCCCAGGAACGCCCCCCAGTTGTAGCCAAACTGCCGGTGCACCCCGAAGCCGGCAAACAAGTAATCGAACGAGTTTGCATCGACACCCAGCGAGGCGTTCTGCAGTCTCTTGTTGTGGCCGTATCCGACGTCTGCCCGCGCCTGATAGCGTCGCCACAGCGGACGGGTGACCGAGGCGCGCACGACGTCGCTCTGGGCTCCCGCAAAGAAGCCCGATCCGCTGGTATTGAAGCGCTCGTAGCTGAGCGCTGCGGTCGCCTTCCGAAACCGGTACCGCAACGTAACTCGCCCGTTGCCCGACAGCCGCGAGTTGGTTCCGGTCAGCGGATCATGTAGGAACGTCCATTGCGGCCCAGCCCCGATCACAAAATCCATGCGACCGGAAACCCGGTGGCCGTATAGCACTTGCGCAAACTGTGTGGTGATGTTGCCCGAGCCCACTCCCGGAAAATGAAACGACTGGAATCCATACATCACCGCAATCTGGTCCTTCGGACTCAGCGTGTAGTTGTAGCCTGCCTGCCCGCCCGCCTGTCTGCTGTTGATGAAGCCCTGGGCGCTGTCGGTAAAGTGCACCAGCCCGTACGAACCGGCCAAGGTCACAGACGAACGCGGCGTCAGGTTTTCCACCACGTCCGCAAGGGCAACGTTCGTAATGCGCGGCGACTGTCCGAGCGATCCAAATTGCTCCGAACCCAGGGCCCCGTACTGCCCTCCGAATCCGCTGCCTAACATGCCCATGCCTGTCCCGATCCCCCCCAGCCCCAACTGGAATCCTCCAGCTCCACCGTAAGAACCGAATCCAAAGGAGCCCTCCGGCATGTAGCTGAATGAATCGCGGAGCGTAAACTGGCCCGTCCTCCACAACATGGTCTGTTGTGCCTGCAGTTCGTGGATCTGCTTCAATCCCTGCCCACTCGCGTTGTAGAATCCCGCGCCCCCCACATACGCCGCCGCCAACTGGTATCGGCTCCACAGCCTCTGCATCGTCAGGCCGCCCAATCCACGGGTCACCCCGCGCAGAGTAGGTCGGGCATCGCTGCCGATGTTCGAGTCCAGTGACTCGCTCACTTCCACTCCACCCAGCAGCATGCTGCGCGGTTGAATGGTTGGTTCGAGCGACGGCTGATCGAGCCCGGAGATCGGTGGGTTGTCATTCACCAGCACGGGCGGGTTGTCTTGTCCGAACGCGGCCGGCGGAGCAGCTTTCTGCTGCGCATCCGAGGGGGCCTGGCCGGCATCGTCCTGTCCCCAGGCCGCCATAGCCCCCACCGTCAGCAACACCAGCATCGAAAGGGTTTGGCGTGTCTTCATCATTCGATCCTTACGGAACAACAATCGTGTCTCCTGGTTTCAGAACAATGTTCTGGTCGATGGCATCGCCCTTGATCAGAGCTTTGTAGTTCACGGGTATCTTTTGCTGCTTGCCATTTTCCATGCGCAGCACATAAATCCCCTTGGTGTTGGCGAACTGCGTGAAACCCGCGCTGGCCAGCGCTTGCAGCACGGTCATGTTGGGCTGCAGCGCCATGGTGCCGGTGTGGGTCACCTCCCCCATCACGTAAATCCTTTGGCTGTTCATCGCCGTTACCACCACTGTCACCCGCGGGTCGGCGATGTACTTCTTCAACTTGGCGCTGATCGAATCGGCGAGTTGCGTCGGCGTGAGTCCCGCCGCGGTCACGTCATTCAGCAGGGGCATCGAGACCTTCCCGTCCGGCCGCACGGGAAGCGACTCAGTGAGGTCCGGCTCTTTCCACACCGAGATGTGCAACATGTCGTCGGCGCCAATCACGTAATCGGCACCTGTCACCGAGACCGGCTCGCTCTGCGCCTTGTCTCCGGAGGCCGGTTTCGCCGCGCCGCTGACCTTGGCTGTCGCCTGCGCCCACGCGCCCGAGGCCAGCACCCCCACGAGTAAGAAAATCCCGACCTTCATTTTCCCGTTCATATCCCCTCCTGACGCCTACGACGCTCCGTAGTCCCGGTACCCGATCTGCTTCAGCTTGTAGAGCAGAGCCTTGTAGCTGATCTGCAACTCTTGCGCCGCCCGCCGCCGGTTCCAGCGCGTGCGTGTCAACGCCTTCAGGATCAATTCCTTCTCGGCTTCGCGCGACGCCGCCCTCGAGGCCTGCTTCAGGGAAATCGGTTCGCCGTTTCCCGCGCGTTCCGATCTCATTAACAGGGAGCGCAATCCGCCCATCGCGACCGACTCGTCGCCCAGCGCCACGATCGCCTTGGCCGCATTCTCCAACTCCCGGATGTTCCCGGGCCACGCATAATCCTGGAATAACTGCTGCGTCGGTCCGCTCAATTGTGGCACCGGACGCCGGAAGTCGCGCGCATACTTGGCTAGAAAGAAGCTCACCAGGTACGGAATGTCTTCCCTTCGCTGACGCAGGGGCGGCAGCCGCAAGCAGACGCCGCTGATCCGGTAGTAGAGGTCCTCGCGAAACCGGCCCGCCCTTACTTCCCCTTCGAGGTCGCGACTGCTTCCGCAAATAAGGCGCGCTCGCTTTCCCGGCGCGTGGCCATTTCCTTCCACCTCGGGCAGCACCTCCAGCAAGCTCTGCTGGCCCACGGGGCTGAGGCCGGCGAGTTCCTCCAGATACACGGTGCCCGCTGCGAACAATCCATTTCCGAATCCATTCGCCGTCAGGATTTCCTGCGTGGCATCGACACAAGCCACGACTTGGAAAGGCTCGTCCTGGTGCCCCGACTGCTGATGAATCCGCTCGGCGGTCGCCTGCTTGCCCGCGCCCTGCTCTGCCAGCAGCAGGACCGGAACTTCGCTCCTTGCCAACTCTCGGATGACGACTTCCAGGGCGCGCATGCTCTGCCCCAGTCCTTCGACAAAGCTGCTCTCCGCCGCTTCTGAACCTCGCATGCTGCCCATCTCTTCCTCTGTTTTAGGGAAATCTTTGGACATATAAGCTCTTGTTGCTTAACGTGGGAATAGCACTAAGGAGTCGGATGTTTTGTTCTGTGTACCACGAGCACGGCTACTGCCATCTGTGCGCCGGCGGTCTCTACCTGCGGGTTTAAGTTTTCATTATTGTTTTCAACGGTTTAAGTGTGAAGCGAGAAAGTTCTCCAGGTTCCAGGCGGTCTCGAATAGCCTATGCCTTGGCCCTCCCGAGGGAAAGTTTTTACCCATTCTGAGGACCGAAGTGCCATTCTCTTTCCCAGCGCCTGGGCACATTCGTGTAATTCATTGGCCCGAATGGAGATCCTGTCGCGGCCGATCCACCCGTCCCGCCCGGTGCGGAGGGATATCGGATCCGCGATTTAGGCCAATATTGTCCTTCGGTTTCTCCCCAGCGCAGGGGTCGGGTAAACGGGCGAACGCGATCGCGAAGGTCACCAACCGTTCCAGTCCCCGATTTGCACCCGTTTCCCACTTCGCATATGCTCTCGGTTGGACTTCCCCTTAAGAATCTTTGAGTTTTGAGCAACGCTGCCCATGCCGCGCCCCTCTCGCTCGCACCGCAACATTCGTCCTCCGGGCGCACTCCGCTCTGGCAAATCGTTGTTCTATGCGCCGCGCTGATCTGGCTGTATGCACCTATTCTGCGACACCTGGTCGGCCAGTGGAGCCACGATCCCAACTATTCCCACGGGTTTTTCGTCCCGGCTTTTTCTCTCTTCGTGCTTTGGCAAGACAAGAACCGGTGGTGGTCCCTCCCGAGGAAACCGTCCTGGTCCGGCTTACTGATCCTTGCCTTGGCGGTCGGGATCCTTACCGCCGGGGTGCTGGGCGCCGAGCTTTTTCTGTCGCGCATCTCGTTCCTGCTCGCCATCGCGGGATTGGTCGTGCTGGTCTCGGGCTGGAACCATCTGCGAGCCGTCGTTTTTCCCTGGCTCTTCCTGCTGTTCATGGTCCCGATCCCCAACCTCGTTTTCAACGAAATCACCTTCCCGCTGCAGTTGCTGGCGTCCAAAGTCGCCGCTGCCACGCTGCCGGTGCTGGGCGTTCCGGTGCTGCGCGAAGGCAACGTCATCCAGTTGCCGGCCATGGCCCTTGAAGTTGCCGAAGCCTGCAGTGGCATCCGTTCCTTGATGTCGCTCGCGACCCTGGCTGTGATTTACGGGTACCTTCTGGAGCCGCGGAACTCGATTCGCGTTGCCTTGGCTTTGGCTTCCGTTCCCATCGCGGTCCTCGCCAACAGCTCTCGCATCGTGGGCACGGGCCTCCTTGTGCAGTACTGGGACCCGGAAAAAGCAGAAGGCTTCTTTCACGCATTTTCAGGTTGGCTCATCTTCGTGGTTTCGCTGGTCCTCCTCTTTCTTCTGCATCGAGCACTGCAGATAGTCTGGCGTAAAGGAGAATCCAGCTGATGCGCGCTCACGCCCGTTTCCTGCTGGCCTTCGTGCTCCTGGCAGGCACCGCCCTGTTTCTTCAGGCTCGCAGCCGAAGCGAAGTTCTCCCGCAGCGGCCACCGCTGTCTTCCTTTCCCGACAGGTTGGGAAACTGGACCGGCCATGACGTCGAAATCGCGAAAGACTCACTGGCCGTGCTCGGGCCCGGTGATTTTCTGCTACGCGTGTACCGCAACGACGCTCAGACCCAGCCCTACGCCGATCTTTTCATCGCCTATTTCCCGTCCCAGCGCGCCGGGGACACCATTCATTCGCCTAAGAACTGCTTGCCGGGCGCCGGTTGGAGCCCGATTGAATCCCGCCGCGTCATGCTTTCGGTCGGTGGTCGCGCTCCCTTCCTCGTCAATCGCTACCTGATTGCGAAAGGTGCGGACCGGCAACTAGTCCTCTACTGGTACTGGGCGCACAACCGTGCGGTCGCCAGCGAGTATTGGGCCAAGATCTACCTGGTCACAGACTCGATCCGCATGAATCGCAGCGACGGCTCGCTCGTGCGCGTGACCACTCCGATGCTCCCAGGAGAATCGGCGGAGGCCGCCATGCAACGTCTCCTTCCTTTCGCCCAGGAAGTTGTGCCCTTGCTCAATCACTACGTTCCCCAATGAACCGTCATCACTTACGATTCTGTTACCGACGATCGTGTCCCGCGGACGAGGTTTTCATGGGCCAATGGTTGAGCAGCGTCGGCAAGTTCTTGCGACCGCGACCGATCCCTCCCCGTAGGGATACTCGCCCCGAAACACAACCACTTCGCGCGCTCGACGCGCAGCTTTGGGGAGACTTTGCCATGAGGCGTTCCTCCGCATTCGGTCTGTTCCTCATCTTTACGTTGACCGCCGGCCTCTTCAGCGGCTGTTCACGCGACCCCAACGTGCGCAAGCAGAAATATTTCGAGAGTGGCCAGCGCTATTTCGAGAAGGGCAAGTACCGGGAGGCCGCCATCCAGTACGGCAACGCCGTTCAGGTGGACCCGCGCTTTGCCCAGGCTCATTACCAGCTCGCGCTGACCTATCTCAAGCTGGGCGAGCCCACCCGCGCCTACCAGCAACTCGCCCGCACTCTCGAAATCCAGCCTGACAACTACGCGGCTCGCGTCGACATCAGCAACATGCTGATCGCGAACAAGTATTTCAAGGAGGCCCAGGAGCACATCGATATCCTCCTGCTCAAGCAACCCGACGATCCTGCCGTCCACATGGCCCTGGCCAATCTCAAAGACCGCCAGGGGGATCTTGCGGGCGCCATGGAGGAGATGCGGAAAGCCATTTCCCTCGACCCCATCCGCGCCGAATCTTTTCTGAACTACGCCATCATGCAGATGCAGGCCCAGCAATACGACGCGGCCGAGACCAGCCTGAAGAAAGCCGTGGCGCTCGATCCCAGCGCCATGAACGCGCAGTTAAGTCTGGGCGGCTTCTACCAGTCCCGCGGACGCTTGCCCGAAGCAGAAGAGCAGTTCAAGCACGCTATTACCGTCGACCCCAAAAACCCCGATCCCCGCTCCGCGCTGGCCCGGCTCTATATGACCGAGGGCAAGAAAGCGGAGGCCGAGTCATTCCTCCGTCAGACCACGAAGGATCTCTCCGACAACCCCATTGGCTACCGGATGTTGGGCGATTTTTACTTCGCCAGCGGCGATCTCGACAATGCGGCCGACGAGTACGCGTCCATCTACAAAGATCATCCCAGGGACATCCAAGCCAAGAAGAACTACATCCAGCTTCTCATCCTGAAGAACCGCCTGGACGAAGCCCGCAAACTGAACGACGAAATCCTGAAGACCACTCCCCTGGATAACGAAGGTCTGATCTACCGCGGCCAGATCAAGCTGCGGGACGGCCATCTCGACGAAGCGATCACTGCCCTCCAGGAGGCGCTCAAGAGCGATCCCGGCAACGGTGTCGCTCACTATCATCTCGGCCTGGCCTTCGATCAGCAGGGCAGCGTCGCGCGCGCCGAGACCGAATGGAGGGAAGCGGTCCGCCTGCGGCCCGACCTGATGGACGCACAGCGCGCTTTGGCCGCCGTCTCCATGCGCAAATCCGATTGGAGCGCCCTCAACCAGATCGCCACCACCATCATCCAGGCGCGGCCCATGGCCCCGGACGGCTATGCGCTGCGCGCCATCGCCGACATCAACCAGAAGCAGATCTCCAAGGCAGAGCAGGACATCAACAAGATCATCGAAGTCGCTCCCCAAAGTCCCACCGGTTATGTGCAGATGGCCAATCTGCGCCAACTCCAGAAGCGGTACGACGAGGCCGAGAAGTTCTATCAGAAGGGACTCGAGGTCGACCCCGCCAATTCTGACGCACTCAACGGCTTAATGACCGTCTACATTACCCAGAAGCGGGTCGACAAGGCCATCGCCGCTGCCCACGCGCAAATTGCCAAAGTTCCCAACAGCAGCGCGTTCCACGACCTGCTTGGTACTGCACTCTTCAACAGCAAGAAAGACTACGCGGGCGCCAAGACCGCACTCCGCAAGGCCGCCGAGTTGGACAAGAAGAACTCTGACGCGCTCCTCAAGCTCGGACAGGTCCTGAACGCCGAGGGGTCGGTCGATCAGGCCATTGCGACCTATCAGCAATCCGTCAAAGACAATCCCAACGAAGTCTCCTTCTACGTCCTGCTGGGAGAGATGTACGAGTCACAAAAGAAGTTTGATAACGCCAAGGACATGTATCAGAAGGCGTTGCAGATCCAGCACGACAACCCGGCAGCCTCGAACAACCTCGCCTATGTCATGCTGCAGACGGGCGGCAACGTCGACGTGGCCATCTCACTGGCGCAAACCGCGCGCCGCCTCATGCCTGACAGCCCCAACGCCGCCGACACCCTGGGCTGGGCCTACTACCAGAAAGGCCTCTTTCCGACCGCCATTGATCTTTTCAAGGAAGCGGTGAAGAAGAATCCGAACGACGCAACGGTCCACTACCACCTGGGCCTTGCATACCAGAAATCGGATCAGCCTTCGCTCGCGAAGGAACACCTCCAGCAGGTGCTGAAGCTGAACCCTAACTATCCGGACGCTGACAACGTCAGGAAGGCGCTAGCTCAGATCCACGGCTAGTCGCAAAGGGAGACCGGTCTCTCGAGGGAACCTTCAAAAAGGGCAAACAAACGAAGACAGTGTCGCAGAGCCGCACCTGGGGGACACCGCCGCGGCGGTCCGGCCTCTGGTTGAACGCTCCGCCTCTTCACTTCACCTGAAACTCGTAGGACCCCGAGCCAATCCGCACTGCGTAGGAACCCTGCTCCTGCTTGACGTCCGTCGGATGCCCATCCCGTGTGACTCGGGCGTTCGGAATGGCGGGCAGGAGCACGTTGGCCGTCGTGTTCGGCGGGATGGTCACCTTGAGCGAAAACGGTCCCGCCGGCGTACCGTTCCAATCGCTCACGATCGTTCCGTAAACAGAGTCGTATTCCCCGCGCGCGTGCGTGATGCGAACATCCAGGCGCGGGCGAATCACCACTTCCCGGTAGCCAGGCGCAGCCGTGTCGGTATCGATTCCCGCCACCGATCGATAGACCCAGGCCACGACGGATCCGAAGGCATAGTGGTTGTAGGAGTTCATCGCCGGGTCCCCGGTGTCACCGTTCCAGCGCTCCCACCAGGTCGTCGCGCCTTTCGAGAGCATGTAACCCCAGGAGGGATAGGTCTCGTTCAACAGCAGACGATAGGCCAGGTCCATCTGACCGTGGTCGGCGAGCGTAAAGAGAAGAAAGGGCGTGCCCAGGAACCCGGTAGACAGATGCCAGTTGCGCGACTCGATGTCTTTTACCAGGTTGGTCATCATCGCCGCCTCAAGTGCTGGCGGAGCCATCTTGGTGTAGAGGGTCACAACATAGGAAGTCTGCGTGCCTCCCAGAACTTCGCCATTCTCCTTGATATAGGCCTTCTGGTAGGCCTTGCGGATGCTGTCGACGATATCGGAATAGCGCTTTGCGTCCTGGTGTTTCCCAACGGCCTGCGCCATCTGCGACATCATGTTGGCGATGAGCGCCCAGTAAGCCGTCGCCAGCAGCTCTTTCGAAGTGTGTTCATCGGGGGCCAGCCAGTCGGCAAAATTCGGGCCCACACCCTTCTTGCGCAGGAAATCAGGATTCGCATCCTGGATGAATTTCATCCAGCGCTCCATCGCGTCCCAGTTCTCTTCGATGATGCCCCGGTCACCGTATTGCAGCCATGTGGTCCACGGAAGAATCACTCCTGCATCGCCCCACCCGGGCGCGCCTTCACTGCCAAAAGGACGCAGGACGTCGGGAGAAACGTTTGTGAATGCCCCCTGGGCGGTCTGCGCATCCACCACGTCGTTCATCCATTTGTGGGAGAATGCGGCGATGTCGAAGTTGTAGCTTCCCGTGCGCCAGAAGACTCCCGCATCTCCCATCCACCCCAGGCGTTCGTCCCGCTGCGGACAATCGGTCGGCACGCTCAGAAAATTGCCCCGCTGGCCCCAGATGCCGATCGACCACATCCGGTTGACCAGATCGCTCGAGGTGTTGAGCCTCCCCACTGGCTCTCCACTGACGCTGCTAACCACTTCTCCCGTGATCGCAGCCGTTGTGGGAACTCCCGGGTAGCCGGTGACTTCCACATAGCGGAACCCGTGAAAGGTGAAATATGGAGTGAATGTTTCTTCGCCTGCGCCGCGCAGGATGAACAGGTCGGTCGCGTCGGCGTTGCGCAGGTTCTCGCGATAAATGCTGCCGTCGGGATTGAGGATTTCGGCAAAGCGCAGGCGGATCGCGGTTCCCATGGCACCGGTCGCTTTCAAGGTCACCCAGCCGACCATGTTCTGGCCCATGTCGACGACGTATGTTCCGTTGCCGGAAGGCGTAACAGTTTTCGGCGTCAGCGTCTGGGTCACCCGAGCTGGCGCAGACAGCTGGCTCACCACGAGAGTGGAAGGCGGATCGGTCGCAACTGCGGAGGTCCAGCGGGCGTCGTCAAAGTTCGGCTTGTTCCAGTCCGCTTGTTCGAGCCGCGCGTCGTAGAGTTCGCCGGCGTAGATTTCGGAGCGGCGAACCGGAGAAGATGCGCCCTTCCATGACTCATCGCTCACGATCGTGTCGTGCGTTCCATCGGCGTAGTCGATTTCGATCTGCGCGATGACGCGCGTGGGCGGCGGCAGAAAGAAATAGGGTCTACCTTCCCACGTCAGACCGCTGGCATACCAACCGTAGCCGAGTATGCCGGCGACCGCATTCTGGCCGCTCGCCAGCAGGTTCGTGACGTCGTAGGTTTGGTACAAGACCCGTTTGGCGTAATCAGTGAAATCAGGTGTCAGCACATCCTGCCCAACGCGGGCTCCATTGATAAACATCCGATAGCTGCCCAGTGCCGTCACATAGAGCCGTGCGGCCGTCACGCTCCTGGAAACTGTGAATCCGTGCCGAAGCAATGCAGCCGGCTGCGGGAGGGGTGCGGGAATGTCTCCCAGCCGCGGGTCGTTCAAGTCACCAAACACGCTGGCCGCTTGCCATGCCGAATCCGTCGCGAGTCTTCCCTGCCAATCCGCGCTGGTTGGAACGCGCGTGATCGTCCCATCCGCACGCGTGATTTTCAACAGCCCGGCGAGGGCACCTTTCAGTGTCTTGGCTCCGGCCTCCGGTCCAAAATTGTTGGGCTCGCCAATCACTACGGCGACCTCAATGGAATTGTTTCCGACCACCAACTGCTCGCCCACCTCTTCCCGATCGAACTCATGCCACCGATTCTTCGCGCCGACGATCTGCCCATTGACCTTGGCGATGAAATTGCCGCGCGCGAGCAAGAACAGCGCCGCTTCTCTCGGCTTTTCAGGCACGTCCACGTTCACGCGAAACACCGCCGCGCTTTTCACGGGCGCATGCAGCGCGTCCTGCCCGGCAACCCAGACCCAGCGAATGGCCGCGCGGTCCTCGTCTTCCTCCGGATTCTTCCAGGTGATCCACTTCGCCTTCCAACCGTCCTTGCTAATTAGACCTGTCTCCCACCAGGCGGTCGAGGCCGACTGAGACACCTGGCCGCCCGCATCCCACACGCGAACCCTCCAGAAGTACCTTTTTCGAGATTCCAGTTTCGGACCGCCGTAGACGACGCCCACCGACTCGCCGGACTTGACCTTGCCGCTATCCCAAACATCGGCGTTGCCGGCCCTGAAGCGATCCGCACTGCCGGCCACGAGAATCTGATAGGCCGACTGCCGCCAGTTCCGCTCGGCGTTGTCGCTCTGCCACGACAGATGCGGCTTGGCCGAGTCGATGCCGAGAGGATTTTCCATGTATTCGCATCGAAGCCGAACGGGCGCCGCATGGGCAACGGCCGTCAGAATCATGGAGACGAGCAGCCTTCCTATCCTGTGAACCCGTGTCAAAGTCTTCCTCCCTGGAACCCCTACCTTGAATGCCAACCCCTGACGCGCCGAGATCGCACGAAACGTCCGGGGCGCGCCCGGTCAGTTTTTCGATATCACAGCATGGTCGAGCTTGAGTTCACCCGAGAGCTCAATCTGCTCTGACGAACTGCCCACCAGCACACCAAAAGTCCCTGCCTCCGCCCGCCATCGCCTGGTCTTCGCGTCGTAGTAGGAAAGGGAGCGAACATTCACCGGTACAATCACGTTCTGTGTTTCCCCCGGTTGTAAACTCAACTTCGCGAATCCTTTCAGCTCTTTGGGCGGTCGCGGAACGCTGGCGTGCCCGTCGGCAATGTAGACCTCCGCAACGGCTGCCCCGGCGCGGCAGCCGGTGTTGGTCACGGCGAATGAGACTGCATAGCTGGGATCGGCGCTCGCGGATGCGGCTGCTTCGGCACGCACGGCTAGATCGCTGTACTTGAACGTCGTGTAGGACAACCCGAATCCAAAGGGAAACAGCGGCCTGGTTTTGTTGTGCTCGTAGCCGCGATAGCCGACGAAGACGCCTTCCTTGTATTCGATCCGGTTTGTTCCCTGCACGGGGTAGTAGGTATCGTGAGTCGGATTGTCTTCCCAGCGCCGTTCGAAGGTTGCGGGCAAACGCCCCGAAGGGTTCACGTCTCCGAAGAGAATCTCGGCGAGCGCTGTGCCACCTTCCTGTCCCGGATACCAGGCCTCGAGGATTGCAGGCACGCGCTCGGCCCAGGCGCTCATATCCACACCTCCGCCGGAAGTGATCACGACGATGGTGTTCTGGTTGGCGGCGGCCGCGGCTTGAATGAGTTCGTCTTGCCCGGGAGGTAAACGGAAACTGCGGTCTGAACCTTCAGACTCGCTCTCTGCACTGAAGCCTGCGGCAACAACGACAACGTCCGCTTTCGCCGCGAGTGCTTTGGCGCGTTCATCCACCCAATCGCCCTGGTGTACGATTCCCATCCGCACGAAAAGCTTGCCGAAGCCAGCTCCGGCGTGATGCTCAAACACAATCTTGTGGGGCGAGGCGTCCAGCGAAATGGGGGTTTGCTCGATCGTAGCCTTGCATAACTGCCAACTGTCGAGCAGGAGCTTGCCGTCCACGAAAAGCCGATAGCCGCTTTCCTCCGGCCCGCCTTTCTGCACAAAGATGTCGTAGGTTGCGGAAGCCACGGGTGTGTAGTAACCCGTCCAGCGGGTGGAGGATAATCCGGTCTGCAAGAGGCTGTCGAGGTCGAACACTGCGTCTTCTGCCGACAGGGCCGATAGGTCCATCGGTTCACCTTGGCTGAGATGCTGGTCAATGCGGGTGCTCACGGGCGCGCCGGAGAGGTCCTGGTTGCCGAAGACTTCCACCAACAGGCCGGGTTTGCCATGGGCTGCGGAGGTCGAAAAATTGGTGGCGTTCACCAACCAGCCCAGGGGATGGACCCCACGCGTCCAAGGGACGTTGGCGGTCGCTCCGAGATAGTTGCTCACGCCTTCCAGAAAACTTATCGCGTGGAACGCAGCGGCCTGCGCGCTGCCGCCGCCCACCGGCATGGCGGGCTCGGCGTCGGGGCCAATCACCGCGATCGTTCGGATCCTTGGCTTGCTCAGGGGAAGCAAGTTGCCATCGTTCTTCAGCAGAACCATGGCTTCCCTCGCAGCCTGCAGAGCGGCTTGGCGGCCTTGCTGGTTGTAGCGCGGGATGGACAGGTCTCTCTGCGGGCGGTCAAGCCAGCCGAATCTCAGTTCGGTCCGGAGAATGCGGCGCACCTTGTCATCGATGGTTGCTTGGGAAACCCTCCCTGCCTTCAATAGAGGCAACAGCGTTTCGCGGTTGAGAAACTTGCCGGATGGCATTTCAAGATCGAGCCCGCCGTTGGCTGCGCCTACGGCGTCATACGTCGCGTCCCAGTCCGACATGATGATGCCCGGAAAGCCCCAATCTTTTTTGACGACGCCGGTGTTCAGTGCTCCGTTCTGAGTCATGTGCTCGCCGTTGGTCAGGTTGTAGGAGTCCATGATCGCGCCGACGTGGGCCTCCTTCACGGCGGCTTCAAAGGTGGGGAGGTAGATCTCATGCAACGCGCGCTCGTCGATGACAGAGTCGGTGATATGACGTCCAAACTCCGAGTTGTTTCCCAGAAAGTGTTTGATGGTGGCGCTTACGCCCTGGCTCTGCACTCCCTGGATGTAGCCTACGGCGATTCGCGACGCGAGCAACGGATCTTCGCCGAAATATTCGAAGTTGCGCGAATTCATGGGAGCACGATAGATGTTGACTCCCGGTCCCAGAAGAAAGTGTTTGCCTTTGGCGCGAGCATCCCGGCCGATTTCCGTTCCAACTCGCTCTGCGAGAGCTGGATTCCAGGTGGCCGCCAGGGCGATTCCAGCGGTCATGACGGTCGCGGGGCCGTCATTTCGCACCCCGATCGGGCCGTCGGCGGTGTGGAGCAGGGGCATCCCGAGCCGCCCGATGCCAGCTACGTCGAAGAAGTTTGTTCCGCCGAGCAGGTCGACCTTCTCCTCGATGGTCATCTGGTTGAGGAGCGATTCAACCTCGCGTTCGACGTCGGCATCGGCGGGTGGCGGCGCTTGTGCCCGCGTGACACTCGCGATCAGAACGATGGCGAGTGCGAGGGAAAGTCGGAGCAGTTTCTCTACGGAACCCGAATGCGAAAGCAGATTCAAGGGGATCTCCTCCCAGAGGACTCGTCGGTTCGTGATTTCGCCTAGGGCACGCTCACGGTCATCAGGCGAACCGGTCCCAGCAGTCCTGATTCGAGTAACTCTGAGTCTTTGTTCAGGTTCATGGGCTTGAAGTCGGTGAAAGTGTATGTCTTCTGCGCTCCGGGCTGGTGGTCGCCAATCACGCGGTTCGGCCACAGATTGGTGATTTTGATCTCCAGGTGGTTCGCGCCTGGCTTGAGCGCGGTGGTTACGTCGGCCGCGAAGGGCGGCTTCCACAGGATGTCTCCGAGCGGCTTGCCATTCAGGGAGACCTGGGCGATGTCCTTCACTTTCCCGAGATCCAGCATGACTTTGGCGCCCGGCCGCAACCAGTCCGGCGATACGTCGATGTCTTTCATATAAGTCGCGGTTCCGGAGAAGTACTTCACACCGGCGTCTGCAGAACCGGTCCAGGAGGTCAAGCTGTCGAGCTTGATTTTGGGCGGCGCTCCCCAGTTCGGGGGGAAGGTCACATCCCAAGTTCCTTGCACGGTGGTCAGCTCGCTGCTGACCGGGTGCGGCAGAGTTCTTAGGGGAGCCGAGGCTTTCTGCCGGAAGATCACGAACACCGATCCATCCGGATCGAGATGCAGGGGCACGGTTGTGCGTCCGTGTTCGATCTTGTATTCAGCGGCCTCAATGGTCCCGGTGTCGGGATGCCAGAGTTCGGCTTCCTTTCCGTCAACGCGAAAGCTGGTCTTGATGTCTTCGGTGCGCTCTTTCTGATTCGCCACGAAGTAGATGTCGGCGTCGCCGGCGCGGCGGTGGATCCACACTAGAGTGCTGTCGATTTCCGGCCGGTTGTATTCGACGTCGGGCGGAGTATTCTCGGCGGCCAGTACCTGTTCGACCGATTTGCCCCAGTAGACCTTGCCTTTGCCGTGGGCGTGCTCGGTGGAGCTCTTGCCGTCGATCGAACCCCACACGTCGTTCACGATGAAACGAATCTCCTCGTCAGCGGTTGGCTGGCCGGTGAGGCTCGGAGAATTGCCTGGCTTGGGCGCTATCACCGTCGCCCCGTCTGCTACCAGGTCGCGGATCTTCTGTGCCACGGGGAGAGTCAGCCGATCCACATCCTCAGGCAACACCAGAGCCCGATAGCTCATGCCGTCCGGCAAGACAAGACGCCCATCCTGCACGCTCATTCGCGTCAGGAGCACTTCGGTATTGACCCAATCGTAGTTGTAACCCGCCGGCGGCGCTGGATGGATTTGCTTCCAGAAAGGAACCGTGATCGGGGCGCCTTCGCCGTAGTAGTACGCGAGATCGCCGACGAACAAGCCTTGCTGCAGAAGGTACGAGCTCCTGGCCAGGTATCGATTCCACGCCACCGCCTGCTCGGCCCAGGTGATGTTGCGGGTGTAGTTCTGCCCGAAGAATCCCAGCGTCATGCCGGGCTTGTGCCGGTCGTCCATAAAGGGCTGCGCCGCGGATTCGTGAAAAACGATGCGGTTGATGCCCAGCGCGAGCGCCTGGTCGCCCATCGGCTTCAAGTAAAACGGCGATTCACCCCACATGGGGACGAACGGCATGGTGGTGAAAGATTCGGCGGCGGCTAGCGTCTTTCCATAAATGTGCGCTGCCGAAGCTGCCTCGCGAAGATCCGTTGGATGTTCGGGCGTGTCGCTCTGTCCCGGAAGGGGCACCCAGAACTCGGCCATCGGAATGGAGACATAGCCCTTGTTCTGCAAAGCGTCGCCGGTGGTGGGAAGCCCCGCGCCCATGGCCTCCGCATAGAGACCTACGCCGAACTTCTTGAAATACTCCGTCGCTGCTCGGTAGTGATTTTCGGCAAGAAGATCCGCGATCGTTCGGCGGAAATCCCACAGGACACGATCGCTTACATCGACGCTCTCGATCACTCGCCCGGTCAGCACGGGCAAGTAGGGTGTCGGGTCGTAGCCGCGGCGCTTCTGGAATTCGCTGACCATGTCGTCGGTCCAGTTCTCGTCACTGGCTTCCCAGCTATCCATGAGGAAGTAGCGGAAGCTTTTGCCGAAGTACGGACCCAGCGCGCCCGAGATCATGTCGACATAAGTTTTTACGTAGTTGTTAACGTGCTTGCGGCTCAGCTTATCGACTTCATACCCGGTGGCTTCACGGCTGGCGGGATGGTTCTTCTCGCCTGTCAATGAATATCCCATTCGCAGGATCACCCACTTGCCCGCCGGAACGTCCCAGTCGAGCGTGCTATCGTTGCGCATCTTCGAGGTCAAATTGACGACGCTTTCCCTCGCCACCACGTCCTTCTCCGACACAGGTGGCGGCGCGGCGGGTTGCTGGTATTCCAGCATGTTCGTGAAGGCCGCCTTTTCGTGCCAGCGGTTCACGCGCGGAGTGGAATGGAATTCGATCTCCGCAATCAGGAAGTTGTGGACCGGGGGAAGTCCCAACATGGCGGCGAACTGACTGGGCGGACCTGGACGAAAGACGACGCGATAGTATCTGGCGGTCACGGGTGGGAACGAGAACGTGCGCAGGGGAAACCCTGAAAAGGCATGGCCCGGGCCGGGCAGTTTTACAAGCGTCCTCCAGTTCGAGCCGTCCTCGCTGACCTGGACATCCCCATCAGGAAGCGATGGCCCACCGAATGTGCTGGCGACGCCGGAGGCAATCGTGAATGCCTGCGCGCGAAACGGTTGCGCAAATTCGAATTGGATCCAAGAAGGCTTGCCGCCCTCTGCGTAGGGTAGAGAGACGTTCTTGCTTACATCGCCGTCCATCAATGCGGCCGTGTCGAGATTGCTTGCATTCGACGTCACCTTGGGGTGAAGGTCCGCCATGCGCAGTTCCGTGTCGGGCAGGCGATAGGCGAGCACTGCCGTGTCGGCGTAGTAGGTAGGATCCGGCGGCTCTGGAGGCAACTTCGGCTCGGGCTTCGCGCCGGGGAGATCGTTATTGGGAGGGAACTCAAAGTCGGGCGGAAGCGGCATGTTTTGGAAACGACCGTTCACGGTGGGTGGGTGCGGCAACACGCTCGCAAATTTCTTCGGACCCTGCACCTGCGTCTCGCTCCAGACGACCTTCTTCATCGCTTCTTCGGGCTTCACCCAGGGACCGGCGGTCTCACTCCAACCCCCGGACGCGGCCATCGACATCTCAAGCCCTAGCCGATCCGCTTCAGCGCCGGCATGACGGAACGCGTCCTTCCACTCTGGAGTCATCCACACCAACCGCTTATCGACGAACTGCGGCGTGCCGAGATTGCCGTCGAACATCTGCATGCCCGCGATATCGACGCGCTTCATCCATTCCAGATCGGCGGTGATGCCCTCCTTGGTGATGTTGCCGTTCATCCAATGCCACCACACTCGCGGCTTGGCCGAATCGGGAGGATTCTTGAACCCGTTGACCAGGGGATCGTCGCTGGGGCCTTGGGCCGGGGCCGGGGCGATCAGTATCAAGAACAATGGGATCAAAACGAGTCGCAAGCATGCGGACCGGCGTTGGGTCATGAGAAGAGTCCTCGAGAGGCGAATGGGGCTGGCATGATTGGTTGAAAAGCTGCCGACTGCCCTTCCAACAGAGACAGCCGCGGGGGATGGTCACTCCAGGAGACTCGGGGTGTCAACCGCCAACCGCCAGATCAAGGGCGTTTCGCTATGAGAAAGGGGCGATAGCCTCTGGCACCGATGACGCGAGGGCATCCTGCGCAGCAAATGCTCACTCAATGCGAGTCTCATGCAGAGCAGCTCGAACCGCGTGGGATAAGCATTCGTTTTGCAGCGTAGAACGCTCGAGCAGCAGAATCCCGAGGTCTTGCCGGCGACAACATGACGGCCGTCGGGTCGTATCGAAGAGACCAGTGCTCTTGGCGGGCGCCCTTCAGACTTCAACAGACCTGGACGCATTCCATCCCCAGCAATGCTCCGAGCTTCTTGAGCTTCCCGGAGACGTGCCCTACACCCACGGCACAGTGATGAGCCGGACCGTGGGAGTTCCACTGGTTCATGAAATTCCGGGCGCCGATCGAAAAGCGATAACGGCTATTGGTGTTGCCGATCTCGAGAATCGGCCCGGGCACAGACTCCCCTTCGGCCATCAGCAATTGCAGTTGTCCATTCGCGGTTTGCACGATGGAGAGCAACGTGACCGGGCCATGCTTCACGGACATCTCCACCGAAAGTCCCCGGCCAACTTTGCCGTGATAAACCTGCAGGGGACGCACCTTGGTTTTTCCCTGCGCGATCGCGATGTGACCAGGCCCATCGTGCCCCATGAGCAGGACGTCGTCGTTGTAGTCCACCGCGTAATACTCGGTGAAGGAACCACCCGCGCCGAACGAATCCATGATCTTCATGGCCTGCACATTCTTGATCTCGTACTCTCCTGCAACCGGAACTCCCCGTGCGGTCAGCAAACTAGTACCGAGAATGATCGAGCCGATGACATCCTCGTTTTCAGGATTTCCGGTGCCTTGGTGGTAGTAGGCGAGCGACCCGAGCTTGTGATTCTCCACCAGCCGGTCGAGTGCGATCGAAGATCGTGCCGCGCGGTCGAGTTCCTGCTCAGGACAATCTGGCTCGACATCCATCGATGCTCGAAACTCGGCGACTCGACTCTTGCAGTCAGACTCGCGGACTTCACGCCGCAAGCAGGCCAGCTGCTCCACTTCCAGGATCTCGATGTGTCCGCCGAAATAGGCGCATTGCTGCGTGAGGTCGGAATAAATGTCGAGCATACCGCCATAATAATGACCCATGACGCCAAGGCGATTGTGCTCCATGACGTGGGCGACGCGGGCGGCGTCGATCCATTCACCCACTTCGTTCCACGCCGTCGGATCGCCCTCCAACATGCCGCTGACCTGAAAGAAAGGAATCCGGCAGCGGTTGAAAACATTCGCGATCTCTGGCACCGGGCACGCCGAACAATAAGCCAACCATTCTCCCGTCATCTTCGTGCGGTCGCCGAGACGATTGAACGAGTTGTAGTCAATGGCTGCCCCGGGGGAGAGATTCAGGATGATGACCGGCACCTTGGCCCTGCGCACGACGGGCAGCACGGTGGAGGAAAGCGCGTAGGTAGATACATACAGAAAGATCATATCGACGTCGGCCTGGCGGAATGTATGTCCGGCGGCGAGCGCTTTCTCGGGGGTGTCGATCAGTCCCAGGTTGACGACCTGCACCCCGGGTCTCTCGAGTTGCCGACCGACTTGCTCGGTGCATCCGCGCAGGCGCCGTTCCAGACCTTCGAACTGGGACCAGTAGGCTTCGAGACCGATGCCGAAGAGGCCCACCTTTAGCGACTTGTCAGGAATGCCCATTGCTTTGGATGCGGCACTCGGAACGAGGCCGCCCAGCATATCCAGTGCTGCGTTCAGTGAGCAAGCCCCGCCTTCAGGAAATCCTGTGTTCTGCAATGCGAAAACTCGGCAGCCGTTGATTTCTTCTCGCTCGGCACAATCCTCCGTCCGGCCCTGCCTGTTTTGCTGCCAAACCCGAGGTCAGCGGGCTTCGGGTGCGTGCGCTCGGCCGTTTTTCACAGCGAAACGCCCGGGCTTTTGTGATTGCGGTTGACGCTGCCGGCCGATCAGTGTGAGCATTCCGCTCTAGCGTACTCCGTCCAGTTAGACAACAGCTCGAAATGGTACCGGAGGATCCCCATGATTGCCAGGTTTCGCGCGCCATGCTTCGTGGTCCTGCTCACTGTAGCGGTGGTTCAGCCCGCCCCCGCCCAGGACCAACCCTTGAAGATGGCCGTTCATTGGGACAAGGTTGTGCGCGTCTCGCAGACCACACCCACACTGCAGGTCGTAGTGAATCCTCCCCTGCGGCGCGGAACGCCGATCCATGACAACATCTTCAAGTCGCTTCGTGATCTCGAAGCAGACTACGTTCGCTATGTCCCCTGGCTACCCTACCCGAAACTTGGCGTCGCCGAACTGGAGCCGCCGACCGCCAGCAAAACGTCCTGGGACTTCTCGCTGATCGACCCGATGACTATCGATTTTCTCGAGGCGACCAAGGGGCACTCGGTCATTTTGAATTTCAGCACCATTCCGCAGTGGATGTTCAAAACCGACAAGCCCGTATCGTACCCGGCCGATCCGGATCAACCGGTTTGGGATTACACGCAAGGAACGGAATTTCGTGATCCAACTCTTAAAGAGGTGGGCGACTACTTTGCCCGGCTCTTTGCCTGGTACACGCAGGGCGGTTTCACGGACGAACTCGGAAAACGTCATGAGTCCGGCCACCACTACGTAATTCCTTACTGGGAGGTGTTGAACGAAATCGAGTTCGAACACCACATGACTCCCGAGACCTACACGCGTGTTTATGACGCGGTCGTCGAAGCCATGCTTCGTGTGGCGCCTCAGACCAAGTTTGTCGGTATGGCGCTAGCCATGCCGTCGCGGAATCCAGAGTTCGTGGAATACTTCCTCAATCACAAGAATCACAAGCCCGGGATTCCGCTGGACTTCGTCTCCTATCACTTCTACGCAGTTCCCGGCCCCGACGAAACCCCGGACGTGCAGCAACACACCTTCTTCGCGCAAGCGGAAGGGTTTCTAAACACAGTGCGGTATATCGAATCGATTCGCCAGCGGCTCTCCCCCGACACCCGCACCACCATCGACGAGATCGGAGCGATCTCCGCGGACGATCTCGTTCAGGGCGAACCCGGTCACGTCACCAAGCCCACCCCGAATTCCTACTGGAATCTTGCCGGTGCGATGTACGCCTACATTTTTGGCGAGTTGACGAAAATGGGTGTGAATGTGGCCGGGGAGTCGCAACTGGTTGGCTACCCGACACAATTTCCCAGCGTGTCGATGGTGGATTGGAATACCGGCGGCCTCAACGCGCGCGGCTGGGTGCTGAAACTCCTGCGCGACAACTTCGGTCCCGGTGACAAGCTGGTGGAGGTCGAGCCCTTCAGCCCGTTCGCCGCCAATCATCCCTACGTCTATTCGCTCGCTTTTGTGACTCATGACGGCAAACACCGTGTGCTGCTGGTGAACAAGCGCGATCGGGCCTTCGAAGTCTCTGTTCCGGGGGCTACCGGTGGCCGCGAGGATTCCGTGGACCAAACAACCGCCGTTCAGCCTCCCGCTTCCAGGAAGCTGGATGGCGACAAGGTCATGCTGAATGGATTCGGGGTGGCGGTGGTTACGCTGCCATGAACCCTGCGTTGGGGCGCTGGCATCATCGGGCGCTACTGCGCATTCGGATCCAGTTCCTGCTTGGTCACTTCGCTGGGTGCAAACACTCTTTCGATCAGCTTCTGCTGGTTGACCGGGTGGTGCAAGCGCCGGAACTCGGCTAGCGCCTTTTGCTGCTCGGCCTCGTTCCTCAACACTTTCTGCACTTGCGCGAGACGATACCAGGCGACTTCGTCGTCCGCCTCCAACGCCGTGGCTTTCTGAAGATGAGGCAACGCCTGCTCAGGCTTCCGCACCGCGATTAGAGCGGCTGCCAGGGCCAGATGCGCCTCTTCAAAGTCTGGATAGTATTTCAAAGCGAGCTCGAAGAATTTCTGGGCTTCATCCAGCTGCCCGGCTTTGCGATAAGCCTCTCCGATCTCATACGCCGCGTTTGCGTTTGAGGAATCGATTTCCAGTTCCTTCTGAAATTCTTTCAGTGCCTCGGTCGCGTCCTCCGCCGAGTTGGTTTGCTGCGCTCGGGCCAGCAACGCTCGGCCCAGCCGGTAATGAATGCCCGACCGCCGCGGGTCCAACTTCAGCACCTCACGGTACTCGTCGATGGCGATGCCGTTTCCCTGGCTCTCGTAGGCTTCGGCCATCGCCTGGTGCCTCCAACTCGAGTTCGGAGCCACCTTCGACAATTTCTCCATGGTCAGATACGCGAAATTTCCGTATATCCGGCCGGAGTGGTAGAGCACCTCGGGATCGTCGGGATAGAGCTTATCCAGCTCTAAGGCCGTCTCCACGGCCTTGCTGTGCTGTTGCAAGCCGGTGTAAGCCCTCTCCAGATGAAGGCCGCACATGCGCTTCGTTTCTGGATCGTTCGACCGGCGAAATCCCTTCTCCAGCCCGGGCAAGGCCTCGTGATAGTGGCCCAGTTCCGACAATGACATAGCGAGCAGGCTGTCCGTCTTCGCCAAGCCGGGCTTGAGTTTCAGCGCCTGGCGCAGCGCGGGGACCGCTTGCTCGAACTTCCCTTCCTGGAAGTAGATCAGACCCAGGTTAGCGTGGATTTCAGCCATCCCGGGCTCCAGTTCTCGGAGCTTTTCGTAGGCTATCTCCGCTTCGTCGTAGCGCTGTGCGGCCAGCGCTCGTTGGCCTTCGTCGGCGTATTTCTCCACCTGGCTAGTGTCGGATGATTGGGCCAGGACGGAAGAAACAGAGAGACCCACGAAAACGACCACAGCGCCCAGGATATTTACGCCCGATCGGATCATTGCCGAGAGTGTAGCGCAAAAAAGATCCGCCAAGCCGGAGGACTTGGCGGATCGGTTAGGGGTGGCGGGTTAGAATGTTAGCTTTCCTCCCAGCTGAACAACGCGCCCAGGAGCGGCGCTCGTGATCTTCCCAAATGTCGAACTGCCCAAAGTAGAACCTGGGTTCGAGTTCCCCCCCGTTCCGAACCCGATGAGCCCTCCTGGAGGCACCGCCCACTGGGCATGATTGAAGCTGTTGAATGTGTCGACGCGCAACTGGAAACCCACCCTTTCGGTGAAACGGAAGGTCTTCGCCAGACCCATATCCCAGTTGTTAATGCCTGGTGAGCGCAGGTAGTTACGTTTGGTAGTGCCGTAGACACCCGGATCTGGAGAGACAAAGCACCCCGTGTTAAACCACTCGTTGATACTCTTGGTAAAGCCTTTGTTTGGGTCACATATCTGATTGGCTCGCTGGAAGAACGTTCCAAGGAGACTGCTTGTATCGTTCGCGGCGATGGAGTAGGGAAACCCTGTTTGGAAAGTCGTGACGCCGCTAACCTGCCAACCACCGACTAGCAAATCCGCTACCTTGTTCAGGTTGCCGAGGAAGCGCTTGCTGCGACCGATGGGCAATTGGTAGACGTAGCTGGCGACAAACCGATGGTCCACGTCGAAATCCGACGGCCCGTAATCAAGCCTTGGGTTGTGGTTGTTCATGAAGCCCTGCCACCCCGTACCAGTGCCTCCAATGGCAGCAGCTGCGGATTTGTCATCCATACTCTTCGCCCATGTGTAGAGTGCCGTGAGCGCCAACGACGAGGTCCGGTGCTCCAGCTTTACAGTCCCTGCGTTGTAACTGGAATACCCATGCCAGTCGCTGTTTATGTAGATTCCCGGAAAATGAGCGTAGGGCTTCCGGCTGGACTGTGGGCAGTTGTGGTTCGTATCGGTAGGGTCGGCCTGACAAAAAGGCAGATCTGCTGCGGAGATGTCCAAGGACTGCGCGATATTGCGGCGGTTGAGCAGGTGCGTGCCCTTCGTTCCGATGTAGTCAACTTCCAGCGTAGTATTTCGAGCCAGTTCACGTTGTACTGAGAGAGTCCACTGTTGAACGTAGGGGTTGAGCGGATTGTCGGACTCAATCACGGCTAGGAAAGTCAGCGAATTGGGGTCGATTCGACCCAGCGTTGTGAAGCTCGGGAACAATTGATCGGTTGACTTAGGCACATTCCGATTCGAACCCGGCGACAAGCTTTGGCGGACCGCGTAAGGGTAAAGGTCTCCGGAGTCATCAATTTCGCGGCCTTCCGAGGAGTCCCAAAAGATTCCATACCCTCCGCGAAGCACTGTCTTCTCTCCGAATGGCCGCCAAGCAAAGCCAAGGCGGGGTGCGAAGGGCCTCTTGGACCCAGGGTGCGGGACGTTCGAGCCACAATACTCGTAAACCCCGTTTCCATCCGGGGCGACTCCATTGCTTGATAAGGTTTTGTCGGCGTAGCACAGACCGCCCAGCGGGTTCTTATTGTCCAGCCAGAAGAAGTGGTTCTTGGCTTCGTAGGCTGCGGCGCGATAGTCCCAGCGCAGACCTAGGTTCAGGGTCAATCGAGGAGTCACCTTCCAGTCGTCCTGCACATAAGGTGCAAAATAGGTGAAGACGTGGTCCTGCGGGTTTCCTGCCACGCTTGTGTTGCTCAATGGCGCCGGGAAGAACCCGCCCACATTCTGGTAGTATCCAAGCAGGTAGTCCGCTACCGCATTGCCCGTACCACACAAACCGCTACCATTCGGGCAGTTGGTGCCGTTGCTTAAGACCAAGTCATTTCTAAAACTGTAGTCACCGAAGAAATCATTGTCCAGGTTTCGAATGAGATGCCAGCGCCGGTAGTCTGCACCGACTGAAACCGTGTGCCTTCCATGAATTATCGTCACAGAATCAGCGAACTCCCACATCGGTTGGTCGCTCGCCGTATAGGCATTGATGGGACCTCCGAAGCTGCTAAATTGGGACAAAGCAAGGTTCGGCCAGCTTGCCTGTCCGCTGGCGAACTTGGTGAACGTTCCAGTCAGCGCCAAGGTACTGATGGCGGAATCAGGCGGCGCCGGAGCACCCTCATTGGCGATCGCTTTGAGGTAACCGAAGCGGAAATCATTCACCACGTTGTGGCCGAGAGACATCGTGTGCGAAACCATCCAGCTTTTCGTCGTCTCTACAAAAGCTAGGTCTCCCTCCGGTTGTGAAAGCGACCCATTGAAGCTCGTATTCGTGTAGCTCGCGTAGGTTCCCCGGCCAAAGATTGTCCCCCAGCGGCCCAAATTCTGATCCAGTCGGTAGGTCTGTTGATTGGAAGTGAGGGGGAATGCGCCGGTGAGCAGAAGGTTGTTTCCGCCATTGGTGGCTGGATTGGCATTCGGTGCCGGAAAATAGCCGCCTGCAGTCACCTGGGCGAAGCGTGAAAAACGGGCTGAAGGAATCATGTTGCCCGTGAAGGGTGCGCCCGTCGTCGGATCCACTGGCATGCAGGGCTGGTTGAGCGCGAGCGCTGCCGTGCACTCAGGCGATCCGTAGGCAGGCAGATTTGCCGCAGAAAAATCTCCGGTCAGTTGTGCAGGATCCGGAGTGTTTCCGCTCGCGGAGAATCCGTTCCGGATTCTCCAGCCTTCGAAGTTCGCGAGCCAAAAAGTCTTGTTGCGTCCATCGTAGAGCTTTCCGAAATACACGGGACCGCCGACAACAAAGCCGAACTGATTCTGGCGCAGCTCGGGAATTTTGTCCTGAAAGTGACCCTTGGCGTCAAACGCGTCATTTCTAACGGTCTCGAATACCGTGCCGTGTAGGCTGTTTGTGCCGCTCTTGCTAACGATGTTGACCTGGTTGGCGCTGAATCCGTATGCGGCGGAATAGCCTCCGCTCTGTTCCTTGAACTCTTGGATCGCATCTTGCGACAGAATGACCGCCGGAGTGTTCAGAGCTGTATCGGTATTAACCAGGCCGTCCAACGTGTAGTTGTTGGATGTCGGCCGACCACCGTTGATGCTAATCGCATTGCCTTGCCCTTGGCGCATCGTACCCTGCTCACCCCCGATGGTGACTGCCCCTGCCCCCAAGAGTAGCAACTGTACAAAGTTCCGCCCGTTCAACGGCAACTCCTCAACCTGCCTCTGGGTAACGGTCTGCGTAACGGCAGAAGTCTCTGTATCGAGCGCGATGGCGTTAGCCTGGACTTCAACGCTCTCGTTGATGGTGCCCGGCTTGAGGGAGACGTTCACGCGTTCCTGTTGGCCGACGACCAGCCCGACGTTATCTACAACGGCCTTTTGGAAGCCCGTGGATGAGACCGTGACCTTGTAGGTCGCGGGCGCCAGGTAGGGCACGGTGAAGTCGCCCGTGGAACTCGTCTGGGTATGGCTGGTCAGTCCGGTAGCGATGTTGGTAACATCCACTCCGGCCCCCGCCACCACCGCGCCCGAGTTGTCAGTCACCGTTCCAAGAATCGTTCCATTGGCGCCGCCTTGGCCATAGAGCCAACTTGCCGTACCGAGAATCAATAAACACCCCAACAGATTGCGGACTCTCATGATCTGGTCTCCTCTTGTTGTGCCTGGAGCGCTGTCGTGCAACGGTCTCCGCGCTTATCCCCGACTCGCCGGCCAGACAGCCAGCCCTGCCATGACCCGCGAAATCACCTGCAAGAATTTTGGGTTGGATCCTGAACGACCTACCTCTGTGGCACGAATCAGCCCTCGCCCGGCTCATAGAACTTGGTCGCTGTGGCCCGCCCCACGGACCCCCGCATCGGCGCGGATACTCCCATTGGTCGGGTTGCATCGTCAACGTGCAACACGAAAAGCTTGATCATTTTTCAATGAGAAACATCGGGGCGGGCGAGCACGACCCGCGAAACTGCGGGTTTGGAGCCTATTTCGCAGCGTTCAGAGCCAATCTCCAGTTTTGCGTAGTCGCTCACATCTGCCTCGCTAGTTTCGCAATGCAGAATATTTCTCGCCCTTGGTGAGCGGGTTTGCGGCACAGTTGCGGAAATTTCTGCCGGAGACTGGGGCGGCACGGGTTCGGCTGAATCGCTAGTCTGTGCTCGGACGTGAACTTGCAAGGGGACACGACCATCTGATGACGTGGTTTGGCATTGCGCCAAGCATTTAGTTGCCTTATCTGTCTTTGTGTCTCTTCTTAGGCGCTATGTGCGGGTGCTACAGAGCCGCTGGTCCGGGCAAAGTCAGCCAGGCTATCGTTGGGATAGTAGTGATCCACGGTGGCGGGCGTCACCAGTTTATGTTCCACAAACACGGCAGGTGGCACCTGGCGCTGGTTCAGAATATCGAGGCTCACGCGAATCAGATCGTCGCCGTAGCGCTCCGGGAAAAACGCAACCGAGCCGATCAAGCGAGTATTCGCCTGTCGGAGTTCCGCGCGTCCCTCGGGGGAAGCGTTCTGTCCCATGATCGCGCAGTTCTCGGAACGGCCTGCTTCCTGAAATGCTCGCAGTGCGCCCAGAGCGCTGGGATCATTAATCGCTCCCACCAGGATCCGATGGGCGCGCGAGGAGCGCAGATGCCGCCGCATCGCCTCGAAGCTCGGGCCCAGGTTGCCATCGCCATCCAGATAAGTGACTCGGCAGTTTTTCGCAGTGGGAAGGACCAGATTCAGGCCCACGAGCAGGCCCGTCAGCCGCATGCGCGGAAGATTCCCGGCGCGCGGCAACTCGAGCAGGACAACTTCGTCCACTTCCGAGTGCCAGTGCTCCTTAACCCAGCGACCCAGATAGCGGCCGCCAATCAGGCCAGCCTCGTAGTTGTTGGCACCGTAATAGGTGGCACCCGGATGAGGAATGTCGATGGCAATCATCGGGATGTTGGCATCGCGATACTTGGCCGCGACCACGGCCGCCACATGCTCGTCGGTCTGAAACTCGATCGCCAGATCCACTTTTTCGCGCACCAGCAGGTCAGCATTCCGCTGCGCAGTTTTCGCACTGTAACGGTTGTCGAGCGAGATGAGTTCGATCCCTTCGGCAGTTGCCGCTCGCTGCAGGCTGGCCGACACATCCTGCGAAAACTGGTAGTCCGTCCCCTGGGCTGCGTATCCGAGGCGATATAACCTCTGCTTCCATGGCCGCACACAGGACTGGTAAAGATTCTCGCCTACCTTGTCGACCATCCCACATTTCTCAAGCGTGTACAGCAGACGGAACGCCATCGTCTTGGGCAAACCGCTACGCGCCGCGATCTCCTTGAGAGGTAGCGCCTCTCCCGAGGAACGAAATGCCGTCAGAAGTTGAGAGGAGTGAACGATGGACTTAACCAGGTAGCGATCCCGAGACTGGGGCACGGGGCTCATTAGGAAAGCAGGGGAATGATATCCATTTTTTGCATTTTGCCAAGCGAAATTCTTGCTAGCTGTTCGCTTGGCGATCGGAGTACTCCCTGGAGCCTCTGCCTAACCGATTTTGCAGGCCTTTGGGCCCCTGCTTGAGCGAAAGCCGGCCAGTTGTCACGTTTCGCAATACAAAACCAACAGACGACACCCTCCGGTGCACAACTCTTACCCCTGGTTGGAGAAACCCCCCTGAGTGGGCCCTCCGTACAGAGGCCGACAATCTCGACCCGCCGGACCGGCCGGACCGGTGCGACCAGAGTCCGCCTGGAACATGGCAACATTCTACAAAGCGAAACTCCACCTCCAATTTGGAGTCCAGGGCCCCAGTCGATTCTCGGGTGGGTAGTACGCTAAGCTTTCCCATCTCTCACCGCTTCAAGCTTGAGATCGGTCGAGTTTCATGTTCTGCAATGCAAAATACGCATATTCTAGAATAAAGATCGTGACCTCGGGGCAAGCGGATGTGTAACCTTCGTGCCCTATAGAGAGGGTGGCTATGGATTCGCCGAAGTCAGAAAAGGTTTCCCAGGCACTGGAGAAATTCCGTATCGAAGTCCCATCCTGGGGCTTCGCCAATACCGGCACTCGCTTCGGCAAGTTTCTACAGCCGGCCGCCGCCACCACCCCTGAGGAGAAGTTCAGTGACGCCGGCCAGGTGCACCTGCTCACCGGCGTCTGCCCCACCGTGGCCTTGCACGTTCAGTGGGACTGTCCCGAGGGGGTTGACAGTACCGATGAGATCAAGAAACTTTCCACTCAATATCGCGTGCAGCCCGGATCCATCAACCCCAATCTTTTTCAGGACCAAGGCTACAAGTACGGCTCGTTCGGCAATCCCGACGAGTCGATCCGCGAAATTGCGCTGCGGCATACCAAGGACAGCATCGAGATCGCACGCCGCCTGCAGAGCCGCGACATTTCCCTGTGGTTCGCGGATGGCTCCAACTATCCCGGCACCGCCAACATCCGCCAGCGCAAGCAATGGTTCGCGGAGGGACTGAAAGCGTGTCACCGAGATCTGTCGCCCGGGCAGCGCCTGCTGGTGGAATACAAACCATTCGAGCCCGCCTTCTATCACACCGACATCGCGGATTGGGGCATGGCCCTCCTGCTGTCGCGCTCTGCCGGTCCGCAGGCAAAAGTGCTGGTCGACACCGGCCATCACTACCTCGCGCAAAACATCGAGCAGATTGTCGCCTGGCTCTTGTCGGAAGACATGCTGGGTGGTTTCCATTTCAACGACCGTCGTTACGCGGATGATGATTTGACCCTGGGATCGATCGATCCGTACCAGGTGTTCCGCATCTTCCACGAGATTTTGTATTTCGAATGGGAGACCGGAAAGCAGGCCGACATCGCTTACATGATCGATCAGAGCCACAACCTGAAGGGCAAGATCGAAGCCATGATCCAGACCGTGACCATGGCCCAGATGCTCTTCTCGAAGGCCGTGATCGTCGATTACCCGGCGCTGGTTGTCGCTCAGAAGGATTGTGATCTGGTGCGCGCGGAGTCGTTGCTGCAGGATGCGTTCGCCACCGACGTGCGACCCGCGATCCAGGATTGGCGGGCATCGAAAGGTCTTCCCAAGGACCCGATTCCGGCCTTCCGCGAGAGTGGGTATCTGGAACGGATCACCAAAGAGCGCGCGGCCCGGAATTCGCGGAGCGTCTCCTCTTATGCCTAGAAGCCACGCCGGAAAGCCCTACCTGGCTCTCGATTTCGGCGCCGAGAGCGGGCGAGCCGTGCTCGCGCATCTTCATTCCGGGATCCTCACTACCGAGGAAGTTCATCGCTTCCCGAACGAACCGGTGGAGTACTCGGGCTCCCTGCATTGGGATGCGGCGCGCCTATGGTTCGAGGTGCGGAAGGCCCTCGTGAACCTGGAAGGAATTGAGCTGGCAGGCATCGGGGTGGATGCCTGGGGTGTGGACTACGCGCTGATAGGCGAGCACGGCGAACTACTCCAGAATCCCTATCACTATCGCGATGACCGCACCCGGGGCGTGATGGAGGAAGTCTTCCGCAGGGTACCGAAAGAAGAAATCTACCAGGCGACTGGCATCCAGTTCATGCCGATCAACACGCTCTATCAATTGTTCGCCGCGAAGCGCGCTACGCCCAGGATCCTGAAATCCGCGGAGCGACTCCTGACGATCCCGGACCTGTTCCACTACTGGCTTACTGGAACCGCAGTCTGCGAATTTACGAACGCAACCACAACCCAGATGGTGAATCCCCGGACGCGGACATGGGCGACCGATCTGATGAAGCGTCTGGACCTGCCGGTGGAATTGCCCGCCGAGATTGTGGAGCCGGGCTCGCTGATCGGAATCGTGCTTCCGGAGATCGCGCGCAATTCCGCGCTCTCCGGGACTCCCGTGATTGCTCCGGCGTCGCATGATACCGGTTCGGCGGTGGCCGCCATCTCGGCGCGCGACGGCACCGCGTTTCTGAGCTCCGGAACCTGGTCCCTGCTAGGAACCGAACTGGACGCTCCCGTCGTCACAGCCGACGCCCTTAAGCTCAACTTCACGAACGAAGGCGGCGTGAACGGAACCACTCGTCTGCTGAAGAACGTGATGGGATTATGGATGCTGCAATGCTGTCGGCGATCATGGACAGCGCAGGGGCAAATCCATGACTATCGTGAACTGATGGAGTTAGCGGGCCGCGAAGCCTCTTTCCGTCATCTGGTCGATCCAGATGACGAGTCGTTCATGCGCCCTCCCGACATGCTTGCCGCGATCAGTCAGTTCTGTACGAAGACGCATCAGCCTGTACCCTCAACCCCGGGGGCGTACGTGCGAGCCATCCTCGAGAGCCTGGCCTTCAAGTATCGTCTTGTGCTGCGCAACCTCGAGCAAGTAAGTGGACAGCGCATCGCGCAGATTCGGGTGATCGGAGGAGGATCGAAGAACCGCGTGCTGAACCAGTTCACCGCGGATGCAACCGGCCGAAAGGTCCTGGCGGGCCCGGCCGAGGCCACAGCCCTCGGCAACGTTGCCATCCAGATTCTCGCGACCGGCGGCGCGACGTCCCTGCAGGAAGTTCGCGCGATCGTGGATCGCTCGTTTCCAACTGAAGTCTTTGAGCCTCTGGAAACCGACAAATGGAACGAGCAGTCCAAACGCTTCCAGCAATACAGCGAGCTGACCTATGCCTGAGATCAAAGAGACCATTCATCTGAAAGATTTGTGGAACCAGGAGCAGGCCCGCGCGCTGGCCGCGGATCAGCTGGCCCTGCTACGTTACCGCTCCAACTTGCTGGGCGCCGACCTGCGGGTCACCAACTTTGGCGGTGGCAACACGAGTTCGAAAATTGAGCTGCCCGACCCGTTCACTGGAGCGCCCACCCGGGTCCTTGCCGTGAAAGGAACTGGCGGCGATCTTGGATCGATCAAAGAGTCCGGGTTTGCTCTACTCTACCTCGATCGGCTGGGGCAATTGCAGGACATCTACCGTGGCGAACTGTACGAAGACGAAATGGTGGGCTACTATCCGCTCTCCGCGTTCGGCGAGAACCGCGTGGCCGCCTCCATCGACACTCCCCTGCACGCGTTCCTTCCCTTTCCTCACGTCGATCACCTGCATCCCGACTGGGCTATCGCGTTGGCCGCGAGCGCCAACGGCAAACGGAAGCTGGAAGAGTTCAACGAAAAAATCGGTCGCAAGATTGTGTGGGTTCCCTGGCAGCGGCCGGGTTTTGAACTGGCGCTCCTGATTCAGCAGGCAGTCAAAGACAACCCCGGAACCGACGGCATCATTCTAGGCGGCCATGGTCTGTTCACCTGGGGCATGACGCAACGCGAGTGTTACCTGAACAGCATTCACACCATCGACCAGATGGGCGAATTCATCCTGGAGCATCAGTCGAAAAAGGGCATCCTGTTCGGCGGACTGGAGCACGCGCCTCTGCAGGATCGTAAAAAAATCGCCACCCAGATTCTGCCCGCCTTGCGCGGAGTCGTGTCCTCGAGCCGGCGCGTGGTCGCTCACTACACGGATGACGAGGACGCCCTGGCCTTCGCCGGGTCGAAGTGGTCAACAGACCTGGGCGCGCTCGGCACCAGTTGCCCCGACCACTTTCTCAGAACCCGGGTGTGTCCGCTGTTCGTCCGCTGGAATCCAGCGAAGGAAGATACGAAAATCCTCAAGACACGTATCCAGGCCCAGGCCGTCGAATACCGGACCGACTACCAGAACTATTACGAGGCATGGGCCACGAAGGATTCGCCCAAGCTCCGCGACGCCAATCCGTCGGTGGTGATCATCCCCGGCCTGGGCTTGTTCGGCTTCGGTAAGAACAAGAAGGAAGCGCGGATCACGACGGAGTTTTTCGTCAACGCCATCCACGTGATGGCTGGGGCCAACGCACTCGAAGACGGAGAAGTCGTCCACCCTCTCCCCCAGGCACGCCGCCCCGAGCAATCCGCGCAGTTCACGCACTTCCATAACTACGTCGCTCTTCCGCGCTCAGAAGCATTCCGGATCGAGTACTGGGCGCTCGAAGAAGCCAAGCTCCAGCGCATGCCGGCAGAAGCCGAATTCAGCCGCCACATCGCGCTCGTGATCGGCGGCGCCAGCGGCATCGGGCGCGAGGCAGCGCTCCTGCTGGCGCGAAAAGGCGCGCACGTTGTGGTCGCCGACTTCGATCAACCCGGCGCGAAGAAAGTTGCCGATGAGGCTGGCGCTTTGTCATGCGGCGAGTTTGTCGCCGCCGCGGCTGTCGACCTCAGCTCGGCGGAAAGTTTGGCCGAGGCGGCCCGGTTTACCGTTCTCCAATTCGGCGGAATTGACGCGGTGATCAACACCGCGGCGATCTACCCCGTCCCCGGCCCGGACGGCGAACTGACCGAAGCGCAGTGGACGAAGACGTTCCTCGTGAACGTGACCGGAAATTACCTGCTCGCCCAGAAAACCGAGTGGGTCTTCAAGGACCAGAATCTTCCCGCCGCGATGGTGCTCACCAGTTCGGCGAATGCCGTCGTCCCCAAAAAAGGCAGTGAAGCCTACGACACTAGCAAGACTGCCCTGAATCACCTGATCCATGAACTGGCAATAAAACTTGGTCCCACGGTCAGGGTAAACGGAATCGCTCCCGCGACCGTTGTCGCCGGCTCGACCATGTTCCCTCGCGACCGAGTCATCCAGTCGCTTGAAAGATACAAGATCGAGTTTACGGAGTCAGAATCCACCGAAGATCTGCGCTCCAAGCTCGCCAACTTCTACGCCCAGCGCACGCTGACGAAGCGGCCGATTCTTCCCCAGGATTGTGCGGCTGCGATCGTGTGGCTGGCGAGCGACGAGAGTGCCAAAACGACCGGCCATGTCATTCCCGTGGACGGCGGCCTGTCGGAAGCCTTCCTGCGTTAGGAGAGTTTGCATGAAACGGATTTGTTTCATCTTGCACGTTAGACCTGATCTGCTCGAGGAATACAAGGTACGTCATCGCAGCGTGTGGCCGGAGATGCTGGCCGCGCTGCGTGAAACGGGATGGACGAACTATTCCCTGTTCCTCGGTCCCGACGGCCTGCTGGTCGGGTATCTCGAAACAGAAGATTTCGAGCGCGCCCGCGCCGGGATGGCCAGGCGCGAAGTGAATGAGCGCTGGCAGCGTGAGATGGCCGGCTTCTTTGTCCAGCCGGATGGGGCTTTACCCGATCGTGCGATGGAGCCACTGGAAGAAGTCTTCCACCTTTAAATCCACATCATAAGGACGGACATGGTCCCCAATCCTGCCCTGGGAGTTCTTCTTCACTGGTTCGGTGGTCTGGCTTCCGGAAGCTTCTACGTCCCCTATCGCGGTGTGAAGCGCTGGTCCTGGGAGACCTATTGGTTGGTGGGCGGCTTCTTCAGCTGGATCATCGCTCCCTGGTTTCTCGGCAGCCTGTTGACGAGAGACTTGCTGGCAGTTCTTTCCGAAGCGCCCGCCAGAACTCTTTTCTGGTCTTTCTTTTTTGGACTTCTCTGGGGTGTCGGCGGCCTCACCTTTGGCCTGACGATGCGCTTTCTCGGATTGTCGCTGGGCATGGCGGTGGCGTTGGGCCTTTGCGCCGCCTTCGGAACCCTGATGCCGCCTATCTTCGGCGGCGTCTTCATGACCCAGGTTCTGGGAACGAAGTCAGGACGGGTGATTCTGTTCGGCATCTTCGTCTGCCTGGTCGGCATCGCAACCGCTGGACTGGCGGGAATCTACAAAGAGCGCGCGATGTCGCCCGAGCAGAAAAAGGCAATCATCAAAGAATTCGACCTGAAGAAAGGACTGGGGGTCGCGACCCTGTCAGGAGTGATGAGCGCATGCTTCGCATACGGCCTGGCCGCCGGTGCTCCCATCAAGGCGCTCACCTTACAGCATGGCACGCCAACGCTGTGGCAGGGATTGCCCGTGCTAGTGGTCGTACTCATTGGTGGCTTTACGACGAACTTCCTCTGGTGTCTAGCGCTCAATATTCGCAACCACACGGGCTACCAGTACTTCACCTCGGATTCAGGACGATATCCTGCCACCACCGGCGAGACTATCGTGGAAACCGCCATCGACGCTCCCAGCCGGGAAGTCGTGGAACACATGCCCTCTCCCAAGAAAGAAGATCAGAAGTCCGTCCCCATGCTGGCGAACTATTTCTTCTGTGCGCTCGCCGGGACGACATGGTATTTCCAGTTCTTCTTCTACACCATGGGCGAAACCCAGATGGGCAAGTACGGATTCTCCAGCTGGACTCTGCACATGGCCAGCATCATCATCTTCAGCACGCTGTGGGGTCTGGGCCTAAAGGAATGGAAAGGCGCGGGAAAACCCGCGATGCGCCTGCTATCGCTGGCCCTGTTGCTGCTGGTGAGCTCGACCATGATCGTCGGCTACGGCAACTACCTAGCGCTGGCACACTAGAACATGACCGCCTCGCGATTCGAAAAGCGGCTCAGGCGCCCGGCTCTCTACCGGCAACGACCGAAGGGTGCTGGCTGGAAGATGCTCTGCGCGGCCCTTTGCATCGGCAATTCCCGACATCCCATAAAACCAGTCGTTGACCGTGTCGCGCCACACCATCGCTTGCCTCACCTGGTATTGCAGGCGCCCTAAAACCTCCGCGTAGCGCTCATCGTCGAGGAATCCCTTGAGGAGTTTCCATTGCGAAACATACCCCTGCACCCGTTCCGCGCCTTCACGGTGCACGTCGTAGACGTGCTGGATCACCGTCTTTCCCGAATGCAATACGTGGGTATACGCCACATGGTGAAAGAACAGGAGCAAATCGTCTGGGCAACTGGCCAACGGCTCATAGAGCTTTTGCACCTCCGGGGAATACTGTCCGACAAACCCTGTGCCTGTGGCCACGCTGCGATCCATTCCGATTCCCTCGCGGTCGGCGCGATGCCACTGTCCCCAACCATTCCTCTCGGAGGATTCCGGCCCGGGATCATAGTGATTCCCGAGAATGTCGGTGAGCGTTCCCACGCCCAGTGGCCCCGTATAGCTCTCGTAGGTATGCCACGAGGAAAGCTGCATCTCCGAGATCGTCCGCACTACCCGGGGATCACTCCCAAACGTGAGCCGCGTCCATTCCGCAATCATCGTGCTCGAGCTCAGACTGGGATCCCACGCCAGACGGCCGAAACCGTACAGATTCGCCATGGCCAGCGGATGCCCGAGCCAGTTCACGTCCATGCCCACATTTGCCACGCCCACCAATCCCCCGGTCGGCCGGTGAAACGCTCTGCCCGCCACCAGGTCTTTCACCGGAGTGCCTTGCTCATTCGCGTGCAAATCGAAATCCAGCACTTCTTTCCACATGGGCACGAGAAAACACAAATGCCGTTGCTGTCCGGTATATTCCTGGGTGATTTGCAATTCGATCGCCTCGTTCGTGCGGCGCAGTCCGCCGAAGAGGGGTGAGACCGGTTCACGCACCTGGAAATCGATCGGACCATACTTGATCTGGATGACGACATTGTCGTCGAACTTGCCGTCCAGCGGATGAAAGTTGTCGTAGGCTGCTTTCGCGCGATCCTCTTTCAGATTGCGCCAATCCAAATGATGGTCGTAGACGAAGGCGCGATAGAACACCACGCCCCCGTGCGGCTTGAGCGCCCGGGCAATGACGTTGGCAGCGTCCGCGGGCGACCTGCCATAGCTCGACGGACCGAGCCGTCCCTCGGAATCTGCCTTCACGACAAACCCGCCGAAGTCCGGGATCTGCCGGTAAATCTCGTCCACCTTCCGCCGCCACCACTCCGCTACCCGCGAATCCAGCGGGTCAAACGTGTCCAGCCCGCCCATCCCCTGGGGCGCACTCAGATCGACAGAAATGGAGAGCCGGACTCCCCAGGGGCGAAATGCCTCGGCAACTCGTGCCAGCTGTGCGGTAAAGCCATCGGAAAGAACCCTCGGATCCGCATTCACGTTGTTGATGGCGCAGCCATTGATCCCGACCGAAGCGAGCAGGCGTGCGTAAGCGCCAGCGCGCGTCAGATCCGCGCGGACGCTCCCGTTGTCGAAGAAGATGGACGCCCCGGCATAGCCGCGCTCAATCCCCCCATCTAGGTTGTCCCATTGATTGACCCAGCGAAGAGGCGCATACGGCTGCTGCACTTCGTTGAGCGCGATAACATCCTCGCGCCGAGCAATCTTGCTCAGCAACGCAAAGACGCCATATAAGACCCCACGATTCGTAGCAGCGCCAACCAATAGACATTCGAATGCCCGCACCCGGCGATGGGTCAGCCAATAGCCATCCTCGCGAATGTTGGCTGGAGGCACTAGCGCTGGGGTCAGTGCTTGAAGTTCCTTGAACGTGCCCAGGACGATGAGAGGCTCGGCCTGCGGGCCTCCGGCGACCCGCAGGGTCCGTCCCAGCATCCCCTTCACGCCGAGGATCAATTCCT